>SXGT01372732.1_pt1 | contig 53542 bp, 41 predicted proteins | sample 3176221 | NCBI WGS metagenome assembly SXGT01 (sample SAMN11356862, study PRJNA531348) | freshwater metagenome | isolation source: freshwater sample F1-120 | place: China: Fuxian Lake, Yuxi | collected 2017-12-25
ACAGCACCTTGGTCTCGCGAAAGATCCGCTCGGCCCGACAGCCGCGGATGTAGCCGGCGCCACCCAGGATCTGCACGGTCTCGCCGGCCACATGCTCCAAAGTCGCCGTAGCCAGGTTCTTGAGCATGCACACCTCGGCAACTGGCTCGTCGCCCTGGTCGATGCGCCAGGCTACCTGTTCCAGTAGGCACCGCACCGCGTCAATGCGCGTGCGCAGGTCGACCAGCTTGTGGCGGATGACCTGGCGGGCCACCAGGGGCTTGCCGAAAGTCTGGCGGTCGCGCGCCCAGCTGACCGCGTCGCTCCAGCACACTTCGGCCATGCCCCAGGCCACGGTCGCGAGGCCAAGGCGCTCGTGGTTGAAGTTGTGCATCAGGCCCAAAAACCCCAGGCCCTCGCCGCCGACCAGATTGGCAGCGGGCACACGCACGCCGTCGAAGTGCAGAAGCGCCGTGTCCGAGCAACGCCAGCCCATCTTGTCCAAGCGCGTCTTGCCCAGGCCGGGACGGTCGCCTTCGACCATGAGCAGCGACACGCCGCCAGCGCCTGCTTCGCCGGTCCGCACCGCAACAGTCAGCCACTCGGCGTTCATGCCCGTGGTAATGAAGGCCTTGTCGCCATCGATGACGTACTCATCGCCTTCGCGCACGGCCTTGGTCTGCAGGTTGGCCACGTCGCTACCACCGCCCGGTTCGGTGACAGCCAACGCCATCCGTTTCTTGCCCGCGAGGACGTCGGGTGCAATGCGCGCGCACAGATCGTCGTCGCCAAGCGCCAGGACCGGCGGCAGCGCGATGCCGTGGCTCAGTAGACCGGCAAACAGCCCGCCCGAACCGGCCTCGCACAGTGCCCGCGTGGCCGCCATGCGCGCAAAGCTGCCCGCCGGCGTGCCGCCCCAGCGCTCTGGATAGCCGAGGCTCAGCAGGCCGATGCGCGCAGCTTTTGGGTACAAATCGGCAGGTAGTTCACCGCGTTGCTCCCAGTCTTCCAGGTGTGGCACGACATCGCGCTGCACAAAGCCGTGCACGGATTCAACGATCGCTGAAAAATCGACGCCTCCGTTATCAGACGTCGCTAGCCAGAACGGGCTGCGCGGCAACGCTGGCGGCGCAATGCGAACGGGTCCGGCCATGGCGGCTACTCCTCAAAGTATGGCTCAATCGACCTCAGTCGACGGCGGAGCGGCGAGTCGGCGTGCAAAGACGCGAGCTTGCGACCCACTGAGCTGGCAAATAGGCGCCAGTAGAAAATCGAGTCGATTTTTCACTGGCCCTTATCGGCGACGAACCGAGACGGCACCGCGGAATGGCGATGAAAGCCGTCGTACACCGGCAGCTTCGACACTTCAGCCAGCGGGAACATGACCTGCTTGGCCAGCGACCCGGCGCCGTCAACCCGCACGGTATGGCCAGTGACGTAGGCTGCGCCCGGGGTCAGCAGCCACACCACCGCCGACGACACCTCGGCCTCGGTGGCCAGCCGCGCAGCCGGGTTCTTGGCCATCATGGTCTGAAAGACCTCCATGATGTCATCGGGATAGTTGGCCAGACCGGAGCTGAGCACGTAGCCTGGCGCCACCGCGTTGACGCGCACGCCGTCGCCTGCCCACTCGATGGCCAGGGTCTTGGTCAGGTTGTCGACCGCGGCCCGTGCGGCGCCTGTGTGGGCCATGCCAGGAAAACCATTCCACATATCGGCGATGACGTTGACCACCGCGCCGCCCTGCCTTTGCATCCAGTGGCGGTGCGCCGACTGCGAGACCCACCAGGTGCCGTTCAGGTTGGTATCGATGACCGCGCGCCAACCTTTGGGTCGGATGGTCGCCGCGTCGGCCGCGAATTGGCCGCCCGCGTTATTGACCACGAAGTCGAGCCGGCCGTGCTGTTTGACCAGCTCGGCGATGGCGGTGTCCACGGCTTCGTCATCGCGAATGTTCAGCGGCAGGGCCAACGCGATGCCACCGTCGTCGGTAATCTCTTGGACGGTTTGGGCCAGCGGTTCCGGGCGCCGTCCGCTCAGGACCACTGTGCAGCCCAGCGCGGCCAATTCGTGCGCAACGCAGCGACCGATGCCGGTACCGCCGCCGGTAATGAGCGCCACTTTGCCCTGGAAAAGCCCCGCCTTGAATACGCTATCGTAAGCCATTACCCTACCCTGCCCCGCTCGACTGCGCCATGCGCTCGCCCAGCCACTGCGCCGCCACTGCCCACACCTGATTGGGCGCGTCGCGGCCAGCCATCACGCCCATATGGCCACCTGAGACCTCGCGAAAGGTCTTGTCGGCGCTGCCGATGACCGCCAACACCTCGCGCGCCGCATCGGGCGGCACGATTTGGTCGCTCCGGCCCGCAAACGCAAGCACCGGGCACTGGATTTTGCCCAAGTCGGCGGTGCGTCCACCAAACGACATTGTGCCCTGCTTGAGCTTGTTGTCCTTCATGAACTCAGCCATCAACTGCCGAAAGGCGTCGCCGGGATAGTCCACGAACTGCGTCGTCCACGCCGTCACGCCATCAAAGCCGGCGACGTAGTCGTCGTTCCACAGGTTGACGAACAGATCGCTGTAGCGGGTCACGGTCTTGAGCGGATTGGTCAGCCGAAATGCGGTCGATGACACCGCGCCAGGCACGTTGCCAAGGCGCTTGCTGATAGCGTCTATTTCCTTGTGGCCGTGGCGCACAAAGAAGTGCATGAGCGACATCTTGTGGGCATCGATCGGCGCGCCGATGGTCACCAGCGCCCGCACCCGCGGGTCCTGCGCAACCGAGGTGTGCATCAGCGCGAACAAGCCGCCCATGCAGTAGCCAATCAGCGCAAGGCCCGGCGCACCCGAAGTCTGGACGACCGCATCGACCGCCGCCGGCACCCAATCGATCACGTAGTTGTCGAGCGTCAGGCGCTCATCATCCTTACCGGGTGCACCGAAATCGAGCAGGTAGACGTCGAACCCGGCGCGCAAAAGCGTGCGCACCAGCGACCGCCGCGGCGCGAGGTCGTAGATCCACGGTTGCACCATCAGCGGCGGAATCAGCAGCACCGGCAAGGCCTGGTGCGGGGCTTCGAAATGCACCACCTCAGTACCAATGCGCATGTCGTCGTCATGGACTTGCGGCCGGTAACGGCGCACCGCGCTCAGGCCCTTGCGCGCAACGATGTCGTACGGCGACTGGTCGACCACGTCGGTCGGGTCGCGCTGCCACCAGTCGATGCCGTTGACGAAGCCAGTCAGCGCGCGCACCGCCGTGCGCTCGAGGCGGCGCAGGACTTTGGGCGGCTTGCGCGGAGTTTCGGCGGGCATGGCGACCTCGGCGGCCGGGGCCGCGGGGCAACCAGACCATGGAATGGGGTGGTTGGCAAGGTGGGATGGCGTGCGGGACCAGTTGACATCGCGGGGGCGACAGGCGCCCGAAGTGACGGTGTCATGCCGGCGCTGCATTGCGAAGGAATCGCCGGGGCAAGTTGCCCCGTGGCGGCTACTTCTTCTTGCGGTTGGCCTTGCGCGACTTTTGGGCCATCTTGTTCTTCTGCTTGCGCTTTGCTGCTTTGGCCGCGTCAAACCCATGTCCGCGGGACGAAGACTGCGCGTCTATCGGATCAAATGTCGGGCCCCTACCGACGTTGGGCGGCCTGCGGTTTTCCTCGAAGGCGGCCCACCACGCCATCCGCGCGTGCAAGTCCTGCGGTTCGTAGCGTGCCAGTTCGTCGCGCCAGCTTTGCTGCAGCTCGGCCCACGCCACTGGGTCCTCGCGCAGCAGACTTTCGATGTCCTCGTCGAAATCGTCGGCGTCAATCACTTCTGCAGCCGCCAACTGCCGCGCCAATTCGGCATGTTCGAACGGGCGCATCGCCAAGAAGTCGTGGCGGGCATGGTCGGCGACCGCCCAGTCCTCTGCGTCGGGCAAGCGCGGGCTCTGCAGGGTCTGGATGAGGCAGTCGAGCAAGGTTGATCGCGCGACGACGCCCTCTGCGACGCCGTAATGCAGTGCGCGAAGCGCTGCACCGCGGATCCACTGGTCGACCGCGCTGTTGGCATACAGCGCCGTCAACGCGTTGGCATTGCGGCCCGAGCAGCGGTACAGAATCTGGCCCAAGTCTTCGGTGGCCAGTCCGCCAAGCTCGTTGTCGGCCACCGCTGCCGGTAGCGTGCACAACGCGACTACCGCGGGCCAGGCAGACTCGTCGCGCAGGTGGCCGAAAAGCGTTAGCGCGTAAATGAGGCCCATCGACTCGTCGCTGCTGGCGGGATCGGCGCGCAAGGCCGCGGCGGCGTCGGTCACACGCGCGATGAGCACCGGGCCCACTTCGGGCCAGTTGTCAGCGGCGGCCTGCATACCGGCGCGTTCGTAGTGCTTGATGGGTGCGAATAGGGCTGTCAGAATTTCAGCAATTTCCATAAGGTGTACTTGATGACCTTGATGCGGTCGGCCCCGCATCGGCGCGCGAGTTTGCAGCGAAACTCGCGCTTGCCACAAGCGCGCAGTCGGCTCGAATGGAGCGCCGTTCCGCAGGCCCTTGCCATGCTGATCCCCGCACCTGGCCAAGTCGTTCGCGTTCGAACTCGGCGCTATCTCGTCGAAACCGTCGCTGCATGCAGCGAGCCTGACCACGCAACGCCGGTCGGCCTTTCGTGCTTGGACGACGATGCCCAAGGCGACCAACTGACCGTGCTGTGGCAACGCGAACTCGATGCCGAAGTCATCGACGAGGCCGACTGGGACGCGATTGCCGCGCGCGGCTTTGACCAACCGCGGCAATTCGCGGCGTTTCTGCACACGATTCGCTGGAATTGCGTCACGTCAACCAACCCACGCCTGCTGCAAGCGCCGTACCGGGCGGGCATTGACATCAAGCACTACCAGTTGGAGCCGCTGCGCAAGGCCTTGGCGCTGCCACGCGTGAACCTGTTCATCGCCGATGACGTCGGCTTGGGCAAGACCATCGAAGCTGGGCTGATCGTGCGCGAGCTGCTGATGCGCCAGAAGGTGCGGCGGGTGGTGGTGGCGTGCCCGCCGTCGGTTGAGCTGCAGTAGCGCGACGAGCTGGAGCAGCGCTTTGGCCTCACGTTTGAGGTCTACGACCCGCAGTGGGTGGTATTGCTCGGGCGCCTTTCGCTGTTTGGCCAGGGCGCAGCGCGGCTGGACGAAGAGGTAATTGCCGTCACGGCACGGTGGCACCCTTTGTTCAACACCCGGAAACTGCGGGCCTATGCGGCGGGGCGCGATGCCGAGGCGGCGACGCTGGAGCAACTGGAGCAAGCGTTTGGCGAGCAGACAGGGCGGCAAGTGCCGTTGGCCACCCGTGAGCAATTGCAGGCGGCGGCGCCCCACGATGTCGGACAGTTGCTGCAGCCGCTGCAGGAACGCGCGACCGAGGCGGGACTGACGGCGGCCGAGCTGTTGCGGGCGCGCGGGCAGCGCGAAGCGCAGGCGATGACGGAACTGCTGGCCGCGCAACGGCAACGCATTCAAGCCGAGCAACTGCGGCGGCAGAGCGCGCAGTTGGAGTTCGAGTTTTCGGGCGACGAATCGCGGCAGGTGCGGGCGGATATGCTGGCGTGGACGCGACGGTTGGCGGCGATCGAGGGCGCGCTGGAGCGGGAGCCGCGGCGGATCGAGGATGGTTTTGCGGTGCGGCTGACGCGGGTCGAGCCGTTAGGGCTGGTGTATCTTTGGCCGCAGGGGGGCTAGCCGATGCGCGCTGCAGGCCTACGCCGCATTCAACAGGAAGTCTACGTGTACGCTGTCGTAAGCAAACACGATTTTTCCAGAGTCGTCGCGGTCTACAATGCCTGCGTCGAGCAACGCATGGATGTCGGCGTGCACGGCCTTGACATCGCGCCTGACTCGGCGGGCTACTTCGCGCAAGGTGACTGGCCCGGCGCCGGCAAGTGCCCGCAGCAGTTCCCAGCGCTTGGCCGTCAGCACGCGCCACAGCAATTCGGGCGACGCGAAGCTGATGCGCGCCGTGGCAGCTGGCGGACCATCCGCTTGCATGGCCAAACCGGCGTCGCGCAACGTGTCGGCCAAGGTACAGACTTCAAGGGTTACTGTGTTCATGTTGCCACCTTTGCACGTCGGCGTAGAAATCCGCCATCAATTGATGAGGCGAAACAAAAGTGTAGGGCAGTTCTTCGGCGCCCCAGTGCCGGTGATCGCCTTTGCCCGCTTCGTTGTCGTAGCGCAGCACGCACGCCCGGTCGACCACAAAGGCGAGGCGGTACTTGAACGGGTGCGGGCTCGCCACCAAAGGGGCTGGCAAGCGCCAAACTACGATTTCGACGAAGGACCTCTCGCTGATGACGACCCTGCTGTTGAATAACTGCTGCGCCTTCATGTTGGACACTTTACCAACACCTGCGGCGGCCCGCAAGCAAACCGGTCGGGCCCTGCGGAGACCAACCCATGCGTGACCCCGCCCTAGACGCCCACCAGCAGTGGCTCGACCTGATCCAGCCGGTGGGCCTGGTCGCCTCGCCGCCGGCGCTGTTGACGGCCGGGGCGGTGTTGCCCGCCAACGTCATCGGCCCGTGGCGGCAGTTGCGCGAACTGTGCGGTCAGGCCGACGACAAGCTGGCTGTGGCCGATCTCGCCGTGTTTTGCGTCGAGTAGAAGTGGCAATGGTCAGGCCTGTCGCACGTGCCATCGCACTAGGCAGTTGTGCAGAAATCGGAGCCGGTCAAAGGACTCGACCCTGGCGACCTGCTTCTCGGAACGTCCGCGCGCAACGCGGTCGCGAGCGGGTGCGGTTCCTGAATTGGAGGCGATCGCTGGCAGGGTAGCCACACGGTCCTGGTGGATACTGCCGGCGGCTGAAGCCGCGGCCTGTGGGTGCACAGCCTTGCCTCCGCAAGGCTAGATCATCACAAGGGAAAAATGGCCCGGCGCAGGCCGGGCTTCGTACAGTAAGCCTGCGGCTTTAGCCGCCGGGTCCAACCTGAACGCCATGCGTATTCACTGGTTCCGCGCCCACCATCGCTGACCGCTACTCAATGCGCTGCGCCGCTGGCTGTCCGTCCTTGCGCCTCCCCCAAAACCCCCGCAAACTGCCGCCATGAAGCCGCTGCGCCCTGCCCGCCCCAATCCGCCGCCAACCGCAGCCCTGCCGCGCATGCGACAGCGCGCTGCGATTTGCACCCTGGCCCTGTCTGCCGCGCTCTGCGCCCTACCGGCCTACGCTGAAGAGCACCCGCAGGTCGTGCGCAGCCACGCCAACGGCAAACCGGCCGTCATCCAGTATTGGGAGGCCACGCGCCGCGTGCGCGACGAGCACTACGACACCGACGGCAGCAAGACCATGGACGTCAAATACAGCGCCGACGGCCGGCGGCTGGAATGGAGCAAGCTTCGCAAAGACGGCACCGTCGCTGCGCAATGGGCCACCGAAGACGGCGTGCGCAACGGTGACGAGCTGGTGTTTGACGAAAATGGCCACCGCGTTGGGTCGGTGCCCTGGCGGGCGGGCAAGCGCAACGGCCGGTCACAGGAGTTCAACAACGACGGCAAGGTCGTCGCCGAAATCACCTGGCGCGATGACGCGGTAATCGGGCCGCAGATCACGTTCTACGACACCGGCGAGCGGCGCAGCGTGTGCCCGCTACAGGACCTGCGCCGTCACGGCATCGAGACCGTGTTTGACAAGGCGGGCTGGAAAATGGCCGAGATGCCCTACCGCCATGGGGTGCTCGACGGCGAAGCCCGGTTTTTCGCAGAAACCGGCTATGTAGCGGCCATCATCCTGTACCGGCAAGGCAAGGCGATCGGGGCCGAAACGCAGTTTCACCCCAATGGCCGCAAGAAACAGGTCATCCCGCTGCGCCCGGACGGCATCCGCGAAGGCGACGCCATGACCTTTCGCGAAGACGGCGCCAAGTCGGGCTACATCCCCTACCGCGACGGCGTCGCCCACGGCGTCGAGATGCGCCTGGACCACAATGGCAGCAAGCTGGCCGAGGCCGAGTGGCGGCGTGGCGTGCAGTGCTGCGATGTCAAGTACTTCTGGCCCAGTGGCCGCGTCCGCATCGTGCAGGAGTACGTCGACGCCAGCCGTGACGGCACCGAGACCCACTATTTTGACCAGCATACCGAAGGCAAGCCGCCGCGCCACATGCTGGTGCCGCTGGTCCAAGGCAAGAAGCACGGCAAGGCCACGGTTTTCTACGAAAACGGCAGCACGGTCTGGTCCGAGCTCGACTACTTAGACGACCTGCGCGAAGGCATCGAGACCCGCTACTATGACACCGGCGAGAAGATGGCCGAGTACATGTGGCGCAACGGCGAGTTCGTCGGCAAGGCGCGCACGTATTGGAAGAACGGCAGGATCCAGTCGGCCTTTCCCTTTGACGGCGGCGCCGGCACCGGAATGGAGTCGCGCTTTGACGAGCAAGGCAGGCTGCGCATGCAAGTTGCGCTGGTCAAAGGCAAAAAGCAGGGCGAAGCCAAGGTGTTCGACGAACGCGGCGAGTTGGTCGCGACGCTGACCTACCTCGACGACGAGCAAGACGGGCCTGAGACCCGCTACCGCAGCAGCAAGCCGATCGGTGTGTGGCTGTGGAAAGGCGGCGTGCTGATCAGCAGCCCGCCAGAGGCTACGGATGGCAAGGCTCCAGTGGCTGGCACGGGCACGCCCAAGTCAGCACACGACAAGCACGCCAGCGCCGAAGAGGCCGCGGCGTCCGCAAAGTCCGTGGGCAACGTCGCGCAGCACCAGGCTGCGGCGGTCAAAGGCAAGCCACCTGCAGGCAAGCGCGTCGGCGATCCCGATGGCGTGGTCCGCACCTACTGGCCCAACGGCAAGCTGCAAAGCGCCTACCCGTTGCGCGGCAAAGGCACCGAGGTGCAGTTTCACGACAACGGCGAAGTACAGATGGTAGTGCCGGTGGTCGACGGCATCCGCAATGGCATTGCGCGGATTTTTGACCGCTCTGGCCTGCTGTGGGCGCAGGTTGAGTTCGTCAAGGGCAAGAAGGAAGGCGACGAGATCCGATTCGGCCGCGGCGGCGAGAAGGTGGCGCGGGTGCAGTTCCGCAACGGCGCTCCGGTGGGCATTGCCAAGACCTTCTACCCCGACGGCACGCTGCAGAGCGAATACCATCATGATTCCAGCCTGTTGTCGGGGACCGAGATCCAGTACCACCGATCAGGCGGGATCCGCATGTATGTGCCGCTGCGCTTTGGCAAGCGCCACGGCACGGCCACCATCTACACCGAAGCCGGCGTCAAGTGGGCGGAAGTACCGTGGAAGGATGGCAAGCGCGAGGGTGAGGAGCAGCGCTTCGACAAAAGCGGGATGATTGTGCTGCGGATTCGCTGGTCGAGCGACCGCGAAGCCAGACCGTAGCACCCTTGTGCAGCTATACAGGATCGCGATGACCCGAGGTCATCTGCGATCGCTGTTCTTGCTTGCTCAGTGTGTCGCAAACTCGCGGCTTTGCAAGCCGACTCGTCGCTCCTTCCTTGCGGCAGGTTTGATCTCACCTCAAGGCGATTGTGTATAGCCCAGCGCCTCTGCCGCGACCGGCAAGCGAATGCGCGCCCCCCTGTCGCGGCGGTCGATCCACGCCAGCAAAATCAGAGCGGGCACGGCGGCTGCGGCGCAGACCAGAAAGAACCCAAACCAACCCGTCGCCTCGGCGATGGCACCGCTGCGGGTCGCCAGGGTCGCGCGACCAACGGCGGCCATTGAGGTCAGCAGCGCGTACTGCGTCGCCGTGTACCGCACCGTACAGAGGCTCGACAGGTAGGCCGCGAACGCGGTGGTACCGATCGCGCTCGCGGCGTACTCAAAGCCGATGGTGCCTGCCAGGGCGGGCACGTTGTGGCCGATGTGGGCCTGAAAGGCGAACACCACCAGCGACAGCAGTTGCAGGAATCCGCCGATCCAAAGGCCGCGCAGCACGCCCACCCGCTGCAGTAGGGCACCGCCAGCAGCCGCACCCGCCAACGTTGCAATCAGGCCGAACACCTTGGTGGTGCTGGCGATCTCGCTTTTCAGAAACCCGATCTTGAGCAAAAACGGGTTGGTCATCGTGGCAGCCAGGGCATCGCCGAGCTTGAAAGTGGTCGCAAACAACAGAATCGCCAACCAGTTGGGACGGCGGAGAAAGTCGAGGAACGGCAGCGCCACCGCCGCCCGCAGATGGCCCGCAAACGTGGTCGGCACGGGCCCATCGGCCGCAGCCCGATCCGGCTCGGCGCAGGTCAACGTCGTCACCGCGCCAATCAGCCCGAAGCCCGCCATCGCCAGGTACGACGCGCGCCAGGACGCGAACTCGGCGAAGTACAAGGCGCCGGCGCCCGCGGCAAGCATGCCGATGCGGTAACCGAAGATCTCGATGGCGGCAGCCGCGCCTTGGGCCTCGGGACCGGCGCGCTCGACCCGAAACGCCGCGATCACGATGTCCTGGGTTGCCGAGAAGAAGGCAACGGCGACCGCCGCCGCCACCACCAGCGGCAGCTGCGACGCCGGATCAAGCATCGCCAGCGTGGCCAGTGCCGCCACCACGCCGACCTGCGAAGCCAGCAGCCAGGCCCTGCGTTGCCCGAGCGCGCGCGACAGCAGCGGAATCGGCGTGTGGTCCACCATCGGCGACCACAAAAACTTGAACGAATACAGGATTCCGACCGCGGCCATGCCCGCAATCGACTTGAGCGACAGCCCCGACTCGGTCAGCCAGGCGCCCAGCGTGCCACCGGTCAGCAGCAGCGGCAGACCTGACGAGAACCCCAACAAGCCGATGGGCCACACGCGGCGGTCAGCGTAGGCAGAGAAGCCTTTGACGTTTTCCATGGTTGCGCTCCACCAGCGCCTGCGCGGGCAGGCCGGCCGAGTGTAGCGCAGGAGCGCGTTCTGGCTAGAAAATCGCGCGGCTGGTTTCGATAACGAAGCCGCTCATTTCACGCGTAGGTCACCAATCTGCACGTAGCCCTCGCCACGCAGATGGACTCCGCTGAAGCCATTGGGGTCCTCTGGCAGCTTGAAGCTGTGACTCGCACCGCCGACCTGAACGGACACAGACTTGCCTTTGACCGTGATCTTGACCTTGACCGTATCGTCGCCAACCCCTTTGCCAGACTCTGAAATCACCTGAATCGTCATCTCAGATTTGCGCAGCTCGGCTGCGGGCGCCGGCTCGCCAACCTTGACCAGCGCGACCGCTGCCGACGTCAGGCGCACACCGTAGCCTTGGGTTGGCTCTGGCCAGAAGGTCTTGCGCGTCTCCGGGTCCTGCTGGTTGTGGGTGTCCACGTCGTGCAAGCCGAAGACAAAAGTGAACTCGGGTCGGCCGCCCTCGGTCTTGAAGTCGGCCGCCGTCACCACCTCGCGTGGCACGTAGCGGAGCATGAAGTCCGGCGCCTTGGTGTACGACAGTTCGAACGTTGCCTCAAAGTCGCCGCGGGGACCCCGGCCGAGCGCGAGCAGCACGTCTTTGGTGCTCATGCGCGGGGCTCGGTAGTAGCGCAAATCGCGCGCCGCGATGCCATCGGTGCGCGCGGCCGTGAACAGCACGTATTCGCCCTGCAGCAGGTGCGCCGGCTCGCCGTTCCACAGCCAGAACGGGTCGCCGTAGGGCCACCAGCGCTTGACTTCGCGCCGCTCGGCCAACTCGGAGAGCAGCTTGGGCGACGGCGGACCCGGGGTCCCCACCAGCTTCTCCAAGGTCCCCGGATGCCGTTCGTTGCCCGCGACCAACTCGCGCAGTTCGGCTTTCTTGTCGGTGCGCGCGAACAAGGCGCTGATCTTGCCCAGTTCCTCGACTCGGGTCGCAAGGTTCTTGAGGTCCGAAGGGTCCGACTCAATGGCGCTTGCCCGCGTGAGCGCGCCACTGGCCGCATCCACGTCACCCACGTCCAGGTAGGCTTCCGCCAGCTTCCTGAGCACGTCGGTACGCGCATACTCGTCCGCGCCGAGCGGCCCGAGCTTGGCGGCCACCAACTCCAGGATCTTGATGGTCTCGCGACGATCTGCCGCCATTGCCTGCAAAAAGCCCTCGTGCTGCCGCAGGTTGTTGACCAGCGACTGGTTGCGCAAATCGGCCCGATGGCTCCCGCCCATCTTGAACGACTCGGCCAGCCCTGCGATGCGCTTCTCGACGTCGTCCGGTTTGTCCGGCGGGTGCTGACCGGTTGAAAACAGCGGCGCATTGGGAAACACCGGTTGCGCCTCAGTGAAGTAGCGGCGCGCCAGCGTATCGAGGCGACGCCGCACCACCAGGCCGTCAAAGTGGTCCTGAAAACGCGAGATGCGACCGTGGTTGCGGCCGTGGTGGTCGTAGAACTCCATCAGGTACGCCAGGGCCGCCAGGCGCCGGTGCACGGCGGCCTGTCCGGGTTCACTGGCGACGGCCACCAGCCGTTCGGCGACTTGACTGTCGTTGTCGAAGTCCTGGTCCTTCTTGGCCTGGTCGAGCTTGCGGCTGCTGATCTCGATCGACTGGGCCTTGGCGCGGATTTTGGCCACCACCGCCTCGTACTCGTCCAAGGTCACGCGGGCCAGGTTGAAGTCCGCATCCAGCTTCATCGCGGCACGCAGGCTCTCAAAGGCATCGTCGTAGCGCTGCTGGTCAAAGTGAGCGACGCCCTGCGAGAAGTTCTTGAACGCGCCAAAGTCCGCGGTGTGGATTTTCGAAATGCCAGCACGCTCTTTGGGCTCAAGCTTGACGCCTAGCGTCGCGATCATCTTATTGACCAGCGATTTTTCCAGCTCAAAGAAGGCATCGCGCTCACCGGCCATGTCTTCTGCCAGCATCACTTCGCCGGTCTTAACCGAAAACAGCCGTGCGTCCAAGCGCATGGTCTTGGCGACAATCGTAAACGTGCCGCCCAAAAGGTGCGAAGCGCCCGCCAGCTTGCCGATCTTGGCCGCGGTCGCCTTGTCGACAAGGCCACTATTGCCCAGTTTCTGCTCGGCGACGATTTCCTGCAGTCGCGAGCGTTCGACTACCGTTAGCGCCGATACGCGCGCCAGATCGGTGGTGATCATCGACTGCAGGCCTTTGCCCAACGCCTCGAGACCAGCTTCACTGGACGCGTTGGAGAACTCGAGCACTGCCACACGCATCGCGGTCTCGGCGTGCGCGGGCACTGCGCCAAGCAGCACCGTGCACGCAAAGGCCAAAGCCGTGGCAAGGAGCCTGGTCATGGCAATACCTCCGGGCCGCCGATAACGACTGCGGGCCGTGGCGGCGAAGGTGCCACTGACCGATGCGGGCAGCAAGCCCGCCGCGGCGATGTGTGGGTCGGTGGACTACTTGCCGGCTTTGCAGTTGTCGGACTTCTGCGTGCACTGGTACTTGTCCATGCAGGCCTTGCAGGCCGCACCGGTGGGCGCCGCGACGCAGTTGGCAGTGGCAGCCTCTGCCGGGTTCTGAACGCAGTTGAGGAACGTGCAGTAGCCCAGGATGCCGTAGCAGCCGCCGCACGCTTCGCTGACGCCGCTGCCAGCCAGGCACTTGCCCGTACACGCCGCCGCTTCTGCTTCGTTGGGCTTGGCGACGCAGCTGAGGCTGCAGTTGGTCACCTTGCCGCTGAACTCGGACGCCAGCTTGGCGTCGGCGGCCAGCTTGGTCAGGAAGGCCTGGTCCGCCGTGCTGGTGCAGCCTTTGGCCGCCGTGCTGCCCGAGTCTGAAAACACCTCCTCCAAGACGGAGGCGTCGATGGCCGACCCGGCGTCGGTCTTGGCGTCGGTGCTCGCGCTGTCGGTGCTTCCCGCATCGCTGCTGCCGCTGCAGGTACCGCACTTGTTCTTGGTGACGCCTGCGACGCACAGGTCGTCCCAGGCCGTCGTGCAGCAGAATGAATCCGCTGCGCAAACGCACGCCTGAACAGTCTTGTCCTTGCAACCAGGCTTGCCGCTTTCGGTGCAGCAGTCCTGGCTGCCGGACACCTCAGTAAAATCGACGTCCTTGCTGCTGTCCGTCGGCCCGGCGTCGGGAGTCGGGATATCGCACTTGCCGCACTTGGCCGTGTTGACCTTGCTCACGCACAGGCTGTCCCACTTGTTGTTGCAGCAGAACTTGTCGGCCGCACACACGCACGCAACGATGGCTGGGTCCTTGCACCCCGGCTTGTCGCTGGTCACGCAGCAGTCGTTGGTCCCGACGACCTCCAGGTTGACGTCGCCGCTTGCCGTGCCGTCCATTTTGGTGTCCAAGTTGATGGTGCCATCTGTCACCGTGCCGTCGGTCAGCGTCACGTCGGGCTTGATGCCGGTGTCGCCGGTGGTCCCATCTGCCGGCGGAAGGCCGGTGTCGCCGCCGGTCGCGTCGGCGGTTGATCCCGCGTCGCCGGTCGTTGCCGCGTCGCCGCCGCTGGCCGTGGTGTCCGCGCCGCCGGCCGCTGTGTCAGTCCCGCTGGTCGTATCTGCAGTCGTATTGCCGCCGTTGCCCGTTCCGCCGCCACCGGCAGGCGCGCTGCTGCTGCCGCCGACGCAAGCGACCTGCAGCGCAACCGCGCCGCACGCCAGAACAGCGCGCAAGGCGCCAAAGGAGGAAGTGCTTTTCATCGCTCGGATCCTTGTCGCCATGGCTGGCGCGGCCGTGATGCTAGCCGGCCCGGTGATGCGATGCAAGCGTGCGTTGTCATAGGGATTGGTGGCGTGCAGGTCGCGCGACTTGACCAACCCACGATGCCGCCGGCAAATTGCGACGCCCGCCGCGGTGTTGCGCGGTCGGCGCGAGGTAGCCAGTGACGACGTCGCATCCATCCTGGGCAGCACTCGCCGTCGCCTTTGTGGCACTGACGGCCGCCGCTTGCGTCGGTCCCACGGAGTCGACGCCGACCGGCGGCGGCGGCGGCTTGTCGGTCGACGTCGAGGACGCGAGCCTGGTTGGCACGCTCGACACCGCCAAGGCAGAGACAAGCGCCGAAGTCAGCAACGACACGGCGCACGAAGGGATCACCGACGGAACGACCGCTGACAGCGACACCGCCGCCCCAGAAACAGTCGGCGCGGACACCGCCGTTTCAGAGACCAGCGCCGATGCCGGTCAAAAAGACGCCGACGCCAAGGCCGATGCGGCGGATGGCGGCGCGGACGGCACTGCCGATGCTGCACAAGACAGCGCTGCGAGCGGCGACACTGCCGAGACCGGCGACGACGCAGCAGATGCGCCGACTTGCGTGCCGACCTCCAAGGTTGAGCTGTGCAACAACAAGGACGACGACTGCGACGGTCAGACCGACGAGAAAGAGCCCGGGCTGTGCAACGACAAGGATCCGTGCTCCATCGACAACTGCGCGGGCGGCAAGTGCGTCAACCTGGTCATCCCTGGGTTGTGCGACGATGGCAACATCTGCACCGAGGACGACCAGTGCGTCAACGGCCAGTGCCTGCCCGGCGACGGCAAGCCGTGCACTGACAGCAATCCTTGCACCGATAACGGCTGCGATCAGGCGACAGGCTGCGTGTTCACGCCGGTCGGCAATGGCGGCGCCTGCGAAGACGGCAACCCTTGCACCCAAGGCGACGTCTGCACCGCTGGCACTTGCAAGCCGGGACTCGCCAAAACCTGCGACGACAAGGATCCGTGCACCGACGACAGTTGCGGCACCAGTGGCTGCATCTTCGGTCCGAACAACGCGCTCTGCAGCGACGGCAACGAGTGCACGGTCGGAGACAAGTGCGGCGGCGGCGCCTGCAAGCCCGGCACCGGCAAGACCTGCGACGACGCCAACGCCTGCACCAACGACACCTGTACCGTGGCCGGCGGCTGCCAGCACAGCAACAACACGGCTGCTTGCAGCGACAACAGCGCGTGCACTGATCCCGACCTGTGCTCGGCGGGCGTCTGCAAGGCCGGCGCGGCCAAGGTCTGCAGCGACGGCGACCCGTGCACGACCGACAGCTGCAACCCAGCCACTGGCTGCATCTTTGCTGTCGGCCCCAATGGCGTAGTCTGCCCCGGCGGCACCTGCAGCGCCGGCAAGTGCCTGGCCAGCAAAGTTTGCGGCAACGGCGTCATCGAAGCCGGCGAGACCTGCGACGACGGCGACGCCACCAGTTGCGGCACCTGCAATGCGACCTGCAGCGGTCCCGGCACAGGCACGGCGATGTCGGGCAGCTATGCGATCGGCGGCGTGGGCGCGCAGTTCGCCACGTTCGGCGACGCTGTGGCGGCGCTGGCCAAGTGTGGCATCAAGGGCGCCACTACGTTCAACGTAGCAGCGGGTTCCTACAAACAGGCCACCGGTTTCGACTTTCCCCTGGTCACTGGCGCGTCGGCGGTAAACACCGTCACCTTCAAGGCTGCGGCCGGCGCCGTGGTCAAGCTCGTCGGCACGACCGGAACCGGCAGCTACGGCGGCGTGGTGCGCATTGCCAACAATGCCAGCTACTTGACCATCGACGGCTTTGACATTGACGGCACGCTGCCCGAAAACAAAATCGGCTCGTCGTACAGCGGCCCGGTCGTGTTCAATAGCGGCGGCGGCCAAAGCCACATTCAACTGCGCAACCTGCGCATTCACGATTTCGGCCCGACGGCCTGGGCGACCACGTCGTACATCGGTGGCATCTACATCCAGCAGTCGGTGACGGTTGCAGACCTGACCATCGAAGGCTGCCGCTTTGAAAACCTCGCGCCGTCTGCGCCGTTTCACACCCAAGGCGCGATTTCGACGCGCAACGGCAAGTTCACCAACCTGCGCATCCTGGGTAACCGCTTCAGTGGCATCAAGGGCATGGACCCCATCAACCTGCGCAATGGTGCCGGCTTTGAAAATCTGCTGATTGCCAACAACTTTATCGTTAGCGAGGCCGAAGGCGCGGTCGAGTTCTACGGCACTGCCGTGTTCGTCAACGCTGGGCAGTTCGTGCACAACACCGTGGTGCTGACCGGCACGGCGGTGCGCGGCATCGGCGGCGCACTGACTGGGCCCGCACTGGATGTCCGCAACAACATTGTATTCTCAACGACCAATACCCTGCCCTTCGTCACGGGCACGACCGTCAACCCGGTCGGTTTCAACTGCCTGGGGACCAAGATCACGCCTGGCTACGCTGCCATGCCGACCGACATCAAGGCCGACGCCAAGTTCGCCACCGCGACGGCACCCAACTGGGACCTGCATTTGCTGGCGGGTTCGCCCTGTTTGGATGCGGGCGCGCCCATCAGCACGGTCACCACGGACATCGACCACCAGCCGCGCGGGGCCAAGCCCGACCTCGGCGCCGACGAACTGCCGTAGCGTTTGTTGGCGGCACCGGCGATGATGGCGCGGCGGCCGCAACCCCGGCTGCCGTTGGAAGGCGATGGCAATCCGCACCGTCAAACGAAGCGCAATCAGCTGGCTGGCCGTAGGACTACTCGGCGCCTGCGGCTGGACGCCGGCCACTTATCCCGACATCACGCCGTTCGTACCGGTGGACATCGAAGCGCCCAGCATTGCCGATGGCGGCAGCAGCGGCAGTAGCGGCGACACTTCCGGGCAGGATGTGGCAGACGCTGCCACGTCAACCGATACCGCCGACGCCGCAACGCCCGCAGATGCGACCAAGCCAGCTTGCGCGACCGACGCCGATTGCGCCGCGCTGACCTTGAACGGCTGCCTCGTCGGCCACTGCGACGGGGCGACCAAGCAGTGCAAGCTGGCGTCGGTGGCTGACGGTCAGGCCTGCACCGTGTTTGGCGCTTGCGGGGGAACGGGCAGCTGCAAAGCCGGCGCGTGCGCATTCGTCAACCCCTGCGCGCCCAAAGCCTGCACAGCCAAAGAGCTTGCTTGCGGGCAAAGCTGGACCCTCGACCCTACGGTGCTCACGGATCACGTCAGCAAGTACGGCTGCGATGGCGGAACCTGGGCTGGTGCGGATCAGGTATTCAGCGTCACCACCACGACCGCGCAGGCGGCACTGGTGTCGCTCAAGGGCGGCGGCACCTGGCGGATCATGGACCTCGCGCCGACAAAGGGCGGCACCTGCGACCCGTCGACATGTGCGCTCAGCGGCACCAGCCTGCAGTTGGGCTTGCAGCCGGGTGCTGTGCGGTTGTTTGCGGTCGACAGCGCGCCCGGCGCCACGCCGACGCAACTGACGGTGACCTGCGCTACCCAAGAGACCTGCGGCAACGGCACCTGCGCGGGCAGCGAAACGTGCTGGAACTGCCCCAAGGACTGCAAGGCCTGCACCACCTGTGGCGACGCTGTCTGCAATGCCAAGATGCTGGAGAACTGCACCAGCTGCGCCAAGGACTGCGGCGCCTGCAAGCCCGGCTGCGCCGACAAGGAGGAGCCTGGTTGCAAAGACCACCCGTGCGAGAGCTGCGTGTGCGGCTTCGACGCCTACTGCTGCAAGACCGCGTGGGACAGCACCTGCGCCAAGGAGTGCGCCGCTTGCAGCCAGAATGTCTGCGGCGACGGCAAGTGCGACGACGGCGAGTTGGCCGGCGGCTGCATCCAAGACTGCCCGCAACCGGCCGCGTGCGGCGATGGCACCTGCGCAGACGGTGAAAAATGCGCCGACTGCCCCGAGGATTGCGGCAATTGCAAGGCTGGTGCGGCCGTGTGCGGCGATAGCCTGTGTGCGGGCGGCGAGCACTGCGGCAGCTGTGCGGCGGACTGCGGAGACTGCGGCAACGTGGCGTGCGTTTGCGCCCTGGACGCGTACTGCTGCAGCAGCGCGTTTGACGCGAAGTGCCAGGCGGCCTGTGGCAGCTGCGCCAAGGGATTGTGCCCCAAGCCGACGTGCGGCGACGGCGTGTGCGGCGGCGGCGAGACGTGCGGCAGCTGTGCGGGCGACTGTGGCAGTTGCGGCGGCACCTGCGGCGACGACCAGTGCAGCGCGGGCGAGGCAGCGGCGTGCCCCTCGGACTGCGGCGGTGGTTGCAAAGGCAACTGTGGCGGCAAGGCCAAGCTGGCGAGCGGCAAAGAGTGCTACTGCGACGACTTTTGCGCGTCGAGTGGGGACTGCTGCACCGACAAGTCCGTGTTCTGCAAGTAGATGATCGGAGAAGCGATGGCGCTGTCGTGCGCCGTGTGCTGGGCGGCGGCGGTGTGGCTGTTCCGCCGCGCGGGCGCCGTAGATGCCAAGGCCCTGAACATCTACAAGAACGTCATCGCGTCGGCGCTGCTGCTGGTGCTGATGGCGGCGACCGGGCGGTCGTTCGATTGGCAGCGCTCCACGGCAGACTGGGTTGCCCTGGTCGCCTCAGCGGCGCTGGGTCTGTCGCTCGGTGACACCCTGTTTTTCTTGGGCCTCCAGCGCGTCGGCACCAGCGTCGCGGCCGTCACCGACTGCACCTACGCGCCGACCGTGGCCGTGCTGTCGCAGCTGATCCTGGGCGAGACGCTGCAGGGCGGCGTGTTGTTTGGCGCGCCGCTGGTCGTCGCCGGGCTGGGGCTACTGTCGTGGCAGCGGCCGACGCCCGGGACGCCGCCCGCGGATCGCCTTGGCATCACTTTTTGCGTTCTGGGTGTTTTGGCTACTGCGACCGCGGTGGTGGTAGCCAAGCCTGCGCTGGGCCGCAGTGACCTGATCGAGGCGACCACGGTGCGCCTGATTGCCGGCACGGTGATCCTGGTGGCCTGGGACGGTGTCGCCGGGCGCTTGCACCACTCTGTAGCACTACTGCGTCCGCAGCCGGTGTGGCGCCTGATCCTGCCGGCCACCATCATCGGCACCTTCATCTCGATGCTGCTGTGGATGGGCGGCTTCAAGTACACAGCCGAAGCGACGCGGGCCGCGCTGCTCAACCAGATGGGCACGGTGTTCGCGCTAATTCTCGCGGCCATGTCTGGCGATCTGATTCCGGCGCAACGTTGGGCTGGTGCGGCGCTGGCCTTTGCGGGCGCTGTTGCGGTGCTGGTGGTGCGGTAGGTCGCTTGCGCCGCGCCGTCAAACCAGTTCGCGGGCCGCTTCGCGCACGATGGCGATAGCCCGGTCAATGCCGTCGTCGTCTACGTCCAGGTGGGTCACCGCACGCAACCGATGCGCGCCACCAGAAACCCACAGGCCGCGCTCGCGCAGCTGCCGGGTCAGTTGCATGCGCAGCTCCGCGATCGGTCGCCCACGCAGAGCGGTCTCTGCGATGTCGAAAAACACCAGGTTGGTCTGGACCTTGCTCAGGTCAACAGCAAGCGTCGCTTCGCCCGCAATGGCTTCGGCCAGCCGGCGAGCTCGCCGATGGTCGTCGCCCATGCGCTGCAGGTTGTGCTGCAAGGCGTACAGCCCTGCGGCGGCCAGGATGCCGACCTGCCGCATGCCGCCGCCCAGCCGCTTGCGCCAGTGGCGGGCTCGGCCGATTTGCTCCACGGACCCGGACAGCACGCTGCCGACGGGCGCGCCCAGGCCCTTGGACAGGCACAGCGACACCGTGTCGAACGGCGCCGCGATCTCGGCCAGCGACCGCCCAGACGCCACCGCCGCATTGGCCAGCCGCGCGCCGTCCAAGTGCATCGCGATACCGTGGGGGCGAACCAGCGCCGCGATGGCCGCGGTATGGGTCGGATCTACCACCACACCGCCGCAGCCGTTGTGGGTATTCTCGACGCACACCAGCCGCGTCGGCGCCAGGTGGTTGTCGAATTCGGTGTGCAATGCGGCCGCAAGCTGGTCGAGGGGCAGCGTGCCGTCGTCGCTCGTTACCGCGCGCAACGTGACACCCCACAACGCCGCCGCCGCGCCCCCTTCGTAGTTCATGATATGGCTGCCGGTGTGAACGACGGCCTCGTCACCCGATCGGCAGTGCACCCGAATTGCCAGCTGATTGGCCATGGTCCCGCTCGGCACGAACAGGCCAGCCGCCTTGCCCACCAGCGCCGCTGCCGCGCGCTCAAGCGCCTGTACGGTGGGATCGTCGCCGAATACGTCGTCGCCGACCTCTGCTTGGGCCATGGCGGCGCGCATGGCTGCGGACGGACGGGTGACTGTATCGCTGCGCAGGTCGATGGGGGCGGGCATGGGCGTGGCTCCAGGTCGGCGGCGTAGGATCAGGGCTTTTCGGCGCCGGGGCAAGCGGGGCGTGTGACGACGTGGTCTTTGCCGCTCATCCTCATCGCCGCCGGTCCGTGCTACGCTGATCGCGATGACGCTGCCGCCGCCGCTGCCGACGCTGCTCAACCTGGCCGAATTCGCCCGGGCCTGGCTGCGCTGGCGCGCGCCGGTGCTGGCCGACATGCTTGAAGTCGCTGAGCGCATTTCGATTTTCGACCGGGCGGGATCGCTGACGTTCTTTGCGATCTTGGCGGCCGTCCCGTCGCTGTTCGCAGGCTTTAGCGCCCTCGGTTTCGTGCTCGCGGCCGTCGACAGCGCCGGATCAGCGACCGGCGTCGATCTGCACGTTAAGGGCAAGGCGCTCGCCCAGGTGGCGCTGTGGCTCAAGCAGTCGCTGCCGGGGGTGACCTGGAATCCGGCCGACTTCGCCACGGCCATGGTCAAGCACCGCACCGCGCACGGCATCATTGGCTTTGTGGCAGCAGTTTGGCTCGGCCTTGGCGTGTTTGGGCGCATCGACGACGCCATCCGCGACATCTTCGGGCGCAAGCGGCGGCACACCGTACGGGCCACTGGCGTGATGGCGCTGCTGGTCGCGGTGGCGATGGTCCTGGCGCTGCTTCTGAACCTGTTCGGGCCGCTGCTGATGTGGGGCGTGCACGTCGCCAACACGGCGGTCAAGACGCTGAGCTTTGGCTGGCTGAGCGTGATGGACGCCGTCGCGGCGGCATCGCAGGCGTTTCCAGTCGCGGTGGTGTTCTACCTGATGGTGCGGTGGTCGGCGCGTTTGCATAAACGACGGCGGGCTGCACTCGTCGCGCTGGGTTTTGGCCTGGTGTGGGCCGTCGGGCAGCGTCTGTTCACGCTGTATGTCACGACCGTCGTCAAGATGGATGCTGTATATGGCGCGCTGACGGGCGTGTTGGCGCTGATGCTGTGGCTGTTCTACGCCAACATCTTGTTCCTGTCGGCGGTGTCGCTGCTGGCCGTGCTCGACAAGCGGGCGCGCGAAACCAAGGAATTCTAGGCGATTGCTCGACAACCCGGCCGGCAATTGGCCGACGCGTCGCGCAATGGGCTAGACTGCCCGCAGGTGGCGCCCACGGCCGCCACGTTGGTGCGGCATGGGCCTGCTACGCGGAATCGAGACCACGGCCATCGGCAAGACCCGCACGGTCGAGATCGACTACGAGCGCGGCGGCTACGTCGATCGCCAGGGCAAGAAGGTCGAAGTCCTCGACATGTCTTGCTATTCGTGCATGCACGGCTACTACGTTCTGGCCGCCGACCCTATCGACTACTGCCCGCACTGCGGCAGGCGCGAAGGTTCGCCGTGGCCCAGCTACGAAGAAGCCCGCAGTTGGGCGACGCCGCACGAGTGGAAGTACATGAAAAAGCTAGGGCTACTGCCCTTCGGCACTCGGCGGTTCGACGGCAGCTGGGTACTTGGCTTCGCGCGCACGGCTTCCGACATCCAAAACACGGGCAAGTTTGCCGATGTGCGCTGTCTGCTCCCTGGCGAGGGTTGAATGTCCGCGGCGCCCTCCCCCAACGCGCAAGCGCGCCGCATCTCGGCGGGGGTGGTCGTCATCGGCAACGAGGTGCTGTCGGCCAAGGTTAGCGACGCCAACGGCCCGCACATCCTGCAGCGGTTTTCAGAGCTTGGCCTGCGCGTGGGCGAACTTGCGGTCCTGGCTGACGACCGCGACCGCATCGCGACAGTCGTCGCCGATTTCGCGGCGCGCTTTGACCTCGTCGTCACGACCGGCGGCGTCGGTCCAACCCATGACGACTGCACCTGGCACGCCGTCGCGCAGGCTTTCGGTGTAGCAATGGCGCGCAACAACGACCTCGCGAACAAGGTCACCGCGTACTTGGGCGCGCCGCTGACCGCCGAGCAAGAGCGGTTGGCGCTGCTGCCCGAAGGCGCAGAAATCGTACCGGTGGCGGGACGTTGGCCACTGTTTCGCATGCGCAACGTGTACGTGCTGCCCGGCGTGCCGGCGCTGGTGGCCCGCAACATCGCCCAGATTGAGCAGCTGGTCCGCGCTGCGGGCGCCCGGCGGCACGAGTTGGCGACGGCCTACTTCAAGATCGAAGAGTGGCACGCCGTCGCCCATATCGACCGGGTGGTGGCGGACCACGCCGATGTCGAGATCGGCAGCTATCCGGTGCTCGATGCGCACGACTACAAGCTGCGCCTGACGTTTGAGCACGAGGACCGGCGGCGCGTCCATGCGGCTGTAGAGGCCACCATCCGCGCTATCGGCGCCGGACAATGGGTGCGCACCGAGTGGAGGGCGACGTGACCAGCGCGCGCGGACCACGGGGAGCGGCGCCATGGCCACGCTGACCAGCGTGAACCTGCGCGGCCGGTTGGTGCTGCTGCCGCAGCGCTATCAGTTCGGCAATGCCGACAATCTGTACGACTTGAACTGGGTGGTGGTGAGCGCGCGGCTGGTGTCGCCGGGCCATCCAGGTCGGGTCGTGCGCACGCGATTGGCGACCTGGGAACTGCTCGGCATGGCCGCGCACCTGGATCAGCTCGCGGCCAATCAACGGGCACTGTGGCTGCCGCGCTTTTTCGACTCCGGTTTGCACTTGTGGGTGCGCCGAGCCAACGACCGCGCCGACCTCATCCACGTGACGGCGCTGCTGTCGCCGATTACCGGGCCACCGCCGCACGATGTGCTCGAGCACTGGCGCGGGGATCGCCTGACGCACAGCGACGGCTTTGAGGGCCTGCGTTTTGTGTGCACGCGCGGCGCGCTGGCCGTGTTCGCCGAAGAGTTGCGCATCATCATGCGCGCCTATCCGACCCGGTCGCTGCGCCAGGCCGGCTGACAGTCAAGCCATGAAAACGATTCTCGTTGCGATGGCTTGCGGCCTCCTTGCCGCTGCCCTGCCCGCCTCCGCCACCGACGAAGGACCCGGCTGCGCCAACGCCGCACACCTGGACGTGGTCGCGATGGGCACCAAAGTCCGCGCCACCATCTGCCCGCGGGCCAAAGACGGGGACGGCGATGCCGCCCAGGCCGCGACCCAGGCCGTCGCCAGCGAGTTCGCGCGCCTGGAGGCGCTGTGGTCCAACTGGCGACCCCAGAGCGACGTCAGCCGAGTCAACGCCGCTCCGGGCAAGCCAGTGCGCGTTGCGCCAGAGACGCTCGCCGTGGTGCAGACCGCACTCAAGGCCAGTGAGCAGTCGGGCGGCCTGTTCGACATTACCTTCGCGCCGCTCGGCGAGGTGTGGCAGTTCGATACGCCGCCGGGCAGCCATGAACCGACTCAGTTGCGCAAACTGCCTACTCAGGACGAAGTTGCGGCTCGGCTGGCGCGCGTCGGCTACAAGCACGTGGTGGTCGACGGCAAAGCGCAGACGATCCAGTTGGGCAAGCCGGGCATGGCGCTGCACCTGGGCGGCATCGGCAAAGGCGCGGCGGTCGACAGCGTGGTGGCACTTTTGCGCAAGCAGGGCTTCGACAACTTTGCCGTCCAGGCGGGCGGCGACCTGTTCTGCGCCGGGCAGAATGGCAGCCGACCCTGGCGCATCGGCATCGCCCATCCGCGCGAGAAGGCCAGGCTGCTGGGGGTGGTGCTGGTGCACGACGCTGCGTTTTCGACCAGCGGCGACTACGAGCGCTTCGCCCTCCTGGACGGGGTCCGCTATCACCACATTCTCGACTTGCGGACCGGCTGGCCGGCCAAGGCAAGCCAAAGTGCAACTGTGCTAGCCACGAGCGCAACCGACGCCGAGATCCTGACCAAGTGGGCCTTCATCGCTGGCGGGCAGGCGGGGCTGGACGCCATCGGCGCGCGCCGGGCCAAAGGGGTCATCGTCGATGCCACGGGCAAGGTGTGGACGAGCCGCGGTTTGACCGTGCTGCCGGGCGGCAAGTAGTCGGGGACAGCGGCTGTTGCGTCGACGCCATGTTGCAGCAGCCCATGCGGGCACCTGACCCCCGCGAAAGTCTGCGGTAGACTGACCGAGTCTGGACCCTGCCGGATTGAGCGCATGACCGAGTTCCTCCTCATCGTCGCCCTGGTTCTCGCCAACGGCTTGTTCGCTGCGGCCGAAATTGCGGTGCTGTCGGTGCGGCGCGCCCGCCTCAAAGAACTGGTCGACGAAGGCAGCCACCGTGCGGTTGCCGTCCAGCAGCTGCGCGCCAACCCCGAGGTGTTTCTGGCGACGGTGCAGATCTGCATCACTGGGGTCAGCGCCGCGGCGGCGGCATACAGCGGCGAGCAGTACGTGGTGCGCTTTGCCGGGTGGCTGAGTCAGCAGGGCTTCAGCGCTTTCTGGGCGGAGTGGCTTTCGTTCGGCCTGGTGGTCTCAAGCATCAGCTTCATGTCGCTGGTTTTCGGCGAGCTCATCCCCAAGTCGCTCGCGCTGCGGTCCGCCGACAAGTGGTCGCTGGCGATGGGCCCGTGGCTGCTGGTCTGGAGCAAGGTGCTGCGCCCCGCAAGCTGGCTGCTGGCCAAGACCTCGAATCTGTTCTTGGGACTCGTGCACGACAAGACCACTTTCACTGAGGCGCGGCTGTCAGGCGAAGAGCTGCGAATCCTGCTCGAGGAGGCGGCGGCGGTCGGCGCCGTCGAACCCACCAGCGGCCGCATTGCCGGACGCGCATTGGAACTGGCGCAGTTGACCGCCAAGTCGGTGGTGGTGCCGCGCAAGCGCATCGACGCCGTCGACGCGGACAGCGACCTCGAGAAGGCGGTAGCGGCCGCGTTGGCCACGACGCATACGCGCCTGCTCGCCTTTCGGGGTGTCTTGGACCAGCCGGTGGGGTACCTCCGCACCCGCGACGTGCTGGCTGCGCGCCTCAAAGCACAGCCGCCGGCGGTGTCGGCGCTACTGCGGCCGGTGGTCGTCGCACCCTGGAGGATGCCGGCTCCGGACCTGCTCCAAAAGCTGCTAGCCCAGCACTGCCCGATGGCGGCTGTCGTCGATGAGCACGGTGGCCTTGTCGGCTTGGTGACCGTTGAGGATCTGCTCGAAGAACTGGTCGGCGAGATCGAAGAGGACGACCTCGCTGAGTCGTGGCTTATCCAGCGCTGTAGTGACGGCGGCCTGGTGCTGTACGGCAACGCGCCGGTGCGCGACGTCAACCGAGACTATGGCCGAGACCTGCCGGAATCGCAGCAGTGGAGCACCGTGGCGGGCTTGGTCATCGCGCGGTCGGGACGAATCCCCGAGGTCGGCGACCGCGTGCAGGTCCCCGAAGATGGGTGCGAATTCGAGGTTCTGAAACAAACCGCCGGCCAGATCGTCGAACTGCGCCTGTGGCCATTGTCGGCCGCGCCCCAGCAGGAGCCCGCATGACCGCGATGCACAAGCGATTTTCGCGGCGCGGCTGGCAAGCTGCTTGCTGGCCACTGTTGGCGGCGCTGGCGCTCGGCTCTGGCTGTGCCAAGCCCTTTCCTGAGGCTGACCCCGCTGCGACCGCCGTAGTGGATGCCCTTGGCCCGCTCGACCTCGCCGACGTCGCGCGGCAGGTTCACGACCGCGTCAACGCCATTCGCGCGCGGCACGGGCTGTCGCAGCTGGCGTGGAACGCAGAACTCGCCGCGATTGCCACCGCCCACAGCATCGACATGCGCAAGCAGCGCTATTTTTCGCACGACGCCCCCGACGGCACCCAAGTCACGGATCGCTATGCGCGGGCTGGGTACGTTTGTCGCGCGCCCAATGGCCCGGGGCGCTTCTTGACTGGCGGCGAGAACCTGGCGCTGGTCCACCGGGTGCCGCGCTGGCGCATTTGGTCCGATGGCCGCCGCGAGGCCGAGACGGTACGCACCGCGGCCGAACTCGCCGAAGAGACCGTGCAGGGCTGGTGGAACTCGCCGGGACACAAGGCCAATCTGTTGCAGCCGGCGTGGTTGACCGAGGCGATCGGCATTGCGGTGACCGCCGACGGTCAGGTGTTGATTACGCAGAATTTTTGCTGAGGCGCAAGTATTGGGGGGACCATTGGCAGGGCGATCGCAAGATAGCAGACCCCGCGCAATCCCGACGATGTCGCCGCTGACGCTGAACCTGAACCTGTCCCTGTTTCTGACCGGCGAAGCCGGCTGACCCTCGAAAACACCGCGTGAACGTGGTCAGGTGACAACCGACGACAAACGCCAGACTGGCAGCAGACTGACCGGACCACGCAGGCTCAGGCACTGTATGGCTTTCAGGAACAGCCGCCGCGGGGTTCCGCCAGACAAAGGCAGCCATACTTGTGGCGGTCAGGCTCAGGCTCAGGGCCAGGGCCAGGGACGGCTGGTTTCTTGCGATAGCCCTGGGACCATTGGGCATATCCGTACACCGTTTCCGAGTCACAGGCTGTCCATTGCGCTGACAGTGACCGCCGCCACGCTGGTACCCCGGCGAAAGGCTAACCCTTGCGGCGGATGTCTGCACAAGCCGGACGCAGCCTGAGCTTGCATGACCATGTTTGGGCTGCAGCTGTCGGCGACGCGGTTCGCCTGCTTGATCCTGTGTTCGGCTGTCGCGTCGCACCTGCACTGGTGACTGCACGCGAGGCAGCAATTGCCATGGCACTGTGAACTGTTGCTCCGGTCGTGCAGCAGCGGCGCCCACGATTCGTTGCGTTTGGCCCGCAGGCCGAGGCCGCCGGACTGCGCAAGTGGGTGTGTTGGGGCGCCGAACTAGCTGGAATCGAAGAAGAGCTGTCTCCAGCGGCGCCGCCCAGCACAGGCCCAATCGGCGCAGGCGTAGCGCCTACTTGACAATGCCCTCGCTGGCCATCGAGATGCCGTTGAGTCCGGCGAACGAGCCGTTGGCAAACGTCGCGCGCGCCGCCTCGTCGCCCTTGAGGTACAGGTCGCATGCCGCGAGCGTGGTGAACAGCGTTGCGGTGTGGCTGTCGGCAATCGTGGGCACGGCGCCCGGCTTGCACAGCTTCTCCAGGTCCGCCTTGAGGTTCGCAGGCGCGACCGCGGCCAGTTCGCAGGCTTGCGCAAAGCTGAAGTGGTCGCCACCGGTCAGGGTCAACAGCGCCTTGGGCGGCTGCATCGCTTTGTAGGCCGCCTCGGCTTCGGCTTTGTACGGCGTCAGCTTGTCGCCGGTGGCCGCGGCCAGCACGATCGGAACCTTGTGGCCGGCAAGGCTTTTGACGTCGAAGCCGGCCGTCAGCGCGTGGGCCAGGGGAATCGCCACGTCGCAGCGCGGGTCACCCAGGTTCCACGGCGGCGGACCCGCGGCCGCGACGGCATCGCAGACCGGGTCGCCTTTGGCCACGCCCTCGCACTTGGGCATCGCCGAGGCCGGTGGCGAGACCACGATGCCGGCGAAAGCGAGGCTGGTGTAGCCGCCGAACGAGTGACCGGTAACGGCCAGCTTTTCGGTGTCGGCCAAGCCGGCCAACCACGGCGGGTCGCCGGCTTGCGGCTTGGTCAAGCGATCGACGGCGGCGGACAGATCCTTGGGGCGCCACAGCGTCACCGCCGCAAACAGCTTCTCGTCGAAGGTGGTGAACGAGTTGCCGATGTGCTCCGGTGCCACCACCACGTAGCCGCGCGCCGCAAGGCCTTCGGTCAAGAACACCGACTGCTCGGGAACACCCTGGTTGCCATGGCTGAAGGCGACGGTCGGGAATGGGCCCTTGGCCGGCGCTACGCCCTCCTGCGCACCAAGCGGCGACGGAAACAACCCAAAGCCGTAGCTGACCGCAGTGCCTTTGGCGCCGACCGCAGTCGGATACCAGATCGACGTCGGCAGCTTGCGGCCACCGGGTCCGGCGACCTCGACTTTGAGCAACCCGACGCCAAACGGGGTGCCGGTGCTGCTGGCCGTGTCCGCACTTGCGTCTGCACTGGCGTCGCTGCCCGTCGCGGTTTCTCCGGCGCTGGTGTCCCCACCGCCCGCCGCGGCATCACCGCCCACGGCGCCATCGGCCGTTGCCGCGCCGTCGGTGGTCGCTGACGCGTCCGCAGTCGCTGTCGACGCAGCCGGGGCTGAAGCAGCACAAGCGGGAAAATACAACAAGGCAGCGGCGAAGGCCGTGCGGCGAGTCAACAGATGCATGGAACTCCAGGTGGGCGCAGCAGCGCGGCGGGGGCGGGCGGCAAGCGTAGCAGAGGCGGCGGCCGTTGACAGCGCGCTTAGCCGATCTGCCCGCGCGCCTTGAGCGACAGCGTCATCACGAACGTCGCCACCGGCTCCGGGCCATTCTTGGGCACGGTGGCTAGCACCGTCACGCCGAGGTTGCAGCGCTCTCCGGTGCGCGCCGCGTGCTCGACCAACTCGCGGATCTCGGTGCCAGCATCGCACGAAAAGTGCACATCGCCGTCGGCCCGCCTGTGGAACTGTGCCGAGAAGTCCTTGAACAGCAGCGAGATCTTGGCCTTCTTGTGCCGCTCGACGAACTGCATGGCCAGCAGCCCGCAAGCGCAGTCAGCGCCCACGGCCAGTGCGCCAAAGTACATGGACTTCAAGTGATTGCGCGATCGCCAGGTCAGCGGCAGCTTGATGACCAGCCGCGTTTCGCTGGCCTCGACAACGGTCGGCTGCAGCGACGCAATCATGGGAATCTTGGCCCACCCGAACGCGCGCAACGCCACCGTGGCTTTGAGAGTCTGGAAATTCATGCGTTTGCCCTGGCGCTAGACAGCGCACACCTTGGGCTTGCGCCCGATCCATGGCCGCGCCGCTTCCAACTGCCCCGCCAACCGCAGCAGCAGCCCCTCGCCGCCGCAGGCCGCCGAAAACTGCACGCCAATCGGCAACTCGTCGGCGGTCCAATGCAGCGGCAGCGAGACTGCAGGCTGCCCAGTCTGGTTGAAAATCTGGGTGTTCGGCGTCTTCTCAAAGTTGTTGGCGGCCAGCTGCGCCAGCGCCGACTCGATCGCCGCGCGCAGCGGCACTGTGCGCAACACCGCAAGGCCTAAGCGCTCCGACGGCTTGACGCCCAGTTCCCCCAGGCGCGCCGGCGGGTGAGCCAACGTGGGACTCACCAGCACATCATAGCGTTGGTGGAACTCGCCCATCGCGCGACCCGCGGCCTGCGCTGCGTCGCGCGCCCGCTGCAGATCCAGACCGCTCATCGCCTGGCCGACTTGCCGCAAAAACCAGGTGCCAGGCTCGAAGTCGCCCGGACGCGGCGTCTTGCCGGTCCAGTGGGCCATGTCGTCGATTTCTGCGGCGATGCCCACCCCGACTTGCACCAGGTAGGCGCGCACCAGCGCGTCGCGGTCATAGGTCGGCGTGGCCTCTTCGACGCTGTGTCCTAGTTCCGTGAGCAACGCTGCGGTCTGCGTGACTGCCGCAGCGCAGGCCGGGTCAGTCGCCTTGCCAAAGAACGACTGCGTGGTGAAGGCAATCCGCAGCTTGCCCGGTGCCCTGCCCGCCTCGGCCGCAAACGTGCCCTCGTGGTGCGGGGCGGCGTACGGATCGCCCGCCATCGGCCCCGCCAGCACGTCGAGCAACGCAGCGGTGTCGCGCACGCTGCGGGTCAGTACGCCGAACTGCACGTAGCCGCCCCAACCCTCGCCCATGTCTGGACCGGTCGGAATGCGCCCGCGCGTGGCCTTCAAGCCGACGACGCCACAAGCGCTGGCCGGGATCCGCAAACTGCCGCCGCCGTCGCCGCCGTGGGCCAAGGGGACTGCGCGACTCGCGACGATCGCCGCCGAGCCGCCCGAGGAGCCGCCAGTCGTGTGGTCGAGGTTCCAGGGGTTGTGCGCGGCGCCGCGCCACTCGGGCTCGGTAGTCCCAAGGATCGCCAGCTCGGGGCAGTTGGTCTTGGCGATGAACACGAAGCCGGCCCGCCGCAGCCGTGCGATGACCTCGGCGTCGCGGTTGGGCACGAAGCCGTCGAGAAACCGCGTCGAGGCTGTAAACGGCGCGCCCGCGACAAACCCGTCAAAGTCCTTGACCGCCATCGGTACGCCCGCGAACGGGCCGGACAGCGTGCCAGAGCCGGCCAATCGTCGCGCATCGTCATACATCTTGTGCACGACGGCGTTGAGCTGCGGGTTGACGCGCTCGGTGGCGTCGATGGCGGCGCCTACCGCTTCGGCGGCGGACAGTTCGCCTTGGGCGATGCGGCGGGCGAGTTCAGTGGCGTCGGTGTCGGGTAGGGTCGTCATACCGCAATGGTGGATCGCTGACCGCCAATTGTCGATGGCTGCGCACCTTTTGGCGCCCGTTCGGACCAGTCGCGGCCAATTCGTGGCATGCTCGGACCGCTGCGCGGCGCCACGGTCGCGCGGCATTCCCATCAACGCCTGCCAAAAGAGGAAGTATGACCCTGGACGCCAATGGACTCGACCTGCTGTTCCGTGCCGCCCGTACCCACCATGCCTGGACCGATCGGCCCGTTGCCGCTGACCTGCTGGAGCAGGTGTACGATCTCGCCAAGATGGCGCCAACTTCGGCCAACACGCAGCCCATGCGGGTAGTGTTTGTGGTGTCGCCAGACGCCAAAGAGCGGCTGCGGCCGTGCCTGGCGCCCGGCAACGTGCCCCAAACGATGGCGGCGCCGGTGACCGCGATCGTGGCGCAGGCCGTCGACTTTCACGACCAGCTGCCGTTCTTGTTTCCGGCCGTGCCGCAGATGCACACCATCGTCGCCGGCATGCCGCCAGAAGGGCGTGATCGCCTGGGCCACCAGGGCTGCAGCCTGCAGGGCGCGTACCTGATGCTGGCCGCGCGCGCGTTGGGTCTGGACGTCGGGCCGATGAACGGCTTTGACGGCGCCAAGGTCGACGCGGCCTTCTTTGCCGACGGCTCGTGCAAGACCAACTTCCTGTGCAACCTGGGCTACGGCGATCCGGCCAAGCTCTATCCGCGCGGGCCACGGTTCGCTTTCGGCCAGGCCTGCCAGGTCGTCTAGCTGTCGCGCACTGCCCTTGCCGCTTGCGGTGCCTGTGGCTATAAGCCCGCAGAGCGCCATTACTTGCGGCGCGGACTCCCATGACGCTGCGCGCCACTATCGCCCTGCCCCGCCTCGCTGTGCTGCTGGCCGTCAGCGCGCTGGCAACGCCGGTTCGGGCGGTCGATCTGCCGACAGACGCCTCGGCCGTTCTGGCGCATGTCATCCCGCCGGGCCAGGAAGACCTGGTCACGCGGATGCTGACGCCCGATGCGACCTGGCCGGCTGGCGTCGCGCTGCTCGGCGCGGAGATCAGCGGCAATGCCGTCGTCGCGCGCTACACAACCGCGGCGGCGAAGCAACTGCGGGTGCAGCTTGTCCACAAGGACAGCGCCCGGGCCACCCCTGTTGCCGTCACCGACAGGTTTGCCTTGCAGGTGCTGTCGGACGGCGGCCCTACCGACGAGGCCGTTTCCGCGGTGGTCGCCGCGCTGGCCAAGCAAGTCGGTGCGCTGGAGAGCCAGTTCAAGTGGTCGGCGCCAGCCAAGGGTGAGCCTCCGCCTCCCGTCCGTGGGGCTGAGCCGCCGCAGCAGGCCCAACACTTGCTCGGCACCGCAGCGGACGCCGCGCGCAGTCGCGACCCCAACAAAGCTGCCCAGTTGGCGCTCGACGCATGGAAAGCGGCAGAACGCCTCGGTGCTGTCGAGAAGGCCTGGGTGTACGCAGGCGTGGCAGCCGTGTTGAAGACAGTCGACCATGCGGAAACGCCAGCTCGCGCACAGGCTGCCGTCGACCTCGCAGCCACCGTGACTGCCGTCGAGGGGCAAGTTGCTCTGGCGCGCGCCCAGTTTGCGCTGGGTCAAGAAGCCAATGCGCAAGCCGGCCTTGCTGAACTGGCAAAGCAACCGTCACTGCGCAAAGCGGCGTGCCCGCTGGTCGAGGGGGTTGCCGAGGACCTGGCCTTGCGCAACCAGCCAACGCCTGCCCTGAGGGTGCTGCGCGGCTTTCAAGGCCCAGAGCCCGAATGCGTAGGCATCGCGCTCGCCGCCTCACGGGTGGCTCGCTGGGCTGGCGTTGGCGCGCAGGCGCTGCCCTTTCTTGAACGCGCCGCTATAGACCATCCCAAGGACGTCGCGGTCGCCATCCACCTGGCACACTTGTACAAGGAACTTCAGCGGTTTGACGAGGCACTGCGCATCATCGATGCCTTGGACTACCGCGGCGCGCGGCTCGACAAGGCGCTGGTACTCGATATCACCCGCGTTTACCTCGATGTTGCCGACAACGGACCGTCGCTGGCGTTGCAGCGCAAGCGTTCCGACGCTGATCCGAGTGAGCCCGTGTCGGCCTTCATCGTCGGCACCATCTTGCACCACACCGACCACTGGGCCGAGTCGAATCGCTACCTTGCGCGCTCCGAGACCGCGTTTGCCCAAGAGCCGCGCCAGTTCATCTACACCGGCATGAACCACTACCGTCTCGGCAACCAGGCCGAGGCCGAGACGCGCATCGAGCGGGCGCTGCACCTGGGCAAGACCGACCCCGACATCTACTACTGCCGGGCCGTGATTCGCACCCGAAAAACACCCGACGCCGCGCTCGCCGACCTGCAGACCTACCTCAAAATGACCGCCGGGTCGCGAGAAACCTACGCGCCCAAAGAAGCTAAGGTCGCCCGGATGATCGACGACCTGCAGGCCTGCCGCGATGCGCGCGACATCCAAGAGTGCCTTGATTTGCACGGCAATCTGCGGCTCGCGGGCTACTGGGTGCCGCGCGTGCTGGCCGTTCTTGCCCTGCTCAGTCTTGGGTGGCTGGTCTGGCGCAAGCGGCGCCGCGCGCTGGCCGCTATCGCCATGCTGGTCCTGTCTACCGCGATGTTGGCGCCGGTCGTGACGCTGGCCGTGACACCCGTGGTAGCCCGCACCACCGCCGATCCAGGCGACCTGCGGCCTACTTTGCGGGCGCCGACGACGTTTGCGGCGCAGTGGACCTGGCTGTCAGGCCTGGATCGCGTGCAGGTCGGCGTCTGCGCGGTGCTTCTGCTGGCCAGCGCCGGTTTTTTTTTGCCGCCGCGCCGCTAGCCGTCCGCTCGATTCGGAGCCTGCCGCCGGATGAAGCCTGGTGGGTGTGGTCGGCCGTCGCCGTGGGCGCCGTCGTTCGGCTGGCCTTGCCCTACAAACTCGTCATGGTGTTCAGCGCCTACCGCCTCGCGGAAGATGTGGCGGCCTTCGTGCACGTGCCGCGCGCAGGAGCAGCGCCGATGGTGCTGTACCGCATGGCTTTCGCAGCGACCGCGCCAGACCACCAGACCATGGTGATGGTCAACACCGTGTGTGCGTTGATGATTCTGGTCGCGTTGCCGGCGCTGGTCGCGCGATGGCGCCCGCCCGCAGGGACCGTGGCGACGACCGCATGGCTGGTGGCGCTGACGCCGGCGCTTGTCCTCGACGGTCGCACGGAGAGCCCGCTTGTCCCCGCGGTGCTGTGGCTGCTGACCGGGGCGCTGTTGCTCGATGAAACGCTGGCCTCAGGCCGCCGCCGCTGGGCGGTCGGTGCGCTGGTCTTTTTCGCGCTGGCGGCGCAGAGCCGGCCTGAGCTGGTTGCGGTGGTGCCTGTGCTTGGTCTGGTGGTGGCGTGGCGGCACCGGACGACAACGGGCTGGCGGGCAACCCTGGCCACGCTGGCTTTGGGTTGGCTGCTGCTGGTGGGTCCGCACCTGCTGCACCTGCGGCGATCGATCGCGCTGGAGCAAAGCGCCGGCTCGGTGCCCGACCTTGGCAAGGACTTCTGGCTCGCCGCGCCGATGCGCCTAGTCGACCTGGCGCTGCCGTTGCAGCCCGACCTCTTTCCCGTGGTGACGACTGCGCTGGCTTTGGCGGGGCTTGCGCTCAGCGAGGGCCGGCGGTTGCGCCTTGCGCTGCTGGCCGTGACGACAGGCTGGATGCTGCTGACGGTGGTCGACTTGCCGCGCACGTCGGTGCCACGCTTGCACGCGGGCGCGGCGGAACTGCTCACGGTGGTGGCCGCCTGGTCGGCTTGCGCGGCGGCGGCGCGCCTGCCGTGGCTGCGGGCGCGCGCGTGGCTAGTCATGGGCGCGCTGTTGTGGCTGGCAAGTGCAGCGCCAGGTGCAGGCAAGCTGCTAGCGCGCAGCAACGAAGACGATACCGAGCAGTTCTTGGGCGACGCGATTGCGCAGCTGCCTGCGGCCGGGTCGTGTGTCGTCGCCATCGACATGGGTGACGCGCCGCCGGCCCACCGCACCCAGCGGGCCTTTCCCGCCTATTTGCTGCGGCCGCCGCACCGCGACGGCACTTTCTACGGTTTTGAAGGCTGGAGCCACGTTGGTTATCCGAATTGCGCGACCGGCACGTACCTTGTCGTGGACCACCGGTGTTTCGCCATGCACGCCGCCGGCCGCGCGGCGGGCATTTCGTCCTCGCCGATGCTGGCCAGCTGCAGCCAAATCCTGAGCGCTCACAGCTGGCTGCCGGTGTTGCAACGGACGACGCCCCATCGCGGCGACAACGAGTATGGCTACTACGGCAACCGCGCTGATTTTCGGCTGGGCCTTTACCGTCTTGCCGCGCAGTAATCACGGGTTGTTGGCCCGTTTTCGCCCTTGCCGGGCCGTCGCTGGCGCGGTACAGTGCGCCCGGCCGCAACCGTCGACGACCACGCACGGCGGCCCGGCAAAGGACCCAGGGCAGGCCCACGGCAGCGCGCAGTTTTCGGCAGCACCGATCTCGGAGGAAATGTGAACCAGTTGATGTTCAAGCAGTTGATTGTGGCCGCTGGCCTTGGCCTGCTTGCCGCCTGTACGGCCGCGCCCAGCACACCTTCGGGCGGCGGCGCTGGCGGCAATGTGACCGATACCGCGACTGCGGATACCCAGACGGCGGCAGACACGCAGACCGCGGATACCCAAACCGCAACTGATACCGCGACTACGGGCGAAACAGCAGCGGATACGGCACAGACGGGCGGTGATACCGCAGCGGATGCGGCTGCTGACACGGCGACGGGCGAGCTGCCGACCGACGCCGCCAAAGACGGCGAGACTTCGACGGGCGACGGCGGAGTCAAGGACGGCGAGACTTCGGTCGGCGACGGCGGCAAGACCGACAGCGGTGGCACCACTGATAGCAGCGGCAGCGACACCGGCCCGGCCCCTCCCGGCAGCTGCCAGGGCGCCTGTGGCGGCAAGTCCAAGACCGGCTCGTGCTACTGCGACAACGTCTGCAAGTCGGCCAAGGATTGCTGTGCCGATTTCGACCAACTGTGCGGCTGCAAGACCGACGCAGATTGCGCGGCCTCGGCGGGCTCGGACAAGTGCACAACCGCCAAGTGCTCAGGCGGCATGTGCCAAACCAGCACCAAGTCGTGCAGCGACGACAACGACTGCACCGACGACAAGTGCAACCCTTCGACCGGCAACTGTGACTTCCTCAACGTCACCGATGGCAAGACTTGCGCCGTCGAGGCCGAGTGCAAGATTGGCGCCTGCACCAAGGGCGCGTGCAAGGAGGCGGGCAACGACAAGGACGGCACCAGCTGCGACGACGGCGACGCCTGCACGTCGCAGGACAGCTGCGCCGCCGGGGCTTGCAAGCCTGGCTCAACCAAGGACTGCGACGACGACGACATTTGCACCGCCGACAGCTGCGATCCCAACGGCGGCTGCGACAACAACCCGGTCGCCGGCACGCCGCCTTGCGACGACGGCGAGTTCTGCACCAAGGACGACAAGTGCGACAGCGGCACCTGCTCGGGCACGGACCTGGCCGACGGCACCGCCTGCGACGACAACGACGTCTGCACCACGCCAGACACTTGCAGCGGCGGTGGTTGCGTCGGCAAGGACGCGCCAAAGGGCACGCCGTGCGACGACGGCGAGTCATGCACCATCAACGATGAGTGCGACGGCGGCAGCTGCTCGGGCACTGACTTGCCCGACGGCACCAAGTGCGACGACGGCGAGCTGTGCACGACCGGCGATGAGTGCGACTTTGGCTTCTGTGACGGCAAGGCCGCCGCCAAGGGTACCCCTTGTGACGACAAGGACCAGTGCACCGAGAACGATGCGTGCTTGACCTTTGGCACCTGCGAAGGCACCGACAAAGTCTGCGACGACAAGAACCCCTGCACTCAAGACAAATGCGACAGCGCCGCGGGGTGCAAGACCGTGCCATCGCTGATTTGTGACGACGGCAACCCCTGCACCGCCGATTCGTGCTCGCCAGGGGCAAAGGGCGCGGACTGCAAGCACACCAATGTCGCCGACGGCTCTGCGTGCGACGACGGCAACCTCTGCAGCAGTGGCGACGCCTGCAAGACGGGCGCGTGCACCGCGACGACCAACAAGTGCACGTTGATTTCTGAAGACAAGTTCGACTGCGGCAAGGCGGGCGGCTGGGTGATGTTGCCGGCCGGCGCCACCGGCGTGACCGGCTGGGCCATCGACGGCACGCCGAACCCACCGACGCCGATTTCGCCAGCGTGCTCCTTGAACTTCAACAACGGCAAAGACTTCAAGTCGGCGTCGGGCTCGGATCCCACCAAGGGCACCGCGACCTCAGCAGCCATCGCCGTGCCGGCCGGCGCCAAACTGGTCATCAAGTTCTGGTCGTACCACGGCGTCGAAGGTGCCAACTCGTTTGACCAGCGCACCGTCGAGGTGTCGGCCGATGAGTTCGCGACCAAGCCGCTGTACTCGTTCCAACTCGACAACGGCAAGAAGGCCAAGGCCTGGGACCAACTGCTGCTGGTCGTCGACGGCGTCGGCGGAAAGTCAGTCAAGGTGCGGTTCGCGTTCGACAGCAAGGACAGCATCAACAACGACGGCGTCGGCTGGTTTGTGGACGACGTCAAGTTTGAGAAGATGTAGGCGATTGCCGGTCGGAGGACGCATGGGGCGTGCGGCGATCATGGTAGCGCTGTGCGCCACGTGCCTGGGCGGGTGCGGCGAGGCTGCGATGGAGTCCAAAGGCTCCGACGCAGCGGGCAGCATCTCGTTTGCCGAACTGGACAGTAGCATCGGCGGCGGCGTGAAAGACAGCGCCGCCGACGCCAACGTCGACACCGCTTTCAAAGATGCGGTTGCCGACGCTGGCTCCCCGCCCGAAACGGTCGGGCCTTTCGACAGTGCCACTGTCGATGCCAGCAAGCCGGCCGACACCAAGCCCGACGCCGGGCCAGCACCCGATCTCGCAGGCCCGCCGGCCGAGTGCGGCAACGCGGTATGCGAGGCAGGGGAGACCTGGGCGACTTGCTCGCAAGACTGCGAAGCGCCGGCAGACATCTGTGGCGATGGCCTGTGCACACCGGGCGAAAACCAGGTGGCCTGTCCAGTAGACTGCGATGCGGATTTTGCTGGCGTCGTCGCGTGCCTCGGCAACAAGTGCAAGGCGCTGCTCAAGACCTGCCTAGGCGCAACGGGTTGCGTAACCACGCTCGGCAACGGCATTCCGTGCCTGGCCAATTGCATGGATGATCCGTGCCTTCAGACCTGCATCGATAGCCAGAACTTCAACAGTTCAGCGAAGGCCCTGGCGGCTTGTGGCTTCAAGGCCTGCGCCAAAGCCGCGCCGGGCGCCATCTGCGGCGACGGCAAGTGCGACGCGACTGAGTCGCCGCAGGCGTGCAAGGTCGATTGCGCAAGCGGGCCATCGGGCTCGATGTGCGCGGATGGCACCTGCGACGCCAATGAGTCCGCCAAGACCTGCCCGATGGACTGCGACGCCAAAGGCAAGGCAGCGTGGCAGTGCAGCGAGCAGAAGTGCCCCAAAGAGACCGAGGACTGCAAGAACGACCCCGCCTGCATCCCGGCGCTGTTGGCCGCGGGCGAGTGCATCGAGAAGTGTGGAGGCGGCGACAAGTGTGCGCAGCAGTGCGCCGGCCCGGTGCTCGGCAACTCTGCAGCGCTAGCGCTGGCGAGCTGCGGTCTGTCGAACTGTCAGTAGTGAGACGCGTTACGCCGCGCCAAACATGGCCATAGCGGGCAGCTCACCCAGTTCCGGTAGCGTGCGCGCCACGAACTCGGCCAGCGACCGCTGTTCGCGCTCGCTCAACGCGTGGAAGCGCACCTGCACACCCGCGTAGGTCCCGTCGGCGTCGTGCACCACCGGCTCGACGTTGGCGTACACGATGTGCTCTTCGTCAGTGTCGGGGTGGGTCAGGATGACGTGGACCTTCTGGCTGAGGTGCGCCGCGTGCTTAGGCTTGAGGAACACCGCCTGCGCCCGCGCAACGCGCTCTGCAAACAGCCGCAACCGGTCGACGGACGCCGGTGCCACCTCAACCATCACCGGCTGCATTGTGCTGACCGGGCGCTGCAGTGCGGGCGGTTCGACGATCTCGCCGGCATCGCGCATCTTCTTGAGCATGTCGCGCACGTGCGGCGGCGGCAGCAGGTCGCGCAGATTCTGGCTGTCTTCGCTGAACTGGTCGCCTGACTTCTTGGCGCGCATACTGGTGATGAAGTCGTCCCAGGCGTTCTTGACTTCGGCACCGATGGCAAAGAACTCGACGCCAATGCCGGCGCCTGTGGGTGCGTCGCCCTGGCTCGCCACTACACGCTTGACCTGGGCGAATACGTCGAGCACACGTTTGCTGGGCAACTCGACGCGAATCGGCACCGCCTGATAGGCCTTGAACGGCGGGTCGACCATGCGGATGAACACGCCACGCCGCGACACGTCGACGCTGAGGTGCTCGTTCCACTTGCTGTTGTGGTTGACCCAGACGCGCAGCGAAACCGGGTGGCGCGTGTAGGTGCGGTTGGTGAACATCGGCGACAACCCTGGCGCCGGCGGGCGGCAAGGCGCGCAGTATCGTGCCGTGTGGGACGAGGGTCAATGAGGAGCATGCGCCGGTGCGCAATTGTCGAGCGCGCCATGAAGCTTTGCGAATTGCGCCCAACAGCCGTGGCTACTGACTCGACTTGCGCAGCCGAACCACCTGCAAGCGATAGTGCGCCGCGAAGCGTGGGTGAACCTGCAGCCGCCACGGCACGTCGTCGGCGCGCCACTCCACCTGCAGGCCGTCGCCAAGCCCGGCCAGGGTGCGACCCGTGACGAGGTCTACGATTCCCTGATCCACGTCTTCGCCTGGGATGTGTCGCTCCAACTGCCGCTTGGGTGGCGTCACCGATGTCTGCCAGTTCCACGGACTGGCCAGAATCCACACACCACCCGGCGCAAGCAGCGCCTCGACCTGCTGCACCAGCGCAAACGGATCTGAGATAGAATCCAACAGGTTGAGCGTGACCACGGCCGACAGCGACCCGGCCGCAAACGGCGGAAACAGCGCGTCGGCACACAGCCAGCGCACGTTCGGCGCCGCCTCGGGCAACTGCGTCGTGCGCCAGTCGATGCGCGTCGCACTGGTGCGATGGGGCAGCACCACACTGCCGTTGTCGAAAAGCATTTGGCCCCAGGCCAGTGCCGCCAGGTTGGCATCAACCAGCCAGACCGTGCGGTCGCGCATGGCCGCAACGTGGCGCATCGCCCAGGCTTCGCCCCCTGTCGCGCAGCCGAGCAGCCCTATCGGCCCCGCCGGAAGGTCGTCCGTCCACGCGCGCAGCAGCCAGCCGAGGTCCGCGGCCGGCAGCGGCGGCACCGCGCAGCCACCAAAGTGCGCCTGGGCATAGGTCAGCAACCCGCCTGCCATCGCCGCTTCCAGCGCGTCACCGCTGTCGAGCCAGGTCGCCAACTGCCCCGGATCGCGCAGCATGGCCGAAACCAGTCCCACCATGCGGGCAGCCGCATCTGGGTCCGGCAACAGCACAGCGATGAAATCGGTGCCGCCGGCCAGCACTGGCCACTGCCGACCGCACGCGCCGCACTGCAGCGAGACGGACAAGGGCGCCGTCACGCCTTCGCCCGCGCAGGGTGGGCAGAACAGGGTCTTCATGAGGTAGGGACTTGGCGATTAGGGCATGTCAAAGAATAACTCACTCGACCTCGGCAGACTGCGGAGCGGCGAGTCGGCTTGCAAAGACGCGAGCTTGCGACCCACTGAGCTGGCAAATGGGCGCCCGTAGAAAATCGAGTAGATTTTTTACGCGCCCTTAGGCCGGACGGCGCCGCGCCCGCAGCATCGCGGCACCCGCGCCGATGGCCAGCAGCAGCAATGCCAATGGCGCCGACGAAGAGGCCGAGCGCGAAGCCGCACACAGGCCGCCGCTACTGCCGCCGCCACCGGTATTGCCGGTGTTGCCGCCCGTGCCACCGGTTCCACCACCCAAACCGGGGTTGCCGACTGCGCCGGTGTCACCGCCGGCATCTGCCCCCGCAGTCGGCTTGCTGGGCACCGCGTCGGCCAGCAGACAGCCGCCGACATAGTCGGTGACGGCGTTGCAGACAAAGCCGGTGCCGCACTGGTCGTTGTCGGGGTCGCAGGGCTTGAGGCAGCGCTTCTCACCGTTGTTGGTGACGTCAACGTCGCAGAACAAAGACTGGCAGTCGCCATCCTTCTGGCAGGCATCGGAAAGCTGACCTTTGCCGACGGCAACACAGGCACCTTGCGGTGTATTGGCTTCGACCCGCTGGCAGCCCTCGCCTGGACCACAGTTGGTGGCGTTGCGCACGTCGCAGCCAAGCTGACAGGCGCCGGCGAAGCACAGGGCGCCGGACACGCACTCGGAAGTGTCGCTACACTGGCTGCCGATTTCGGCACAGCCAACTTTCTTGCCGGGCAGGCAAAGGTGGCCGGCGGTCGACTCTTCGCACGTCATGCCACAGGGACATGCACCGGCGTCGCCCGCCTTGCAGGTCTGCGAGCAGAACTGCTTGCCACCATAAGCCACGCAGGGGCCATTGAGGCAGTCGGCCGGCGCTTTGCACTCGCTGCCGGCGGGTAGCTTGTCGCTGCCCGGCATGCACGCTTCAAACCCGCCCGACTGGGGCACACACGCAAAGCCATCGGGGCAAGAGCCTTTGCCTTTGCAAGGCAACCGGCACACACCGGTGCTGGCCGTGCCGCTGTCTTTGAGGCACAGCCCGTTCTCGCACTCGGTCGGCGCGGCGCAGGCGCTGCCCACGGGCTTGAGCTTGGGCTTGTCGTCGGGCACGCAGGCGCCAATGCCGGTGGCCGGAATCGGCGCGCAAGTCTCGGTGTCCTTGTTGCACTCGACGGGCGACGCAGGCGTGCACTTGACGCGGCACACGCCCGACAGGCACATCAGCGACTTGCACTCGCCGGAGTTGCCGCACGGCTCGCCGGGCAGCTTGGTCGGCACCGTCTGGCCGGAGCTTGGCAGGCACGCGCCCTGGGTCGGCTTGCCCTGGTAGGCGAAGCAGGTAAAGCCCGTCGGGCAGTTCTTCTGTTGAGGCACGCACAGCTGACTGCAATAGCCTTTGTTGCCGGCAGGTTGGCAGAACAGGGGCGACTTGCAGTCTTTGTCGCCCGCGCAACCGCCGCCCAGGTCCGATGTGCCGACCGGCGTAGTCGAACTGCCACCAAAGCCGCACACGCCCGACGCGCAGGTCAACTTTGCCGCGTAGTATTCTTGACCGCTGGACTTGTCTTTCTCGTTGACGTACGGGCAGTCGGCGTCGTTGGCGCACTTGTAAGTGGCGTCCTTGGGATTCAAGAAGCAGATGGCTTTGCCGTCATCGACCGTGAGCGAAGCGCTCTTGCCGAACGGGTCGACGCTCGGTGCCATGGTCGGCGGATCTTTGTCGCCGTAGGAGCCCGGCAGCATGTGCTGCACCCCAAAGAAGTGCCCTTGTTCGTGGATGGCGACGCTTAGGATGTCCATGAGCCCGCCACCAATCGAGCCCGGGTCGGCGACCCACTTGTATTGGTAGCCGTTGAAGGCGATGTCGGCTTCGAAAATGGCGCCGTTGTTGTAGGTCACCGGCGAGGTGACGCCCAAGACGTACTGGCCGAACTTCCAGTTGCTGGTCTCGATCCACACCAACTCGTTGCGGCTGTTGGTGTTGTATCCCATCGGCGCGACGTTGAGGTTGTTGGCGGCAGGGCAGTCGGCGTCGGCTTTGCAACTCACGTTCTTGTCAAAAAGGCACTTGCCCTGCGCGGTGTTACAGTGGTAGCCCTCGGTGAACTTGAGTGCAGTACAGGTCTGCGCCATCCAGCCCTTCCAGCCGGCGCGCAATTGGTCCTTGCATACGTCGTTCTTGACGTCAGGGGAGCACGCCGGATGCATGTAGAACATGACGTTGTTCGAAAACCAGCGCTGGATCGTTTTGGACGTCGGCGTGGTGGTGGCGATGGCAAACGCCCACACCTGCGCAGGCGCAGCGAAGACCGCCACCGCAAAGACCAGCGCAAAGGGAACGAGGGCGCGGGCAGGCCGCCGCCAGAAGCTTGCGAGCATGGGGATCCTGGTGGCGAAACGCGCGGAGGGGAGAACTACTTGGCGACGCTGCCGGCCTTGGCCGGCGCCGGCTTGGACTGACCGCTGGCCTTCGCCGCGTCTGCGACATAGACGGCAACTTCGGCGCGAAACTCGTTGAGCGTGCGGACGATGGCCACCGGCTTGGGCGCGGCCTGCATCGCACCAGACTGGGGGTCGCGCCGCACGAAGTGGACGTCGGGCAGCTCGCGCGTCACGGTTTTTTGACCCGTGGGCAGCGTCTTGACGCTGAATTTGCCTTGTGGGCCACCAGACACGACGTGCGACTCCGAGTTCTTCTCGAGGATGACCACGGTCTCTTCGCCGGCCGCAAAGGTCGGCATGCCGGGCACGTGGACGGTGATGCCATCGGGCGTTGTGCCGCCGACGTGCATCCAGGCAAAGCGCTTGCCGGCCAGTCGGGCGTCGCCCTTCCAAACCTCAGCGACGTCCAGGCTGATCTCGGTCCAAACGCCGCGGCCCTCTTTGCGACGGTCGAGCACGCGCGTGCCGGCGACCTTGCCGTACAGCACCTGGTCGGCCGTCGTCACCAGCGCCTTGAGGTCGACCTGCAACACCGTCATCGCCGCCGCGGGGGCCGCAGGCAGCACGGCAGCCAGGGCCGTAGCCGAGATTACCACCGACAACACCGCCGAACGCACCGAAAAGCCTGCCATCATCCACCTGCGGGCGCACCGAAATGGCAGCCGCGAGGCCAATAGTATGCCGCAGGCCCGCAGCGGCGTCCAAGGCGAAATGTGAAGAGTCACGTTTTCAATCCGTTGCCGAATTCAGAACACAGCCCACGTCGCTTTGGCCACGACGCTCGTCGCGGTGACCGACCACGGTGCCGTGGCCAGGGTTTCCTGCCACACCACGAACAGGTCGCTGGCCTGGGTCCACGTCCAGCGCAACCGCAGCTGCGCGATGAGCTGCCGCGCCACGTGGTTGTAGCCGCCGTAGCCGTCCAGGTTCAGATCCGGCGACAGGCCGACAGCCACCCGGCCGTTGACGACCAGCGAGTCAAAGTCGTCGGCCGGGTTGGGCATGTCGATGCGGTGCCACTCGCCGCTCAGTTCCAACCGCAGTCGCTGGCCTGCGAGTAAAGTCAGGCTGCCGCCGGCGCCGGTGTCCGTTCCGCCGAACAGTTCGCCCGTGCCAACCCCAAAGCCAACTACGACGTCGTCGACGCCGGGGCTGCTGAACTCGACGCCGCCACCGCTCGATTCGTACTGCCCAGCCGCCACGGCGACGTTGCGGCCAAAGGTGAACGGCTCAAGCGCGGTGATGGAAGCCCTTTCGCCGGACGCGTTGAGCGTCCAGCCACTGTTCCAGATGAGCGTACAGTCGCAGCCCCAGCTGCGGTCGAGCAACCTGCCAGCCGACATCCCAGCGACGCCGCGCAGCTTGGTGCTGCAGTTCAGCTTCTCCAAGCCCCAGTCGCCAATGCGCGGTTCCACCGTCAACGACACGGCGCCGTCGTGCATGCCCGTGCGCTGCGCAAAGCCGAGCGCTGGTCGAAACGAATCCTGCGCAAAGTGGTAGTTCAACTTGGGACGAACCAGTAGCCCGCGCCACTGCAGGTCAACACCGCCGGCCGCCGCCGCGTTGCCGTCGTCGCTGCTGGCCAAGGCGTAGGCTTCGCCAAGTAAGCGCGAATCCGCTGCGCGCAGTGTCGCGTCAAAGCCACCCGCGAGGTTGGTGGGGCCATCGCCAACCCGATGCGTGAACATGGTGCCAACCTTGCTGCCGCTGCCCAGGTCGACCACGCCGCGCATTGCGCCCATCACGGCCTGCGGATTGCGCGGTGTGCCGGTCGCGACTTCCAAGGCACCGTAGCGCAATTGCTCGCCCGCCTGGCCAGCGACCTTGAGTCCGGCCAGGATCGGCACGGCGGCCGTATTCGACAGGCCAATGGTGCGACTGTAGAACAGCTGCAGCGCTTGTGGTCGTCCGACTGCGTAGAGGTCCACGTCTTTGTTAAAAAAATCACGCTTTTCAGGCATGAACAAACTGAACCGCGTCAGGTTGACCACTCGGTTGTCGAGGTCGACCTGGGCAAAGTCGGTGTTCACGGTCGCTTGCCCGCGTGCGCGCTCCCATAGCGGCCCGTTCCAGTCCACGCCGAGATTCCAGCGTGACGAGACAGCGCCGGCAGCATGGTCGACGCCGGCCAGCAAATAGGGCACCACCACCGAGGCCTGTTCTCGCAGCGCTGCCGCCGCTTGTTGGCTCTGCGTGGCCTGCGCGGCGAGGTCGGCGCCGGCTGCGCTTGTTTCGGCCGCTTCGGTAGCGGCGACGGCGAGGCCCCAAGCGCGGCCGTACAGGCTCGCGGCAATCGGCGAGTACGGCGGCGGCATCAACGCCCAGTCGTAGGTGGCGTTGCGGCGGCTGTGGTCGCGGCTGAAGTTCAGGCCGATTTGGTCGGGCAAGCGCTGCGGATCCAGGCCCAAGCTACCCCAAGGAATCCGGAATTCCGCTGTCCAGCCGCGGCCGCTGCGCGCCGCAGCACCCTGCCAGACCGCGTCGGCCTCGATCTTCATTTCGGCTTCGTCGACGCCGCGGTAGTCTAGCCGTGCGCCCGCCGGGTTGAGCGCGAAGCCGTGGGTGGTCCGCTTGTCCTGGGTGGCGTCGATTTTGACGCTGATGGCGTCGTCGGCGAACAGCGCAAAGGTGTCCCGGGCGGTAGTGCGTGCGCGGATACCGTCGGGCTGGCCGTCGTCGCACCAAACGCCCACCCACAGAGCCGCGCGGTCAACCAGCAAGGCGAACCTTGTCGCGTCGCGCGGTTGCGCACCCAGTGCGGGTTTGCGCTCGACGAATCCCGCGCTGGTGCCAGCACCGACCCATGCCGCCTCGTCCAGGCGACCATCCAGCAACAACGGTTGAGTGCGCGGTTGCACGCGCACACTGGGGCGATCGGCGTGAGCCGCCGGGGCAAAGCCAAGCCCAGTGGCCAGCACCAGGGTGACCACGCCACAGACGCCACACCGCAGGACTTCGCAATCCGACAGGCTTGGATGTCGCACCGGAGGCTACTTCACCACGGCCGTGTGCCGCGCGCGCACCCGCAGTTCGACTTTGGGGTGCTCGCCCTGCCCCGCTACCGCCTGCTGTCCAAAGTTGGCAATTTTCAGCGAGTACGGCAGCTTGGTCTGGAATTGCTGATCCTGCCCATCGAATTTGAGGTAGTCCAGCTCGAAAACAACAAACTTTCCATCCTTGCTGGCGCCGGCCATCGGCAGACTCTCAATCTCGACCGATCCGTACCCGGCAACGGGGATTGCATAGAATTCGGGCGACCCGACCAGGCGCAGATAGTCCGCCCTGACATGCTCGGTCCAACGAACCCGCCACCATTGCCGCACACTCGGGTGCTCGCTCAGCGGCCCATCGAGCCGCGCAGGCACCAAATACCACCGCCGCGGCCCGTCATGGTTGCGCAGGATCAGGCGGACGGTGCGGTCGCTGGCGCCACCTTTGGCTTTGACCTCCAGCGTCGGCACGCCCTTGGTCTTGGCGGTCTGGGCCTCGGACTGCTTGCCGATGAACTCGCGCTCCAGGTCGGGCTTGCCGTCATAGAACGGCTTTTCGATGGGCTTTCCCTCAAGCAGGCGGCCCAAATTGTGTGCGATGGCATCCTCGTGCAACAGGCCGAGTTCGCTGCCGAAGCACGTCTGTAGCACCTTCCAGTCGGCGTCGAGGCGCACCAGCGTCGGCAGCTTGCTGGCGTCGACGCCGGCGATGAGTGTCTGGGCCGGACCGCGCCACTCGTCGACGTCAATGTAGAGCAACCTGCCTTTGGCGAGCGCTTTGCGGACGACCGCTGAGCCTTTGACGAACTCTTTGATGGCCTTGCACGGCGAGCACCAATCGCTGGTGAACATCAGCACTACGCCCTGTCCTGCTTTCTTGGCGGCGCCGAGCTCGCCCTGCACGGCGTCTTTCAAGGTCTTGCTGCCCTGTTTGTGTAGGTAACGCCCGGCATCGGCCGCGGCGCACGCGGGTCTGGCCGCGGCAAACATGGAAAAGCTGGCGGCTACAGCCAAAAAACAAGCTTTCCAAATCCGCCGATTGACCGGCAGAGGGTGACGCACGACATGCTGCATTGTTTGGGATACTCGCTATTGTTCGAAGTATTCTACTTCTCAAAGTATTCGCGACCGAAGCGCTTGGCCAGTTCGGGTTTGTCCAGCGCCTTCATCAGCGCCTCTTCGTACTCGGCCTTGCCGTCCTTGACCAGCGCTTCTAGCTGGTCATTGAGCATCTGGTTGCCCTGGTTCTTGGCCGTGAGCATGATGTTGAAGATCTGGTGGTTCTTGCCTTCGCGGATGAGGTTGGCCACCGCATGCGAGCCGATCAGCACCTCAAGGGCCGCGATGCGCCCGCCGCCTTTGCGCCGCAACAGCGTCTGCGAGACTACGCCCTTGAGCACCTCGGCGACGACCGTGCGCACTTGCGACTGCTGGTCCGGCGGAAACACGTCGATAATGCGGTCCACCGTCGAAATCGCTGTCGAGGTGTGCAAAGTGCCGAACACCAAGTGGCCGGTGTTGGCGGTTTCCAGCGCCAGCGCGATCGTCTCTTTGTCGCGCATTTCGCCGACCAGCACGATGTCGGGGTCTTCGCGCAACGCGGCACGCAAGGCTCGGCCAAAGCTTTGGGTATGCGGGCCGACCTCGCGCTGATTGACCAGCGCCCGCTGCGACTTGTGCACGAACTCGATGGGGTCTTCGAGCGTGATGATGTGGCTGCGCCGGTTGCGGTTGATGTAGTCGATCATGGCCGCGAGCGTGGTCGACTTGCCGGAGCCGGTCGGTCCGGTCACCAGCACAAGCCCTTTGGGGTTGTCGCACATGCGCCGCACACCCTCTGGCAGGCCCAGTTGCTCCAGCGTCAAGATCTTGGACGGGATGACGCGCATGACCGAGCACACGCCGTTGTGGTCGCGAAACACGTTGCAGCGAAACCGCGCGACGTCCGGTACCGCATACGCAAAGTCAGAGTCGTTCTCTTCCAAGAACTGCTTGCGGTTGCGCTCCGGCATCGCCAGTTCAATGATCTCGTAGACCTGGGTCTCCGAGAGCACCTTTGCATCGGCGATTTCCTTCATCTCGCCGTCGATGCGCCAGCGCGGCCGATGGTTCCCTGACAGGTGCAAGTCGCTAGCGCCTTCGGCAACCATGCGCTTAAGCAAGGGATCCAGCTTAGGCGCCGAGTACTTCTTGGTCACCATCGGCCCGGCAGGGATGACGCCAGAGGCCTTGGCGCCGCCAGTCGATCCCGCTGCTGCGTCTTCGGTCTTGGACTCGAAAGTGACCAGGTTCTGCATCGCGTAGTTGAAGGCCGCGATATCGATGCGAACCGGAATCAGCTCAACCCCTGGCAGGTAGTCGCGCGTGCTCGACACCACGTGCGCAGTCAGTTCGTCCAGACAGCCGAGCAGCAGGCGGTTGCCCTGCGACGCGACCGGAAGCACCCGCTGACGCTCGATGAACTGCGGCGGCAGCAGGTTGACGACCTCGGATGTCATCGGCGACTTGGACACGTCGTAGAACGGCAACGGCACCTTGCGGGCCTCTTGCAGGTACTTGGCGCCGACCTGCTGGGTGTACGCCAGCGCAAACCCGGGCGACCGCTGAAACAGCTCGTGCAGCATGGTCACTGGCGATTGGACTGCCAGCACCTGCTCTAGCGCAATCACCGACAACCGCCGCGGTATGCCCATCAACGTATCGAAATCGCCCACCAACTCGACAGGCTTGGCGCGATCGACGTCAAACTGATCGGTCATGCCCTCGGGCGCCACCCGCACCGCCGCGGTACCGCGCAGCAGGATGCACCAGGCGTCGGCCTTGTCGCCTTGCGTGTAGATCGCCTCATTGTCCATGAAGTGCGCCATGACGGACTGCGTGGCCAGGTCGCTGAGGGTGCGCGCGTCGCACAGGCGCAACAGCGGATGCTGGCCAAAGGCTTGCACAAGCTTGGGCACGAGGTCGGGCGTGATGGGCTGCAGCTTCATCTTTTTGCCAATCGGGGTCGGGGCGGAAGGGGCAGCAACCCTAACCTTGCGCGGCGCCGGTGTAAATAGTGGTGAGCGTGAAAGGCCGGCGCAAGGCCGACGACAAACTGTATGGATTGTGCGGTTGTACAGCGCACCGGTGGACATCGGCCGCGACGTGCGCTGCGATAGCAGCATGCAGACCCACCGCCCTGCCCGCTTTCTCGTCGCCGTGACCGCCGCAATCGTCGCAACCGGCTGCGGCTGGAAAGAGGTCAAAGTGGCCCCCACTACGTCCAGCGCCGCCGCCGCAGGAGTTCGCGTGATCGACCACACCGTCAACGACATCAAAGGCAACCCGGTGGCCCTGTCGAGCTACCGCGGCAAGGCCGTGCTCATCGTCAACGTCGCGTCGCAGTGCGGGCTGACGCCACAGTACGAGGGGCTGCAAAGGCTGTATGCGGCCTACAAAGACAAGGGGCTAGAAGTGCTTGGCTTTCCTTGCAACGACTTCATGGGCCAGGAACCCGGGACCAACGCGGAAATCGAGACGTTTTGCAGCACCAAGTTCGCGGTGACGTTCCCGCTGTTCGACAAGGTGCGCGCCAAGGGCGACAAAAGCCCGCTGTACAAGACCCTGACCGAAGAGGTCGATCCGGCGTTGCGGGGTGAGATCAAGTGGAATTTTACCAAGTTCCTTGTTGATCGCCAGGGCCGTGTGGTGGCGCGCTTTGAGCCGAAGGTCGAGCCGATGGACCCGGCGGTGGTTTCGCAGGTGGAAGCGGTGTTGGCGCACAAGTAATGGCTGCACCGCACTGCGTCGGACACCCTTTGCCAATCTTCGGACACAGCAGACCCGCGCACTAAAAGCCATCGGACACCTGCCGGTCACAATTGTGTCCGACCTCGGCCAGAAGCCCGCAACCAAGGCGCGAGCGCGGTCATCCGTGGTCCGCTGAATCGTGACACTGTCTAAGATCGCATGCCTGTTAGGGAATATTGTAATTTGGCATGCATATTGCAGTGTCAAGGCTCCGCGGCTTTGGGTTGAATATCCGTGCCGCCGCTGCCACTCCCCAGGCGGCATGGAACCACATGCAGGACGCTCTGCGCGCCAGGACGATGCCCGGTCGGGTCCTCGTGGTCGACGACAACGCCACCAATCGTCGGCTGTTGGCTGCTTTGCTTGCCGCAGACGGGCAGACGGTGGTCCACGCCGACAGCGCCCGCGCTGCCATGGTGGCGTTGCGCGCGCAGCCTTTCGACGTCGTGCTGCTCGACATCATGATGCCTGATGTCGATGGCTTTGCGATGTTGGCCCAAGTGCGCGCCGACCCGGCGCTTGCCGAGACGCCCGTGGTCATGGTGTCGGCGTTGCACGACATCGATAGCCTTGTTCGCGCCGTCGATTGCGGCGCTTGCGACTACCTGACCAAGCCAGTGCATGCGAGCTTACTGCGGTCGCGGGTGCGCGCCTGCATTGAGCGCAGCCAGGCCCGGGTTGAGCTGCGGCGGCTATTGGGCGAACTGCAGCAAGAGCGGGACCGGGCAGAGACCCTGCTGTACAACATCCTGCCGCCATCGGTCGTCGAGCGCCTCAAGCACAATCCGAGCGCCGTTGCGGAGTCGGTCAAAGAGGCGACGGTCGTTTTTGTCGACGTCGTCGGCTTCACCGCCCTGTCGACGCGCCACAGCGCGGAGGCCGTCGTGCTGTGCTTGAACCAGCTGTTTGGCGCTTTTGACCAGCTGGCCGTCGGCTGTGGCATTGAGAAAATCAAGACCATTGGCGACGCGTACCTGGCTGTCGCAGGTGTGCCGGAATTCCATCCCCAACATGCCGAAACTGCGGTGCGGTTCGCCAACGCGGCCTGCGCTCGCGCCCAGACCATTCGCGGCCCCGACGGGCGGCCCATGCACGTGCGTGCTGGCGTTCACTGCGGGCCGCTGGTCGCCGGCGTGGTCGGCACGCACAAATACGCCTATGACGTGTGGGGCGATGTCGTCAATACGGCGGCCCGCCTGCAGACCGCAGCGGAACCAGACCGCGTGTTGCTGTCGGATGACGTGCGTGCCCGGCTGTCCGGGCGGACCTGGCACACAAGTATTTCCGCGGAGTACGACCTCAAAGGCAAGGGCCGCGTGTCGGCCGCGTATCTCATCGGCGAGGTGCGGGCTTGACTCTGGCGACTGACAACCCAGTGCTTGACCGCGTTGTAGCGCTCTTGCGCGACCTTCAGGGCGTTGATTTTGGTGGCCATACCGCTTCGACCCTGACACGGCGGGTGCAGTGGCGCGCCGCGTTGTGCGGCCTGTCCGACCTGCCTGCCTATGCGCGTTTCCTTGCCGGCAACCCGGCAGAACAACTGGCGCTGCGCAGCGCCCTGCTGGTTCAAGTAACGCAGTTCTGGCGCGATCCGCCGATGTGGGAAGCTTTGCACGACAAAGTGTTGCCCACCCTGGGCTACGCGAGTCGCAGAGAGGGGCGTGGCTTGCGCGCCTGGAGCGCAGGGTGCGCCGACGGTCGCGAAACCTGGACCCTGGCTAGCCTGCTGTGGGCAAGTGCCGCCGACGGTTGGTTGGTCGTTGGCAGCGATCTGGACCCGACCGCTGTTCAGTTCGCGCAAGACGGTGTGTACGCTGCATCGGCGCTTGGCGAATTGCCCGAATTGCTCGGTCCGCGCACGCTCGACCTCAAAGGCGCCTATGTCCAAGTCAAGCCTGGGCTCCGCCCGGCGGTGCGGTTTTGCGTGCACGATCTCGCCGGTGTGCAAATCGCACCAGAAGCGGCGGTGGTGGCTCGGTTCGACCTCGTGCTCTGTCGCAATGTGCTCATCTACCTGCAACCGCAGGTGCGCGAGGTCGTGTTGCGCAAGCTGGCCGCTGTGCTGCCCGCCGGCGGTGTGCTGGTGCTCGGCTTGTCCGAGTCGTTGCATGGCGAAGCGACCCGCTGGTTCGAGCCCCTGGTCGAAGTGTCACGCCAGCTGCGCATGTATCGTCGAACCCAGGAGGCCCTGTGAAGGCACATCAGCCCTGGTCGCCGCGTTCGCTCGGCGGCAAACTGTTGGCCCTGGTCGCAGCCTGCGCGGTACTGCCGCTTGTCGCGATGGCGGCTGCACATGTGTGGTTTGAGCGCCAGGAAGTCGAGCGCGCTGCCGTCGAATTGCTGCACGCACGCGCCGACCACCTGGCGACAGAGTTGGACTATTTCCACGATTTCTTTGGGTCGGCGACCGTTCGGTGGGCCACGGGCTCGGCCGCTGTCGAGGTACTGAGCCACCTGCCAAGCGCACCGACGGCCGCAGTAGCGCAGTTGCAGTTCTCGTTGGACAAGGTTCGGACCGGTGATCCGAGGCTGCAGGCCATCGCAGTGGTCGATGCCGCCGGGCGCACGGTCGAGGCGTCGGCCGACCAAAGGCCGCCTGCGGGTGCCGTGTGGCCGGCATTTGCCAATCTCGTCGAGGCCATCAAGCGCGCAGAGCGCGGTCACCATGCCGTCGTCCCGCTGATTGAACCTGGCCAGCCTGCGCGGTTGGTCTATGGTCGGGCGATCGGCACACCGGCCAAAGGCTACGTGCTGTTTGTGGTCAAGTTCGAATCGTTTTGGCAAGCCGTTCAGCGCAGCGACGACAAGGCTGGGCCTGGCAGCCACTCCGTCGTCGTCGACGAATTTGGCGTGCGGGTGGCACACAGCCGCAGCGCCGAGTTGCTATTTCGGCCGACGGATTCCGAATCGCGTGCGACCAGCGAATTGCTCGCGCGTTCCAATTGGTATGGACCGCAAACGGCACAATGGATGGCCGATGTTCGTCCGGCGCCCGAAATGGCGAAATTTGCTGGCGATCCGTCGCTTGATCGGGTGTTTCGTGGTCAGGCGCAGGCCTCGCTAGGCACGGCATTGATTGTGCAGCGTTCTCTGCGGCACGTGCCATGGACGCTTTTCTATTGTCTCCCAGAGCGTGCTGTGCAAGATCGCTTATGGATGCCGTTTATGCGCGGATCCGCAATGGCCATGGTTTTTGTTGCCGTGGCCTTGGTGTTGGGGTGGTTTTTGGCCCGCCGCATTGTGCAGGCCCAGGCTCGCTTGCGCGCGGCCGTTGCGCGTTTGAGGGCGGGTGACCTTTCCGGCCGTGTGGACTTGGAGGGCAATCCAGAGCTTGGAGACTTGCTGCGCGATTTCAATGATATGGCTGAGTCCTTGCGCCAATCGCACGACGAGCTGGAAGCCCGGGTAGCGGAGCGCACGGCCGACCTGCAGCAGGCGCTGGCAACGATCCGGGTCGCCAATGAGGACCTGACCAACCATGCACACGAACTCGCCGCGCAAACCGAAGAACTGCAGGCGCAGCAAGAAGAGTTGAATCAGCGCTCGCGCGAGTTGCAGGAGGCGGACAGCCACAAGTCGCGCTTCCTGACCAACATGAGCCACGAACTGCGCAC
>SXGT01893552.1_pt1 | contig 53531 bp, 78 predicted proteins | sample 3176221 | NCBI WGS metagenome assembly SXGT01 (sample SAMN11356862, study PRJNA531348) | freshwater metagenome | isolation source: freshwater sample F1-120 | place: China: Fuxian Lake, Yuxi | collected 2017-12-25
AGCTCCGAAAGTACCAGCTAAAGATAGCCCGTCTAGTCCTACAGAGCCTAGGAAAGCTCCTGCTGCTACACCCTGAAAACTACCTGTAAGGCTAAAATCCTCTAAAACATGGCCCCCGCTGAAGTTCAATGATTGGTAGAAAAAGTCTTCGCCGCCCGCCGCGTCGGTGATGACCAGTTGGTCGCACGCGGCGAACTCGAACGCGGCCCCCGACTTGCGGAGACCGGCGCGGCCCGCAGTCCAGAGCGTGCTGGTGTGCGACACGGTCGCGGTCGACGGCCGAGGGTTGCTGTTCGTCCAAATACGAAGCTCGTAGTCGTTACCGACGACGCGCGCCTCAAGGTGAACGACGTCCCCGACGACGACCGGGATGTTGTAAGCCGACTGAGCTTGGCTTATCGTCCCGTTATCTCGGACGGTGACGCTGCCGCGAAGGTTGCCGCCGCTCGCGCCGTACTCCATGAGCACGCCTCGGTCGCCGAGGGTGGCGTGGACGCGCAGGAAGGCCGCGATGCTGCTGCCGTTGGCCGAGTACTTCTGCGCGATGCGGACGGCTTGGTTGGTCAGCGAGCCGCCCGCCTCCCACCGCACGGAGTCGCTGGAGGAGCTTTGTCCGTAGTGCTTGGTGCCTTGGACGGGGGTGCCGCCCGCGTCGTTGATGTTGGAGACGACGAGCTGCGCGCCCGCGACGAGGGCCCAGCCCGTCAGGGCGCCATTGGCCTCGGCGTCGAAGTTGTTGCTGTACAGAACTGCCATGTCAGGCCATCCTTAGGAATCGAAGGTTTTGCGTGGCGTTGCTCTGGAGGACGAAGCCGCCCAGCGCGTCGACCCACAGCAGGCGCTTGCACAGCAGGCCGCTGCTCGTCGTCGAGACGCCGCCCGGCGTGAGCGTGGCCATGTCCCACGTGGTGCCGGCGTTGGGGGTGATGACGTAGAAAGTCCCCATGCGGCCGGGATGGAGGAAGTAAAACTTTCCGTCCAACGGGCAGTAAGCCATACCCGCATAGTCGGGCGTGTCGGCTGCAAACTGTGTGAACGCAGCACTGGTGTTAAACGTGATGTTTACGCTGTTGCCCGTGGCGGGATTGAGTTCTCGCGCTTGCACGCCAAGCTGCGGGTCATCTCCTTCTCCATTGCCAAATTGAATGCCGAATATGCGGTTGCGAATCGAGTCGTAGGCGCACGGGTAACGCAGCAGAGAGCCGCTCCCAGGCTTGCTCCAAGTCAGCGTGTCTACGTTGAACTTGTAGCCGGCCATCGTCCAGATGTGCCCCTCGCCATCTTGAGCGACACCGTAGTTGGCGGTCGGCCAAGGCGAAATGTCTGGGTAGGTGTAGCGAGGGAGGTACTGGTTTGTGGATAGGTCAAACAAGTCCATGCCAGGGCCAGTTGGCGTAAGGTTTCGCCAGCCAAACCGACACCCAGCCAACAGAACCGCATCGAGGTTTTCTATGTAGTGTGTGTGGTGGTAGGTGTGGCGACTGCAGGGAGTTCCGTCTGCGTAATAGAGTATGTTTTCCTCTACCCCGTTCCATGAGGATGTACGTCGAACTTCCCAACTCGGTGCGTTGTCACTCAGGCGAAGGCTGATTGCGCCGTTACTACTACCGTCAGCGTGCCCACCCGCCGCTACAACCAATAGGGACGAGTCGCTCGGGCGCAAGGTCATGTCGCAGTAGGCATTCATGTTCATGCCTGCCGGGGTGTTGAACTCGATGTGCGCCGTCCCGGCAATCTCCCCCCAAACACCTACGCTTAGGGACTGAGCCCAAGTAGGTAAAACATATCCTGCAAAGCTTCCAAGTACACTCGTATTTTCTAGCTGTATAGAGCTTGAAAAGGCCCCAGCTGAGATACCTGCGTGTATAATGGAGTCAGGCCCCGCAGTATAATTACGAGTGTAAGAGGCTGCCATATTATGCTGCGTTACCTTCGGTTAATACTAGAGAACCAGTAATGTTTTGGTTAGTAACGATTGGGTTAGGCCACTGAATGTTAGTGGAGCCTGCTCCTACGTCAATATCCATAATTACAGTTCCACCGGATTGAAGTAGTCGTACCCAAGTAGGTGTACCAGGCACGTGGGCTGAGTTAGTTTGAGTAAACCCACCAAAGGTTAAAGCTCCACCGCTAACTCCGCCAGCAGTTCCACCGTTAGCAGCAGTTACTGTAGTTCCAAAAGTTAAAGTAGCCATTAGGGTCTGAGAAGTTACAGCCCCTAAACTGGCTGGTTTAGTCCCGTTATACGCGCGCATAATAGCGTTAGCGCCTAGACGAGTAACTAGTACAGATGCTCGGTCATTGCGGGTAGTTGTATCAAGAGTACTAGGCATTAGTATGCTCCGTTAATTAAGTTGGTTGGTTGGAGGTGAACACTAGAACCGGGAAGTTTACTGTATTACCAGTAGTAATCGGCTGGTTTGTAGTTTCATCCGTTACCCAGATTACGTTAGCAGTGCCATCCGTAAAAGCTAAGTGAAGGTCCGGTGTTCCACCAATAGTTGCTGTAGCAGTAGCAGACTTACCGGCTGCTGTAGTAAGCGTTCTATTACTTCCAGAGTTACCTAGAGTAAAGTCTGCGTTTACCATAGTAGCTTCCGCTACCCTATTAGCAATAACAGTAGCATAAGAGTCCCCAGCAGTGTAAGCACTGACTAGAATCATACGCGTTGCGTTTGTTTTAATATCATTTAGGCCGTTATCTAGAACGCCTGATCTAACCCATTTTGCCATGGTTATCTCCTGTTTATCGTGTTACTTCTTTGTCCAAGGATATAGAGCCCGATATAATCTGACTTACTGTTCCAGATTTAACCATCTCTAATGAATAAACACAGCTACTAAAGGTTAGGGCCTGTGTCTGTGTAGCGCTGGCAACTATCTTAATAGTTGAGGCTACTTGATCTATCTCTATTCCACCGTTTTCAGTGGTTAATTCTAGTAGTACATCTGGCGACGTTAGCTTAGCTCTTAACTGCATACGTGCAGTATACCCTGTTAGGCTAACAGGCTGCATATATTCAAGTACTCCACCAGACGTATACGCACTATAAGACAATGTATTTAGTGCATTAATTGTAACGGTGGACCCGGTTACCTCACTAGCTAGATGATAGGTAGTATCAGAATTTATTTCTTTCATACCTATTACGTTAGTGATTTTAAACCTCCAACCTAATGGCATACCATGGCCGGCTGCTGTAATAACCGCAGGGGCTGCTTTAGTTATTTCGGTTATTGGGCGGTATACTTTAGTACTAGACGCCCATCTAAAGACTTCTTCAAATGTACTGCCCTGGTACATTTTTAAATTGATTTTTGCTGGAGAGGACATGCTTTTCCTTAAAATAAGTATACCGGCATATTACAGCCGGTATACTGCTTAACTGTACCCAAAATTTTGAGCTTACTACTTTTGTGTACATTATACTTAAAAGTCAAACTTTTATCAAGCCTAAAATTTTGGGAGTACTGAGAGTCACTGTACTCTCTTACCGATATGCGCACATACCGATTCTAGTAAAGCAAGGTCGTATCTCCAAGGGTCCTTTAAGCCTAAGATTTCTGCTCCTACTTCAGAACAAAATTTTCTCTTAGAAAAACCTTTAACTCTACGAATAACGAAGCCTAATAGGCCTAGCCAATCGTATTTACTGCCCTCATGCTTAATGTAGTAGGCTAGTACTTCATCTTTAGTTTTGCCAGAAACCTCATAGATTCTCCACTTATTTTCTGGCATGGGGATTTCCTTCTTACGAAGCCCATCGTCTACAAAAGAACTACTAACGCACTGGTAAGTATCCCCTTCCCAGTAATAGGCTACTTCGCAGTGAGCAGAGTCCCCTCCCTGTACTAAAGAAACTAACCTAGAAAATAATCTAGGGTCTCCATATCTAAAAGCTACTCTAATCATAGGGGCTGCACCAGTCCTTTGATGTGGCGCTCTGCATCAACACTTGGCGAATCCAATACAGCGGCGCGCATCTCCGGCGTGAAGGCTGGCCGCCCCGCTGCTGCGACTACAGCAGCAATCCCATCTAAGCCTGCTAAGATTTCCGCTCTGCGGCCCTTTAAGTCAGTATAGGCACGAATGCTTAAGTCTGCTTGTAAGGCATAACAGGTGTCGTTAGTACGCGCGGCGCCTAGAACGAAGTTCTTTAATCCCGCATACCCGTATGTGTCTAGACGGTCTAGGAAGGGGCCTTTATCAATCCAGAAATACTGAGGGTTTAGATTTGTGTCAGACCAGTTTGGGGTGGCCTGTTGATTTTGTGGTACGTATATTAAGGCCATTATTTTGCCCTTATGTAATAAGCTAAATCGTTGTGCGTAAGCGTCACAGCACTTGAAAACAGCGGTATAGTAGAATAAATGGCTACGCCACAGGAGTTAGAAGCTTTAACACTCGAATTAGGGGCAATATGCACCGTTTGGCCGCCTGCCGCGTCCTCTGCTATTAGTAAGTCGTTAGGCCCTTGGCAAATGGCATTTGCGGACGAAGTTCCTGGATTAGTATTACCCGGCTGTACTTTATACTGTGTTTTCCAAGTTACACCATCTTCCGTAAAAGCAAAGTAAGGCCTACCAGTAGCTGTCGCAAATACAGGCTGGTCAGGTACCCCTGACCATTTAATATTCATGGACAACGTTTTAGCTATAGGAGATACTCTAGTCCACGTACCTGAAGGAGAGTCCGTTATCCACATACTGGAAGTATTACCTGCTGTAAGTATAAAGTTGCTACCGGCGGCGGTAAAATACTTAGACGCGGCAGTGGGCATAGTAGCTACCATCGAAGTAGTTGCTCCCAAATTACTAACTATGGCGGCATTGCCGCCAAGAGAACTAACTATACCAACACCGTTTGTACCTGAAACAGAGGCAGGAGTACCCCCAATTGCTACGTTTATTCCAGCTATACTTCTAGGGGTCCAGGTAACCCCGTCCGTAGAAGTAATAACAGTACTAGTGCTACTAGTTGTTTGACAGCATGCTAGGAAGAATGTACCAGTCCAGCACACGGCGGCTAATCCGTTTGCACCATCTGAAATAGCGTTATTATAGTACCTGCTGGTCCAGTTAACTCCATTCGTAGAGGTAAATATCTGCGCAACAGTGCTACCTGGGTCGTAACTTTGTCCAACAAGTACAAACATACCGTTCGCATATACTACCGATTCACTACCAAATTTTAAATTGTGACTAGTTAGAGGTAAAGTAGGTCTCGTCCAGGTAGCGCCCCCCGTAGTACTAGTATTTATAACATCTGCCGAAGACCCAAAAGTGGCTACATATGTGCCGCTGGGACTGCATACAATACGTACAGCTCCATACTCGCTATTACCTACAGTTGTATTGAACAAGTGAGCACGTGCATGTTCCAATTTAGCTAGTTGGGGGTATGTAGCAGAAGCAGCAACTACACCAGTCCTTAGCCATATCTCTCTATTAGCTAGACTTACAGTAGGGCCACAATCAGGAAACACTTCCATGGACCCGATTGGAGGTCTATTGTCGTCCTTCTGAGTGCTGAACCCAGGGCCAAAAATACCTGGGTTCATAGATCAGCTCCCTCGGCCCTAACACGTAGACCAGTTTGAGCCACTGAGGTCGTAGCCCTGATAGACCAGGTGCTACTAGGTAGTATAATTGGCAATAGCTCAGGGTTTGTTATGCTATTAATAACCTCTTCAAAACATGCTGAAGTAGTACTGCTTAAAGTACCAAGTATTGTTCTCTCAGCAATAAGCGTATAGTTGGAGCCATCATGTAGGAACCAGCGAACAAGGCCTGGAAGAGTTGTAGCTGTGGCTTTAATACCTAGCTTCTCAATTCTAGTACCTGCGGAACCTCCGGTTAATACTGTAGCTGGCGCAGTTGTTGGATTCGTGAGACTAGCGTCTAAACTTGTTAATGTTGCAGCCCCAATCCTCGGGGTTGCTGCATATTGTGGGATTGCGGCCATATTAAATAATTCCTAAAGTTAAGTTAGCTAAATGATCTACTGGGGTTAATACTCTCCAGGGAGACCCCGCTGTAGTGGGTTCAGCAGTAACGCTGCTTCCAGCTGTAGTTTTACGGTAAGTTTGAAAGTCCACTGGACTCCAACATACCGCACCTTCTGCAAAAACTCCACCTGCTGTCCATTTTGGGGCATTAGCATTTGAAGCTATAGCTGAGTTACTGGCAGCATTAGCGGATGCTGCGGCAGAGGCCGCTTGCGCTACTGCTGTACTAGCTTGGTCCTGTGCCCAGGCAGCATTTGTATTTGTTTCGTCAGCAACAGTATTAATCTGACCCTGTAAAGTAGGGAAAGCCCCTAGAAACGCGTCACCTCTAGAACTAAAGTTAAGGGGATCCGCAGATGATGGCGGCGTAAGTCCATCTAGTGCCGTAATATTAGTAGGTGTTACTAATGGCATTATAGTTCCTCAATTTCTATCTCAGCCTCTACTGCTACTGGGTTATCCAGCATAAAAGAGAAGGTTTTATAAAATCCCACTACTACTAAAGAGTTATAGTAAATATCGTCGATATTATCAACCCCTGTCCATAGTGCAGGTTTAGCGTTTAAACTGTTTCTTAGCAAAGTAGCTCTATTTACTTGGGAAGGCTCAAGCAGTACAGTACCCGTAATCTTAGGTACACTGCGCCTACGAACAAGGTTGGAGTTACCGAAAGAATCCCTATCTACTTTTGAGTAGTTAGTAGCATCTACTTGTACGTTATTCTGAAGCCTACCAAGCTGCTCTATTAATCCGGCCATTAAATACTTGACTGACAGAGCACCTGTGCCTCCTGGAGCCGTTAAAGTTATACGTACCTCTGGCAGGTACAGAGGGGGTATACCACTAAATACTCTAGTAGAGTAATACTGTGTAGTAGAGTCCTGTACAAATGAATTAGCTACGTCGTATAGAACATAGGTAGTACTGTCTTTAATCTGCTCAATCTTTATGTTAGCTACATTAACCATTCCTGAAAGTGCTATAGTATCAAGTCTATCTGCCTTTTGAAATGTTACTGTTAAAGTATTTGTTGCACTTGTAGCCTGATTGGTAGTATAGTCAAACATCTTGTATCTGTTTAAAAACCCTACTTCTTTCCAAAGCTTTACTGGAGAGCTGTCTGTGACAACTACTTCTGGCGCTACACTGTTGACGGTAGAAGTTAAAGCTAGGGACTCATATATTTTCTTAGTTTGGTCTCGTCTAACTAAGTTACCAGATAGATAAGCTGTTGCGGGATTCCAGATAGCAGGTTCTCCTGTATCTGGGTCCGGCACACTACTACTAAGAATATCACTAAACAATAGTGAAATTGGAGGTAATACGATCATACTTCCTCCAATTCTAGGCTTACAGTAACATAAGCTGGGTTATCAATACTAATACTAAACTGCTTGTAGAAGCCAACAATTAGTAAACTTTCGAAATAGTACTGGTCAGGTAAATCATCCAGGCCTACCCACACCGCAGTAGTCCCATTAAGGCTATCCCTTAATCTACGAACGCTATCTAAGTTAGCTGCTGGCAGTAGCAGAGTCTGCGAAGTTTTAGGCACATTACGACGCTGTATCAGCGTTGCGTTACCGAACACATCCCTATCAACCTTAGAAAAGTTGATAACGTCGTTAGTGGCTCCGCGTTGCAGTATTCCTATATCTTCCTTTAGTCCCAGTGCAACGCCTCCGCACTCAATATTTGAGCCCGTTAAGGTAATTGTAACGTATGGAGTAGCAGTAGGGGGCAAATTAAATAGCACAGTGCTGTTTTTGTAAGTAATTGGAGAGAAGAAATACTGGTACCAGTTAGTAGCATCTGAGGTACTAAGTGTTATAGTACCCGAATCGTAGATAGGGGCGTCTATAGCGTTAGTAGCTACAGTAACTCTTACAGTTACTACTCTTTTCATACCTACGAAAGCTATACTATCAACTCGTTGACCTGGCTGTAGTATTACTGTCATAGTATTACCTGTTCCGGTAGCCTTAGTCGAGCTGTTTCGTAACAAGTCAAACATAGCGTACTTATTACTAGGACCAGCGTCGAACCAATATACGGTACTTCCACCTAACAGGTTTTCGGGAGGTGTAGAGCTAACCGGGCCTGTATTTATTAGGCATTGGTACACCCTATTAGTGGTAGTTCTTACTACCTGTTGTCCTGTAGTATATGTACCAGAAGCCCAAACTGGAGGCCCTTCGGAAATCCAGTTTGGGTCGCTAGAATTTACAGATACTTCTGGAAGTATGCTACTAGTTTGTGTTATAGTATCTTTTATACATCTATATACGTTATTAGTCGTTGCCCTAGATACCCTACTACCTGCTACATATGCGTTACCAGAAACCCAGGCCGCCTGGGCCGTGGGTTCGGTAACAGTAGTAGATACTAGTCTAGCAGGGGTTATATCAATTGGAGGTATAACTTTCATTATGCTGTCTCTGTCTTAATAGTGTCCCCGCCTTGGGTAACAATTTCTAGAATATCTTTAGCCTTGCGAGTGTTATTCTCTACTTGGCTTGAAGATGAACGTAGCGCAGCTAGTTCGGCTCTCACTGATCTCAATTCGCTAACGACTTCGCTTAACAGCTGGTCGTTACCGCTACCTGACATAATCTTACGAGTTTGTTCTGCATTAAAGATACGAGAAGGTCCCGTAGCCTCTAATTCCGCTCCACGCTCCCCAACTATACGAAAACCACCTAGGTGATCTCCACCAGTAGCGTAGCCATTAACATAGCCGTTCTTCTGTAGGTAGTCTAACCACTCAGCATTATAGTCAAACATATCTCGGCCAAGAGGTGTACCTCCTGAGCCTCCTACGTTACCGCTATTAGTCCCACTACCGATGCCCGTATCCACAGGTCCAATATTTACATTGGGCGGCGGAACATCAGGTAGATCAGTCTTAGGAGCACGCTTAGCGATCTCTTCTTCTTCAGATTTTCTAGCTGCGGCAATAGCGTTTACAATAGCGGCTTGAGAAGCGGCTACAGCAGCTCTGATATTTTCTAAGCTATTATTCTTGATAATATCATCAGCTCTCTTATACTCAGCGGAGGCTTGGTTGTACAACGCTAAAGCGTCATAGAACTCTTTCATCTCATCTGTTTGTTTTAGTACAATAGGGCCTAGAGCCTCCTGTGCTTCTAGAAGTAACCTACTTGCTAGGGCGTTTTCATCCCTTGCTTTAGTCCAGTCGCTTACTAGAGCTTCTACTTTACGGGCGGTACTGTCAGTATACTTGCTTAACTCGTTAAGATTGACTCCTACACTAGTTAAGGCATCCTTGTAAATAGTAAAATCAGCTTCTGCTTTAGTAACAGCATTTTGTGCTTGTGTTAACGCATCTAATGCTCGTGCTATTTCAGCAGGTACCTTGTTTTCTTGCTGTGTTGGGATAGAACCAATGGCCTTTACTACAGCATCTGTCCATCCGGCAAGATTTACTTTTGCCGCATTTTCGGCTGCGGTAGCTTTAACGAACTCGTCGTAAAGGCTACCCATCTTTTTAGCAATATCTAAAGAAGAGTCCTTTAGTAAGCTTAGATCAGTTAATCCGGCCCTAGTAGCGAGTTCTTCAGCCTGGCGGGCCTCTAACTCTGCCTTAGCTAGGTTCTCCTGAGCTTTTGCAAGCGTATCTAGAGCTCTAGCAATTTCAGCACCTACTAAATCAGGTTCTGCCTCTGGTACTCTACCTAGAATAGCTGTAACTGCTGCCGTCCACCTTACTAGATCAGCACTAGCTGTCGCTTCGTTAGCTGCTGCGGTAGTGAATGCAGAGTATAAATCTCCCATCCTTTTACCGATATCTAGTGAAGAATCCTTAAGCAGGGCTAAGTCCTTTAAACCAGCCTGGGTAGCTATTGACTCGGCTGCTCTAAACGTCTCTTCTGCTTTAGTTAAGTCGTCCTGAGCTTTTGTAAGTGTGTCTAAAGCTCTAGCAATTTCAGCACCTACTACATCAGGCTCCTCTTCAGGAACCCTACCTAGAATAGCTGTAACTGCTGCCGTCCACCTTACTAGATCAGCACTAGCTGTCGCTTCATTATCTGATGCGGTCTTAAATGCGGAATATAGATCCCCCATTTTCTTACCGATATCTAGTGAAGAGTCCTTTAATAGAGCCAGATCTGTTAAACCGGCTTTATTAGCAAGTGACTCGGAGGCTCTAAATGCTTCTTCTGCTTTAGCTAGTTCTTCTTGCGCTTTTGTAAAGGTTTCTACAGCCTTAACGATCTCTAAAGCTACAGGGTCTTCTTTCTCTGTAGGTACAAAACCTAACGCCTTAGAAACAGCTTCTGTCCAGCTCTTAAAGGTCTCATTAGCTACCTTCTCGGCTTCTTTAGACTTCTTCCACTCTTCTAATAAGTCAGCCTCAGCCAAGGTCTTAGAGGCGCCAGAAGTGTTTAAAGCTTCTTGCCACTTAGCTAACTCAGCTTGAGCGTCAGCAAGAACCTTTAAGGCCTCTGTTTGCGCTTCGTCTGTCTTATCATCCGGGTCAGGTAAATCATAAAGTGCTGTTGCTACTGAGTCTAGCTTACTAGTAACATCTCCATAAGTACGTGAGTACTCGTCTACAGTAGATGAAGTTTCTTGGCTTGCGGTAAGTAGTGCGGAAGCTACAGATTCTAACTTTTCCGCTGCTACTTTATCCCCTCCAAGAGCCCTAGTGTATAAGCTATCAAACTCTTGTCTCAGTGCGTTAACTTTATCCTTAGGATTTAGTACGCTTAGGTCTGAGGTGACTAGTCCCTGCATGAACTCCCTAATACTGATGCTTAGGTTTCTTAATGCATTAGACGCTGTCTTTGAGTTACTCGCGGCCTGCTGTACCTGTTTTCTAGCTGCTTCTACGCTTTTTTCGGCGTCCATGTAGCCTTTAGTAATATTCTCTAAGGCTGAGTTGGTACCTCTTTTTGCCTCTTCTAAACCGTCTTTAGCTCCGAAGAAACTATCTACTAACGAGCCTCTTGCAGATGCAAACGATTCCTTAGCGTTCTTTAGACCGTTCTTAGCATCTAAGTAAGCACTAACTATATCGTTTAACGCACTTGCAGTAGCTGCTCTAGCGGCTTGAAGCCCTCTACTGGCTGAGAAGTAACTGGCTACGATAGCATCTTGCGCATTAGCTACAGCTTGTCTAGCGCTATTTAGTGGTTCTTTAGCGTCTAAGTAGGCCCTAACAATATCGTTTAATGCACTTGCAGTAGCTGCTTTGGCTGACTGTAAGTTCTTACTGGCTGAGAAGTAACTAGCAACTATCGCATCTTGTGCGTTGGTCACTGCTTGTCTTGCCGCCTTTAAGTTATTCTGAGCCTCTAGATAAGCTTTAACTATATTGTTTAAGGCTGTTGCAGTTGCTTGTGCCGCATCATCAAGACCCTTCTTGGCAGCAAAGTAACTTGCTACTATAGAATCCTGTGCTGCTACTAGCGACTGTCTAGCTGACTGAACTTCTTTCTCAGCTGCTAAGAATCCAGATACTAGTGCTTCGATAGCGGTTTTCATTGCCTCGGCTGAAGAAGATACCCTACTCTTAAGGCTTTCTACTACGCTAACCATGGTTTGCATAGCTGAAGCCATGTCTTCCTCTGCCTGCTTTCTAGACTTATAAGCATCTAGAACATCGTAGAGAAGTAGGTTAGTTGCGGAAATTTCAGCGCGCTCTTTAGCACGTAGTTCAGCGGAACTTAGAGTTAGACTATCTAGCTCATCCATCAAGCTGATCTGTTCTTCTGTAGCCTTAATTTCGTCTTGGATAGCTCTATTGCGTAAGAACTGAGCTTTTGTAACAGCGTTCATACCTGCTGTCTCGCGCTCAAGGAGTAGTTCTTTAGCTTTACTATTGCCCCTCATTAGGCCTAGTAACTCTGCCTCCGATGCTGCGTAATCTTCTAATAATTGCGTGTGCGCTTCTGTAACTGTTGCAAATGCTGGGGCAATATCCATAAGAGCTGCGTACAACTCTTGACCGGAAGTAGTAGTTACGTCAATCCCCATTACTAAGTTCTTAAACTCATCACGAGTATCAACACTACTGTACCCTAGCTCTTGCATTACCTTAGTAACACCTTGCTGCGTAAATGCTATCTTTTCAGTTTCACTTAGGAAGTTATCCCTAAAGAATCCCATTTGGTCAGTAAACTTCTCAATACCGCCAACTAAGGTTAGGAGTGCCTCGCTTGCTTCAAAGCTAAAATTATACAGTGTTTGACCAATACTAGAGAAAGCTAATTTAACTTTATCGTTACTGTCAACTACTCTAACTACAGTCTCTAGCAGCCCTTCCCCAAACTGCTGGAACTTCTTAAACTTATCTCCGAACAGGGTATTTGACGCTGCATCAAGGGCCTGTGAGATAGTAGCGTTTAATGCGTCTTCTAGTTCTTTACCTGTCAGCCCTTTTAAGCTAGCTTCGAAGTTCACATTTAGTGCCCCAAGCTTACTTAAGGTAGCTTCTACTGAGGAACCAGTTTTTAGCCCTACTTCAGTAAATAGTTTAGTGGCATTAGCAAAGATGTCTGTAATGCTCTTAGATACTGTGCTATCTAGTTCCTTGATCTTAGTTTCGTAAGAAACCTTAGAACTAGCTCCAATACCCAAGAAACCACTCTTGTTTTTGGTACTTTGAATAGTCTCATACTGCTGGAATAATCCACCACCCTTAGCTAACTCATTGAACATACCAGTAATCTTAATACCGCTATCAACAAGTTCCTTGGTAGTAGATGAACCAAATAGTCCTTTAATACCGCTGCTCTTAGTGCTAATGTCTTGAGTTCCAAATGCTGAACCAGACCGAATACCTTGTACAGTAAATAAGCTGGTTGCAGTTGACGTAATAGCGTTGCTTAAGCCTTCTAGAGCCTTCAGCATCTTATTGTCGTATATTAGGCCTTCCAAAGTATTTTCAGCGATAAGCTCTAGGGAGTTCTTGATAGACTCTGACTTTGCGGTGGAATCTCCGAATACTCCGTTACCGTTTTCTACCTTCTGACCGTTAACCCATGACATTCCTGTACCTTGAGTTTCTTGCCTGTCCTTAGCTGACATGCCGGCTGGAGGCTGTGGGGCCTTACCTCCCCCTGACCCACCAGTTAAAGACGCCACGAACGCCGCCATGGCTGCCATCCGTGCAAAGGCTGTGTAGGGATCACCCTTACCTTGGTTTAATACAGCAGCAACTCCGTCCTTGGCTATAGTTTGAATTAATGAGGCTACCTGTTTAGCATTGTCTGCTATCATTTGAGCAGTTTGCTGAGCACTTTCAGCCATTCTCATTACATACATGGCTCTTTCAATGCCGTCAAGCACTTTATAGGCTGCTGTCTTTTCGCTAAACATACCTTTGAAAGCACTTAAGCTTTCCATGGTAGCCTCTACATCCATCTCCTTACGCTGTTCGCTAGCTTTAACGTCTTCTTTAGCTATATCTTTTAGTAGGTTAGCTCTTTCTTCCTCAAACTCCATCATGCCGTAGACTTTCATCTCTTCTACGTCTTTAAGCTTTTTGGCGTTTTTCTGCTTTCTAGTAACTTCTTCTGAATCAAACTTTGCTAGCCTTTGAGCGTTGCTTTGTGCCATTTTAAGAATGTCCGAAACACCCTTAGCCTGTTTTTCTAGCCCAGTATTTTTGAACGCACCAACGATGGCGGTGGTTAGCTTACCAAGCTTTTGAGACTCTACAGATTGTTTAGCTAGTAATACTGCCTTACGTTCTTCTATATCTAGAAGTGCTTCTGCATTGTTACGCTGCTCTTGGTCAGAAGCTAGCTTGTCGTCTGTAATTTTCTTAAGTTTAGCTAATTGTGCTTCTCTAGCTTTCTCTACGTCTGCTACCTGCTCAGCAATCCTTAGTTCTTCCGCTGCTTGCTGTGCTCGTGCAATAGGACCAGCTTCTTTGCCTAAGTTAGCTGCGTCTTTTCTAGCACGCGCTAGAGCTTTTAGTTCCGCATCCGCTTGAGCATTGATCTTGGCTTCTTGAGCCGCTAGATCTCTACGAATTGACGCTTCTTTCGCTGACGCATCCGCACGCTTTTGGCTTTGTTCAAGTAGTAGGGCGCCTAAACGTACTTCTTCTTGCGTCTGTCCTAAAGCAATACCGGCGGCCTCCGCATAAGCCTTGTCTAGGTCTACTTTTGATTTAAGTATAGCAAGTGAACGTTCCGCGGCATCGGCCGCTAGCTTCTGTGCCTCTTCGTTAGTACGAAGCACTTCGTTTCTGGTACGCTCGATATTAGCTAGGTCAATACCTAAAGCTTTTTGCTGTTTAGTTAGTTCTAGGGAGGCTAGAGTGTTATCGTAACTTTCCCTAGCGTTTAAGGCTAGTTCTGGGTCTTTAGCGGCATCTCTAGATCTTAGTACTTTTTCTCGTGCAAGTAAAGCTTTTTTAGCTTCGATCTCATATTCTTGTTGAAGAATTCCTACGCGTTCTTTAGTGAGGGTATTTTCTAAGTTTAGTTGCCCTGTAAAATTAGACCTCATGCCCAGTAGTTTTTGATTCACTTCTACTGCGGAGTTCATTGATTTTAACGCTGCTTCTGCGGCATTAATCTCTTGCTCAAGGCGCTTAAACTCTTTTTTATCGTCAAGACTAAACTGAGTTTCGGCAGCAGTTTTAGAAGTCTTAGAAAGCGCAATCATTAAAGACTGTAGACCCCCTACAGTTTCAGCAGTACCTAGGCCGCTTTTAAGGTTTTCAGATAATCTTGCGGCCTCTTTCCCTAATGTGGCGGCTTCGCCTTCTAATAAGGCTAAGTTAGCGTAGTCTTTTTTGCGTACAGCATCGTCTATTCTTGCTTTTAGCTCAGTTAAACGAATATTAACTTCAAGTAACCTATTTGTCTTGTCCATTAAAGGAGCTAAAGCTCCTAGGGGTATTCCCATTAGTGCTGCGGCTTTGCCTATGTCACTTAGGGATTTTGCTGCTTCTTCCGCGGCAGTACCTAGATTTTTACCTTCTTTGCTGGCCGATTCAAAAGCTTTTGCTGAGCCTTTGAATTTTTCCCACTGTTTAAACGCGGCTACACCATTAGTGTCATTGCCAAAGCCAGCGGCTTTGGCACCAGCTTTAGCTAGAATGCCTGTACCAGACACAAATTCTGATAGTCCCTTGAGGCCGTCCGTTATTTTTTGTACCTCGGAAGCCTCTTTTTGTAGCTTTATAATGGCTTGAGTAAGGGCCTCAGTAAACTCTATACTGTTGTTAGCGGACTCTAGTAGCTTAACTAGCTGTACAAACTCTTCAAGCGCTCCGGGGGCATCTAGGTTACCCATAACTTTATCTAGTCTAGACATGCTGGCGGTTAAAGATTCCACTGCCGCGGACTCTAGGCCTAGCTCTTTAGCTAATTTTATACGCTCTTTAGCTGAGGCTATTACTTTTGACTCATCTGCTCCGATATCTACAGCCTTACCCCCATTACCTTTCGCTAGGCTAGGAGAGAAAGCGGCTACTGCGTTTAACTGAGCTTTTTGCTTTTCTAGCGCATCAAGTTGGCTTTGTAGCGCATTTGCACGTACTTCCAGAGCCTTTTGTACCTGCTCTGTAGATAGCATAGGGTCTTTTAATAGTGCGTTAGAACGCGTTAGAGCAGTATTTACTATTTTAAAAGTATCTTCAACTTCTTTAGCCGCTGTTTTAGCGTTGTCTTTCAGTTTTTCTAGCTCTCTGTTAATGCCAAAAAAGGTTTCTTTAATCCAATCCCCAGCGAGCTCCCAAACCGTCCAAGCCAGCATTATAGGGCCTAGCGCCGACATAATACCACCAAGAGCAAGCCTTACGGCGCCAAGACCTGTTGCAGCTATTGCTCCTGCGGCCGCTGTCGCTCTGCCCCAGCCAACAGTACCAGCTGTTACAGCTGCAATATTTGTACCTAATCCTGCTACTGTTGTACCTGCTTCTTTGAACTGCCCCCATACTCCGGTAGCCGCTGCGGAAGTTCTAGCCTCCTCTAGGTTTTGAGATATTTGGGCGAATGCTAGTTTGAGGCCCAGCGCGCTCTTAGCCGTGTTTGTAACTGTCTGTCCTAGCTGTCTTCCAGCGTTGTTGGCTTTTGTAGTGGCGTCTGTAAGCTGATTAGTTGCTACTACCTGAGCCGCGGTTTGTGTAGTAGCTAAGGCCGCGGCTGAGGATACTACTGGAGCCGCTAGAGGTTTGCTTCCAGGAGGTAGAGGCCCTCCCACTCTATTCAAACGTTCAGTAGTAGTAGCTAGTTGCTGAGTATACGCAAGATGCTCCTTAGCAGAAGCAGTTAAAGCTTGTTGCTTACCAAGCTGTTTCTGTTGTTCACTGAACATCTGAGCAGCGACCCTATTGCCCTGCTCAGAAAGCATTAATTTATCGTAAGTACTAGCTTTATCTAAGTTACCTTTAGCAATATGATCGCCTAAAATCTTAGCCCTAGTCTTCTCATTCTCTAACTGCTCTTTTACGGTACCTAGTACCGCTTTTTGAGAATCCTCGAACGTTTTAATGTTTTCAATATTCTTAGGGTCGAAGAATGCTGCACCTAATTTAGCAGGACTAAACCCGCTAAGTCCGTTATTTTTTAATAAAGACTCCTTAGGTACAGCTGTTTTAGCTAAGTTAGTGCGTACATCTGCCTTACTTATATCAGCAGTAACTGCTTGTAGTTCTTTTAATCTTTTAGAGGCCGTGTCAGCTTTAATACTGATATCCGCTAACTCTTGGCCTATAGTGTTTCTTAATAGTTCGGCGTTTAATTTTGCACGGGAGTTGTCAAAGGTCAAAGCACCTAAAAACGCGCTTTTTAACTCCGGTAAAGCTTTCTGTACTAAGTTATTGGTTATTAATAGGCCTAAGGCTAAGATAGCTTTAGTATTGTCAGCGAAGAATCCAGCGATAGGCGCTGCAATCTTATTAATTACGGACAGTACCTGGTTTAAAGTATTCGATAGTTCCGCAGTTAAACGCCCAAAAGGGTCATCAATATTGGCGAATTCTTTCCACTTCTCACCTGCTTTAGCTACGGCTTCAGCATAGGCCAAAGTACGTTGTGTAGCAGTAAGATCATCCGCTTTCATATTTCTAGCGGCGGCGTACTCCTCAAAAGCCTTTTTTGACTTGATGAAGATACCTAGTTCATCCAAGATTTCCTGTTCCTGCTTAGCAGTACCTTGGATAATACGTTGAATAGACTCACCTACGTCACGACCTAGAGCTGTTGCGGCCCCTTTAGCAATAACGGTTAGGTTTTTAATGTCCTTTGCTGCTAGCCCCGCGGCTGTACCTACGTTAGTAAACTTAATAGAATCTGCAAAAGACAGGCTATACTGAGTAGCTTCCTGTAATTCTTTAGAGATAGAACGTAAGTTTGTACCTACGGTAGCGCTAAACCTCTCACTAGCCTGAATCATCTTTTCAGTGTTATACGCCTGGCGTAGAGCATTGAAAGCTGTGGTAACAGCGAAGATGTTTGCAGCAAAAGTAGCATATAATCGAACTAACCCGCCTAGACCTTGAGCCTGTGCTGCAAAGTCCCTAGCGGTACCTCCTGCTGCACCTGCTGAACCTCTATTAGCGTTGTAGTTAGTCACTTCAGTAGCTGAAGGGCCTGCTCTAGTTACTGCCGCTGAGGCAGATTTAGGCATAGCGGACTGGGACTTATTAATTCGTTCTACAGTTTCGGCAGTCTTATCTAATTCTTTATTCAGTTTCTTGGCGTCGGACACGCGGGCTTCTACCGAGCCACCGTCGGTAAGAGTCATTTTAATGTTAATATCTTGTCCCATGCATTCTCCTGTTTATTTAGAGATAATAATCCTACCTCTAAAGGTATTCGCCCAAATTATACCACTCTACGTACTTTTTAACAAGTGCATTTATTTTTGGCAATAAAAAAGCCTCTCACGTTGGAGAGGCTTTTACTGGGGCACTACGTTTCTTATCTTGCACATGTCGTACTTTTAGCGTATTAACTAAAAATACCCAGTTGTAGTAGTGCAGGTAGTCTTCTTTAGGAATATCATAGAGCTCAAAGATAGCTTTGTAGTAGTGAAGCTTTTTCCCGTAATAACCACCATTAAAGTGGTCAATATCATCTGGTAAAGCATGCCACATTTTTATGGCCTGCCTTATCTCTTCTGGAAAATCCGCCATGTCTACAGGAATCTCTGACTCCACTGGGGTTGTTCCCAGTGCCTCGCACATCTCAAAGTAATGCTCCTTTGTCATTGACACTTCGGCATTACGCATGTACGAGGTTAGATAAGCTTCAATTAACTCTTCTTGTTCGTCTGAAAGTTTCCCAGATCGGTAATGATGCTATTTACGTAGCTATCAAATTCTGGAGAGCTCTTCATAACGCTTAGAGCGTTCTCAGGAGTGAACTCTAGTTCTTTCTCACGATCAATATCGCCTAGATCTACTGGCATTAGCTGTTCTACGTATGATAGCTTGAAACCTTGCCATCCTTTAATAGTTGCAGCAGCGAATAGAGACAGGAATAATTCTTCGTCTAACTTCTCTTCTGTTTGACGCGCGCCACGAGCAATCGTGGTATTTGTAGCCTTTTTACGTAAACTGATTAGAGTGTCACGTGATAGGTAGGCTAGGGTTAGGGTAAAACCTGGCAGCCCTGGGTAGTCAATCTTTACTTCCTTGCTAGGAACAAGTACTGACTTTAGGCTTAGGCTGATTGAATTCTTATCGTTCATATTATTATAATCTCAAGGTTAAAAAGAGCAGGCGGCGGTAGGCCGCCTGCTTGAAAATACTCAGTTAATTATGCTGAGTAGTATTTTACTAGAAGTTCGTTAGTACGAGCTAGGTCGAATGTACCAACTGCACCGGCTTGTCCTGCGTAGTTAACGTTGTGTGGCTGAGCCATGAAGTTAATCGTGGTAGACACAATGTCCTGTACGTCAACAGTAGGAATCTGCAACTTAACACCAGGCATTTCAAACTCTACGCGAGTAGCATTTGCTCCGCCACCCATTTCTAGCTGAGCGTAGAACTTAGGTTCGGTAGTAGTAGCTGAACCTGCTAGCAATGCATCATACAGCGTACCGCTAGAGTTGAAAGTTTCTCCAGTACGTAAGTAGGCAGTTACGTTACCTGAAATAGAGCGTGCTCCAGTGAAGTAAGTAATCGCGCTGTTTACTACGCTTAGGTTATTAGGCGTTAAGTAAGTTACGTTGTTGGAGATAGTAACCTGCCCGCCAGTGATAGCTAGGGTGTAAGGTACGGTATCAGTAGTCTTTGAACCACCAATGTTACTTGCAAGAGTCAGGGTTGACAACTTGTTAGTAATATAGTTAGCTTGCGTAGGAGCAGCAGTTGCGCTAGCAGTTAGGTGAGCTCCAGTAACAGTAGCTAGCGTACGAATACGAGCTCCTTTACCTGCCCACTGAATCATAGCGATCTGGTCCAGTCCGAAGTCGATAGTTGCGCTATCCATAACGCAGTTATCGATTGAGTAGATAACGTTGTCGATAACGAAAATCATACCGAAACCTTGTAGCTGGTTTCTGTTTGAAGCCATTGTAGACGTGTAAGAGAACGCACCTGCTGCGGTACCGCTTCTTGCCCACTGACCTACATAAGCTACGCTAGTTCCAGGAGCTGATAGACCCGCTGCTTGTGCTGGCGGCTTCATGAACTCTACAGTACAGGTAGTATTTGTAGCTACTACGGGAGCAGTAATTACTCTAGCTGGCTGGTTCCATTCGGCGTTAGTTGACTCTGAGAAGTTAACGATAGAGTCAAGAGCTAATCCGGTTGCTGTACCAGTAAATACTACAGTAGCTGTAGCAGCTGCTGCGGCAGTGGTCGCTGCACGAGTAGGCTGGCTAGTAATCGCTAGAGGAGTGGTTGCTACGGCACCAGTACCGAATAGAGCGTTCCAAAGTAGACGTTCTGCGCACTCTACACGGTTAGTGTTGAGGATAGGGCGTACATACGTTGAGAAGCTGAAGTCTACAGGGTCTAGGGCAGTGTTGAAGCTTCGTGAACCTCTAACTGCGTTGTTACCTGCTTCGTTAACGCTAATGGTCTGTTCTTGAGTTGACTGGCTAAGTGAATAACCATCTTGGACCGATACCTCAAATAAAGTAGCGGCGGTGTAGCTAAGAGTATCTAGCGGTGAGTTAGGCACACCCCCGATGTTAGCTGTATTGGTTGTGAAGTATACTTTCGTATTACGACTTAAATTAATTGGCATAACCTATTCCTTGTCTAATACTACTTGCGGTTAAATCTGCTAGATATTTATCTGCAATCAGTAACTTTAAGTAGTCATTTTTTGGTATCTGACCATAATAGTTATTTCTCCAACACCGTAAGGTGCTAGTAGCCCCTCGTCGGTTGTTATAGACTCAATAAGGATTTCCGTGGTCTGATGGCCGGCATCCTCGCTATAGGCTATCTGCCTGTTAGCGTCTATAACTTTTTCCACGTCTTCAATCAAATGTTCTAGATCGACTTGTGGGTCTTCACTCTTGACATAAATCTTGACTCCTATGGAGAAAAAGCACCAGGTAAAGTTACCTGGATGATACTCACGCCGTTCAGGCCCTGGGGTCATGTAAACAGCGGGGAAGTCATTAACTTCGTCCCAAAACCTTAGTTTAGGGTAAGAGTTGTTAAACAGGTTAGTATTGTAGCCCTCTGAACCGTCTATTACTTTAAGAGCTTCTGCGAGCGCTTTGACAATTTGTGTTCTTTTAGACATTTACAGACCTTAAGTTATTGTAGGCTTCTTTAGCTGCTATCTCTCTTATAGACTTAGCTATTAGAAGTTTGGGGTCTCTAGACTTCGGGTACTGCTGTACTCCTCCATTTGAGAAAGTGCCGTAAGGGTTTTTCATATAAGAATAGAACACGGTTATCATACCTGCTCTAGACTGACTTAGTTTCTCTATCTTTACAGAATCGGCGAATCTACCGCTCCTATAATTCAATATTTTAGTGTCTCGGCCGGTACCCATGTTACTTTGAATAGCGTCACGGATTGAGCGTTCAAGAATAAGCTGTAGGTTAGTGTAGCTAGGGGGCATATCTGCTGGCCTAGTGGGCATAGACGCTACTGCTGTTTTCAGCTTTTTAAGCTTAGCCTTGTCTTCTTTTATCTTTCTAGAGTGCTGAGAAGTATCTACTTTCGCTCTACCCGATCTTCCTACTTTTATTAAGGGAATGGCGTATTCGCTTTGTTTAGCTTTTCCATTCTTAATAATATCCGCAACTAACTCACCTATTAAATCTAGGTAACTGGGGGAACCTTTAGTCTCTACCAGTTTAGAGATATTATCCTCTAAAATCTTTTGCATGGGGCCTGCTTTATCCCCACTCTTGAAGGATACTTCCCCAGGATTAAAGAACTTTTGTAGGGCCCTAGAGTAGAGCGCTTGTGATTGCCCTGCTGCCTGGTTTACTTCCTTAAGCTGTAGTTCCACTAAATACTTATTAGGCTTTTTTCTATACCTAGCGTATAAGCTAAACTCTGGCGTCTTGATATTTGAAGTGGCTAAGTCTTCTTGCTCGAATTGCTTTTCTAAATTAGACAGCAACTCTAACAACATGGCCTTATTTTTAGGGTCTATTGTTTGATTTGCTTTTAGCGAAGAAGATATCTCAGATACTTTCTTAGGGAAGAGCCCAAAAACGTGCCCTCGCTGAAAAAAGTCACTAATCTTTTTACCTTTGTTTTTAGCTAGAGCCTCATCGAAGCCTTGGCTAAGTATTCTATTTATCTGATCAAAGCTAACTCTAGGAAAGTACAAAGCCCCTTGCTTTACATACGGCTCCTCTTCTTTTAGAGCTCTAGCCGATACTGCTCTACTGCCTCTGCCGCTCTGATAAGTAATACTCTTTATCTTATTATACACTTTATTTACCGCTTCTTGCGGTACGTCTTCAGAGTATAATTTATCCAAGATGTCTTTAATTGTTTCCTGAGTCAGTAAAAAGCTATTAAACTCGTAACCTTCTACCTCTTTTCTAAGCTCTGAAGTAGCAGTTTTTAAAAAGTTATCACGACTAAGGCGCTGAAACCAGGCTCTGTAAGCTTCTGATTTTACCGCATCGCTAAAGTCTTTGATGCTCATGATTAACCGTAGTGCGAAGCGTACTGGTCTAGCACGCGTTTAATATGTGCCGGGAGACTAGTGGTGCTGATATATTCGATCTGCACGCTATTAGTTCCAGGAGCTTTTGGTGAGTGTACTGCTGAATCGTTCTTAATGTAGTACTCTACAAGATCAAGAACTGCTAGCTTCAAGTCTTCTGGTAGCCCATCTACGTATCCCCCTTTGTACGTTACAACGTACCCATTAGGCATAGTCGTAAACTCGTTATACGTAGATACAACGCATCCAGCTTGTTTATCCACAATGAAGTTATCGTATTCTGCTAGCTCTATATAGGTGCGTCCATAGTCTTTGGATTCTTCTACTGAAATTACTTCCACTACAGGAAATTCAGTTAACAGAATTGACTTAGGAGCAGCGGCAACCGTTTCTACCTTTACGTCGTCTACGTAATCGATAAACGTACGTTTGCAAAAGGTCTTAACAAACGCGCTTACTTTGGGGATAATAGAACTGATTGTATCGTCTTGATTGGTACTATTAATACCTTTGTAGGCTTTAAACTCAGCCAAAGTAATTAAGTTATTAGCCATTCTATCTCCGTTATCTTTTATAAGCCCTCACAGCATTTCCGCTTCAATTGCGTGGTGCGGGACGAGAGCTTATAAAAGATGGGACCGAAGTCCCATCAGTGTTAGATTAACTCCAACGTAGGGTGCTAACTGCTTGCCCTAGGTTAGTAGTTACCTGAGTCATACCAGTACGTAGTGAACTTACTAGAACACGACGTTGGAAACCGATTTCAGTGTCGGTATCGAAACGTAGACCACGTTGGTTACCCACTAAGAAGTTACCAGGAGCTACGCAGATAGCGCCGATGTTGGTAGTAGCGTTGTTCGCTCCACCAGCCTTAGCACCGAACTGGTCAGATACTAGAACAGGAGTGTTACCAATCATACCGATCATACCATTTAGTAGAGTAGCCTTATCGCCTACCTTGTCAACGGTCTGGAATAGGGTGTCGTCTAATAGGTCGTAGTAAATGTCGGTTGAAACAACATAAACTAGTTCGCTAGGGTCTAGACCCCAAGCACCTAGGTCCTTACGTAAGTTACGTAGGTTAGCAATAGAGGCTGCACCAGTGTTAGTAGGAGTTACTACTGAAGTAACGTCGTAACGAGCGACACCTTGTACAGGGTCAGCACCTGAACCAGCACCTAGTAAGAATGCGCGGTCAACAGCACGTGATAGACGACGTACCATAGCGTCACGAACTAGAGGTAGAACAGCGATTAAACTGTCTTCTTCTTCTTCTAGCGTTAGATACTCAAGGGTTGATACCTTGTAAGCATTTAACGTAACTTCTTTTAGTTGATGGGTCTGAGCAGCGCCAGGTGAGTTGGTAGTACCGAACTGAGCGTTGGTAATCCAAGTAGCTACACCAGCTTCAGGGTTTAGAGGGAACGTCATTACGTTCGTCTTCATGTCGATTGTGCGGAATAAAGGCGCAACAACAAGCTTACGACGTACTTCGTTTTCCATGCTCATAGAAACTTCGTGTTCCCATGTCATGCTAGGTAGGTGAGCACCAGTAGCAGCAGGAGCACCTAGAGCCTTCTCTAGTAGTTCCTTACCAAACTTGGTGTCTTGAATGTTCTTTTGACGAATGGTGGCTAGTAGAACTGCCTTTTCCTTGTCAGCGTAGCTAATGCCGTCGCCGTCAACACCCTTGTCTACGAATGACATACGTGACTTACGCATGGTTTCGATTTCGCCTGCCTTAGCAGCTAGTTCACCACGTAGGCCTTCTAGTGCATCGCTTAGGCTCTTCTTCTCGTCTTCTAGACGCTTTGAAACTTCGGCGACAAGCTTTTCAGCTCCTGATTGTCCGACTTCAATGCCTTTTTGTACAGCTGCTGCTAGTACGGCTTCTTGTTCGGCTTTTTCTTTAGCTGCTAGTTTTTCAGCTGCTTTTTCAGCTGCATTTAGTTCTGACATGCGTTCGGCGGCTTTTTGAGCTGCATCTAAAGCAGCCTTAGCCACCAACGCTTCTAGTTCTTTTGGATCCATATTAAATTCCTTGGTTAGTGTGATCGATCCACTTGTAGACGTATCATGCCCTTTAGCAGAGTTACCCGCAGTGAATAGTGATCTATACTCTTTAAATTCCTCTTCGTTATCAAAGGATTTTGATAAGTTAAAGAGAGTGTTTTGATTACAAGGTACCGATACTACGGATACCTCCATAAGTTCTAGTTCTTTTACTAGAAAAACTTCAGCCTCTGAGTTCCACTCGGCATCAAGGATTCTAAACCCGATACTAAATGCTGTCAGCACATCGTCTTTTATAAGTTTATAAATTTGACCTGCCGCTGATGAAATCTTAGCTTTAATCCACAAGCCTTTTTGCGCATCAATCTTATGTTCTACCATCTTACCGATCGGTAGGTCATGTTTATGATGTGCTAAGATTACTGGATTTTTTAGGTAATTTGCAATACCTTTTTCCCATACCGAAGCGGGAACAACGTCCCCTGCACGGTCAATGTCATTAGTGCTGGCATACCCTTCAATGTGGATAGGGCCCTCACTATCATCTTCTGGGAGTGATTTAGCGAGAAAGCTTGTATCTAAGTACAAGACTTTATTTTTATCCGCCATTATTACTCCTTATTATTAGCTGGTGCCTTGGGCTTTCCGCCTTGAGACGGGTCACTTGCGGAACCTGCGATATTAGCCGGAACTCTTAGTTTGTCAGCGTCTGCATCGGTGACTTTAGCGTAACGTAGTTCTACTCTAGCTTCGTTTGGTGTTAGAACACCTCCGTTTACTAGGGTAGTATGATAAGCAGCCACGTCTTTTAACTCGGGCTGCAACGCGGATACGTTAGAAGTAACAGGACTAATGTCGTATCCGAAAAATCTCTCTAAAGCTACAGATAGCTTATTAACTAAGGGCATTACTGTCTCTAGGTAGAATAAGCGTAAATTAGGGGAGATATTTGCGTTATTACCTCCGTCAAGTAAGATAGGCGGTACCCCTAAAGCCTTTAGAATTTTAGTATCGTGAGTCTTGATACTAATATCAAAGTCCATCTCTTTAAACGTAGAAGTATTTAAAGGAGAAGGCTTTAGTCCGCTGTCTAAGATAATAGGCTTCTTAGCCCCATTCTTAGTGCTATACTTTTGTTGCCAGTAAGCTGTAGTTCTTTCTTTTGCCTGAGTGCTTAAAGTATTATCTGTAGTAATTACTAAGCCACTCAATGCCCCGTTATCAAAGAAGCCTTCCTGAAATTCCTGCATCTTATACAGAATTCTTATGCTTCTTTCCGCCGCTTCAAGTCTACTAGACCCTCTATAGATACTATCTGAGGATAAGTCTTTTAAATGAATTATGTCGGAAGGCTGGAAATTAATTTGGTTGTTGTACGTGTAGTTACGTACAAAAGTCACATCGTCTGGATGTACAATCATCTTAGTAGCTGGCAAGTGATACAAGCTGCTACCATCCCAGTATATGAAGGCATTACCTTCTAAAATCAAGTCTAGGAATACGTTATCTCTAAACTCTATAATTGTCTGGTAAGGATTTGGTCGATGATTTAATAAAATCTCTAGTGCCTTTTTACGCATACCTACCGCTACTGAGGTAGGTAGGGAGTCTTTAACGTCATAGTTAAGACTGCTACAGGCCGATACAACCATATTAGTACCACGGTTTACTGACTCTACCTTCTTAAAGGCATTAGCATAAATAAACTTTGCGCTAGTACTAACATCTGTACTGTACTCATCACGAATAATACGCTGAGCTGGGTTTTCTTTTGTGGAATCTACGCTGGTTGATTCTCGTTGAAATGGCGTTAGCCATGATTTAAACATATTTGTTAGTCCTTAATAGAACTTAGCAAAAGAGAAGCCCGTAGATTTAATAGTTTCTTCAGCAGTATTAGTTTCCCCATTTACGAAACGTGCTCGCTGATTAGCTAGCCATACAGCCTGTTTAGGCGCTGAGCTAGCAGTCGGAGCTTTACCGTAGATGGAGTGCAGCTTTACATGGTGCTTATTACATAAGGTGTACACATCATCGTAAATCTCTTTACGGTGCGCCTCAATGAACTCGTCACGTACAGCTAAAATACCCTCGTCTGTCGATATATCATATCCTGTCCTGGCCGCCCATTCATTAAGCAGTATAGTAACAGAGTGAGTGTGATGTAGCTCTAAGTCTTGAGACGTACCGCATACATAACACTGTGTATCTTTTTCGTAGGCAGACTTTGCACGATCTCTAACGTGTTTTACTGCAATACGCTTGTTCTCGTTTGTATTTTTTGCCATTTCCAGTTAAGATTCAAATTTCCGTAATTATAGCAAGTATTGGTATACCCGTCAATACTCAAAATTTTTTCCAGGTGCGCGCAAAAAAGCCCCACTAAAGGGGCTTAAAGGAAGATTCTCTTGTACCAAGGCATTGACTGCACTTGTTTAATGTAGTTGTTAGCTAACTCAAGGGAGTCTACTAATGCGGCATTGTCGGCCTGTAGGGCTGAAATAGTCTTAGTTATATCTGCTTCCAGCTCCTCTTTAGAACGTTGCTCCCGTAGCTGAGCTACGGTATCCTCATAACTCTCTACAATATCTCTATACCTAAGGCATATTCTACGATACTCATCTAAGTCATTACAGATATGCTCTGTGGATAGCTTTAGATTCTCCAGTAGCGCGTCAGTTACAAAGTTTATAGACGGTTCCGGCTTGGAAGTATTTAAACTATACTCGTCGTTGTAGAGATTAATATAGTAGGCCTCTAGGGCGTCTAAGTGGTCAGGGTGGCAGCGAGCTATAATGGATATGGTAGGCTCTCCACATATATTATAAGCTCCTCTTAGTTTAGCTGCTGCTTTCCCCTTATATAAAGAATCCAGATGCTGTTGAGCCCTAGCGTCAATATCTAGGGCTTGTCCGACATACCTATATAGGCTACCGAACTCTAATAAATAAATACCTGAATTTCTCATATAGTAAAAGAGTATAAAGCGTAGCGTACAGCATCCGCCATGTGAACAACGCCCTTAGAGCCGTCATGTTTAGGCTTTTCCTGGGTTAGTCCTGTTTTATTGTCCCACTGGTACTGGTCAAACATTCTTAGCACCTCTTTGCACTTAGGATCTACCAGTAGCCTACCTTGTTCTATCAAGGTCTGTACATACGCAATGCCTTCTAGAACATCCTTCTTAGCTTTAATAGTACTAATGTCGTACAAGTTAGCTAAGTCGCTCATAAATTGCGGGGCCGCAGGGTCGCAGAAAATAGGGTCAATGTCCCAGGTAGCTATTTGCTCTTTAAAGGCTTCAGCATGATCTGGAGTATTAACTTCTCCGCGTAAGTACTCATCTACTATGTGGAACTTATCAGTATCTCCACGATAGATAATACTTGCCCAAGCCGTAGGGTCTCGGAAGCCAGGGTCAAGTCCCGCTAGCCCTTCTACCCTATCTCCACCGGGTTCATACGGCACAATCTGTTCTGGTGGTAAGGAGTAAATCTGACCCTCGAAGCTAGTAAAGCTAGCAAGATACTCTTGCTCAAATTCTGCCTTAGACATACTTCTACGAGCTTCTTCTACGTCCTTTTCCTTCATACGCTCATTTTCATGGTACGTAGCTTGCAGGGAGCACCACTCAGGGAAGTTATCACTAAACCCCCGTTCGTAGAATTCACTGAACCAGTTATTCTTTCCTCGCGGAGTCGAGATAAATATAGCCTTAGCGTCTGGTTTATCTAGAGTAGGACGTAGAGCAATATTAAACGCATCCTTACCTCCATTTTCTAGAGCAGCCTCATCAAATAAGATTAACTTATAAGAACGGCCTACACAAGAGTCTACAGTACCTACTGAGCCCATTCTTACTGAGGAGCCATTCTCTAACTCAATAACCTTATCTTTTAAGTTATTCTTAGCGACTTCTACATCAAATTTCTTTAGTAATAGCCTCTGAATTTCAAACGAGATACTAGAAAGACTGTAGTTCGGGGACATGATGAGTACATTACAGTTCGGCACTAGTACTACTAGTTGAGCTATAATGTTACTAATCATTGTCTTACCAGTACGCCGACTTAGGGCCGCGCAAATAAACCTATACTTAGGGTTATTAACGGCATTAATCAACGCACGCTGTGGGCGATTAAGCGTATCGTATACGGGCTCTTCCGGGAATCCCCAGGTAAGTAATTTCAGGTACCCTTCAATCGGTAACTTAATGAACCTATCCGAAGGCTCAAACTCCTGGAGTTCATCTACCGATACATCAGGGCGACTGACAATTAGCATATGGGCCTACATAACAAGTTGTAGCTAGCATAATTCTTATCCCAAATATTCTCTTTACGTCCAAAGAAGTTTTCTTCTCTGTATAAAGTAGGGTTATGTTCTTCCATCCAGTAGCCTAACTCTTCCCTAATAAATTGCTTAAGCGCATACTCTTTATTAGGCCTATCGTTTTCTACATACAGTATAGGCTTATCCCGCTTGATAAGTTCTACAGCACCTTTTAGAACCTCTAATTCATGACCTTCTACGTCAATCTTAATGAATGACACAGTGTCTTCTAATTCTAGGCTATCTAGGCTGCGAATGGACACGTCCCTGTGCTTGCCCCAAGGGTTACTACTAGCTCCGATAGATAGACCACCAATGTTATTCTTAGCAGCGTAGTCTAGTACTGGAATTTTTACTACGCCATCTGAAGATCCTACAGCTACGTTCATAGCCTCAAAGTTACCTCCAGCATGTACTAAGTTCTTAACCAGCACATCAAACACTTCGCGTTGAGGCTCAAACGCAAGTACGCGTCCGCCATCTGCTAGAACTGCCTGCGAAATACACCCAATGTTAGCTCCAACGTCTAGGAATAATCCTGTACCACGTAGTTCTAAAATCTTCTCAGTCTCTGCCGGCCCGTACTCACCATAAGCGTGCATACTCCTACCAACATACTCATCCTTTAAGAAGTACTCGCAAGTACCCCACCGTCCCTTAACTTTCCCTAGCATTTAATTCCTCTAATAATTGTTTAGCTGCTATTAACACCGCAAGCTCAGGTGTACACGGTAAAGGTTTATACTTCACAAGCGGTTTACGCCCTCGGGTAACCTTACCGCGTTTATTGCTGGTAGAAGTCATCTACTAGTCCAATCACTTCTTCCCAGCACTCATTCCATCCAGTATTATCTACTACCGATACAGACCTATACCAGACATTATCATACTTATTTTCTTTATAAGCAGAGTTACCCCATCTAAAGTCAGTCTCACCCATGGGCTGCATCATTATACAAGGCACACCCATAGAACCACATAAGTGAACGATAGCAGTATCAACTGTTACAACTAAACGAAGCCCACGCAAAACCGAAATTTTAGATTCCCAAGACTCTGAAACAGCGCAAGGTATGTCTCGCCCTAGGGTAAATCCAGCATTTAGTGATACAACATCATCAAAATCGCACAAAGCCCTAAAGTACCCTGGAGCACATGACCTAAGACTATCATTGGCATGGCTTTTATTGCCCGACCATACCACTCCGATTCCGGACCCACCTTGCCAGTTATCCATGTATTGACCATCTATAATCCCATATTTCCATGCTAGAGAACACACAGGGATTCCATACCCTACAACAACCGCAGTAGGAATAAATCCCATCGAAGTAACAATGTCGTACATATCCGTAGGACATTGCACATAAACATCACCACCACATTCAGCACGTACTAGCGATAAGTAACGCCAGAACATAAACTTATCGCCATAACCCTGCTCATTTAAAACAGTTACAGCCGCAGCAGGTCCACCCATCCAGCGTAAGCACTTATCTACGTGAGTTCCTTTTTGAAACCTATACTCATATCTAGTCCAGGCCTCATCCCAGTCAATATCTACACCGGAGCAGCCCATACGCAGCATTGAAACGGCCTTATTCCAAATACAGTCTACATGCCCAGGGTCTAGAGATAATACCTTATTATAGAACTTGTTAGCTGAAACATCGTCTCCACGCCTATAGCACATTAACCCTAGGTTATTTAATGCTAGAGGATACTCCCCATATTTACCGGCATAGGAAGGCACATCCACCGCCGCTGCACGTAAGTATGCAGCGGCAGCTTCATCAATTCTACCTAAACCTCGTAAAGCATTACCCATGTTTAGAAACTTCTCTTTAAAATCAGTCTCTTCACGCCTAAAAAACTGTAAAGCTTTTGCATAGTTCTTTTTATCTAGGTAACGTGTTCCACGGTTATAGTAATCAGCGCTTGGTGCTAGCGGCAAAGATGTTTTCAATAAGTTTTGAGTGATTGCTCGCATCGTTAATTTGAATGTTAGTCTGGTTAGTAGGCCCGGTACTTACTTTGTCACGAGCTAGAATATAATTTAAGTGGTCCATCATCATCTTATGCTGTAAAGCTAGGATTTCCGTAATGTCCTTATTAGACGTAGTTCCGGCTTCCTCTAACTCTTGCAGCTTACGCTGAATAATAGTTTCCATAAGCGAGTTCATTTTGAAACGATTATTAAAACCAGCATCAAAGTATACTCTATCTATATAAGCTTTCACCTCTCGGCGTTCGAGGGTGGAAATTACTAAATCTCTAGGTGCTTCTAGATCTTCGCAGATTTTATCTATACTCCCATACTCCAGATATGCATTTGCAATCTCTAAGTCTTCGGGATTGATTTTTACACCCTCTGCAGGGGCTATCATAGGTGTTGACATAATTCTCCTTGAGTCTTGCTGCATTTTACATAAATTATATACCGTGCACAAGCCTAAATTTTTATACGCACTGATAATCTTTGATAACTTTTGATAACTTTTGATAGGTTGTTGTATCCTCGGCACCGAAAGTTATTTCTGATTTTCTTGGATGTAGGGCAACCACTTTGTTGTAGCCTCGGCACCGAAAGTTATTTCCGATTTTATTGGATGTAGGGCAACCACTTTGTTGTAGCCCTAGGGTCGGATATTGCCCTAGGGTCGGGTATTGCCCTAGGGTCGGGTGTAGCCTCGGCACCGAAAGTTACTTCCGATTTTATTGGATGTAGGGCAACCACTTTGTTGTAGCCCTAGGGTCGGATATTGCCTCGGCACCGAAAGTTATTTCTGATTTTTTTGGATGTAGGCCGTGTGGGAGGGCCCTACCGGGGGTAGTTACTCAGCATGTCTCTGAACCCCCCTAGTCTAGCATTTATGCAGCAAAAACACAATAGGTGTTTACACCTAGAAAATTTGTATAAAAACAACATACACGTTGAACGATCTGGCACATAATACATACATCGCAACAAGGAACGCAACATGAACCGAGCACAGATTCAAAACGAGATGGCACTGCTTGAGGCTATCAAGGCGCAGCGGCACTTTACCGTTGTGGGCTTTGAGCCTGACGGTGAACTTGTTGCATGTATTGACAATGGGCACGGCTGCCGTACTTGGCATACCTTTTAAGGCGTAGTATGATTGAATACAACATTAACGGATTCACGGTAACCGAAGACCACGCGTATACTGCATTCGTTACAGGGTATACGTTGCGGGGGTATGTTTGCCCCATTGAACTGCGGGAAATCTGGAACGCACGAGGTACTAGCGAAACTGCCCGCGATACTATCTTTGAGATGAGCGGATATACGCTTGAAATATTCACCGAGGAGGAGCTTTAATATGTTGGACGCTGTTAAACGTGTATGCGTAGGCGGGGTATGTTGGGGGCTATTCATAGCCTATATGATACTCATCATGAATGAGCCTATTTATACAGCTCTTATTGCTGTGCCTATATTCCTAGGCATGTGTTACGTGTTAGGTAATGAGGTAATTAATTCACTGGCAGATAAGAAAAGGTGATTAAACCAATAAGGGTTTACCCTTATTGTGGCGCCAATATTATACCACACACAGCCTACCCACGTCAAGGCCTTGTGCGTAAATACAACATAGGGGTTTATCCTAATGCACAATGTTGTGGGGTGCCCCATAATACATACATGAACACAGCAATCACCTATACCTTTCAAGCTCGCGGTACTTCTAGCGCGTGCTTTTGTATCGTGACCAGCAGCACTCCCGACTTTGAACCAGGTGAGCTGCTAACTGAGGAAGATGTTGCACAAATACAACAACATTATTCTTGTGTTGAAGTATAATAGACCCATGCACAACAAGGAGCCTACATGCTGACCAAGGAACTTACCGTAGAATTTGCCAAGGCTTGCGCACTGGTTGCTGTGCGGGAATACTGGAGCGGCAAGGATCTTTCTAAGGCTTCTGAGAAAATGCGTATTCACATGGCACAATGCCTAGAAATTCAGGGCTCCGAGATGCTTGCGTCAGAAGCCCTGTTTGTGTATAATGACCACGTTCTGAACTTGCTCTAAGGCGTAACATGCAAAAAGAATCTCGCAGCGAAGCAATCGCAAACCTAGCCCTAGCTGCTAAGGCGTACCCTCCTGCACTACTGCGACCACTGCCGCAGCGTCGGCCGAAAGCTAAGGTTTCTATTGTCTCCAAAATTGCAAAGGTTTTTAATCGTGGTTGATTTTGAATTGGCTGTTATTCTTATTATCTCGGGAATTGGTTTGGTGCTTTGGGTACTGGCCGAATCTTGGGATTACCTTGCTGCATTCTGGGGTAAAGAAATTGTTTCCGATTACCCTTATGAGGATGAGCTATAATGCGTGACCCCAAACCTTTTGCGCTAGATTGTTTTACGGTCATGCAAAACGCAAACCGCTTACATAACCGTGAACATCGGGAACTTATAGATTTACATAATGTGAATCTTTGTGATGGCAACGATGAAACTTGGCTTGATGAAGAATCTGAGGATGGTTTGACGATTCTTTCTGATACTGAGGCTTTTGATACTTTCTGGTATTAAACTAATAAGGGTTAACCCTTATTGCGGCGCCAAAATTATACCACGAATTTTGGGGCCGTGTCAAGGCCTTTGTAGCTTTTTATTCTAGGTGTTTTCACCTATGGTCGGGGGCGTTGGCGGTGCTATACTGTGTTCACTGACTGGGGATGACATGATCTTAGTTACTTTGGGGGCTGTACTTGTTCTAGCCTTTGTACCTTTTGCATATGTAGTTTGGAGAATGCCTAAATGAGGGATTTTGATTTTTGGAGACCCCATTTAGAGAAAGCCCATGTAAATGCGTGGGCTAATTTAACCGCTAATTCTAGGGGTAGAGTTGGGCCGACTCCAAAAATTATTTGGTGTAACCGCTTGACAAAAACGGCAGGAAAGGCATATTTTGATGCTGGCGTTACTCCTGGGTATATCAAACTGTCTTCTAAGGTATTTTGGCAATACCCCGAGGGTTTTGTGCGCGAGATTATACCACATGAATTGGCGCATATTGCAGCGCAAAGGTTGTTTGGTGACCACCACCATAGAGCAGGCTGGAAACAATGTATGACTTGGCTAGACCTTCCCGCTATGGTATACTGGTGCCCTGACCGAATGCTACGGCATCGGGAATACTTCAATGAGGATAATGGTTTATGATCGCATGGTTTGGTACACTGGCTAGCATGGCAGGCTCTTTGCTAGTTGCTTGGGGCATACTGTTTTGGGGCTTTTCTTGCTTTATTGTTGGGGCTAGTTTCTGGCTCTATGTAGCATGGAAAACAGATAATAAACCTTTATTCTGGCTGAATATGTGGTTTATGGGCTGCAACTTAATCGGACTGTTTAGAGCTATATGATACGCCTGGGCATTTGTTTTGTTCTAGTTTTCCATTTGATTCTAGACAAACGGGTTACTGATACCAAAGCCGAAAGGCCTATTTACTCCCAAACTATTGAGGCGACTGTATGAAAATTGGCAAACTGCAAGTTGGCAAAATGTTTTCCAGCGAAGGATGGAAGTATAGGGGGATGGAATTAAGGCATCCATTTAGAATTATTTGGAACATGCTTTGGATTGTACCCTTTATTATATTGCATATTTTAAGCTCTTTATGTATCGGGCTTATTACTTTAAACTGGGAGGCTGTAAAAGAACACTTTTACGAAGGCCAATTACGAGCATTTTAAAAATAGGGGTTTACCCCTATTTTTGCGCCAAAATTATACCACATAATTTTGGGCCGTGTCAAGGGCACGGGCAAAAATACAACATAGGGACAAACCCCTAGTCAGGGCGCTTGACACGGGCGCGAAAGCCGTGATATACTGGAGGGTTTAGCTGCGCTAGACAAGCTAGGGAGGGCGATTATAGCATACAACCTAGGGTTGTCAATAGGGGTTTGTCCCAATGCACAAAGCTCGGTTTGCCCCTATACTGAATGCCTAGCAACGAGAAAGACCCTGAAAAAATGAAACGCATTCGCATTTATGACATGGACGGCACAATCGTTTGTTCAATGCATCGCTATCGCACTGTGCGCGATACTGCGGGTATTGAACGCATTGATCTAGGTTACTGGCGAGAAAATGAGTATAGGGCAGGATCCGATTCTCTTTTGCCAATGGCTGACCAATATAAGGCCGACTTGGTTTGCCCTGATACTTATGTAATTATCGCAACTGCGCGAGTTATGCGCGGCCCGGACTATAAATTCGTTCGTGAAGTATTGGGCATGCCTGACCATATTATCTCGCGGGAAGACGGGGATTCTCGTTCTGGTGGTTTGCTAAAAGTTTTAGGCTTGAAAAAACTTTTTGGCCTAAAACAATTTCACGGTGTAACTGATATTGTATTCTATGAGGACAATATTTCATATTTGAAATCGGTTTGCGATCATTTTGGTTTTCAAGGCGTATACGTCCCGAGCACTCAAGGCCACTAAAAAAGATTAAAAGGGCTTGACGGGCTCAAGCCCTGCTCTTATACTGTAGGCTCACAAACAGCGCGACGATTGCGCAAGAAAGACAAAATGGCTAAAAAACAATACTTTGCAATTCTGGATACTGAAACCACTATGGCAAACACGGTGGCGGATTTTGCCATTATTATTTGTGACCGCGAAGGCCGGATTTATAACCAATGCGCTGTATTGGTTGCCGGACATTATGGCAACTTTGAATTATTCCATGATAAGGCTGCAAACGATATTTGGGGATATCAAGGCCTAGAGAATCGCAAAAAGGCATATATTGAAATGCTGGATTCTGGAAAACGTATGCTTTCTAGCGTTAATGCAATCAATAAATGGATTCAGCTTGCCATTGGCAAATATAATCCTAGTTTGACTGCCTATAATCTGGCATTTGACAAAGACAAATGTGAGAAAACGGGTATTGATATTACCGGATTCGCAGATTCTTTTTGTTTGTGGCAAGCTGCCGTTGGTAATATCTGCAATACTAAAAAATACCGGCAGTTTGTTTTGGAAAATCACGGGTTTAATAAGCCTACCCAGTTTGGCAATATGACCATGCAAACTAACGCGGAAATGGTTTGCGGGTTTGTCAAGGGCGAATATATTGATGAGCCCCATACTGCGCTGGAGGATGCGCGAGATTTTGAATTGCCAATTTTGACCGAGATTATCAAGAAAAAGGACTGGAAAAAGAAAATCACCCCTTATAACTGGCGAGCGTTTCAGGTCAAAGACCATTTTTCTGCAAAGTAATATAAGCCCTTCGGGGCTTTTTAAAGGAATGTCATAATGTTCTGGCCTTTCAAAAAGAAACCACCTGCAAAGCCTTTTGAATCGTATATTACTATCAAGGAAAATGGTTTGGGGCAGTTTAGTTTCTGGATTCATCACGAAGATTTTACTACAAAGCTGGATATTTCTGGTGCGATAGTTAACCGTACTCAGGCCGAAAAATGTGCCGCAGAGTACCTAGAAAATCTGAAAAAACAGAATACTATTGTTTGGCGTTCACGCGTACCTAAAGGAAATTAATATGTCTAAAATTGTTTTCGTGGCTTTGGTTATTATCTTCAGCCCCTTTATTACTATTTGGGCGCTTAATACTTTGTTCCCAGTATTGGCAATTCCATATACTTTCTGGACTTGGCTCGCTGTAGTATGGGTGGGTGGTATTTTCAATGTTACAAGGGATTAATATGTTCAGTATTACTAAGCGATATTCAATTGAAATTCACGATAATAAAGGCAGGTTTCTTGATGTATACGGTGACGATTATCCGAGCCTAGAGTTTGCCAAACAAGACTTAGATATTGCGCGAGCCAGTCTAACTAAAGATGATAGTATTAGCTATCATATTATGCTGACTATCGAGACGATTCTAGATATTTAGTATCTAGATACTAATAAGGGTTTACCCTTATTGGCGCCAATATTATACCATAATATTGGGGGCCGCGTCAAGGGCGCGGGCGAAAATACAACATAGGGACAAACCCCTAGTCAGTCTGCCGAAAAAAATGTGCTATACTGGAGGGTTTGCCTACGGCACAATGCTAGGGCGGGCCGATTATACCACAAAAATTCGGGCGCGCGTCTAGGTGTTTTCACCTAGAAAAAAGTCTTGACTGGACTAGGCTTTTGCGTCACAATGCATTCATGCGTTAGGGAAGTGAGTCAGGCAAGCAACGCAAAAAGCTCAAAAAGAAAGAGAAAGGAAAGCGAAAAAAGAGCTTGACGACACTGAGCAAAACGCATACAATGTTTACTTCTTACCACCACTGAAAAGGAAATTAAAATGACTGCAAAAACCGCTAAGGCTCCTGCTTACACCCCTGAAATGGTTGAGACCATGAAAGCCGAGTATCTGGCAAACTCTACGGCTGAAACTGTTACCATTCTGGCTGCGAATATGGGCAAAAGCGTTGCCCAGGTTCGTGCTAAACTGGTTAGCCTGGGTATTTATAAGGCCAAAGAGTATCTTACGAAGAAGGGTGAAAAGCCCCAAAAGAAAGATCAAACTGCGGAAGCAATCGGCCGCATTATCGGTTTGAGTGACGCGGAAGTTGATTCTCTTGCAAAGGCAAACAAAACTGCCCTTGATAAGTTGCTAAAGGTTATTTGCGAAAGCAAACCAATCGAGGACTGATATTCTCGATACCTCCGAAAGGGGGTTTATTAGGATACTCGCTTTTGAGTATCCCATTAAACCCCCCACGAAAAGGATATATATGTCTAAGAGTAACTCGAAATTGTCGGCCTATGAAAAGGAGGACTTGAAGGCTTTTAAACAAGCGAACCCCAAAGCGCAGTTTTTTCATATTGGTCGCGTAACTGTGCTGGAGTTGAATGGTGGAGTAACTGTATCAATTGCAAGCCTTAGCGAAAGGAAACTGCGTCCAAAAGTTGGCGAGTATTGGGCAAGCGTTCGCATGGAAAGGAGGCATTATATCCCGCTAGCAAGTAAGGCGCTATTCGATTCATATGCAGCCGAGCAACTGGCCTATGGAGTAGCAGGGCGTGACCCATACGCTGATGGTATTCAATACGGTTGATACTAACCCGCTTCGGCGGGTTTTTTATTACCTATACTAATAAGGGTTTGTCCCTATTGACACCGACGGCGCAGCATGGTATAATGGAGGCGCTGGCGCGCCAAAAATCGGCCGCCCATAGGCGCCAAAATTATACCACAAATTTTGGGCCCGTGTCAAGGGCCTGTGCGTAAATACAACATAGGGGTTTGCCCTAGTATGCGTGGCTGTTTTTGCTGATACACTGCATTCATGCAATACGAAATCACTACTCGCAAGAGCGTCAAGAAAAATGCCTTGACTAACCTTATGGCTTGGCTAGTCGCTGACTTGAAGCTAACCAATGCCAAGGCGTTTGTTCAGGTTATTTTGACTGAGGACAAAAATGCGCTAGGCCAGGTTTCACAAATTGCGCCGGGTTATTTTGTGGTAACATTGGGTAAGCGACTGAGCCTAGAAAAGACTCTGCAAACCATGTGTCATGAAATGGTGCACGTGAAACAATATGTAAAGGGCAAGCTGCGTAATTGTCCCGATACTGGAGATTTTATTTGGTGCAATATGCACTTTCCTAGAAAGACTGATTATTACCAACAACCTTGGGAAATTCAGGCATTCTCTCAAGAGATTCTTTTGTTCCGACGTGCGACTGAGTTTTTTACAAATAAGGCTTAATATGATGCATATTACTTTCCACATTCGCAAAATTAATTCTAAGGGCTCGTCTAGGGTATGGGTAGGAGAAAGGGCAAATAGGGGTAACCATATGGACTATCTTAAAAAGGTTTTAAAAGAGTTGAGGGGTCAATATCCCGAAGATACAATTTATATTGAACAAGAAACTGTCGTAATTACTTTGGAAAAACTGGAGTTTTAATATGAAATATGTGTGTGAGTTTAAAGGCGAAAAAGGTTTTGGTTCTACCCCTTTAGAAGCGTTTGAAGACCTAGAGACTGCTACTGGCGAATATATTAACCACGAGGACTGCACATTTTATAAACTTGTTCGTATTGATGTTGATATCAAGCAGGTAACTACAATTATTGACGTGAGTTAATAAGATAATAGTAAGGGTTTACCCTTACTATTTGCGCCAAAATTATACCACAATTTTGGCCCCCGTGTCAAGCGTTTTCACCAACAAACAACTAGGTACCTTCCCTAGTTGTCTCCTCCCCGAAAGATGTGGTACAATTCGGATAAGACTAACTTTGCGCCGCCGCGACAAATACGAATCATTCTCATTTGCATTCAGCCCCAGAAGCGAACGCGAATCATTCTCATTCAAGTCACTAATGAGAATGCACAATCATTATCATTACTCCTATTGATAATGACTTCTCATTATTATTTAGGCTCGATAGGCCCCTAGGGGCCTATGCCGCGCCCGCCGCAGTGGTCAAGCTTTAAATTTTTGAAGTGGAAATTCGAAAAAGCCCGCCTAAGCCCGAGGGTCAAGTCAGTGGCGCCCGCATTGTACAGTGGAAAAGCTTTAAAAGTCAAGACAGGAATTTCCAGCTTGCTTTCCCAGCCAAACTAAGTCATAATAACGGCTGTGTTAGGGAATTAAGCAAAAGAAATCAAGCAAAAGCACTAAAAATTCTTAGCTTGCTTCCTAACGCAAACTACCTTATAATTATGTTTCTGAAGTCGAGAAAGGCCCTCGCAGCAACGCTCTGCTTGATAGCCTTCAAAAACTTTAGCTTGAACATTAAACCAAATCACTGTATAATAAATTCTTCGTTACGTTATCAAGGAAAACCAAATGACTGTTGCAAACACCAAGTTCACTGACGCTCAAACCGCCCAAGTTGTTGAGGCCTACCGCGCTGACCCTACTTCCGAGACTGTTGCCCGCCTTGCCGTAGAGCTCGGCCGCTCCGCTCAGAGCGTTATCGGTAAGCTGGTTGCCGAGAAGGTCTACGTCGCTAAGACTGCCAAGACCGGCGAGAAGCGCGAAACCAAGGCCGAAATCCTGGCCCGTGTTGAAGTTAGCCTCGGCCTCGACGTAGGTACCCTGGCCTCGCTCGACAAGGGTAGCCTCGACGCTCTCAAGGCGCTCGACGCAGCTACCAAGGCAGAGTAATCAACCACAGCCCAAGGGTATGTCGGCGAGGGCCGGCAGCCCGAGGGTCATTAATTCAGATGCTAGGACATAGCGCTGTGTTGTGATAGAGACGAGCAAGACGAAGAGAACCTTGGGGTCGCTGTTTAGGACGTATTCCTATACTCCCACTACCAATTAGTAAGCCTAGGCAAGTACTCGCTATCACTTAACCAAGCATCTGAATTAATGATCTTCCGTGGTGGGAAGTAATGGGTGGACAGCGGATTAGCTACTTTAGTGGGTGCGGGCCAGTACTGCATTTATAGCGTCCTTAATTGCTAGAGAATACCGACTAGCAGCCCAAGGTATAGGGAAACGGAGCCAACTGGCCCCAACTAATCGGTAAGTCTGGATGGGAAAGTGACATAGTGCTCTTGTCACCGAAGACACCGTAAGACCCTAGGGTCTGCGCACTCCGGCGCATCACATAAAAACTAAGCAAGCAACGCAAGCAACGCAAGCATCACATAAAAACTAAGCAAGCAACGCAAGCAAATAAATCAAAGCAGCATATAACTAACTTGAGCTTTGAACAGTACCGCAAGTCGGTGAAGTTAAGAAACCTGTTCGTCGTACTCTCTGATGAGCTTCCGACGTTAAATGAAGCGAAATCTGCCCGGACAACGGCCTTGAGGTGCTCGTGACGAAGGTCACCTGCCCAAGGGTCGTAGGGACAGATAAGAGTGGCTGGCATCCCGAACTGCAAGTACAAGCATAACTTCTGTGGCTATCTTGGTCGGCGAAAGATCGACCCTAGGGCTTATACAAGTGAGGACGCTTACAAGTATGAAGCCCATCGTCGTGCAGAGCGTCATCCTGCAACCCAAACCCCCTTGGCCCTCGCGTCAAGGGGGTTTTTTCATGCCCCTCGGCGCCAAAATTATACAGTGGTCAAGCTTTAATTTTCAAGACAGGCTTTACTCATCTTTTTAAATTTGGGCATAGTCTGTTTTTACTCATCTTTTTAAATTTGGGCATAGTCTGTTTTTCTGACAGCCTCCATTGCTTCTGACAGCCTCCATTGCTTCTGACAGCCTCCATTGCTTCTGACAGCCTCCATTGCTTCTGGCGAAGGCCAGCGACCCTAGGGTCTGCGCACTCCGGCGCAAATAAGGGCAGGTTTCTCAAGGGTGCACTCCGGCGCAAATAAACAAAAATTTTATGCGATAAACCGATATAGCCGACATATTTTTAGATAGTTCGACTTAAACAAAGTTATAATGAGAAAAGCCTCTATATCACTAGGATATAGAGGCTTTTTTGTACGTGGGTTTTTCTCTCGGCACCCAAATCCTGGGAGCCCGAATTTCAAAATTTTGAAAAATTTTTAATCTCGCGGCGTTTTCGGAAGCCCTAGGGTCAGAGCATCTACGAGCTTCTTCAGAGTAAACTTAGTGCACTTCTCTAGGCTGTCTACTAGTTCCTCTGGTACATCTAGGAGATCTGCAATCTCACTGACATATTCTAACTTACGCTTTGGTGGAGATCCATCTTTTGATGCATAAGGCTGCTTGGAGTATAGTCCTAGTGCTGTAAGCTTAGCTCTTACGCTAGGGCTACTACGATCTAGAACTGCTGCAATATCTTCTAGTGGCATTCCTTCCTTGTATAGCTTGGTAAGAATGCTGGTATCTTCATCTGTGTACTTAGTGATTTTCATTTTATGCTGATTAAGCTTCCCATGGAAGAATGCTGCTTGTAGGTGCTGTGCTATTCTTGACTACTTTGTCTAGCTGACCCGATAAGGCTTCCTGTACTGCTCTTTTAATCTCTTCTTGAGTGGTTAGGACACTCTTGACCTCTACACAAGGGTCTAGGACCTTGTCTGGGTTTGTAAAGCTAAACAACATATCTGGATGAATAATTTCTGGATGGGCTAACCATGTCTGGTAATACATGCAGTTTGCATACCTGTTCTCTAGGTTTACTTTGCCCCTAGGGCTTACGACCCTTGTGAGGCCCCCCTTTGATGAAGTTTCTGCGATCTCTTGGCGATCTGCTAGATAAGCTGCATCCATTACTGGGAGAGGTACTGACCCTAGGGCTGTAATAGCTCCATTAAGTTCTGGAGCTATACTAGCAATTAATTGCTTTTGAGACCACTGTGAATATTTAATACCTGCATACTTTTTGTAGCCCTGGGGTAAGAGGGGTACAAAGGCTGAATAAGCTGGGGTCTCTGTTTGGCTAGGACATAATTCTCTCCCAAACATAAACTTTAGAAAGTGATATGACCCTAGGGCTAGAACATCCTTATCTAGGCCCTTAAATGTAGAATCTCCCTGGAAAGGAAACTTTTCTACTATATAGGCTTGGGCATGGTCTGCAATGTGAAACTGCTTACGAAAGCCCACTCCCTTTACAAAGGAAATAGTTTTCTCATAAGATTGAGTATGGTCTTTAGCAAGTAGTTGCCCCAGAGACCTTAATACATTTAAAGTAAGTGTAGATGCCATTTGATGTATAATGGATTTGTAATATAAAAAGTAAAAAAAGAATTGCCCTATTTGAACACATTAAGTAAGATCAACGTGCTGTATGAAGCTTACTTATTAGAAATATCTGTCCAACGTCAGGGACCCCTCACACGCAAGGCCGCGCGTCCCCGTCTAACAGATTTCTAAACGCTAGCATATGCACGTTGATCTTACGACCTTTCGATTGTCGCTAGCTTAACTAATATTTTAACACACACTTATATAAAAGTCAAGGCCCATGTTTTACTGGGGGGATCGTGCGAAGTTTTCCTTCGAGTTGCGCGGTATGAAGGCTTCGTTCTAGAATAAATGGATTTTGGCAACAGGTTGTTTAGGAAAGGATTAGTCCCAGGTGACTATGTAGTAGGTTAAATGTGTGGTATGGTTTGTGTTTACTGCATACCCTAGGGCTTCTACTGCTTGTACAGTGCTAGGCTGTAGCTCGTGTGTTTTGTAGAAATATTTGCCTTCTTTGATAGCTAGATTAATACCTTGTAAAGTTCGCTTAATCTCTAGCTTATTGTACTTTAGAGTTTCCGCAATTCTAGCTTTATGAGTTAAGCTTAGCGCTTCTTCTTTAGTTAAGGGAAGGTTTAGAGCCAGTTTAATTCGTGTTAACATAGTAATGATAGACTAGGCCATTTTGCTCAATTGTTTTAAAATAGGTATAGTCTGTTGGGGGTTCAAAACCTGTCCCGACTGGGTCTAGCTTAAACTTTATTTCTCCCGTCTCATACCAGATGACTGCTAGACCGTACTGCATTTGAATGTCCAGCAGCTTTGATGCTTTAATAGTTTCAGCAGTGAGTGATAGTACTTTCTTATGAATTAATGCCATGTGATTACTGTATATCCTGAGCTTGAAAAGGTTTTATACCCTAGGGCTTCTACTGCTTCAATAGTTTCTGAAAGTGGGATGAAGTTAAGTGTAAGGTGTGTAGCACCTTTCTTAGTAGCTCCTAGGATACCATAATTAATGTTTTCTAGTTCTTTCTCATGTGCTGACTTATTGCATACCATTGAGAACGTTTTTGCTTCTTTTGCTGAGATCATAATTGTGCTGCTACCTTTACAATTGCACGGCGTGTTGCAGCCCTAGGGTCGTCTCCATAGTCCTCGCTAACTGGAGGTATAGGGTATACCCAGGCTTCCACATGCTTTGAGTGCTTAAAGTGTTGAATGTCTATTCCTAGTGTAACTGAGAGCCATAATGCTGTGTCGTTATGTGTTAGGGGGTCCCAGGCGTGGTTGTTGCCATATAAATAACCGCTCACCATAGACATGCCATAGGTGCTAATTCCAGCGGCTTGCGCACTCCGGCGCAGTAGTTCTTCGTCTGTCATGAGCGTAGTACCTCTAAAGCTTGCTCAAAGCTAAGTACAGATGCTTGGGGGTATTTTTCTAGTGTGTGCTGTAGTACTCCTTCTGTAAAGCCTGAAGTACTATAAGCTGCTTCACCTGCAAATAATGAATAAGCACTGCCGCTATTCATCTTTACGTAGAAATGGGTTCCACGGTCCTCTACTTCTTCAATCTTAGAAGAGAACTTCCAGCTCTCTCCCTGAGTGAACCCACCGTGCCAGCTAGCAAATACTTTATAGAAGATTTCTGTGGCTGTGTTGATTTTTAGTATAACCCATCGGTCTGGAAAGTATTCTTTCATTTATTGTTCCCAAGAAACTTTGAAATTGTAAGAGTGAGCGTGCGGTGTGACTTCGTATCCTAGGTCTCTAAGTTTAGCTATTGTTTCAGGATAAGTCAGCCATACGACAGTATACAAGTTGCCCTCAGAAGCTTTTTCAGAAATACGTTCTAGGGTTTGGTCCATCTCAAGTTTAACGGCAGGTTGCCTGCTATTATTTGCTATTTTTAGTGCTTCAGCTGCGTTCATTTTGTATTAATAGTTGTAGTGCGGGGAAATCTTCTACCTTGCATCATAGAATCCTGGGTGGGAGCAGTTATTTACTTCACAGTAAGGTGGCTGGCAGGGTTTACTGTTAGCGCACTGTGGTTCTTTAGCTACGTCAACTTCAGCAACTACTTTATGCAGTGCTAAGCGTCTACGTAGCTGAACATTAGCTAACCAAGAACTGATTAATCGTTCAGCGTGGTCAGGGTCTTTATCAATAAGGTCGTCTAGGAGCCAGGTAAGCTTATCTAGTACTGTTTTATACGCTATCTCTTCTGCCATTGCTTGCGTACCTTCTAGGCTCGGCGTTTCATTTGCTCATCCGTCAGCGTCTTGCGTGTCTCGGCCTGCTGTGCCTGGGCGGGCTCGTCCTTAAATTCGCCAGTCACTTTCGTCGCTTCTATCAAGGCGTGGAGCAAGATACTTTTGTTCATGGTTTGGCCTCCGGGGCTGCTGCGAGCATGGCGGGCCAAGCGTTCATGACCTCGCGCGTCAATTGCCAAAGGTCGCTGCCCCCAGCGTGCGCCGCAGCGTTGCCCGCCAAGATCATTTCCTTGGTCGGCTCAATCGGCACCAGCTTGTAGCCAGCCGGCACATTGGCTGCCAGTGCATACGCAAACTCTTCTACCGCTGCCCGTTGAACAGGCCCAATCTCAGCCCACTCACGCAGCCGCTCACAGCCGGGGAGAGCCAGCGCATTTGCAATATCAGTTGCGCGCTTTTCATTGACTGCCAGTGCTGCGCGTGCGTAGTCGCGCATCTGGTCGGCGGTGTAGCCCGGCTCAGTGAACGCGGGTAGGCTGTCAAGCTGCGGGTAAGGCAGCAGCGGTAGTTGTTCATTCATGGTTGACTCCTGTGTGTGTGTGTGGAACGGCAAAAGCCGACTGGTACTGTCTTGCTGCACGGCATCGGATAGCCACATTGGCAACGCGAAGGCGTTACTGCGGCCTCCGGGGCTGGTGCAGGCTTCTCCGTGAGGTATTCATCAGCGGTATCGCAACCCGTGGCCTGTGCCACGGGGGCGGCGCTGATCTGGCTCGTCCACACGGCAACGTCTCCGGGCTTGCCGCAGAAATGGAAGGCCCAGCCGTGCGGCGGGTTGTCCGTGCTGTTGGTCTTGCGCAAGTAGCCGAACGCGGCCCACTTGTCGCCCACCGGCTCAGGCTTTGCCGCTTCGTGGGCGGTAAACTCGGCAAGTAAGGTGCGCAAGATTGCAAGGCACCCTACGTTGTCCGTGTCTTCACACGCGTCGTAAGCCATCGCGATGCGTTCGGCTAGTTTGTTGCTCATTTCAATCCTCCCCGTAGCCGTAGCCGTAGCCGCCTGAGTCTAAGCCTGAGTCTAAGCCTGAGCCTGAGCCTGAGCCGTCGCCGTCGCCGTAGCCTGAGCCTGAGCCTGAGCCGTCGCCGTAGCCTGAGCCGTCGCCGTAGCCGTCGCCTGAGCCGTAGCCGTCGCGGAAAATCTTATTTGTAGGCATTGATTGCCTCCGCAACACCGTCTGCCACAGGGATGAGTTCACACACGCCAGTCAGGTACAACAGCGGATTCACTACATCCAGCTTGCTGCCGGCCTTGATGCCGTGCTGTGCAACTCCAGACAGCGCTACGCCATCGCTAGCTTTCCAGCCCCACAACCGGCGCGAGTCGGTCAGAACAACGTTTTCACCGTCAACTGCTACGACGGTGCCAGCATGCACGCCAGCGGAGTAGCAGCGAGCGATGACGTACTTTCCGATGAGGACGGAGCCGATGTTGCGACTAGGTTGTGCTGCGGGCTGTTGACCTGCAAACAGGGCGGCGATGGTTTTGAGTTCACCGTAGGTGAGGTTGTCGATATTCATAGTGTTTCCTTGGTTGTGGTTGATCATTTGGTTTCCTTCATTGCGGTGTCAATGGCTGCTGTGCATCTGGCTTGGTCCCGATGCAGTGGGCTTTCTTAACTAGACCGTAAAGCTCCAACTTGTCGCCCGGCTTCAGCGAGTCAAGCACTCCGTCCTTGAAACTGACGCCGGCGGCGTTCCAGCACTCCCCGGCGACCTCCCCTTGTGCGTCCGTGTGATACTTATAGACAGTTGCGACTCCGATTGGTTCTGGGGTCTGCTGTGCCTCTGGCTTGGCCTCGGATGGGTGGGTGTAAAGAGGCTCCCCTTTAGGTAAACGCGCCACGCAAGCGAAGTCGTGCGAGTGGTACTCGTAAGCCCCGGTCTCACCAATGTCGCGGAACTTGTATTTGTAACGCCATGCGACAGGCTCGGCCTGCTGCGTCTGGGCTGGTTCGGCCTCCGGGGCTGGTGCTGTTGCGCGACGTACTTGGAAGCTCTCCCAAAGCATTTGCTGAACAGCGCTTACATAGCGCCCAGCTTCATCGCGCTCTAGTGTGAGCGTCGAAAGTTGAACAGCTAACGCCTCAAACGCTTCGCGCTTTTGTTCATATGTCATGTTAGTTATCGTATCCCATGTCTAGCTCTTGTGCTTGTCGACCTAATTCTTTCATAATTAGTTCCCGCATACGTTGATCAATAGCGGCGTATGCATTTTCAACCTGTGCAACAGCTTGTTGTAGTCTTATATCAGTTTCTAGGGTTTCTGGATAAAACTCCTTTAAAGTTTCAATATGCCCATACTCCTCTTTCCAGTACTCCCAACCAGTATCTATTGGCTTAGTCATTTTTAGAAATAACGTCCTCATATGCTTTTAGGATATACATAATATCCCGTACCCTAACACCCAGTTTAACACCAGTTACGATTGCAGCTTCCCACCCTTCGACAATTCTTTCCTGACACTCTTCCTCAGTAGGCTCCTCGGCTTCGACCTCTGGTTTAGAGGGCTTCGCTACAGTTTCTTCTAGAAGAGCCCAGGCCTTAGCTTTATTAGCATGTGCTGATCTCTCAGAGTGGTAGAGCGCTACACAGCCTGTTGGAACGTGTGTAAGTTTAATTCCTGTCTCAAAGCCGGAGTACCCTGGAAAGCCTGCGGCATCAAAGGAGCGCGGGCAATATGTTTCTACTTTTACGTCTTCAGCTTTGATCTGCATTTTTTAAAATATGTAAGTTATAGTTAGCCATTAGTACTCTGCGTTTATCTTCTTGTAGGTAGCCAATCTCTGACTCTAGGGCTACAACATATTGTTTAACCTTATCAGGTAGTAGGTTAAACTCTTTATCTGGAATATTAAGGTCTGGAGTGTGTGATAAGAATATATATCCGCTAGGTATAGCGGTCCAGCCGTTCTCACTCATTCGCATTTACTTTACTCCTGGCTTTCAGCATTTCGTCAGCCAACGAGTATGAGCACTCGGCTAGGGATTCAAAAGACTCTTCAGGCGTAAAGTAGTCAAGCAAATTAGAAAGCCTGTTTTCGATTAAGCTACTGAGCGCTGCAATAGCGATTTTGTCACGTAGTTCCATGGTACTATATTATGCTGTTTAAAAGAAAATTATACGCTTTTTAAGTGAAAAAATCAAGCTAAGATTACGGAGATGTAAAATTTACCGCTTGAAGTGTACAAATACTTGGTTTCAAATTCTGTAAAGCACAAATAGAAAGAGCGTGCAGACTCAAACCCTGGAGAATAGCCTAGAACATCGTCTAGGCAGACTTCAACAGTTTCGTCGTCTGCACGCTCTAAAAGTGCTTCGTATAGTTTATCTAGGCTAGACATTAATTAAGTGAGGTATATAGGTGTTATCAGGAGCGTATCCAAGGGGGTTGCAGTGTAACTTGGTATCCCCAATTAGGGTAATAAGTGGGTCATGTGAGTGCCCGTATACCCAAGTAGTATTTTCCAGAACTTCAATCCATTCTCCAAGATCATTAGAGAAATAGTTGTTAATCAAGTTTTCACCTGCAAACTTAGCATGAATACACTGAGTAGCTGGTAGGAAATGAGTAACGAATACCTTTGGGCCTTGAGTTGATTCATAGGCGAATTTAAGAAACTCTTTAGCCTGGTAGAACAGCTTTACAGATACTTCTGGAGAGAATGCTCGAATAACTCTAAAGTCACTAATCATGACTTTAGCGGCCATCATGGCTAGTGGATTATATCTGAAATTGGTCCACAGAGTGGAACCAATAAAGCGTACGCCATCAATATCTACATAGTGGTTATCAAGAAAGTGAATATTAGGGTGCTTTACTAGCAGCATACGTAGCTGATTATTAAAGTCAGACAGAGTGGTGCCGTAATACTCATGATTTCCTGCTACATATACGATATGTTCGTACATATTAGAATAAAGCACTAAGTCCCGATAAACATTAGCTGCTCCCACGTTAAGGTCCCCTGCTACCACAAGTACTTTAGACCCGCGAGTAGGGAACACTTTCATTTCTCTTTGAGACTCTAAATGTAGATCAGATACTAGTTCGAATTGCATATTTAGTCCTTGTTATCGTAAACAAAGATAGTAGTTTCCTCTAGCCCCGTTGTAGGCGAATAGCTGAGGGTTTTGTTTGTAGTATGGCAGTGCATGGTAAGCTTACCTCCTTTTCCAGCCCCGGTGTCTAGATTAACTAAGAATCCAAGACGCAAGGGCTGCCGCACTGGCGTGTGTCCCACATATACGGTCTGTAAGACCGAGCTGCGTGGGATTGGCTGACAGCGGATTTTAGTAGGGTCTTTACCGTAGAAGTTATAGAACCATGCTCGTCCCCAATGAACACAGGGCTCGTCACGGTAGGTGTTGGTTGCCATCCAATTACCCATATTATAGTCTAGCAGGTCTTGCTTACCGCTTGGGGGCTCTGCATGCATAACACTAAAGCTACCCTCTACTTCTATGTAGTTAGGTAGGGCGTTAACTAAGTCTAGAAGACCTAGGAGATTAGGCTCATCTACATCGTCTTTGTAAGCCCAGCTGCCTCCGTTCATGCGGTGAAAGGTATCGCAATCGTGCTTGAAGCTCATGCTTAGGAGGTCTTCGTGATTACCTCTTACCGCGTAAACCCAGGGGTTACGTAGTAACTCTAGACATTCCATCGAGTAAGGGCCGCGGTCAACTAAATCGCCTACTAGAAATAGGCGGTCCACTTCGGGATTAAATTCTACGTGGTTAAGCAATACTAGTAGCTCTTCGTAGTGTCCGTGAAGGTCACCAACGACATAGTCCTTTCCTAGGACGTTTTTATGTAGTATAAAATACATGATTTCCTATTTTTGCCGTTTTTCGTACTTTCCATCTAGGATTGATACTAGTGCTGTGAAAGTACAGTGAATTGTTTGTAAAATCTTTTAAATTAGCGGCTTTGTGTGCTCTATGGTAAAATTCAATAGGAATTTTAACCTTGTGCTTGCTACGGTTTCTAGTCCACGAAAACTGGTTAGGTTGATATACTACTTTACAAATAGTATTGGGGTACCTAGGGCTTTTCTTTCTGTTCAGGGTCACTAGGGCTACCGCAAGTTGCCCACGAAGGGGCTCTCCGCGGGCCTCGTGGTAAATGTTTTGGGCTAGACAGTGTAGCTCTGCTTTAGGTAGCGTGTTGCTTACAGAGGGCTTGGCCTGCCCAAGTGTTATCGTGTTTAATAGCAGTAACGTCGCCAGTAATAATTTTGTCTTCAAGTTGAGCCTCCAATAGTTTAATAAGCCCCTCTTGATAACTAGCTTCGTTAGCGTAGTGGTTAGAGTTAATCCGAGCCTGTAGCAAGTTCTGACGAGCTGCCTGAAGGGCTTCCTGAATCATTTCCACCGGAGTTTGCTTGCGAAAAAAGTTTGTCATTTAATAGTTGGTTTGTAACTAATAGTGAATAAATAGCTTTGGCTGCTCGAAGCTCTAGAGAATTAGGGGCACGGTGTAACTCGCTGCCTTGTACTCTCTTAGGGTCAAGAAGCTCTTGGATGAGGGCTTGATAGGACATTATAACACTGTTCTTTCATTTTGTCAATAATTAAATTTGAGCGTTCAAAATTTTTGAATGGTTACCAATCGTACTCAAAGCTGCCAATGTTATTTTCCAAGATTTCTTCACGGACTGCGTTGTAGATATCGATACCTTCTTGACACAAGTTACCGCTTTCGTAGTCTTCGTCGGTTTTGTAGAAGTCTCCGCATTCTAGGATGCCGGTAACAACGCGGTCCCAGGTAACTTTGGAATAACGCTCACAATGCACTAGACGTCCTTCATAGCAAATATCATCGCGGTCCAAGGCCTTAAATTCATGAGCAAAGCATTCGTGATTTTTAAGAAAATCGGGAGCGTTAACAAACGTAGCCCAACGATCTTCTAGGCTGTAGGTCTTATCTGAGATAACTTTAGCGAAAGTCGCTTTCTCAGCCTCAATAAGATCACTCAGTTTTTGATAAGAAGCATTAGTCATGTCAAATAGGGTTTTCATAGGCGTATTTCCAGTTAAAGAAACATTTTAAAAGAAAAAAGCCGAACAATCAAGCTAAAAAATACTGACGCTACTGCGCCAACTCAAGCTTGAAAATTTGAGCTTGATACTGCCTGTTAATAGTGCTACAATTTGTATTCAAATCTGGAGTCTAACCTTGAAACCATTGCTACATATTGTATTAGATAATTTAACGGAGCGTCAAGTAAGAGATATCATAAAAGATATGAGACGCGAGGAATACGATGAGTACGTAGAAGTTTTAGTAGACTATTTAAATAAAACCTATACAGATAAGATACCGGCTCTTCTAAGAGCTAGATTTGCTTGAAACGAGAGTTAGGGTTCTCTGCGTACCGCCGAAAGGCCAGAAATAAAAAAACACCGCTAAGGCCGCATAAAACCTTGAGCAGCAAATCTTGGGGTACAGCGAGTCCTGTATGTGATGTAAGTCTCCTTGCTGGGAGCAGCACGTTGTGCCAACAGGCAGACTAAGCGGGGCCGGGTAAGTGCCCCGTAATTATTCTATACTATATGTCTAAACCTTTTACAAATACTAGTTACGCCGACAAGCCCTATAGCTTGAACCCTAGCCCAACAGTATGGACGGGCCCAGTTACGGGCGCAAAACCCTTAGGACCCGTACCTCAAGTACTTAAAGATATCACAGAGGGCATTCATCCACCAAGTTCTTATGGATACGCTCAGCTAGGGCTAAACGCCCCCACAATTAACCTAACTCCAGAACAAGAGCAAAAGGTTAAAGAAATGATGACCGCTATCAGATATGATGAAGGCAAAACCGACTGGTCTTTGATGCCCTTTGAAGCTGTCGAAGAAATTAATAAAGTGCTAGAATTTGGAGCTAAAAAATACGCTCCCAATAACTGGAAGAAAGGGTTTCCGGTAAACAAAGTATTAAACTCTTGCTTACGTCATCTATTTTCGTACATGAGAGGCGAAAAAGTTGACCCTGAGTCAGGCTTGAGTCATATTTCCCACGCAGCCTGTAACCTATTGTTTATTCTATATTTCCTAAAGTATAAAGAAAAATACTCAACTTTTTTACCTGATGAAAAAAATACTTGAGTACGCTTATTAATCCTGATATAATATGTTTTGTTATTAAGGGATTATTATGCAAACAGGAATTTATAGGTTAATGTTTATTGGTACAGCTAAATGCTATATTGGCCAGGCCCTAGATATTCCACGCAGGTTTACTACGCACAAGTATAAGCTAAGCTTAGGTAAAGGCGCAAAAAAGCTTCAAGAAGCTTATAATACCTACGGAGAACCCGCACTAGAAGTACTAGTTTTATGTGCTATAGAAGAGTTGGATAGGTTAGAGGAAGAAGCTATAGAGATATTTGATAGTGTTAATAATGGTTTTAACTCTATAAGTTCCATTACCTCCTCAGGGTACTTACAGCTTTCTGGAGATTCCTCCAATAATTCCAAACACACCAACGAACAATACCTAGAAACCTTAGACCTATTAGTGCTGGAGGAGTACTCTCACAGAGATATTGCGGAACAGGTGGAGGTGTCCTTAGCAGTAGTTAAGTCCATTTCTAGTTTACAGACCCACCGTTGGATGAAAAACGTAGCCCCAGAAAAGTACATTAAACTAGAGCACCTGCACGAAAAATATAGTCACAAAAACAATAATACTGCGGCAGTACAGGGTATAAAATATCCTAGGTTAGTCAGTCCAAAAGGTGTTTACTATGAAGTATCGTCCTTAAGGGGCTTCTCTAGAGAGCATGGGCTGCATTCCTCTAATGTAGGTAGCCTTCTACAGGGAAAACTAAAAACCTTAAAAGGCTGGGTAGTGGAAGGCACTGTTTTACCAGAGTATCCAGAGTTAATTAGCCCAGAGGGTGCCCCCTATAAAATAGGTTATGGAAAAGCTAGGCAGTTTGCTATAGAGCACAATATGTCTCCGGGAAACCTGTCCCAATTATTATCAGGCGCTAAAAAAATGTATAAAGGCTGGACAGTACGTAGATGACCGCAGAGCTAAGTAAGTACTTATACCGTAGAAAGATTTCACTACGTGAAGCCTGTATGCTAGCTGGTATTGAGTTTAATGATGAAGTTGATACCGGCAAATACACAGAGTGCCATTCTTGTAGTGTGTGGCACTTAGAATCAGAATTGAAGCCTGACTTAGATGGTGTCCCTATTTGTGGACTTTGTGAGTCTTGGTACGGTAAGTAATACAAAGCCCGGCTAACCCCCGGGCTTTAGTTTTTTAGCTTGAATGTAGATGCTTTTTAACTTATAATTATTTCTTTAGCGAGGATATATGGTTCAAGTTGTAAGCCAAAAAGTATTTCATATTACCTGCGGTAAATGCAGGTCTGAACTGTCTTACCTTTACGCAGAAGTTCAAGAACATAAAACTAATCATGATTACCTTGGTGATTATGACACGGTAAAAGGTATCGTGTGCCCTGTCTGCCAAACCGTACTAACGCACAAACAATGAAACTCCTAGCCTGTTTTACCTGCAATGACGTATTCAACCTAACGTATCACAAGAAAGAGTGTAAGTGCACTTTAGTTGGTGGAGCTTACTCGTCTGATGGAGTAACTGCGCACGTACATATGCCAGATAGGTTGTCTGGTGCAGTACTAGGTTTTGCAAACAGTACTATTGGTGCCGCGATTAAAGAACAGCAACTAGAAGGTGATCTGCCTAAAACTATGCGCTATGCTGGTGAAATGGTATCTCCTGGCAGAACTTTTGATGCTTTTGTTATTCCTGAAAACGCTCCTAGCGTAGTTATTACTTACACAGATGAACATATTTATCCTGAGTGACAAAAGCCCGCAAGACAATGCTAGGCAGCATTGTGACAAGCACGTTGTTAAGATGGTACTAGAAACGGCTCAAATGCTATGCGGAGCACACCAGTTCTTCGGGCATCCGCAAAGGTATACTATGAGTGCCGGACATATGAAGCATCCTTGTTCATTATGGGTGCAGCATAGCTTACAAAACTATGACTACTTGTATGAGCTAGGCCTAGAGCTGTGCGATGAGTATACCTTTAGGTATGGGAAAGTACATGCCTCCCAAGAGGTTATCGAAGGTCTCCCATACCCTAGTGATTATATTCCAAGCCTTGGGCAGACTCCTTTTGCTTGTGCCTTTAAAAAGGGCGCGTGGTTTGAAGAAGAATTAAAAGAAATGGCGCGA
>SXGT01559546.1_pt1 | contig 53487 bp, 58 predicted proteins | sample 3176221 | NCBI WGS metagenome assembly SXGT01 (sample SAMN11356862, study PRJNA531348) | freshwater metagenome | isolation source: freshwater sample F1-120 | place: China: Fuxian Lake, Yuxi | collected 2017-12-25
CATTCAAGCTTTACTCATATATTTACTGAAAATCAAGGTACCGAAAAAGGTCTGTCATTAGCAGCTTAATTGTATGGGCTGCAAACTGTAGTAATACAGTTTTAGTAACAAGGTGAATTGCTGGAACGCTAAGGGAGTAATCCTACGCCAATCAGCAGCGAAGCCCTAACGGGAACGTTCAGAGACTATCGAAAAGCAGCATAAGCTGAACCTAGTAGAGTAGGTGAGGGAAGTCCCCACCGAAGCGCCTTGCCCCTACAGAATATCGAGGGTGAAGATATAGTCCGATACTCCATTGAAAAGTGGAGACTTGACAATACTACATGAAGTCATTCATTCTATTGATGTATTTATCAATCAGGAGAATATAATGATTTACGTATATTGGATTCATCTAGAAACCCATACCGACCCATTAACTGAAGGCTATGTAGGAATTTCTAAACAGCCTATACAGAGATATAGAACTCATCTTAATTACAAACGAGCATTTTCAAAAGGTGTTCGTGCTGCAATTAATCAATATGGAAAAGATCTTATTAAACATAGTTTATTATTTGAATTTTCTACACTAATTGAAGCTCGTAAAAAAGAGTTAGAGTTACGGCCAGTAGCTAATATTGGTTGGAATTTATCTAAAGGCGGTGGTGTAACTCCAGATATGGCTGGAAGATTGCACTCAGATGAAACCAAAGAAAAAATTAGTGAAAGTAATTTAATTACTAAAGCTAATAGAGGTTATTTACCAAGTCCTTTTAAAGGGCAAACTGATAGACATTCTGATGAAATTAAAAAACTCATCGGATCTTATCATAAAGGTAAAACAATTTCAGATGCCCATAAAAAAGCTATCACTGAAAAAATGTCTGGAGGTAAGCATCCAGTAGCCTGTTCAATACGTTTATATCATGTAGATAATCCAACAAATATTCTTGAATTTGACTGTATAAAAACGGCTGCACAGCAAACAGGAATTAATTACTCAACTCTTAGAAGCATGCTTCGATTGAATACAATTGAACCTAACAGAAAAGGATGGGCAATTAGTTGGAGTTAAGGTACAGAGTAACGTCTGTATTAACAAATGAATGCAATTCATTCTATTGATGGAATGTTAGTACGTGAAATGAATCGTCGTTGTAACTACGATAGAAAACAACTGGAGGATTGTTTAAAGATACTTGCTACTGATCATCGTCCCAGAGTTAATCTTAATTTAGTTGATAAAACTGAAATGGTATTAATGTCTCATATGGATTTAATAACACCAGCTTCAGTTAGACATATGGATATTGGATTTCTAACTAGATTGGAAGATCTAATTAGAACTGTAACTTTCAATCAATCGTTTGAATTAGTATGCGTACATGATGAATACAAAGCTCATGCTAATAATATGAATGTAGTTCGTTATTGGTATAAAGAGTTGCTGGCTGAATTGGCTGATAGCCATATTATGCAAAGTATTATTCGTCAAATCTGTAATAACGATAAAATTACTTTAGATCGGGCATCTGAAGATCTTGGTAATTATATCCGCAAATCTAACTACGGATTAGCTTAATACACTTCCTGTGATAGAACCCTTCGGGTTCTGTTACAGGATTTTTTATTTAAGGTGTAGTTATGTCAAACAACAATAAATACATTAATACACTAATTGAGATTGCCACAACTAGATTTCCAAACACAGGCTGTAATTTATATTCAGCAATGAAACCTCATTACATAATGACAATCAATCCTTGTGATGAAATTGGAATAGAATGCAAAGAATATATATTTAATATGGCAATCTATACATCTAACTCAAAATCAAATGTTATTAAAATACTTAGTAATTTATCATAAACAAATACCTAAACACTTTGATACAAATAATAGAACTACCAGTTCAAAATAAAATTAACACTAATTTTGCAGGTGACTGTATTATTGCAAAATACGTTAATTCTTTTTCTACAACACTAGATTCACAATTTAAAAGACCTTGTGAAAGTATTTTATGTAGTGAGTGTATTTTCGCTAAAACCAGAGAAGCACATAAACAAAGTTTAACAATATTGAGTAAATATCGTGAGTAATTCAATAAGATATATTAAAACATTGATTCAGTTTACTGAATTGAAAGCTTCAACTTCATTTTGTTTTTTTACACTTGAATTCAATACATCACGCCGTAAACCTTGTGATATTCAAAACCCTTTTCCAAATCATAATATTATGTGCATGGACTGTATCTTTAACACAGAAGATAAAGAACCTAAAGAAATCCGCCAATTGCTTACTAATATAATTCAAACATCTAAGGAAACTTAAAATGAATACAGTAGTTATTCTTGAAAATTTAATTAAGTTTGTAGAAATTAATACAGAACGGCTGGCTGTTGGTGAATCTACAATATGTAAAACACCTGCAGGAGAAACTGTAAGAAAATACTTGCCTTGTGCTAATCAAACTCCAGAAGGAGAATACATTATTAAATGTGAAGACTGTCCATTTAGTTCTGTGGAAGCAGCTAAAGAAACTATCGCTGAATTAGAAATAATTACTAAAAAAGAAAGAGTATATTCATTACTAAGAGGCGATAAATTAGAATAGCAATTTATAGGTATTAAATAATGGCATCGCAGAAAGTAGTAAATTTATTAAAATTTGTAAAAGGTATTCATGCCCCCCCCCCCCCCTGAAGATCTTTTCTCTGAAGACCTTTTATTTATGTGTAGTATAAATAAATTAAATAGTAGTATTAAAGGAATCGGAGTACCAAGAAACTGCGATACGATTGCATGTATTAACTGCCCTTTTCTTGATAGCAACTCTCCTGCGATTCAATATTTAAATTTAGCTACAAATAATTAGAATGCTGTTATGAGTACTAAATACATTACTACTTTAATACAAATAATCGATAGTAACCGTAAAGATAGCGAACCAGCAGCTACTTTATGTAGAAGAACTGCATCTGATCTTACAAACTATCTGTGTTCTACAATTTCTTGTAGCGAATGTGTTTTTAATTCAATACCCCACTGTGATGAAAATGTTTTACCTATTCTACAAGGAGTTAAAAATGAGTAAATACATACAATCATTATTAGCTTTAGTGAATGCAGGTCAAACTACTGCTGGATGTTTATTAGTGTCAGAATTCAATATGGATCTGCACCCTGAATCTGTATGCAAATCTTTTTCTTGCGATAATTGTATCTTCACTACAGTTAACAGTTTTGAAGAAAATATAGTAACATCTAAAGTAATAAAAATATTGGAGAATTCCAGTGCCTAGTAAGTATTTAGCTACAATAGTAACTATTGCGCATGAAGCACATAAATCTCATGGCAACTGCAATATAACTAATAATGATTACAAACGTATTGATGGTAATACAGTATGTAAAGGCTATCAATGTAGCGAATGTATATTTGGTTATTCAATAGAATTACAACTTCAAACAATTAAAATATTAGAAAATTCAACTTAAAGAGAAATACAATGGAACCATTTGAAATAGAAATACACGAAATTCGCAAATCAAGTGTGTATGTACACAAAATTAAATTAACAACAATATACCAATTACATCATTCGTGTGAATTGCTAAATAAAATGTTAAAGCAATGTGAAGATTATTTAGCTAATTGCCAACAAAGCGCTAATAAAGTAAATCGTAAGTTTTTATTTGCAACGACTATTCACAAAGAAGTTATGTTAAAAGAGCCAAAGTGTATTATTAGCAATTCTTTAACTGAATTTTTTGAAACTATTAATTATGATCCTAACGATCCTAATATAGAAAAAACTTTAATATGTTTATAAGGTGCTTATGAAACTTGTTCAGTATTATGAAATACATGAAGTAAATGGAATAATTACTGAGAAAAAAGTATTGTTTAAACCAAAAGGTATGTGCAAGTTTTACGCTACTCTTGAGTACAAATGGAGAAATCTACATTCATTTACTGAATTAGATACTGACTATAAAATTGATAGAATTAAATTTGCACGATGGTCACAAGAACAATTAAATATTCGTGAGCGTGAATTTTATGGGCATTTAGTAATAACCAAATTAAAATTAGGAATAACTTATTCAACAGAACCTGTTGTAGGTTGTTTTAAAGCTTATGTAGTAGTTTGAGTTACGCAGACTTCGTCTGCTGTTTTGCTAGTATGTGAGTAAACTAGAATATGGGAAGCCCCGCCCTAAAACTCACCATATGAAATGGGAGATAGATTTACCAAACCAATCAATTAATCCAAGGAACAAACCATGAAAAAAACTATGTATTTTGTAATTGCTATCGTCATGTCATTTATGTTGATGGCTTGTGAGCAAGAAACTAAAACTGCTGAAGACAAAGTTAAAGAGCAAACTAATAAAATTTACTCTTTAAATGCAGATGAACGTAACTTAGCTAAAATCAACAGTGCAAGCTATTTTGACCGCGAATGGATTCAAGCCGGTAATAAACGTGGTCAGCATGTATCATGCCGTCCAAGTGATTCTAATTTTAATGGCTTGGTTTCATGTACAGGTATGATGCCCCAGGCTAATGGCACTTATGTAGAAGAAAAAATGTATTGTGGCTATAGACCTGAATTGGTCGGCTGCTCTGATGAAGATACTGTAAAGTAATAGCCCTACGTTGCCAGGGCTTATTTCAATTATTTAGTAAACTAGAACCGCACTGCTTTAGGCAGTGTATGGAGTAGTTCTACTATCTTAGAATCAGGCAACGAATTAAATAAAACCCGCATATTTATATATGCGGGTTTTTAAGTTAAATTTTTTGATCTGAATATTGGTTCCTTTAAGCTGCGGTAATTGGGATAAAGCGATAAAAGCCTAAAAGCTCCCTTCCAGTATTCAGTTCAAAGAGTTTAACTCTTAACGTACTATGCTCGCCCCGGCAATAAAACTGTGTGGAAGCGCTTTGAACAAGCGTCACAGCCCTTACAAAATATCGTAAGGTGAGGGGGCACTAATTATTCTCAAGTCTAATGAAGGTAACAGTATAAGTCGCACTTGTATTGTGGAGTAGGTTTGATTCCTGCCTTGAGAGCCATGCTCCATCAACGTTGTTGATCTTTATGCCCTCCCTGTGAGGGCCTACTTTTAATTAATTCGAGAATTAAACTATGCTTAATCAAAAAATGTTAAAAGAAATTCTCGATTACAATCCTGACACTGGAATTTTTACTTGGAAAATATCAAGTAAAAAAATTAAAATAGGAGATATTGCAGGATCAAAACATAAATCAGGGTATATTCGAATTTTCTATAAAATGAAATGTTATAAAGCACATCGTTTAGCATGGATATATACCCATGGCAAAACACCTATTGAAATAGATCACATTAATGGCATTAGATCTGATAACAGAATAATTAATTTAAGAAATGCGACTAAATTAGATAATAGAAAAAACAAAGGCATAAGTTCACTAAATACTTCAGGAATAACTGGAGTCAAATTAGCTAAATCAGGTAATTGGGAATCTTTTATCGGTTCACAAAATAAATCAATTCATTTAGGCACATTTAGAGATAAAAATTTAGCCACCGAAGTTCGGTTAAAAGCACAAAAAGATTATCAGTACCATGAAAATCATGGAAATATTAGAGAAAAATACCAACCTTCTTAAATATCATTATTTTATACAGCCCAAACTATTAGAATAGTTTGGGCTTTTTTATTTGGTAAATAAAATGTTTATTACAGTGACTAGTAAATATAATCCTACTGTTAAATCATCCATACAAGTTCAACAAATTCATCGTATAGTTGATGACGATAAAAATGGTACTTTAATTTGTACTTCTAAATATGAAATTGTAGTTGCTGAATCTCGTCAAGAGATTCTTGATTTGATTTTTCAAGCTAAAAAAACAGAAAGGCTTAGATGATATGCAAGAATTCTTACAGCATTTATTTGGTTTTATTGGCATCTGTACTGTATTAACTTGGCTATTTAAGTTAACAAGTATTAAACCAAAATCTAAATCAACACTTACTGCCGAAGATCTTATAGAAGTTAGAAATAGAAATACTAAAAATGAATGCCCTGAATGTAGTTCACCATTAGCTTCAATGAGAAGTACATCTTTAAAAGAATGTACTAGCTGTGATTACAAAGTTGAATGGAGACTAGATAAAGGTCAATTACCTTTAGTAGCTAACAATCGAATGGTAAAACGTGATGCGAAAAACTAAAGAGCAAAAAGAATTTGAAGCTTGGTACGGTAATAACATGCCTCCAAGTAGATTGCCTAATTTACCTGGCAAACCTTGGACTAAACGATCATCTAACGGTTCATATTTTTGGGCTGATGTACATTATGGCTTTAAATGCTATATGGCAGGACGTAATCATGAGTGAAATAGGCGATGATTTTAAGTTCTTAAAAGAACTTCAAAAAAAGAAACGTGCTGATAATACTCTCAGCAGTACTGAATTATTAAAAAGTCGTAACGTTAAGTTTGAATCTAAAAATAATGGTGCTCACTTAATAGTTACCCATGGAACCAAAGTAGTAGATTTCTGGCCAGCTACCGGAAGATTCATTTCCAGATCAAGCAATAAAAATGGGCGTGGTGTGTACAAATTATTTCAATATATTGGAGCACCTGCATCTAAGAAGGATTAAGCCATGAAATACAACGTTCGATTGATTTATGATTGGGACGATAATACAGGCGAATTAGGATGGCGTGTTAAAAAATTTCCTTTCATGAATATTACAGATGCTCGTGGATTGACTCATGACATTTTAGAGCATTCTCCTAATGATACTGGCACATGGCATGAAGAAATTTCTGCATATGGGGCTGTAGTAGCATATCGTTTAAATATGTCAAATTCTTTGTATCCACAGCACCGAACTCACTATGACAAATTATTGGCATTAGCAAAAGAATTAGCAAGTTTAGTAAGTGAAGGATGGGAAAGAAAGCAAAGCTTTATAGAAAAACTTTGTACTTTACATCCATTAACAGAGCCTCATAAAGATATTCGAACATTAGCAGATGAAGCTTCTAAATTAGTTCAAATACCTTTAGAAGTAAATCCTGATTTCAGTAGGCTTTACATCTCTAATTTTTTAGAGCAGTGGCTTAAAGTAGGCCACATTAGGGCTACTAAAATAATCGAACAGTCTGGCTGGGATGCTGCTTATATTTGGCAAGCAGTATATGAAACTATCAATGCTGAATTATTCAAATCAAAAATCGAATTCTATCAAGGACATGAAGTATCTGTTCAAATAGACTTTGATGCACTTCGTTGTTCTGTTATTCCAATCAATTGTAAATCCCTTTTTCGATAACACCCTTCGGGTGTTGTTTTGTATTAATAATTAAACCCCTAAATAGGAACTAACCATGTCTCAATCTAAGTCTGTTCGCCTGTCAAATGTTATTCGTGAAAATATTAAACAATCTATGCTTAATGCATGGATTGCACGTAATCCAATTCCCTTTGATTTAGATAAAATGTCTAACAATATTGCAGATGCAATTTGGAAAAAACATTACGGCAAATTGCCTTTAAATAAAATACCAAAACACATGTTAAAAGCGTCTAATTCAGTAAAAATTCAAATTGCTGGCGCGGTAAAAAGTTTCAGAATGTCTGAAGAACGTCCTTATGAAATTCAAGGCAGTTATACAGAAGCCATTCTTGAAGTACATGATGAAAGCCCACAAAATATTTCAGAATATTTTGATGCTAAACAAAAAGTATCTGAGTGGGAAAAAGTAAAAACAGAGTTTATTGAGGAGATTACTGTAATCCTTGATTCAGTAAATTCTACTGGTCAACTCATTCAACTGTGGCCTGAAGCTGAACAATACCTTCCCCCATTTGCTGCTGATCCAAGTAAAGGTATTAATCTACCTGCATTGAAAACTTCACGTCTTAATGAAATGCTTGGTATCAAATAAATTTACGGGCTGTTAGTAAAGCGGGATTACGGCGGCATGATCGCAGACACTGGTTCGATTCCAGTACAGTCCACCATTTTATTTTAATTAGTCATTTTGAAAACATATATGAGACTGATATTCAGTAGTCATGCCCTTGCGCTTAGTACTAAAGTTAGCAAAAGACGTTTAATGGTAAGGTACTCCATAAGCTGAATATCAGTCTCATATATGTTTTCATTTTGTATTCCACCATTTCAATTTTTAAATCCATTTATTCAATAAAGGAATCAAAACCATGTCAATGAATTGTAAACAAGCAAAAGAAGCAATTACATCTTGTGTTAAAGCTAAATTAGTTCCATTTTTACGTGGAAGCCCTGGCGTAGGAAAATCATCAATCATTGCTGAAATTGCTCGTGAATTTAATCTTAAATTTATTGATTTCCGTCTGAGTCAAGCTGATCCAGTCGACCTTAACGTAGCATAAGCTACAGGGGCTTTGTGAAAGTAATTTCACATCGAAAGTTACCTAAACGGGGAACATCCTAATTGTTCAAATGCTGATCCTAGTGTATACTGGGTTTCCATTCTTTGATTAGGACAATCCCGTGCTAAATAATGACAATGTAATCTGGAAAGATTTGGTAGGTTTTGAGGGCAGATACCAGGTATCAAATAAAGGAGCAATTCGCTCTATTTTGACTAACCACGGTAAATACCAAGAAAAACTTAAAAAAACTTATATACGCTCATCAACATGTCAATACATGTATGTAAATTTATCTGTTTTCGATAAAAGTTATATCGAAGCAGTACATAGAGCAGTAGCTAAAGCATTTATTCCAAATCCAGATAATAAACCCATGGTTAACCATATCGATGGTAACAAACTAAACAATAATGTTTGTAACTTAGAGTGGGTAACTTGTTCTGAGAATCATTCACACGCTTTTAAAACTGGATTAAGAAATACAGATTCAGTAACTGAATTACATTTAGGTAAGAAATTTGGGGTTACTTCTGAATTTCATAACGTCTCTTGGGACAGTACAAGACTTAAATGGAAAGCTACTTTAAAAGATAAAGGTAAAATGATTTTTCAAAAACGTTTTGACTGCGAAAAAGCAGCAGCGTTACATGTAAACCTAATGTTAGATAAATTAGGTTACTCAGACAGACCAAGGAACATTGTTATTTAAACGCCTAACGACTATCCCGCAAGGGAGTAGGGTACAAGCTAATGGTATCCGAAACGGTAACTCTCCCCCATTACTGGGGGAGATTGATATAGTCTATTCTGCACAGTAATGTGCAGCAGTCTGCGATGGTAGGTAGCAGACGGTTAGTACAGTTGCGTGTACTAATGAATACCAAGCAATGGCTTCCCTACCATTGACCCAGTTACTAAAACTGCAAGCTATGTTCCAATGGATGTGTTTCCAATTGAATCCATGACATTGCCTACGTATGTTGATGAGCACGGTGTAACTCAACAATACACTGGTTGGATGTTGTTTCTTGATGAATTTAATTCAGCAAGCCTTGCTGTTCAGAAAGCTACTTATAAAATAGTGCTGGATCGAATGGTAGGTCAACATAAGCTACATAAAAATGTAGTAATGGTTTGTGCAGGTAACCTTGAGACTGATAATGCTATTACCAGTAAACTAAGCACTGCTATGCAGTCACGTTTAATTCATCTGGAGTTGCACACAGACCCTAAAGAATGGAATGCATGGGCTGCTTCAGCTAAAATCGATTATCGAATTACTTCGTTTATTGCATTCAAACCTGAAGCTTTAAATATGTTTGAATCATTAAACAAATCGAACGCAATTCAAAATACTTTTCCATGTCAACGTACTTGGGAATTTGTACATCGTCTTATTAAAAACATCCCTGATCTAAACAGCTCACATGCTGAATTGCTCAGTGGTGCTATTGGTTCTGGTGCTGCACATGAATTCATTGGTTTTACTAAAGTATTCAATGATCTTCCTAGCATTACAGATATTATTAATAACCCTACTACTGCAAAACTCCCACTTGAAATAAGTTCTGTATATGCTGTAACAGGATTATTGGCATCCAATGCTGATGATAAAAACGGTAAAGCAATTGTGACTTATGCAGCCCGCTTGCCTACTGAGTTTACAGTACTTACTGTTCAAAACGCTGTACGTCGCAATCCTTCATTTATTAACAATGAGTATGTTAATGAATGGATTGAAAAAAATTTAAATGACATTGTTTAATTAGGAGACACCATGAGTACTCAAGACAAAGACAAAATTTTAAGTAAGGCAAAAATTGCATTCCTTCATAAAAAGAATGCTACATTTATTGCCACTATTGTTATGTCTTTAAAAACTAGCTGGGGTGATTCACTTACTCAAGCTGACGGATCTGTCTTTAAAAATAGAACGGCCTGTACTGATGGTGTCAATCTTACTATCAATGAAAAATGGTTTATTGAAGAACTCAATCCTCTTGAGCAGGTAGGTTTACTTGCTCATGAGGCATGGCACGTAGCTCTACAGCACGTATTACCTGATCGCACTAAAAATCGTAATTTTAATATCTGGAACCAAGCTGCTGATCATGTGATTAATAACATGTTAGTTGATTCCGGGTACCGTATTCCCAAGGGTGGGCTGTGTGATCCAGCTTACCGCGGTATGTCTACCGAGCAGGTTTATGACATTCTTAAAAAAGACCCCAGTAAACAAGATCCCAATTTTGCCCCAGACTTTACTACCGGCCCCGGTGTAAATGATCCAGTCGCTCAGCAAGCCCATGCAAATCAGGTTGCAGACACAATTGTAAGGGCCGCTACCCAAGCTAAGCTTGCCGGAGATGATTCAGCAGGCGCAATTCCGGGCGATGTGTTGATAGGCTTAGATAGCTTGCTTTACCCTAAGCTTCCATGGAGTGTGCTACTGGCTGATTTCTTCAATGGCTTGGCCAAAGAAGACTACAGCTTTAGCAAACCCAATCGTAGATTCCTTCCAGAGCATTACTTACCTTCCCTGTACTCTGAGGGCATGGGAACTCTTGCGTGTGCTGTGGACACTTCTGGATCGGTTTCAGACCACGATTTCTTGGCATTTGCTACTGAGATGGATTACATCAAAGAAACGCTATTGCCTGAAGAAATGTACGTGGTGGATTTTGACACTCAGATTAATAGTATTTATCAGATCAGTGAAAACCAAAGTATTAAACAATTGCAGTTTAAAGGTAGAGGCGGCACTGATTTAACACCAGTATTTGAGCATTTCAAAGATAAGCCCCCACAGGTGCTTGTAGTGTTCAGTGACCTTGAATGCGACAGTATTGATAAAGATCCGGGTTATCCTGTTTTATGGATACGTACACCGGGGTCAGGTCACACACCTACTTTCGGCCGTCTTATTGAATTTGATCCTAATTAATAAATGAGGTACCCATGCATACGCTAAACCAAGGACAACAAGCAGCACTTTCATCTGCTATTCAATTTCTACTCAGTGCTGACGAGCGTTACATGGTTATCAAAGGCAGGGCTGGTACAGGCAAAAGTACGTTAGTAGAACATTTAGTTCCTGCGATTACCAAAGTCGCTAAAATAGTTGCTTTGTTATTGCAATCTCAAAATGAATTACCAGTTCATTTGTGCAGTACAACAAACAAAGCATCTTCTGTACTGGCTGAAATAACCGATACAGAGACTTGTACTTTACATAGCCTATTAGGTCTAACAGTTAAAAATGATTATCAAACTGGTAAGACAAAATTAATACGTAAAAGTAATAGTGCGGTCATTGAAAATGCAGTAATCGTAATTGATGAAGCATATTATATATGCCCCCAGTTACTGAAATTTTTAGAACAAGGAACTAAGAACTGTAAAATTATTTTTATAGGTGATCCAAATCAATGTGCTCCTGTAATGCAAACACACTCTCCAGTAGAAGATCTAGTTTGCCGCACTGAAGAACTTACTCAAGTTATGCGTAACAAAGGTGCGATTACTTTGTTAGGTGAACATTGGAGAGAAGTAGTACGCACAGGTGTATTCACTCCATTCACTGTTAATGATCCAAATGTGCTTTATTTAAAAGGCAATGATTTTAGAGATCAAATTGATCTTCATTACAGTATGCAAAATACAGATGAGAATACCAATAAAATTATTTGTTGGACTAATAATCAATCTGTTCAGTACTCTGATTATGTCAGAAGCTTTAAAGGATTACCGCATAGTTTTGTTGAAGGTGAATACCTTCAAATTAATAACAGCTTACCTAAAAAAGGTTTTGCTACTGATTCAATCATTCGCATTAAACAGTTTTATGGTACTGCTAAGTATCATGGAATATCTGGAAGGTATGCTTCACTTTATAAAGGGGAAGATTTATTCATTCCAGATTCAGCAGTAGAGTATTCAAACCATTTAAAAAGTTTAGCTAAGGCTAAAGATTGGAGAGCTTATTATGAAATTTACGAATCTGTTCCTGACTTGAGGCCAATCCACAGTTGTACTGTACATAAGTCTCAAGGCAGTACTTATGAAAATGTTTTTATTGATCTTAATGATATCGGTACTTGCCACATTGCTAGCGATGTAGCACGTATGATGAATGTAGCTGTAACCCGTCCAACATCTAAAATTATTTTTAGAGGCAATTTACCAGCAAAATATGGTGGATAAAATGCAATTAAGTGCTTCTTATAAAAAAGCAGTAATACCTCAAATAGTTGAAGGAATTTTTTTAAACTTTAATCAGCGTACTTATAATGAAGCGCTAGTTGAAATAGTAAGAAACGCTGCACTGGATAGTAATATTCCTGATGCAACTGCAATTTACTACAAAGGGCAGTATTATAATCCCTACGTAAGTGACAAGCGGGTTTTTAAAGTTGTAACAATGACGCAATCACACAGGCAGTTTCCAAGATTTCACCATTTGTTGTCTTTACGAGATGATTACAATAATCTAACTGCTGTAGCTACTAATTATTTATCAAATGGTTTAGCTATGTCTGTTACTACTGAGTGCATGTGTGAAATATTTCCAGATTTTATTTTACAAATAGCAAATGAAATACATAGCCATTACCTGCAAATTAATTTTTCTGGTACTTTCCCAACTAATTTAATGCAGCGACACACAGCTAACCCAAAGTTTATAGCGTTTAAAAAGCGCAATGAACAGGTAGTCCAAAGTTTAAAAAAACAAATAGCAGTTAATATTCTTACATCAGGTACGCAAAATGCAGACAATCCTGTTCAGTGATAATGCATCCCCAACAATTGCTATTATGATTAAAGAGGCTTCTATGAAGAAGCCTGCAATGTTGGAATATTATGTAAGCCCATTAATCGAAAAAGGTATTCCAATTGAAAACATAGCATGTTATTCATTGGAATACCCATCAGCTAAAGTTACAGCTAAACAAGCAACAGCAGTTATTCAAGCTATGTTGCCTGATTTAATTTCTGATGGGATTGAAACTTTATTAGTATGCGATGCCGAATACTTTAAAAAATTAACTGGCAATTCACAAGCTGAAGTACATCTTGGTTATGTATTACCTTGTGTAATTAAAGGCTATGAAAAAATTAATGTTATTTTAAGCAGTAGCTATACAACATTATTTCATAATCCCGGAAACCAAATCAAAATCAATCAAAGCTTAGATGCTTTATCGTCTTTTTTTCATGGTAGATATTTACCCCCAGGCACTGATCTATTTAAAAAAATAGAACTCATCAAAGACATGTCACGAATTAAATCGTTGCTTGCTCACATGATGACTCTGCCAGAAATTACATCAGATATTGAAACAGCATCTCTTGATTTCTGGAAGGCAGGCATATCAACAATAGCATTTGGTGAAGATACGGAAGTAGGCTATGCATTTGCTGTAGACACCCATTTGGGTTTAGGTCTGCCAGTTAAAAAATTGCTTAAAGAATTCTTTACTAACTACACTGGTAAAATTATCTGGCATAACGCTGGTTACGATTTAAAAGTAATCATCTACGAACTGTGGATGAAACATCCTCTTGATCTTGTAGGCATGTACGAAGGCATTTCAATAATGACTCGTAACTTTGATTGCACAAGATTAATAGCTTACTTGGCTTTAAACTCATGTGTACGTACTCAGTATTCATTGAAAGTATTAGCACATGAGTTTGCTGGTAACTACGCTGAGCAGGATATTAATGATGTTTCTAAAATCAGTCCTGATGATCTATTGAAATACAACATTGTTGATACATTAGCTACTTGGTATGTGCATAAAAAGTACAAACCAATAATGATTGCTGATGACCAAGAAGAATTGTATGAGGGCTTATTTAAAAAATCTGTAGCACTGTTACTTCAAATTGAATTAACAGGTATGCCTATCAATATGGAAAAAGTTCTGTTTGCAGAAAAAGAACTGAATACCATTAAAGATAAGCACACAGCTATTCTTAAAGCATCTCAAATAATCCAGGATTTTAATTATGTAGTTAAACAGGATGCTTGTGCTGCGAGAAATGCAAAATTAAAAACCAAACTAGTACATGTTACCGATAAGGAATTTGATGATCTTGAATTCAATCCTGCAAGCGGTAAGCAGTTACAAAAATTGCTGTATGAAACACTTGGTTTACCTGTTCTTGATAAAACTAAAAAGAAACAACCAGCTACAGGTAATAAAACTTTAACCAAGTTAAAAAACCATACAACTAATCCTGCTATATTGGAAGTATTAGATGCATTGGTCGAATTGATTAAAGTATCTAAAATTCTTGAAGCATTTATACCTACATTTAAAAATGCATGGCTTAAAGCTGACGGTATGCATTACCTGCATGGTAGTTTTAAACTTGGTTTTGTTGTATCAGGTAGACTGTCTTGTGCTAATCCAAATCTTCAACAAATTCCTGCAGGCAGTAGTTACGCAAAATTAATCAAAGATTGCTTTATGCCTGCAAAAGGCTGGTTAATGGCCGGAGCAGATTTTAATGCTTTAGAGGATCGAGTAAATGCTTTACTTACTCAAGATCCTAATAAGCTAAAAATTTATACTGACGGCTACGATTCTCACGCATTCAGAACTAAATTTTACTGGCCTGATTTAACACCTGATATTGATAATAGTGTTGAATCAATTAATAGTATTGCTGAAAAAACAAGTCCATATTACTCATTGAGAACTAAATCAAAAGCCCCAACTTTTGCATTACTTTTCCAGGGTACTTATATTACATTAATGAATAATTGCGGATTCTCTGAAGCCGAAGCTAAAGCCATTGAAGCTAATTTTCATAAAATGTATGCAGTATCTGCCCAATGGGTTAAAGATAAAATCATGGAAGCTAGTAAAGTTGGATACTCAACCGGTGCATTTGGATTGCGTATACGCACTCCATTATTGCATCAAGTAGTTTATGGCGGCAGTCATGTACCGTTTGAAGCTCAGGCTGAAGCACGTACATTAGGTAATGCTATCAGTGGTCAGTCATACGGTCTTTTAAACAACCGCGCTGCGGTTGAATTTAGGGAACGATTGTTAGCTTCTCCGTACAAGTACGATGTAAAAATTATTGCGTTGATCCATGACGCGACTTATCTTCTTATTAGGAATCATATCGACGTTGTTAAATGGGTAAATGATAATTTACCTGCATGTATGGAATGGCAAGATTTGCCTGAACTACAACACCCTACTGTTAAACTTGGAGGTGAGTTAGATTTATTTTATCCTTCATGGAAAACAGCTTATACCCTTCCAAATCATGCTACTAAAGAACAAATTGTAGCTATAACTTCCAAACCAAAAAATTAAGGAGCCTAACCATGGCACGTCAAGCAAAATTGAAAGCAGGTACTCAAGTTCGTTATTTAGGTAGCATTTATAATACTACTGTAGATCAGTATTTATATTGCGGGAAACAAGTAGTAAATCTTGTATCCCATGATGGTTTAATTAAACTTAGCAAAATTCAAATTGAATTGCTTGAAGTACCTGTTAAAGCAGAACCTGAACCAATTACTAATTCAATTTTTTGTGGTAGTGCTACACAAGTAGCCGATACTTCTGTATTAAATTCCAATCACGTTAAAACAGTAGATAAAACTCTTGATGAGCGTGGCAATCGTTATGGTGATTTTACTAACCATGCAGAAATTGCCCAAGAACTTCAAGATACAATGCGTAATCATCAACACCCAAATCAATTAGGTGAGCTGGTACGTCCTTGGGTTTATCTATCTGCAGTTCAGAAACAAGCTCTTACTGTTATGGCAGATAAGATTGCTCGTATTCTTAACGGTGATCCTAATTATGCTGACAACTGGCACGACATTCAGGGTTACGCAAAACTTGTTGAAGATCGTTTACCGAAGGCTGAATAATCATGACTATGCATCGCGTTATATGGGAAATTGATCTTGATGCAGATTCTCCAAGAGAAGCTGCTGAAAAAGCTTTAGAAATACAACGCGATGTTAACAGTACTGCTACACATTTTACTGTGATAACAATGCAGTCTAATGATTTCAGCGTTGATTACATTGATTTTCATGAAGGAGAAAGTAATGCAAGTTCAGTTAATTAAACATTCGATAACTAATGGTATTGCCATTGCTACTTTTATTCTTGAATACCCAAGAATTATTCACAGTGAGTTAATGACTCATCGTGTATTTAGTCGCAATAGTGCAAGCTCTCGTGCTATTCCCACTAAAACAGTTATTCAAGATATTCGTGATAACCCAGCAGACATTGTATGGTGGGGTAAGAATATGACTGGAATGCAAGCCAAAGAAGAACTTACTGGCTGGCGATTAAAAGCAGCCAAAATACTTCATGTACTTGGCAGAGAATCAGCAATTTTAATTTCACGTCTACAATTAACTGTTGGTTTACATAAACAAATTGCTAACCGGCGTCTTGAAACTTATCAAAATATTCGTGTAGTAGTTACTTCTACCGAATGGAATAATTTCTTTGCGTTACGTAATCACAAAGATGCCCAACCTGAATTTCAGTTACTGGCGTCAATGATGTATTCAGCAATCAGTTCATCTACCCCTCAAATACTTTACCCTGGTGATTGGCATTTGCCTTACATTGATCGCGTAAGATTAGCAGGAGGCAGGCTTGAATATGGTATTTGGGAGCAAGGTACTTTTAAACCTATTGTGCTTGATAACGCATTAAAAATTTCTGCATCATTAGCTGCACAGGAATCATATCGTAAAAGTGATCCTAGCTTAGAAAAAGCTGAAGCTATTTGGGAACGTTTAGTAGGCAGTGCACCAGTACATGCATCACCAACTGAACATCAAGCCATGGCAATGGAAAAGATCTACCGATACCCAGGCTGTATTGATAACTCAGAATGGGAAACTGGCATTACTCATGTTGACAGAGCTAATTGCTTCTGGTCAGGTAATTTCCGTGGCTGGATTCAGCATAGACAGCTCATACCTAATCACCATGTACCAGGTTAATAACCGAGTTGGTTGAGGCGTGTTTACACATAAATCCTCGCAACACTTACCCATTAGAAATAATGGGTATTTTAAAGCTCTCTCTTTTATGTTGAAAAACTAAAAGGGCGTCTACCGCAAAGTCATTGCCTTCCGGCTATTAAATTAGTGACACGATACGGGAAGGTTGTAATATCGCAGCCATACTTGAATTGCGATGCTGTATACAAAGGTGTGGCTGGCCTGCGGATAAAAGAGAGAGCTTTAAAATACTTACTTTATAATGGATATTTTTAAGTCCTATTTAGCGACTGAAAAGTTGGCAGTAACTGGCCATGCTGCAATGGTGAATGTGGGTTCAAATCCCACCAAATAGGCATTAAAAATACTCATTAACTAATACAGGAGGACTGTATGAAAATTGATTGGAAACATTTATGCAGAACTCCTGGGTATCTTTCATTAAAGAAAGCAGTAGTAGATAATTTTAATGTTCGTAAATATCGTGATAAGAAAACAACATATCAGATGTTTTATGCAACAATTAATCGTGCTAAACATTACGCCCATAAATTAAATAAGTCATTAGAAGAAGTTCTTAATGAATGGGAAGAAGAAAGAATAGGTGCTAAATACTCAGAACGGGTAATTCAATTTTATCCAGGACACCATAAAGATACTCATAGGTTACCTAAACTAAATAAAGCACCCAATGTTAAACCACAAAAACCAATCAATTATTACAAAACAGATCGTTGGTATAAAGACGATCCTGTAAGAAAAAAAGCAGCAGTATTGCGTGTAATTAAAAACGAGCAAAATCAACAATCTAAACGTAAAGGTAAAAAAGCTCGTTGGAATAAAGATAGGAAAGATACTGCTAAACGAATGAAAGAATACGCAAAAAGAGAAGCACTTGAAAAAGCTTCTACGTAACTGTGTCTGTAAGTGGTAGGCTCGAACGGAAAAGCTTAGTTCAATGATTGGATGTTACGATCTGATCGAACAATGAGTGAAGTACTGGATTGGAGAAGGAAGTCAGATTAAACGTAAATAATATCTGAATATTTCTCCTAGTGTAGACTGCATAAACCCATTCTCATCATTAAGCCTTTGCCAGCTAACGTGACGACAGTTCCTACCACAGGGCTGATGAGAGTACTTATCCTGCCCTTCACCCCCAGTTGTCTTAAATGCGACGGTTGGGTGAAGGGTGGGGTATTTTATTATTTAGTAATTATTAGTCTGGGTATTTTACCTAATTGATTGATTCCTCTGGCGATGCGAAGTCAATTTATTTGACTGTAAAATACCCAGACTAATAATTACTAGCAAGGAGCCAATATGAACAATTTAATTAAGCAAGTTATTCAGGAATTGTGTACTGATTTACAAACTGAACTTGATGATCGTTATTCATTAAGAGATAAGTATCCACATCAGTTAGATAAGTACAATTCAGAAATGAACATAGTCAGACGTGCGAAAGAACTTATTAAAAATTCTGGCAAAACTGATGAAAGATTCTTTGTTTTTTATTACACATCTACAGATCCTGTAGGTAGTGGCTACGTATGTTATTACGTAAGGGATGGTAAATTTCCTTCTGCTGCTGATGTAGGTCAGTTGGCTTTACATGAAATATCCAAATCATTAGGGTATAGAGCAAATGCCAGTATAAATATTACTGGCTTTAATGAATTTAATTCCAAAGAAGATTATGCAAATTTTCAAGGTATCTAGTATGAATAAAATATGTAGCAAAATTGTAGATGTAGCGGGAATACTTTTATGTTGTATTAGCGCTATTTTTATAGGTAGTGGGATGTATGCTATTTTTAATACACATCAATTAGCTAAAGAGTATTCAAACACTTACTTATTTGAAATCGTAGACATTAAAACTACTCAAGTACTTCAAGTTACATTTCAGAATGTTACTACTGCTGAAATGCATACAATTAATTTTGTTAAACAGTACTGTACTAATTGGAAAGCATTGGAATTAGGCAGTGAATGGAGCTTACCTGTTGTATCTAATGAGACAGGAAAACATATTTTAAACGCACATTTAATATGTGGAACTAAAAATGAAAACTGATGCCATTAAGCATTTACTAAGGGCTAAGAATTTAATATCTACAGAACAATATGAAGGTGCTGTAGTATGTATTGATACTGCAATAGCTGAATTATCTAAAGCACCTAAGCAACATTGCCCTAAAACATGTGAAGATTCAGGTGGTTATTGTGAATGTAAATCTCAATTAAATAACGGTGAATAATATGCTTACTACAGACAGATTGGATTTGTTTGATCGTCCAGATGGTAAATCTTATTTGACTAAATCAGAGTTAAAAGAACTAACCACTGCATACAGAGAACTTAAAAAAATTAAAGAACAGGCACCTGTAGCAGAGTTTGTAACTTTATTCAGCACTCCTAAAGGTACAGTTGAATTTTTAGGTAGAGTACCTGACAGAAAATTGTGTGATTTAAAAGAAGGTGATTTACTTTATAAACAAGAAGCAATCCCAGCGCAGCAATCGCTAGCAATAGAAATTACTAAGGAAATGATTTACTCGTTCTGTCATGCGATCAGCGATGCGAGCGTAACGGAGCAGGAATTTAATGAAGTGAAGATTGGATTAACTGCCGCGTTTTCTCATTTTCAGCAATCGCCAGCAGTGGCGGTGCATGGGAATTGGGATGAGGAAGCTTATAAGTCTGTATGCGATAATCTTGAGCAATGGAAATCAAGAGCTATAGAAGCTGAAGATTTGCTTGAACGAATTCGTAATGATATGGCGCCGACGCATATGGGCGAGCCAGTTATTTCTGACGAAACCGTTAATCAAGCGCTTATCGCAGCGGGCTACGCGAGAGACGCCCTTCGATACAAGAATGAGCTTGATAGGCTACTGCAGTCACCCCGCATCACCGAGCAGGATGCGCGGGAGATAGCTAAAGACGTTTTTAAGTATGTTAACGCAAGAAATAATCCGCAAATGGAGGGCTGGGAAGATCTTTGCTTGCAGGGGCTTCTAGCGAAACTAAACGAGGCAAAACATGATTAAACGATTTCTTGCATGGCTTAACGAACCTACACACCTTGGCTGCCCTGATCCAGAGCTACACGACCGCAACAACGAGGCGCGGCATGGTGATGTGATTTCTGCGGCGCTTGATGCTGGAGTGCCCTGAGGTTGTCCGGGCTTCCGTACTGAGTGGCAAGCTGCTTAAAATAGCGCAACTGGTACACAGCTTGCGCGAGGGCCAATTGTACCTGTGCTTCGTTGTAAGGAATGGCAGCTTTGATATCACCCAGAGTTTGCTGATTCAACATCTCAGGCGTTACACACCCACCATCATTGTTATTATTTCCCAACAAACCACCACGACCAAGCAATAAGCCTAAAACCAGGCCCATACCTGTACCACCAAAATCACTACCGCCGCCCATTCCTAAGCCGCCACGCGAAACAATATCTTCTGAAAATGTAGCCATGATTCACATCCTTGTGATTAATTCGTCCATGATTGGCACCGAAGAAATGTACCCATCCCTTCAGTAAATCCAATATAATTCATTTGGATCACTTCAAGGAGGGGGGGAATTCAAATGTTATTGATACACGTAACGAAAAATAATCGCTGCGCATTTTGTGACGCAGGAGTCATCAAGTGCGCTGAAACGACTTGTCAGAATTTTTTTCATCCAAGCAACACTAGGCATATTTATTGCCTAACTAAATGCCGTATGAAAAACTTCAGACGAGATAAAACAAAAGGGAATATAAATACTACTTGATATTCAAACTAAGCTTTGCTTAGTAATTTGCGTTACTCAAGGAATAAGGCACATTGGTTATTAAAACAATGTGCCTTTTTTATCTATAAAATTTACTTGGTGAAATTTATGACAAAGTATTCAAACAATACTGGAATATCTTTACCTGTAGCAGTTTGGTTAGCTACAGACGAATATGACGGTAAACGTGGTACTAATCCATATTTTATTAGTGCCACAGGATTATTAAAAAGCCCTAAACAAATTGTATTAGGAATGCGTGCTGATCCAGAGAGTGAAGTAATTGATATAGCTGGTTTAGTTAAATCTAAAATTGGTACAGCTATTCATGATTCAATTGAAAAAGCATGGAGCAATCCAGATCGTTTAGTAAGAACGTTAACATCATTAGGCCATTCACAGACATTGGCTGAACGTATCGTAGTTAATCCAGTAGCACTAAAAGATGGCGATATTCCAGTTTACATGGAACAACGTGAAACTAAGCAATTAGGCAAATGGACTCTTACTGGTAAATTTGACATGGTATTTAATGGTCATCTTAGTGACATTAAATCTACTGGTACATTTACGTATGTAAACCAAACTAAAAATGATGATTACATCAAACAAGGATCATTTTATCGTTGGCTTAATCCAAATAAAATTACTGAAGACATTATGTCTATTGATTTTATTTTCACAGATTTTAAAGCGAATATGGTAGGTACTGCTAACTACCCTCCAGCTCAGACAGTAAATAAAATATTCCCTCTAATGCCAATTGATGAAACAGAGAAATGGATTAAAGACCGTCTTAATTTAATTGAGACTTTGGAGCTATTGCCAGAGGATCAATTACCCGATTGCACTGACGAAGAACTTTGGAGACGTGAACCTACCTGGAAATATTACAAGTCAGGTGAAATATCAACACGTAGTACTAAAAACTTCGATAATGCTGCAGAAGCTTATGCACGCAAAGCTATAGATGGAGGAATGGGACTTGTAGTAGAAATTAAAGGACAGCCTACAGCTTGTTTGTATTGTAATGTATCTAGTATGTGTACTCAGAAAGATGCTTACATTGCTTCAGGTGATTTAGTTATTTAAGGAGGTACCTATGCCTTCTTTACCTGTAGTAGCTAAATTAATTACTGAACTATCATTGATACTTACATCTCTAATTCAATTCAGTAAAACATTTGATACAGATTCAATAAAAGAGGATGTTGATAAATATGAAAAGTTACGACGCGATGCAGTTTCACGATATCTCGGAAAAGCTGGTAGAAATATTGTGTACAAAGACACAAAACCACGACCCGCAATTCTTCAGAGTTCTTGTAGCGTATTATCTCTGCAAAATGGCGTCAATGATGCGAGTAAACATCAAGACGTTAGACAGAGGGTGTATACCCGTAAACATGTATGCAATGAACCTGGCACAGTCAGGACACGGCAAAGGGTATTCTACGTCCATAATGGAAGAAGAAGTTATAGCAGGATTCCGAGAGAAATTTCTGAATGAAACATTTGAAGAAGTAGCCGAAGAAAATATTGCTAAGCTTTCGTTAAAACGTGCTCACAAAGCTAACACACAAGCAGATGATGAGCTTGTACGTACTCAAAAAGAATTTGCTTCATTAGGGCCTATGGTATTTTCGTTTGACTCAGGTACTACACCTGCAGTTAAACAAATGAGATATAAGCTGTTAATGGCAGGGGCTGGTTCAGTCAATCTTGAGATTGATGAAATTGGCTCTAACTTAATAGGCAACTCTGAAGTACTTACTGCGTTTCTTGAGTTGTATGATTTAGGTAAGATTAAACAAAAACTTACTAAAAATACCAACGATAATGCTCGTGGTGAAGATCTCGATGGACGTACCCCAACTAACATGATGTTGTTTGGAACACCCACAGATCTGTTAGACGGATCTAAAACTGAAGAAGAATTTTTCTCCATGTTAAAAACTGGATATGCACGTAGATGTTTTTTTGGTTTCTCTAATGAGAGCACTAAAAATTTAAACATCACTGCACAAGAAGTTTTTGACATGCTCACTGACAATACTAAAAACAATTATTTAGTTCAAATTGCAGATGAGTTCAGTGACTTAGCTGATCCACTTCATTTCAATAAAAATTTGATCATATCTAAAGATACAACTTTAGTATTGATTGAATACAAACTTGATTGTGAACGTAAGGCAGCAGCATTAGGTGAACACGAAGAAATCCGTAAAGCTGAATTATCTCACCGTTATTTTAAAGCATTAAAACTTGCAGGTGCATATGCATTTGCAGAAGGTGCAATAGAAGTAACTGAAGATCATTTGTACAATGCAATTAAACTTGCAGAGGATTCAGGTAAATCATTTGAAAAACTGCTTACTCGTGAGCCTCCTTATGTAAAACTTGCTAAGTATATTTCTAGTCGTGGGATTGAATTAACTCATACCGATTTAATGGAAGCACTGCCTTTTTACAAAGGATCAGCAAGCCAACGAAATGAGATGATGCACTTGGCTACTGCGTATGGGTATAAAAACAACATAATCATTAAAAAGAGTTTCTTCAGTGGAATAGAAATACTTAGAGGAGAATCGCTTAAAGTAACTAACTTGAATGAGTTAATAATCTCTCATTCAAAAGACTTGGCTTATAACTATTCTAACGATAAAGGTAAATTTGCTTCTTTAAGTAAACTTACTCAAATGCCTAATTACAATTGGTGTTCACACCATTTTGTAGACGGGCACCGTAGTGATGATAGTGCCACAGAAGGATTTAATTTAGTTGTAGTAGACGTAGATGGTTCAATAACTATGGCTGCTGCAATGAAATTGCTTGAAGGATACTCAGCACATTTTTATACAACTAAAAGTAGTGGTGCTACTAACGATAGGTTTAGAGTTATATTCCCTACGTCTCATGTATTAAAGTTAGATACAAAAGACTACAAGGAATTCATGAATAACATTTATGAATGGCTTCCATTTGATGTAGATACTTCTACTAATGATCGTTGCCGTAAATGGGCTACTAACCCTGGTGTATTTGAAACTGTTGAAGGAGAGTTATTAGACATTCTTCCATTTATTCCTAAAACTGAACGTAATGAAATCCGTAAAAAACAAATGCTTGATCTTCAATCATTAAGCAATTTGGAACGTTGGTTTGCATTCAGAATGAATGAAGGTAGTCGTAATAATGAAATGATTAAATACGCTTTATGTTTAGTAGATCACGGTCAAACATTTGATCAAGTAGAAAGTTTAGTACTTGCATTAAATGATAAAATCCCTGAACCACTTGATAAAGATGAGATACTCAGTACCATTATGCGCTCAGTTGCTAAAGCAATTGCCAAACAATAAGGGGCTATGCCCCTTGTTTTGTATTACTTAGGAGAAACAAATGTCGAATGATCATTTAGTTTTAGTCGGAGGAATGTCAGCTACAGGTAAATCATTGTCATTAATGAATTTACGTGACCATGCTGGAGTACTCTATTTAAATTGTGAAGCAGGTAAAAAGCTTCCATTTAAAAACAGTTTTATTTCCAAAACAATTACTGACCCACTTCAAATACTTGAAGCATTTGATTGGGCAGAAACTAAGCCAAACATACATACCATTGTTATCGATACTCTTACGTATTTAATGGATATGTATGAATCGCAATATGTGCTTACATCTTCTAATACAATGCAAGCGTAAATAAACCTGCTCTGCTATGTAGAAATACATAGAAAAACTAATCTATCTAATTGCTGGGAACTCTCACGTAGACAATCAGCAGCGAAGATGTTGACAAGGCAATACCCTTACTAGATAATACAATTGTATTTTTCAGAGAGGGTATAAAATGAGTAAACAAAGATACGGCAATGAACTACATCCACTTTATTCACGTTGGCTTTCCACAGTACAACGATGCAATAACCCAAATCACGAAAGTTATCCTAACTACGGTGCAAGGGGTATTAAGTTAACAGACGATTTAAAATCATTTGAAGACTATAAAAATTATGTAATTTCATTGCCTGGGTATGATCCTGTAAATAAAACCATTGATCGAATAGATAACAACTTAAATTATCAAAAAGGTAATTTAAGATGGGCTGATAAAAGTGTTCAAACAGCTAATCAAAGATCCAGCGGTAAAGGTGTAAATAGATTTATAGGTGTAAATTGGAGTATTACCCATCAAAGGTGGGTTGCTCGAATTACTTTTGAAAAAAAGACTTTGTTTACTAAAGTTTGTTTAACAGAACATGAAGCTCTTAAAGCACGTAATGATTATATTAAACAAAATAACTTGCCTCATACTATTCAAGTGTGGAGTTAACATAACGTTCAACGACTAGCCGCAAGGCGTACACCCAAGTGGGTGGAAATGGTAGAAACCTGAACAAGTAATGTTGAAGGTTAAGATATAGTCTGAACTATATGGCGACATATAGAAGTTCATAAGAGAACTGGCATGAATTAACGACTCATGTTGAACATTTTGGGGGACAGTTTGCACAGTACTTTAAAACTGTAATGCAAAGCAAAGTAGCTAATAGCACAAAGAAAGTTATTTTTAATGCACATACTTTGGCTACTTACAACGAAACCAACATGTCTATGGATGTAATGGTGCCCGTTAAAGGTGCTCTTAAAAATCAGGGAATTGAGTCTTATTTTTCCTGTGTCATTGCCGCTAAAAAAATGGCACTAAAAGATTTGGAAGCATATAAAAATCCCCTACTGATCATCACTCCTGATGAAGAACTTGTAGGGTATAAGCATGTCTTTCAAACTCGTCTAACTAAGGAAACAGTTAACGAGCGTATACGTGGCCCTATGGGATTATTTTCTCAGCAAGAAACATTTATCAATAACGATATTCAACTAGTGCTTGACCGCCTTGATGAATTCTACAACTAAGGAAACACTCATGTTTAACAAAGAACAGTTTTTGATTATTGCTTCCATGCAAAATGCACTACAGGAAAAAACTGTAGGGCCTGACTGGAAAGAAAAACGCTTGGACATAGGTTCAGCAATTTATGTAGAAGCTGCTGAAGCAATGAATCATTACGGCTGGGAATGGTGGAAAAAACAATCACCTGATTTAGCTCAAGCAAGCATTGAGTTGGTAGATATCCTGCATTTTGCATTTACTGGTTTAATTCAAAATACCCCTGCTGAATTTGCATTTGAAATGCTTCAAAACAGTATTGATACTGTACCAGCTGAAATGGTTCAAGAACTAGATCAGTACACCTTTACAGATCACTGTAAAGTAATTGGCATGTTAGGATCACAGGGTTATTATGGACAAGTGATTTATCACGTTACCCTTGCTGCTAAAGTTTTAGGCTTTGATTCAGATTATCTGTTTAACCGTTACTTAGGTAAAAATGTGTTAAACAGTTTCCGTAAAGCCAATGGCTATAAAGAAGGTACTTACGTTAAATTTTGGTTTGGCGAAGAAGATAATGTTCATTTAGAACGTATCTTGCGAGACTGTAATTTAAGCGGTACTGTCCCTACAGAAGAACACCTTTATAAATCATTGGAAGAAATTTATTCCAATGCAACTGCTCCTTTAAATTAATTAAAATCCACTGAAAGAAAGGTAAATACCATGTTTAATAATTTAACTATGTCCAACGATATTCAAGATGAAAAAGACGTACTTGGCGGCGGAGGTGTATTAGAATCAGGAATATACAATTTCGTTATTAAGATGGCGTATGGTTCAGTTTCATCCGGCGGATCGATGGCCCTTAATCTGACTTTGGAAACAGATGATAAGCGTACTTTGCGTGCAACTCTGTACACCACCAATAAAAAAAGTGAAAACTTTTACACTGATAAAGCAGGACAAAAACACTATCTACCAGGTTTCTTGTTGGCTACTAACTTGTGTTTACTCACAGTTAAAAAAGAACTTCATCAAGTTGCTTTTGAAGATAAAGTAATTCCCATTTATGATTATGACCAGAAAAAAGAATTGCCTACTAAAGCAAAAGTAGCAGTTGATCTTATTGGCCAACGTATCAGTGCCGGGGTATTTAAAGAAGTAGTAGATAAAACTAGTAAAGATGCATCAGGTACTTATGTACCTACAGGTGAAACTCGTGAACAAAACGAGATCGATAAATTCTTCCGTATTGACGATGGTTTCACAGTAGCTGAAATTCGTGGTAAAGCAGCCACTGCAGAATTTAAAGATGCATGGGCTGCTAAAAATACTGGTGTTACTAAAAACAAAGCCAAAGGTGTTTCAGCAGGCGGTACTGGTGTAGCAAGTAATTCCAAACCTGCTGGTCAAAGTGCTACAACAGCCCCTACTAAATCACTCTTTGATGACGAGAAGTAATTAACATGTCCCAGGTCAAAGAAGATGTAGTAATTGGAATTGACCCAGGTTTAAGCGGGGCCATATGTGCCCTGCTTATTAAACAAAACAAAGTTACGTTTAAATCTACTACCGAAGATCCGTTGGTATTGTTTAATTGGTTTGAACAAATGAAGTCTGAATACAATTTACGTTGTATTACTATTGAAGATGTTCATTCAATTTTAGGCATGTCAGCTAAATGTAATTTTAGTTTTGGGCGTAACGTAGAACGAGTAAACTTGTTGGCTCAATTGTCAAAAGTTAGAGTTGAATTAGTTACTCCAAAAGTATGGCAGAAGTTTGTAGGTGTTAAACAAAAAGGCCCTGCCATTAAAAAGGAAGTAGCGGAAATAGCTGTAAGGCTGTATCCTAATGTTCCCTTATATGGGCCAAAAGGTGGGTTACTTGATGGTAGAAGTGACTCGTTAATGATTACGCACTATGCTGCGTACAATAGAACTTAAAGGAAACCGTAATATGAAACTTGCAATTACCCTTGGCGATGCAGACATCAAAGCAGCTTTGGTTGCTCACGCTAAACAAGCTTTAAAGATTGACCTCAACGATGATCAAGTTAACGTTGAAATTACTGCTGGCCGTAAAGGCAAAGGCTACTCAGCTGAGATTGTTATTGGTGGTGACACTGAAACTGAAACCCCAGTAACTGCCCCAGTTGAATCTGTACCTGCAGAAGAAGAAGTAGATTTGCCTGCTCCTACTCCTGAAACTGCTGGTCATGAGTCAACTGCCAGCACTTCACTATTTGATCAATAAAATAAAATGCGCCTATTAATAGCAATACTATTAGGCGTACCTATTGCATGTGCTGTAGTTGCAATAGTTTATTTTATGATGTTTGTCGGATGGGTACTTTTAATAATTGGTGTAGTTGGTTTAGTAATATCAATCATCTACACTGGTTTACAAAATGTGCCCGAAGACACAAATAAAAAAGCCCCGTAAGGGGCTTTTCTTTTACTTAGTTAGGCAATACAGGGTTAGACATTAATCCTGACCAAATACCGCCAAATCCTCTTAATGGGTGTAATGGCCCAGTAGCAAGAATACTTGAATCAGTATTATCAGGTAAATCTTCTCCCAATATCCCTTGTGCGGATAATCCCAACAGAACTCTAGCCGGGTTCTCTGCAAAGTTTTTAACAATAATCTTTTGGATACGTATCCAATATCTACTAAACCAAATCAAACCAATATCATTACCGTACTGAATCGCTTTATGTGTAGGCAAATCGTAATTAACGAACTGATCAATAACAGCTTGGATAGCCGAGCTTTTATCCATCGGGTTGTTTTGACGAGTTGTCAATTGCTTATATAAAGCGTACCGTGCAGCAAAGTCACTAAATTGTGTAATTTTATTCATGAATTCAAACGATGCTGAATCACGAGTCATGAATACAAATTTAGTAGCATCTGCTGCTTGCTCAGGTAATTTATTTAACTGAGTATCGATTTTGTTAGCGATCATACTACTGTAACTAAATGGATCAGGGTCATTAGCTACATCCATTACAATAGTTTGAAGCAACCCAGCTTCAATTAATTCAGCAACCGGGTTAATAGATTGCAAATGCTTTAATTGGGTACGTTCGTTAATCATTTTAGTACGCTCAGCCGGATTGTGATCAGCTTTCAGCAGTAGATCTAACTCAGCGATACGTTGCCCATGTCGAACATACTCAATGCCTTTCTTATATCCAGTAACTTGATCAGCAATAGCTTGCTTTACTGTCAGACCATTTATAACCAGGTCATAAGTATTACTCACCAAGTTAGCCAGAGTAATTTCACCCATACGAACTACTACGTTTGATTTGGCAATACGTACTAAATCTTGTAGGCCCCGCTCTAACTGAGTGGCTCGCTGCATTCCAGCAGCACCAAATAAAGCATCAAACATTGCTTTAACCGCATTCTGGAATAGGTTGTTATCAACACCTCCATCTTGCCAAAGTTGACCAATACTTAATTTACGGTACCCAAACACTACCGGTATAAACTCAGCCCTTACCGGGATAGAGTCAGTACCAAACACCTTTTGAGCATATTGCCTGGTTTCATAAGGAAGAATGTTGTACAAGTCCTTCAGCTCCTTGTCAGTACTGCGGCCGGATACCCGTAAATACATATCAGCCTTGCCTTCAGCAATGTCCAGATCATACTGCTGCTTCAATGCATCAATCATTTGCTCATTGTGTGGTTTAGTCATGGCTTTATCGTAAACACTACCAGCCAGGGCACCTAATACCTCTGAGAAATTCTCATTTCGAGAAAGCAAGGTATCTTTAGTGGCTTCAGCCATGGTGTAGCGGTAATCCACAACCATACCATCCTCATTGAACAGTGCTTGCATGTGCACACCAGTAGATGTATCAGCAGGGCTTATACGGCCTGCAAACAGCTTCTGCACCGCAGAATACTTATTGGCTTGCATAATCGCTACATCGCCATAATCACGTACACGAGTACCCTTGGCAGCTTTACCAGTAGTTGACAGTGCGCCACGCATATAGCCAGTCAAGCCAGCACCATCACCTACAAACAGTGCCATTGCCCCCGGAGCCGGATCAGTAGGATCTTTCTCCAGCAAGTACATCTCTTTATATCCCCTACGCTTCATTTCGTCTCTATCAGTAACAGGGGCCGGCTGCACATCAATGTAGGGGTTAGTAATGTCAGGCATGTACCCTTTACGCATCAGAGCACCTTTGCCATTAAAGTTATCCTTTAGGGCCTTGGCTTTAAGATCCTGATGCTGCTTTAACACAAACACCATTCCATTATTGTCCGGGCCGTTGTCTCCGTCTGTCCGGGTAATCTCTCTACGTATTACTTCCGCTGCTGTACGGGCTTTGGTGCCGGTTTTACGTACCCACTTAATAGCCTGCAGCGTGGCCAAGGTATCAATCAATGGCTCTACGGTACCGACAGTACTGGCATCCGGCTCACCTTGCTGTGTGCCCCATAGGCGAGCGATTCCATAGGCATTAGGGATACTGGCAGCATTACTACTGAAACCCTTAACTATAGCGAAACCAAGGTCTTCAGCCTGGTTCATGTAGAAGGTTGCAATATTGGATGGAACTGCCGCAGTAAGCTTATCCTCGTAGGCTTGAATCTCAGCATTTAGGTACGTACTGTCAGTTAACAAATCGGCCATGTTATCTAAGCTGTAACCTTGATCAATCAATGCTGCCATATCAGTACGCAGCACTACTTTAGTGATAGCAGCACGTTCTTCATTGGTCAGCTTGCCTTTGAATTGTTTATCCAAAGTAGTAGACATGGTTTCAATCACTGCTTTACGGCCCCGGTCTAAAGTAAAGTTCGCCACACGTAGTAATGAATGAATCTTTCCGTTATCACGAGTAGTACCTTTAACTTCATCAATAAGTGCACCAGCAAAGGTTTGTTTACCCTGGTTTAGACGAGCAAACATTTCTCCAGCCACTTCAAACATATATTGAGTTTTATTATTGCCAGTAATACGTGCCAACCCACTTGCTAAACGAATACCGCTGAATTTAGATTTAGCAAATACAGGCATTGAACCTAATTTGTATAAACCTTTTTTGAATACATCCAGTGCACCACCAAGAGCAGTACTGGAGTACTCAACACTCAAATTAAATGCTTTTTCCAATTGTGATTGAGCTTCTAACTCTACGCCTACTAACCTCTTAGTAAGCATATCAATATTGGCAGTGACTGACTTTGTATTATTAACACCAACAATGCGATCAGATACCCAATCAATTACTGTAGTTAAGAAATCGACTATTTTTTCAAATAAAGTAGTTGGCTTAACTTTAGTATCTACGGGAATACTATTCAATGCATTTCTGAATTGCTGATTAGTAGCAGCTAATGCTAAAAAATTACGTAAGTAATCTGATTTTTGTTTATCAAAACTCAAACCAGAAGATTGATCAGTAATTGATTGAATCTTAGTAGCCTTAACACTGAATATACTGTCATAGCGATCTTGTGCTGATTTAATTACAGCAGGATCGGTATCAGTAGGGTCAATCATAAAATCTTTATAAGTTAGCGCACTTGCTGCCTTATTGAAGAAATCATTAGCTGCATTTAAATGCGGACTGCCAGTACTTAAACCTTCCTCTAAAATATTCAAATACAAGCCATGAACATAAAGTTCTTGTGCTGATTTATTGAATCCATATTGAGGAGGTAAATTGCTTAACTGCAATCCAGCATTATCTGCTACAAAAATCTGCAATTTATCATGGGCACTCAATTCATTCATTGACTCGTTGGTAGCAGTACTAATCACATCTACATTCAATGGATTAAGTACTACGTTAACAACGCTGTTCAACATGTTTTCTAAGTGGGCTTGATGACTGGCAGCAGTTTTAACAAAGCCAGTATTTGCCAATGAATTAAACAGGCCAATAGAATTCAATTTAGTAACTTTATACAAACGATTCATTGGAGCATGTTGTCTACTGATACTTGGTTTACTTACACGGCCTACGATACCTTCTTGTGTTTTAAGTGAAACAGTAAGCAGCGCTTTCAATGCATTATCAACAGGCTCGTTAGTAGCAGTATTAATATCACGATTGAAAATCACTTTCTGAATAAGATCACGAAGTTTAGCCATCACTGTACGTGGCTTAATACCTAATTTGTTATCCAGTTCTTTAACAGAAGTGTAAGCCACTTGAGAAAGAATTCTCTGGAATGAGCTACTACTCAATCCCCAGGCTACAAATTCACGCATGTTACTTAATGCTGGTAATCTGTTTAAGCCGCCAAATGAATCTACAAACTGTTTAGCTTCAGGGTCATTAGCAAGTACGGTAGGCAATCCTGTTTTAACAGCACGTACTAAATTCTGCAGCTCATCAGCAACAGGACTGCCTACAGAATTAAACACACGTTCATCAAACAAGTGGTGAACTACTTCATGAAATAAAGTTTCTTTATTCATGCCACTATAAGGCATTGAATCTGCCATTAATAAAATAACGGGGCTATTACCAGTAATGTTATTGCCTGCAAACATCCCTCTTGAATTACGGGCATATTGAATCACATCTGCATTGGTATTTATCCAAGCAAGATCCCCGGTATAAACTTTACCTGACTCATATTGAACTACTTTCAAATCAGATTTTATTTTACCAAGAATTGCTTTAGTAATTGCAGCCACTGCATTTACAGTTGGAGAGTTACTGCTCAAAGAAGTAATTAATCCAACAGCATCTTGAATAGTTAACACACCATTGGCTGCAGCAAATGCTTGCATCATTTCTGGTGAAGTCTGTAAATCATTATCAGCACTGGCATCAATAGTATTAGTACCCAGTTCTTTAGTGTGCAGGGAATCATCGATAGCAATATCACTATCTACAATTGATTCATCAATTACAGTTACAGCTTCATTGGAAGCAGCAACAAACTCCTGAGTCATCTCTGCATCAGTTAATGTAGTTGCATCTACTTCAGTACCATTAATAAAAGTAACTGCTGAACCTTCAGTGTAATAATGATTCATAACTACTTTGCTGCTAAATAAAGCTTTCTTTTTAGTTTCAGTTAAATAATTGGCTTGCTTTTTAAAAGCAGTAGCCAAAGTTAATGCATCACCAACAGTAACAATAGTATCTTCTTTGATGCTGTATTTTTTAAGCTGCTCGGGAGTAAAACTGTAATCTTCACCCACTAAATTACGAAGACCGTTGATAGCACGTACAGACATGTTAGCAATTTCGTTTGGTACAGAATGATTAAGCATTACATCAAACATTTGTCTGTTCAATTCTTTGCTTACATCAGAAGCATTACCAATCCCTGACATGTGTGCATCATACAAATTCAAACTTGATACATCTTTGTTTAATGCTTTAAGCATAATGGTACCGTCAGTGGCCAAAATATTATTGACCACACCACGCACACCCGGAGCTTCAACAGCAACAGCCGGGGAAGTAATAGTAGAAGCTTTAGGTGCTTTTACTTTAGTACCGTCTAAGTTATAGGAAGGTGCTGCTGCTTCGGTTAATTTGATCTCTGTTACGAAATCAATAATACTACTGTCTTTGCCTTTGCTAACAAGAGAAATTCCTGAGCCAGTTTGCTTACTTAGAGCAGTGTGTACTTCAGGAAACATATTTTCCAATTGGCGCTCTACTGCTTTCACTTCTTCATTAGTAAGTTCACGTAACAAAGAATTTGTTTCGCCTACAGTAGCATCCAATTTAGTTTGCTTAGCTTTGTCCAATAAAAGAGTACGAGCAGTTTCATAAGCCATTACAGCTATATTAGAAACTGTAACTGCATCAGCAGTACTTTGAGCAATCAGAATATTCTGTTCATTAACTGATTCAGTAAACATAGTGCCATAAGTAGCAGATACCATTTTAGGAAATGTCATTTTAATAGGGCGTTTTGGATCAGTAGATTCATACGCATAAATAGTTGTCTCACCAATCACTGCATTTAAATAATCTTTTTTTCCGTTCTTTTTAGGAACAGCGACTAATCCTGGAGCCAATTCATTAAGAGCATTAGCGAGTGCCTTGGCTTTTAATTTTACTTCCATTACTTTAGTTGGATCAGTATTGGGATTAGCAGCAATAGTTGCATACTCAACTAAACTGGCTCGAATATTTTTAATAGCTTCATCACCAAGTTTTTGTTTAGTAGCAAAATCACCTGCTTGGTAAGTCTTAGGGGTAACAACGCTTTTAGCAATATTACGGCCTTCTTTACTTACTTTAATAGCTTGAGTTGCTTCATCTGATTTTGTTAATTCACCAAATATGGTGTTAAGGGCAGCTTTGAATTCTGCAGTTAATTTAAACGAAGGCGCACCTTCCCAGTTACCAACAGGAATAGAAGTAGCACGGCTTAATTTATCAGCCATACGAATGGTTACTTTTTCATAAACATCATTAATACCCTGTGCTTTAGCATCAGGTACATTTTCCAAATTGGAATTAATGTAGATACCTCCAGCAGATAAATCATCTGCCCAAGTACCGTTAGCTAAACCAAACTGCATTAATGTAATCATTGGGCCATTAGTAACACCGTCGTGTTCAACAGCTAAATTAGTTTCAAACGATGACTGGTTTTTATTTACTGCATCCATATAACCGGCATAAGCCATGATTCCATCTAAGCCAGCGTTGCCATTATCCAAATACATTACAGCAGCTTTCAAATCATTTAATTGATCAGGCGTAGCTGCATCATTAAGCAGAGCTACTGCAGCCGTAATGCCAGCAACTACTTCAGGCTTACTTAAAATTTCTTCAGTCAAAACAACTGACTTAGTATTCAAATTTTTATCAAGAGAAACTCCCAATGCTTGGCCTACTGCCAATGTAAATGTTTCTAACTGAGCAGCATTGGCTACATCAATAGTTACATTCCAGCCATCTCTATATGCCATGTGACGAGCAATTTTATCTGACTGCATATTCATAATGCGTTGAGTCAGCTGAGCACGGTTAACAGATGTGGTTTCATGATCTAAATAAAATGGAACACTATAATCATCTGAATTAGTTTCAGCTCGGTACATATCTAAAAACTGGAATACTTTTTGAACATTATCCATGATCAAATTGTTTTTACTAGTTTCAGATTCAAGAGCATCTTTATGTACTTTGTTTTTTAGATCTGTTTTAAATCCAAACATCTCAGCCAATTCTTGTTCAGAGAATTGTTGAAATACTTTAACCATTGCTGGCTTTAAGAAGGTTTTAGTACTGTTAAATTTATCGTGAACATCCTTGGCAAAATCAGATATTCTACGATCAGTACGTTTCATCACTTTGCTGGCTTCTTTAGAAGTTACAGGAGTGAATTTAGGTGCAGCAATTTCTTCAATGTTGCTGAACAATTTAGATAAAAAAGAGCCTGTGTTTTTTGCAGGCTCAAGAACCATTCCTTGGATGGAACCAACTGGTTTGCGGAAATCGTTTACTTCTTCGTAACTTACTTGAATGGTGCGTAAATTTTGTGAGTATTTTTTTGTATACTCTTTGCTATTAACCATTTCAAAAGCAGCTTCTTCGCTCATGTTTTGATTTTCAATCAAATCAGCGATATTACGATCTTGCGCAGAAATATTTACAATTTTGATTAAAGGAATGCCTGCGCTATCAGTAGTGGCCGCTAATGCTTGAATAGCATGACCACCTAATGAAGCAGCCAATGCATTCATAGCAACGTATGGAGCATTTTTAGTTGCAGTTAAACCAAGGCTACTTAATATTTCATTACCAAGGCCAATTACTTCCTCGTTGTAAGGTAAGCCTGCTTGACCCAAAGTAGACCAAGTAAAATTAGAAAACACATGATTCTTAGCATCAATACCTACCAGCGTACCAAGATCTTCATTGGTTTTAATTAATGAATCATTTGATTTAATCAACAACCAATTAAATGCACTCAATGACATTGCATCTATTACTTCGGTTTTAATTTTACCGGTACGTGCATCAGTCAAATGATTAATCAAAGATCTGTTAGCAACTTTGATTGGAGTAGGATCAAATGTTTCTTCAAATGACGCAGCAAACCCTTCATTAAAACTAATGAATTTATTCAATAAATTAAGCTGTGCTTCAGTAACAATGTAGCCATCAGGCAAATACTTTTTAAGCAAATCGGTACTTACACCTTCAGTACGTAATTTAGTAATAAACTGCGGATCATTAATTAAAGGATTACCAACAACTTTAGCTTCTTTAACACGGAAAAAATCTTTAATGATATTTCCAGTGCCGTCGTCATTAGTAAGTAAATCACTCAGTAAAGAAACTTCAGGTACAACAAATCCTTGGGTATCCCCAATGATTGCTGATTGCTCTGCTTTTAGTTTACGTAGTGCAGCCCGATAAGTAGCTTCACCCCCCGGAGTAAATCCACCTGCTTTAGCATTAGGGTTACGGCGAATGTACTCAGCAGTAATGGCAGTAGCTATGCCTTGACCTTCAGCAGATTTAACCACATCAAGTACAGTTTCACCTTCTTCACCTGGGCCAATCAATCCAACTACACTGCCTTCACGTACTGCATAAATATTCCCCTGATCATCAGATACTACTTCTACAGCAACACCCGACTTGTCATTAAAACGGGTAACGATACTGGATGATTCGGGCAAATCAATATCACCTTCTTCCAAAATAACCCGGTCTTCCTCCGATACTTGTTTAGCACCAGGATTAATTTGTTCGATGGCTTGATCTTCTGGCAGTGCAAGCAAATCCTGTAGGTTAGATACCTCGCCCACCGCTGATGATGTACGCAAGCGTACATCATCAGAAGACGGGGCTTCGGTTACTACACCCGGCCGGGAAGTCGTTTGTAGGGCCGGTTCTGGTGTTGCTACATTCTCGCCTGTGCTCACAATGTTACCCAAATCACTCGTTTCAGCTTCCGTACCGGTACCCGGTACTACAGCATCAACCCGTTCTTGGGTAACATTGCTCGAACTTGGCTCGATACCTACTCTGGCATTCATCTCATTAGAAACAATCTGTAGCATCGCAGCTTCGTCTTGAATCATACGAGCGTATTTAGGCACTGCATTAGTGAATGGCTTGAACTGAGTACCTTTAACTTTAGAGTTAAATGGCGCCATCAAAGAAACTTGTTCTTGTGCACTCATAGGAGTGCCGGCATCAAACGAATCAATAATTTGTTTCATAGCCGCTGCTTTAGCAGTGTGTCTGGTAGCGAACGAAGCCAAGTCATTAGCAATACTTTTGGCATTAGCTTTATCACCCATTTTTAAACTGGAGATGACAGCATTAACATAAGTACGGGCACCAACATTCCCATTACCGCCATCAATAATGTTTGAGCGTACACGTCCAGCATCTAACTTTTCAGTTAATGTATCGAATGCTTCATTAGTAGTAACGTAGCTACGCAAATTAGATACTTGATCTTTAGTTAGTACATCAGCACGTTTTTCTAATATTTCACGAGCCATTTCAGTACTGATATTTGAATAAGCACTGTTTACTTCATCACTAATTACATTTGCAGCCTGTCTTGATACTTCAGGAGTAACTTCAGCTTCAGTAGTCAAAGTTTTATACGCTGACTCTACAGAGGTACCTTTAAAAGCATCTTTAGTAACTTTTAATGTTTCCCGTGCACGATCCATCTCTGCAAGAATTTGAGTACCACGTTTAACTGCAGCTTCATTAGCTGGAGTACCGGTACCTTCATCAATAGCAATTTGAGCTTTCTCAACGATCAATTTAGTAAATGCTTCCTGAGCAAATGCATTTTCCAGATCACGTACAGCTTCAGCTTTCTGATCTGGGGTAGCATCAGGATTAGAAGTAATATCTTTCATTACTGCAGTGGCACCAGCAATATCCATGGTACGGATATCCGAAACCATGTCTTTGATTGAACCCTTGCTACGAGCTTCAGAACGTACCTTCATCTTCTGGGCCACATTTACTGCGGTATCCTGTCCGGCGCTTAATCCTGAAGCGATAGTAGCCATTCCACCACCGGCACCAGCTCCAAGCACACCTTCAGCATAAGCTTCTCCCAGGTCGATTTTAGAAGCATCCTGTTTACCTGCAGCCTGGGTAAGAACATTACCCCCAGCTTCAGCTACAAATTCACCGGCTGCACCGGTTACCGTGGCTTGTGTAACTTTGGTCACGGCTTTAGCTGAGATATCCACAGCTTTTGAACCAGTTGTTAAACTAAAAGATTTGGCCAATTTAGTTAAATCAGCACCGCCTTTACCTACAAATCTATCCCCATAAGTGTCCACCAAACTGGCAGCTAAAGCACCGGCATTGAGTTTAACTAACTTATCCCCAATAGGTTCTTCTCCATAAGTACTACGATATAGTGATTTGGCTTCCTGTTGTTTCTCGATAAAATTACCTGCCAAAGCAGCAGGCATAGCTTTTGCTGCAGCAATAATATCCGGGGTCGTTTGCAGCATTAATTGCATTACGGCCGCAGGATTATCAATAACTGTTTTACCCGCTTCGGCTGTCAATCCAACTGCAGCAGAAACAATATCTCCAACACCATTGAGAATTTTACCTTGCTCAAAATTAGTGGAAGCATCGGTAAATTTACTGGACTCTCTTGCATAATCCCCTTTGGCAGTAAGGAGCATAGTATCAATGTCACTTTGATTTATAACATCAGTGAGAGAGCCGGCATATTTATCTACCTGTGCTTCAAGAACATTACCCTTCATCAGCACATTAATTTTTTCATTAGCTGAAGGTAACTTACGAGTCATCTCGCTGCCGCCCATACCTTTAATGGATACCGAGCTTTCTTTAAAAAATGCTTTTTCTATTTCAGAATAATTCGCAGGGGAATTGGCTTCCATACGTGCCCTAAGAATTGCTGCTTTTTCCGGGTCTTTTTCAGTGCGTAAAGCATCCCTAGCATCTGCGTATATGTCTTTTTTAGCGGCGATAGATTTAGCAGTAGAATAGTCTTCCTCTTTAATTTCACCCATACGGGCCATCTGTGCAGCCTCTACACCTACATTTACCAGGTTACCTGCAATATCACCTACTCTGCCTACAGCACCAAGCAGGGCATTTGCAGTGTATTTAGCAGCACTTTCATTAATATCCGCATCTGTAAATAAACGACCTTCAGCAGCTTTAACAGGAGCATTGATTTTATTTTGTTGTACCCGTGTATAGATCTCATTACGTTGCTCAGGGCTTAAAGGGGAAGCTATGGACATAAAACTGTCACGATCCATGGATGTAGCAGCTTGGAATGCATGTTCAAAAGTATTACGAGTAATCGGCTCTTTGCTGGCTTCTTTCTGTGCAGCTAATTTAGCTGATCTAGCTTGGGCTACTTGAGTTAAATCATTACGCAGTTTGTTAAGACGGTCTTCTACTGAAGACGTAGGCAGCGCAGCTACACTTTGATCTAAAGAATTAGTAACAGGAGTCGATTTGTTATCAGCCATTTGGTTTCCCCTAAAATGAAAATCCCCCAGGTGATAACACTCTGGGGGTGATTATCTGCTGCAGACAGTATATTACGTTCGTGGTGGAGGTGTAGGCATAAATTTATTCAAAGTATCAATAATACCAGTATCCGACTTCTTACTTTCCCGAACAGTCTTATCCGGTGTTTTGGATTTATCCTGGTATCCAACTGGATTGATCTGTTTTAACTGCTCTACTAACGCTCGATTTCTTTCTTGGATAGAGTCTAACTGAATAATTTGAGGTGTATAAGGGGCCTCAGTATTAAACGCTTTAGTTCTATTAGCCCTCAGCAATTCACGTTGGTTATTTAGTACTGCCAATGAAGTACTATCAGTAATATCAGCTTTAATGGCTGCAAATTTACTTAACTGCTCAGCATTACTTTCTTTAAACAATTGGTTAGTTTTAATTTTAGAGATCATGTTATCCATGAAGTCCGTGTTAGGTTTAAATTTAGGGTCTGTCCAAAAATCATCGTCACTATGTCCACCTTGGGTGACTAATTCCATAATTACTTTACCATTAGGCAAAGGTAACCCTTCAGAATCGAATTTATCATTAATTTCTTGAATACGATTAGCAATGGTAGTGGTATCAGGTACACCCCCCTTTTCGGTAATCTGGGTACGTAACTGATTCATTGCGTCCGCTACAGTCATAGGATCAGACAGTATTTTATCAACACCATCGTCATAACGTGCTTTAACTTTAAATTCTTTTAAAGCTTGATCAACAGCAGAAGTACCTTCAGTAATCATTGAAGGAATACGATCTTGCTGGATTTTTAACATAGCAGTAGCCGTTTCATCTAAACCAATACCTTTAACTCGATTTACGTATTGATCAACCATTCCGCCTATCTCGTTACCAGGAATTAAGCCATCAGGATTAAGATTCTTGGCAGCAGAGAACAGTTGAGCACTAAGCTCATTAGGGTCTGTAAATTGGCTTTGTAACTGAGCAGCAATAGAGTCGAATTGACGGATACGATTAGTCTTTTCAAGAGTAACCCGTTTGTTTAATTCAGCTTCTGCTGCAAGTTTATTGGCTCTATCTATTTCCAACAAACTGTTACGTTTTTTATCAATAGCATCAGCTACTGCAGCTTTATTGTATTGACGACCAAAGATGCCATCTAAACGATCAATAGCAAACTCACCACCTTGCATTTCTTTAGCCAATGCGTCACTACTGGTATAGCTATTCAACTTGGCCAATATATCGGTAGTGTTGTTTTGTGCTGCTTTATCCCAGTTAGCAGATTGGGTCTGACCTTGTTGCGCGGCAACATTGGCCAAAGTATCCAATCCACGGGTAATCGTGGCAGCACTATTAGCCATAAGCGCATTAGCGCTGCCTTGATTACCTATATCAATATTCCGCCATGTAATAGCCATGATTAGATACCTTTAGTTTTTACGCCATGTTTGTCCATATAGTCACCTATAGAAGAATACCCTGTATTTTCTCCTGCGGCCGCACGCTCTCTGTAGCGACCTTCCAACCGGGTATTTACAGACTGAGCTTGTGCACCAAAGTTCAAGTTGAAAATCTTCTTGTTCTGGGCCAGTTGATCTTTGGCCAGGTTGAACTGTTGCCAACCAAGGTAAGCACTAGTCAAACCAGACAAGGCACCTATACCTACAGGTATAATGCCATTAGTCTGCATCCCTTGAGCATTAGTACCACCTAACCATTTAGTCTGCCAAGACTCCTCACCAGTCCCTGGTTTAAGGCTATCCAGACTAAAAGAACCTTGATTAGTATTACCTGCACTAAAGTCAATTCCACCTTCAGGTTTAGATTTACCCCACGAACTTAGTGCTTCGCTAAAATCTGTAATAGTGGCATCTGGCTTACTAAGCATAGTGCTTAGGTTAAATTTAAAGTCTGCCATGTCGCAATCTCCCGCGTCACTTGGTTAATGTATCGTCTATTGTTGGCAATGTTAGCATTAAATCAACATAGTTGCTTGGTGCCGATAAAGTAGCGACACCTGGGTTACTATTATGTACCCTGAGATTAATAAATGTAGTAGCATCATGACTGAACATTAGATCCGGCAATGGATTTATGAACAACCAGGGATTAAGGTCTGCTTCTGTATCTAACAGCTTTTTAGCTTTATCCAGCTCTTTTTGAGCTTGTTTCATTTGGTAGTCAGTAGCTGATTTATCTTTTTCCAGTTCTTTCATATTTTCTTGTATCACTGACTTAGTTGCGCTCCACATACTATTTCCAATTGAAATAAAATTTTCTGCGAAAGGCATCTTAGGTAAACCATTAAAATTACCAAATTTTCCGTAAGCCATCATTGATATAGCCAATATGTAAGCTATATCTACACCATAATGTTTCGCCACTTCTTTAATTAATTCTTTATAAATTAAGTATTTTAAGAATCGTATCAATAAAGCATATGCTGCGGCTTTTAGACCTGCGGCGGTAAGTAAATTTGCCCAAGAAAAACTAGTACCCCCACTTGGAACAGCTAAAATAATTGCAGCCGTTGTGAAAATGGCTTGCCATAAGGAAGTTGCATACCACTTAATTTCTACAATCTGATATGCATTAAATACAAAACATAAAGAAGAATGTATTAACCTGTTTCTGTAGTGGTTAGATTTTTCTCTCACTATGTTTCTGTCTAAAGGTACTGTAATAATAGCTGGATCTTCACTTCGAAAAGCGTCTTTAGGAAATGTTTTAGCAGAAGTGTTGTCAAAAATATACGATACTTGGGCAAGCCCACAAACAGTTAATTCAGTATACGTAGTCGCACTTTCTTGCTTACGGTAAATAAGCAAAGAGGAGTCGAGTAAATAACTGCTTGGTGCAGTTATTCCAGTTAACGGGCCTGAAACAGTAGCATACACGTATTCATTGTTACACCACCCTACATGTCCTATAACCCCAGTTTTACGTTCTCGGGTAATATAAAGGTAATTTAATCCAATGTTAAAACTACCATCGCTAATCAATGTTGCATTAAAAGGCGGGTACATAAATTTTTGACTGTTAACAATAAAATTATTAAATGTTTCTTTAGTAACTAAAGATTTAGGAATTAGATTGCTAAAATAATCTATTAAATAATTAATCGTAGCTTGGTTCTTTTCCCAATTTATCCGCTTTTCTTCAGCACTAGCAGTATTCTGATTTGGCAAAATTCCAGCAGTAACTTCTGCACCTAAATACATATATGCATAAAGGCCTTTATTTTTACCAATAGATTCTTCTGTACCCTCTGCCAAGGAATCTACTACTTCAGAATATTTAAAACCAAACTTCTTTAATAAATTTTTGCTTGTATCGTATAAGGGAGTTCCTTCATTTGCAGGATCTCCTATTTGAATTTTATTTTCATAAAACGGCACTACTGGGTAGTATCTAGCATCACCATCTTCAGGTACTGTTTTGGGTGCATCTAAAGTAGGGTACGTACCCGCACCTTTAACATATAGCCAATAAACAGGATTGCCTGTTGTTTCTAAGTTTACATCAAGCAATTGATACTGCACTTGATATACCAATTCTGTTTGATATGGTAATGGTATCGTTTCAGAGAACGTTAAAATTAACTCATATGAGTAATGTAGTGTGACTGATAAATTATCTTCTGCAATATCCATCCCTGTATACACCATAATACTAGGAACAGGAGTTATCCCCGGAGGATACACACTAATTTCATAAGTTTTAGTATCAATTTGTCTAACATCTTGTAAGTATTTTGCAACGTACGTAGGGGCAGAAGCAGTAGAAAGTACTACATAATTAAACAGTATTTTACTGTTTACTTCTGTTTCAATAATTCTCCGAATTTCTTTGTAGTCAGGACTGTAATCTGTGATTGCAGAATCCGGTAAACCACGGGCAAAATGATCTCGGCCGTATCTGTAATATTTTTCTGATCTGGAATACCAACCATTATTTAAGTAGTCTGTTATGTTATCAGCGATACTTTCATTGGAGATAACTGCAGCAGCTACAATACCTGGCAATGGATCATCAAAATCTTTCAGCACTTTAACTGTTATTGAGGAAGCTAATGTTTCGTACTCAGATCCAAAAATATCCATAATTTTTACCTAAAAAAATAGGGGCCTTAGCCCCTTAATTACTTAATGTATTTGACAAGCTACACAGGAGTAACCCCAACGCCAGCCATACATTTTACAATAACTGCACCTATATTAGGATTATCTAGTTTATTAACACTGTCTGCTTGAGTTTCTTCATTAGTGCTTCTACGTACTGACCAAGTATCAACCAACATTTTAGCCAGTTTCTGTTCAGCATCGCGTTTAAAACCATCTGACTGTGCTTGGTACAAATCTTTCTGTTTACCAATTACACCAGTAACATTAACACCATCAACAACATCAAGTATCTGAGCTTTCTCAGTCTTAATACGTTGAGCTAAGAAATCAGTTTCTGATTGTGCTTTTAAAACTTGCTTATCAATTAACTGCCCTTCTTTTGGAATGTTAACTAATTGTGCATCGAGTACTTCTACTTGTTTGTTGGCTTGAGCAGTTTGAGCTTCAACCATATCTACTTCAGCAGTTAATTTGGTTTTTTCAATAACCAATACTTCTGTTTCAACATCTGTCTTAGCAGACTGAGCCAAAGTTAATACTTGCTGAGCTTCAATAAGCAATTCTTGTTTATCAAGAATTTCAGTTTCACGAACTACTTTAGCAGTATTAGCTTCAGTAAGAAGTATTTCTTTTTGTACTGCATCTTCTTGAGCAACAGCAAGATTCTTTTGAGCCAATAATAAATCAGCCTGGTTGGCTGAAATATCTTTCTGAAGTAAAAACTGAATTGATTGATTTAATACAGTATCGATAGCACTGGCGTAGACTTTCGAATACTCACTAGCAGTGAGTCTGCCGCTGGAAAATTCTGATTGTAACTGAGCACTTACAGCTGCTACTAATTTATCAAAAATACCATTGCCACTTGTATCGGTTAAATCATTTAAATTAATAGCAGCCATAAATCATCCCTCAGTTATTGAGCAGTACCACTGGCCATTGCTTGACGCTGAGCCAATTCTTTCAATTCATTTGCAGTGAGTGGAGGTAGTACCTCTACAGCAAATTCATTAATAAGAGTTGGACGTTTAATACGCTGGCCTTGTGAATTAGTGCCATTTACAAAAATCTGACATTGGCGTTCACGAATTGCTTGCAGAATAATTTGAGGTACGTGATAACCTTCAGTATTGTTAAACGGAATAAATTTACGAAAGGTACCTACAACAGCATTAGCTACAGTGATGATCTCACCTTGCCAATCACGCTTATTAGGGTTCATACAGTTAATACGAACACGCACAAGTTTATTCGCATCTTTGATGGCTTCATTTCGCAATTGTGCTTTAGATAAAGTACCAGTATCACGAGCAGCGTAACCATTACTAATTTCTGCTACAGAGTAATCAGACACAGGTTCAGTAGCTTGAACATCATTCATATTAGGTACGCCTGCTTCAAGGGAAACATCTTTTAAATCAGAAGCACGCAGCTTTTGATTGATTTTATCGCGCAGAGTTTCTAAACCAATATTTGGGTGGAAACTAACACCCAATTTACGTGCACGTTCTTTAAGAACCATCAACTCATCTACAACCAGTTCTTCAGTATTGTCTGAAGAAACTACTGGTTCTGCAGGCTTAGTTTCTACCGGGGCCGGAGTTTCAATAGCTGGAGTATTTGGAACAGTTTGGTTTTTATCCTGAGTAGTATTTTGTTCTGACATAATAAATCTCACATAGTTAGGACAGGGAAAAGCCCCGCTCTTTCGATTGGGGCTATTTATGTTTACCCGTTACTATTACAGCTTAGCAACAGTTTTAATCAAAGCGATACGTTCAGGACGAAGAATCAGAGTACCGTACCACCACTTGATAGACATGAAACCAGTCTCACCGTATGGATCATTACGATCAGCAGTTTCTTTGCCAGGTGCTTTATGGGTAATCACAAACTTCATTGATTTACCATCAGTCTGGAAACCAATAGAAGTAAATGATTGGTTACCAACTACCAACATTGGAAACACATCGTATTTGCCGTTGGTAGCACGATAACCTGCGTTAGCACCAGTCTCAGTAGCACCAGCACCTACCCAACTCATCATTTCAGGTACTACTACAATACGGAATTGATCGATTGAACCGATCTCACCACGCATAGTAGGTGCGCCTGCAGCGTATTTCTGTACCGGGATAAAGGCTTCATTGCCGTGAAGATCTTCCATTGCACGCAATGTAGGAATCAACTCAGAACCTACATACATGATACGAGCAGCATCGATAGTTTTAGTATCGATCATGCGGCTACCAGTAATCATAGTAGTGTTCTTGGGGCAACGATTGTTATCCAAATCAATGCTCAAACGCATTAGGTCTGAATAAGTAACTTCAGAAATAGTAGAACCTTCGCCAATTACAGTAGCATTTGATACAGCAGCACCTGCATAACGAATAACACCGGCACCATTCAGCAAATCAATTTGAAGGGCATCTTCAGTAATTTCAGAAGCACCATTCAACATTTCACGATTGATGTGCATCATCAGTTCTTCGTCAGTATCGAAGTCCAGTGAATCCTGCGTGTATTCATCAAAGAAACCAAGCTTAGTAATGTCACCTTCGATCTCAATACGTTTGAAACCTACACGGTTAACACGACCACCATTTTCACCAACAACAGGCAACTTACCAACAATGGTACCAACGTCTTTACTGGAACCATACAAGTTACCGGTATTTGCTACAGCAGGCTGGCTATCGTTAACAAACCAAGCAGCAGCAAGTACCGCTGTTTTAACAGTCGCATACACAGTGCCGGCAAAACCAAGGCTATTCCAAAGTTTTACTGCTTTGGCTTGAGCATCGGTAGTTGCAGCAGCAGAGTCTGCACCAGAACCTACTACAAAGTAACCATTCTTATCGCTGAAATGGGTACCTTGGTAAGTAACAATAGTTTTCTCTACTGGAACACTCAAACCAGCAGCATCAATACCCTGGTCGTTGATGTTGGCATCAGAGAGCATAGGCAAATAGTGGTACAGTTTGATTTTCTTACCAAAATGTTTTGGCATTGCAGTTACATCTGCCAAAGGAAGAAAATACTGTTCTTTAACAGCTTCAATCAAAGCTTTACGTTGATAGAAATCTGTACGAATTTGGGTACCTACTGAAGACGCAGCACCGCCCAATGGATCTTTATATTCAATACTCATATAACCTTACCTCTGTTTAATTAAATTTATCTAACGTCATGTTGGCAATTTCCTCGTCCGAAGCAGTAAGGGGATTAAAATCCACCAGATTCATCTGCTTACCGGGCTTAGATTTAGTAGGGCTTGCAGCAAGTTTCCTACTCTTTAGGTCTGATTCAGTAGCAGCACTTTTTACAGTTGAAACGGGTGGAGTGGCTGTAGGTTTTGCTTGTGTAGGTACTTTAAACAAACCTTTAGCATCCATAGCATCACCAACTGTTTTGTACGCTTCTAAATCACTTAATCCAGTTAAACGTCCTAATGCACGCTCTCTTTCCATAACTGCAACAACTTGGTCATAGATACCTGATGACATTTGTTCATGCAGTATTTCAAGCACACCTGGATTACTAACGAGTAACTGTTTACTTGTACCATCCCACTTATTGACAACAACATCGAGAAGTTGGCCATAATGTTTGGAGTCTTTAAGACTATCCAAAGTATTATTGAGTTCCAATTCTGAGTCGCTAACAGAGTAAGTGTTAGGAGTATAATCGTTACCTTCAGTTAAGTTTAGCGGATCAATCTCACTATCTGCAAGTAATTTGCCAATAGCTTTAGGATCTTTCTTATTAACATCAATTAAAAATGACAATTTGGTCTCATCAAGTAGACCATTGTTCTCCAGCATCTTAATCAATTTAAGGTGCGGTTTAAGAGTGGCCATTTTCTTATTAAAGCCTAATCCCATCTGCATTAATCGACGAGCATCCTCAATATTGTCGATTTTCATCTCTTTGCCGTTAGCAGTAATAGGGGCAAACAATAATTCCAATTGTTTTGCTGCTTCAGGTATTTCTTCAGTTTCAGCAGTTACAGTTTCTTCAGATTCTGTAACTGGAGTTTCCTCAGCAGTTTCTTCTTCAACTGCGACTTCAGTTTCTTGATTACTGTCTAAAGATTCCTCAGTAGCAGTATCAGTGTCTTCGGTAGCAGTGGCAGCAGGTAAGTATTGACTTGGATCAACTGCATTAAGAATATCTTCATCAGATGCATTCATGATATCCATAATTATTCCTCCTCACCTTGGCTTTGTAATTCGGCAATCATTTCCAGACAATCGTTAATATTGTTTTTAGCAATATCAGCATTACGACGAATACCCGAAAGGTAATGACGGAATTTACCAATACTAACGATATCTTTATCGGTATCCACTTCTACTTGACCAATACATTGTTGGGAACCTTTAAAAGCTACCAATCGTACTGCAGTGTCAGTGAAATACCCTTGTTGTACGATTTTAATAAAATCAGGATTACGTTCCAAACGCTCCAATGCATCTGCTAGTTCAATAACGTTTTTATTAACTGTTATCGCTGCTTCTAGTTCATTAATAGTTTCGCCGTTCATCTTTACTTCCTTCGTGTGTCCCCCGGCATTACCCGTAGGATAGGTTAAAGGGGAATTACTCCCCGGTTGGTTTTTCTTTAGGTGCACTAAAGACTTCATCTACTTGTTTTTCAAATAACTTGAGTTTCATATTTGCTTCGGCTTGAGCTGAAGATTTTTGTAACTCACGTTCTTGTTTAACACCTGACTCCTGTTCAATTAAGTCCAAGTTGGTCAAGTCAGTAGCGGATTGAATATTGCTTTGTTTAACTCCTTCAGTACCTGCTTTAGCCATGTTCAATTGAGCTTGTGCCATACGCTCTTGTGCGACAGCCTGACGTTCCATAATCTCAGTACGCTTTAACTCAATTTCAAGCTCTTTAAGTGCTTGTTCATATGGATCAGGTTGAGGTTTGTACGTCTCAATCTTTTTAGCCAAATCAGGCATTTTACGTAACCTGGCAATATCGGCCAAAATGATTTGAGTCATTTCTGGGCCTGCAGTATTACCTACAGTTTGTAACATAAATGCCAATTCTTGTGCTTTAGTAACATCTTCTTCAGCGGTACTAATATTCAGCTTTAGATCGTATTTACCAACTAACTTGTCTTTGTGTATTTCAACAAAGTCTTCATTAGTAACACGGATAATTTCTTTTTCACTAAGAAATTCCGTATTCATTGCAATAATCTTTTTACCTATTTCAATAATGCCTTTTGCCAGTCTACGTAGTATTGCTACTTCACGTTTACTTGCAGCATCCAATACACCACGTACACCTGCAGCACTTGTACGTCCTAACGCATCCCCAGTCAATCCACCGGAGAAAGCTTTAACCCCAGTAAAGCTATCTGCTTCATTGCTTTGGTGCTGCAACATTAATGGCGCTGAGTTAGGAATCTCAGGATACTTGTGCATATAAAACGCTTGTTCTGGTCTGGTATTACCATTAAATTCATAATCCAAACCAGCATCAAAACGTCTACGGTTAACTACATCAAGAGCACCTTTCATTGTTCCCATTTGACCGTTAGCGCTACGGCCAAGAATATCTACGATACCCCGGGTTACAGCACCAATGATTTTTTGGTTATCTTCAATCAATGCACCATCTGGTTCGCCATAAGCAGATCTACGTACAGGCAAGTATTTAACTTTAACAAATGGGAATTTCTTATCAGGGAATGGATTTGTTTCTAATCTAATTAGAACATCCTTTACCCAAGTAGCAACAAACGAATGCATAGTCCCGTCTTGATGAATATCATGATACCCCCAATATTCGTAAGCCACTAATTTACTTCTTTCCTTGTCTGCAAAATTAAATGCACTATCCCCATCTGCAATGAAATCTGGATCGGTATTTCTATGGGTACCAGGAGCTATAACAATAGCTTCCAAATTGAAGTAATTGCCTGATTTTTTTAAATCAGCTAACGATGTTTCAAATGCATAAACTAAAAATTGAGCCTTATCAATGTTGCCATTACATGTGGGATCAATAGTTAAATTTGCTGTATTAATTACTTCAACACTTGGTTGATTAACAATTACCCTGGTTTTAGTTTCGTTAATTGAACGTACAAACCTAGGCATTAAAGGGCGGTCTGCAATTAAAGAATGCTGCAATGCAGATTCCCATTCAGGCTTATGATGCATCATACCATCACGAGCTAACTCTAAATTTTCCAGAGTTTTTTGATGCTCTTGTTGAGACGTTGGATCAATAAATTCATATTGATCTACTTTTTCAGTGGTATTGGCTTCTTCGTATTCCCAACCTGTTCTGACAATTACAGTGCCTTCGTCTACTGCAGTTCTTATGTATTCATCAATAAATTCAACACGATCAATTACTGTAGAAAATTGGTTGTTTAAAATTAATTGATGCTGCATAGCACCTTCTTTATCCTCCCACGATACCGGGGATGCAATAAATAAATCAGGTGTACTTAAAAAAGGTTCAGACAATGGGGCATAACGCCACTCAGCTTGTTTACGTATAAGTTTAGGCTGAACAGAACTAAACCCTTTAGGGGTTTTAGGTTGAGCTGCACCACGTACATGATAGTTATCAAGCCAAGTATCGATCTTACGTATATGAAGATCTTTAAATGGCTTTGCATCGACGTAATCACGTTTCATGCTTGTTAATGAAGGAAGGCTTTCCCATTTGGGAAGCCAATCCTTCTGAACATCTTTGTCATCATCGTCTTGGTTAATATCAAGTACGTTGTTATCGGACTGCATAAGCATTTCCTACTCGTTAAACTACGTCTACTGCAACGCTGGTACCGGAAACAAGAGTTACCCGGATCATAGTAATCTTTCCGAATTCTACAGTCTTTTGCACATTCACTGCAGTAAGTTCTGAATCACTTACCCATCTGGGAGAAGGACTCTTATGGTGACTGCAAGAATATTCTAAAGTGTATGTAGCACTCGTAGGAGTGCATACAATAGATGTAGTTTCATCAAATTCGCTAATACCAATGACTAACGGTGTACTTGTACTGTTCAATGTGAATTCTTGCATGATACTCCCCAATTATTTAATAGCATGGATTATAGAACGTTTAATTCCACTGGTGCCACTACCTACAGAAGACCATGAGAATGTTTTACTGCCTATTGTAACAATAACAGTTGCACCATTAGCTGCTGAAAGTTGAATAGTGTCAGTATTTACTACCGTTCCTGCTGTAGAAGTAAATGCACCACTATTCTTACTGTACTGTCCGCCAGTAATAGAAATGGGGACACTGCCAGTAACACCTTCCACTGTTTCTATATTACTGAGGGCAGATAACGTAACAAAATTGATATTATCCGGCTCGTTATCGACTTTAGTAGTTATCGAGTAAGAAGTTGTGTATGTGCCAACAGTTACAGAAACAGTTACTGCTGTGGAATAATTTGCACTGGAAGTGCCTCTTACTCTTAATGTATCTCCATTAGAAATAACATCAGCAGTAGAAGTAAATACCCCACCATTTTTACTGTAAGTACCGTTTGTAACAGTTAACGTAGCAGCAACACCAGTACCTAAACCAGATATTGTAATCTGGTTTGAAGTATAACCAGTATTTATGTTAGCGCCGGTTTCAGCAGTAAATGTGAAGCTGTTTGGGGTAGTATCTTCTGTAACAACCCCTACAGCAGTAAGGGTAACCTCGTGCGCACTTATAAGCCCATTAGCCTCTTGAATGTACAGTGTATCTGTACGCGGCAAGGCCGGAACTGGGGTAGGGTCATCTTCTGTACCGTCAACGTAAGTAGACGCACCAACATCACCATTACGATAAACCCAATAACTGTTAGCCGTTGTGAAGTAAGCGGTTTTAGTAGTCGCAAGCGGATTAGCTGCGGCTACAAAATGGTAACCCAGCATTCGGTCATTATCCGTAACGATGCTCGCGAAATTGGCAACTGCGCCGCCTATAACATCACCGACGCGTAGCGTTTGATGCCCTGTTGGCAGGTTGATGTTTGCAGTAGTTGTTGTGGTTTTGACACCCTGTGTGAGTGTTATGGTTTGACCTGTTGCAGGCAACCTAGGCCACACAACGCCATCTGCTAACATGGGCACAGTGTACGTAAACGAACCTGATACAATTGTTACGGGAACACTGACACCGCCGAATGAGATAGCAGCAGCACCATCGGAGAATCCGGCGCATGTGTCCGTGCGAGATGCGCCGGGAGTTAAGGGAGTTGTGATAATTAGTGTTGGGGCTGCTGCAACGTTGTATACATTAACGTTTTTAATTGAAGTAAAATTTACAAAACCATTACCCGCAAAACCACCGAACATTTCCACGGCTGAAAACGTTGTGTCAGTTGTTGATAGTATTTGTGTGCCGTTTTTAAATGCGCGTAATAATCCAGTGGTGGGATTGTATTTAAGAGTGAAAACATCATTCTTTGACATCTCACCATCAGAGTGGGTGAGATCTGTGACAGAACCTGATATACCGCCAGAGTTTATTCTGTGTAATCTACGAACGAACGGCTCTTGAGTTAATGCGTACCCCTCGCCAGAGCTATTCAATATCGATATGCGAGCGTTATAACTGTCGATGTGTGTCGATGCTGTGAAAACAGTTATATCTACAACGTAGTCTCCGCTACCATCAACCGTCAGAGCGCTGTTATACGTCCAACCTGAATACGCACTGCCACCAATCCCGAAGTAGCCAAATCCGTTGCGAATTTGACCAACATTCGACCCAATGGAATTGATCCAGCCCGACTCAGGGACAGCAGGGTTTGCGTTTGGAAGCGCACTTAAATCTAAATACATATCTACCATCACACCACCCCATCGATTGCGTGCTCGGACAAGATTATGTGGCTATCATAAAGTGAAGTATCGACCTTATAGCCGGAATTTTGGTAGCCGTGGCAGTATCCATTTCTGAATTTTGCAGCCCCACCAGCAGCCCTAACTCCTATATTTGCGTTTGTTTTTGTTTGCAGTTTCGTATACGTACTTTGCCCCTCTTTCCGCATCCAATGCTCGATAATACCGTCTGTCGCAGTTTCAGAAGTTGCCATTTTTACATGCACCACCCAATCAAACCATTTACCAAAATCAGCAGTGCTTATGAATGGGAGTGATGATGTTGGTGAGCCTGTCCCCTGATAGTCAGCGCCATGCTGGAAATAAATTACGCTACCACCATCGCCGCTTGCACGAAGCTCAAAAACAATTGTTGGTCCAGCTCCAGCGTTTGAGTAGGCATCGCACCAAAAAGCGTGAAATTTATTATTATCCGGCCAACCCTCTAGCACACATGGAAGTGTTTGTCCGCGTGTGGTGTTTGTTATCACTCCGTTCAAATTGTCATTTGTCCAATTATCATTGGTTGGGTTGCTAGGGAAAAGCACAGCTAAAAAAGTGCCGCCTATGTAATCAACTGTCCCCGTATCTACACCGTTGTTGGCGAGTAAAGTGTCACCAACCTGCCACGTAGCCATGCTGCCCGTGACAGTAAATCCGATAATGCGTTGGTGAAAATAATTCGTAGGTACGAAAAACCGCTTTTTTAACCAGAACTCATCCATCTCGTTAAATGAGTAGCGCTGCTCAGATGTGGGCTGCACCCGAGGGTCGGCGTTTCCGGTGAACGTAAATCTACCGCCTTGTTCTGTTTCACTTGGCGGCGCTGCAATGGGCTTGCTACCCTGCCAGCTGAAACCGTTTTTGTCTTCGTATAAATCACCGTCAAAAAA
>SXGT01409479.1_pt1 | contig 53432 bp, 48 predicted proteins | sample 3176221 | NCBI WGS metagenome assembly SXGT01 (sample SAMN11356862, study PRJNA531348) | freshwater metagenome | isolation source: freshwater sample F1-120 | place: China: Fuxian Lake, Yuxi | collected 2017-12-25
GCGGCGGCGGCGGCGGCGGCGGCGCCGACAACGGCACGTTCACCTCGGCCTCGTACGGGGGCGGGGGCGGTGGTGGGGGCGCCGGCGGCTGTGGCGGCACCCAAGGCAAGGCCGGCACGAGCGGTGGCGGCTCGATCGCGATCTTGCTCGTCAACGCCAACCCGACGCTCGTGGGGACCGTCCTCGTGTTCCGCAACGGCGGCTCCGGTGGGCTCGGCGGGCTTGGCGGCAAGAGCGGCGACCCCGGCAAGGGGGTTGGCGGCGGCGGCGGCGTCGAGGACGCCAAGGGGGGCGGCAAGGGCGGCGATGGCGGCAAGGGCGGTCGCGGCGGCCACGGCGGCGGCGGCGCGGGCGGACCGAGCGCCGGCATCTTCAATTGGGGCGCTTCGTCGCCAACCTGTCAGGAGAACCTGTTTCAGCCCGAAGGGACGCCCGGCCTCGGAGGCGTCGGCGGCGATGGCGCAATTCCCGCGGCCAATGGCCCGTCCGGGCTCGGCGGCAAGATCATCAACCCGTCGCTCGACTGCGCAAAATAGCGCGCGCTACGGCCGCGTGAGCGCGATGTAGATGCGGCGACCGTCACGCTCGACGAGGAAGCTCAGCACGCGACCTACGGGCACCGCGTCGAGCTGGCGCTTGAGGTCGGCGACGGTCTTCGTCGGCTGATTGTTGACCTTCGTGATGACGTCACCCTTCTGAATCCCCGCGTCCGCAGCGGGAGCGTCTGCCGTGACCTGCGTGACGAGTACGCCGCCCGCCTTGCGGTCGCGTCGGAGCCTGTCCGCCATCTCCGGGGACACGTTCGTGAGTGTGAGGCCGAGACCCGCGACCGGCGTCCCTGGCTCCTGCTCGCGCTTGCCGAGCCGCGGCGGGCCCCGCCCCTCCTCGGGGAGCTCGCCCAAGGTGACCTGGAGCGCCTTCTCCTTGCCGCTGCGCCACACGACGAGCGGTACCGCACGGCCGACGCCCGCGTTGGACGCGAGCCACGGGAGGTCCTTGGAGTCCCCTATCGGCTGGCCATCGAAGCTCAGGATGACGTCTCCAGGTTCGATGCCGGCCTTGGCCGCGGGACCCTGCTTGACGAGCTCGGCCACGAGCGCGCCGCGCGGCTGGGAGAGGCCCAGGCTCTGCGCCAAGGCCTCGGTCACGGGCTGAATCATCACACCGAGCCAGCTGCGCTGGATGTGGCCACCCTCGAGCTGCGGCAGGATGGTCTTGACCATGTTGATCGGGATCGCAAAGCCGATGCCCTGCCCCGCCGAGTTGACCGCGGCATTGATACCGACGACCTCGCCACGAATGTTGAACAGCGGCCCGCCCGAGTTGCCCGGGTTGATGCTCGCGTCGGTCTGGATGAAGTTCGCGTAGAGCTGCCGGCCGTCGGGCGCCACGTCCTTGCGGCCCTTGGCGCTCACGATCCCGGCCGTCACGGTGTGCGAGAGCCCGAATGGGTTGCCGATGGCCATGACCCACTCGCCGATATCGAGGCGGTCCGAGTCCCCGAGCGGCGCGACAGTGAGCGGCTCCTTGGGGACGATCTTGATGAGCGCGACATCGGTGCGGGGATCGGTACCGACGACCTTGGCCTCGTACGAGTGGTCGTTGGAGAGCGTGACCTTGATACGCGTTGCGTTCTCGACCACATGGTTGTTGGTCAGGATCCAGCCGTCCTTGTTGATGACGAAGCCGGAGCCGAGCCCCTTGCCATGGCCGTGCGGCAGGCCGAAGCCGAACGGAAAGCGATGACCGTCGGTTTTCTGGTTGCCGCCGCGCTCAACGCCAATATTGACGACGGCGGGGGACAAGGACTTGGCCAGCTTGGCGATGGTTCCAAAGGTGAAGGGCGTGTCCGCCGCGATGGGACCCGGGCCGGCGGCCTCGGTCCAGAGCTTGTCGGCGCGTGCGTCGCTCAGCCAGCCGCGACGGGCGGCGAGGCCGAGGCCCAGAACGACAGCCAAGCTCGTCACGATCACGCGAATCCATCGGCGATTCCACAGGTTTCTCATGGGCGAGGTCCTCCAGTCAGGCGCATCAACCGGACCTGGCGCGCGCCTATTCCGCGGCCTGGAGCGCGGGGAGCACGACGGTGAACGTGGCGCCCTCTCCGACCTTCGAGGCCACCTCGACGCGCCCGCCCAGGTTCTTGACGAGCCGCGAGCAGATCGCGAGGCCAAGGCCCGTGCCGCGCTCCTTCGTCGTGAAGAAGGGGATGAACAGGCTTGGGAGCATGGAGTCCGGAACGCCGGGGCCCGTGTCCTGAAACGCGATGCGCAGCATATCGCGCGCTTCGCCGCTCGTCTCGTCCCGATCCGGCTCGACGCTCGTGCGCACCGTGAGGGTACCCGTCGCGCCCATCGCCTCGAGCGCGTTGCGCGCCAGGTTCAGGAGGACCTGCTTGAGCTGTTCCGGCTCGCTCTGGACGACCGGGAGCGACGGCGAGAGCTGGAGGCTCAGGACGACGCCGCCAAGATCGCTTGCGCGCAACAGGTCCGCGGTCTGCTCGACGAGGCGATTGACGTCAGTCGGGACCGGGTTGGTCTTCAGCGGCCGTGCGTAGTCGAGGAACGATGAGACGACCGAGTTGAGCCGGTTGGCCTCGTCCACGATGACCGCGAGGATCTCGGCGTCGACCGGCTCGCCACCCCGCACGTCACCGTCGAGGATCTGCGCGGCGCCCTTGATCGCGCCGAGCGGGTTGCGGATCTCGTGGGCCAGACCGGCGGCCATCTCGCCCAAGGCCGCAAGCCGGTCGCGCTCCCGGAGGCGAGCGACGAGCCGTGAGTTCTGCAGCGTGGTCGCGATCTGTGCGGCGACGGCCATGAGGCCGCGTATCTCCTCGTTGGAGTAGGCCTCACGCAAGCGCTCGTCGTGCACGGCGAGCACCCCGGCGAGCTCGTCCTCGATGAGGATCGGGAGCGCCACACCGGCGTGGAGCGCCGTCATCGTGGCGACGACCTGATCGAGCTCACGTGCTCGAATGGACACCGGGGAGTCCGCGCGACCCGCGCGCGTGCCGCCCGCTTCGTCGAGCTGGCGCCGTTCGCGCTCGAGCGCGTCGAGCACCAGGACCCGCGGCTCAGCGAGGCGCCGCACGAACGGCGGATGCTGCAGTCGATCCAGCCGTTGGGGCGGAGCGGGGCCGAGATGACCGCGCAAACCGAACGCGCGCCCGTTGTCCTCGACGAAGTAAATCGCGGCGTGTGTCACGCGTCGGGACTGCTCGAGCCGCGCAAGCGCGATGTCGACGAGCGCACCCGGGTCGATGACGCTCTGGAGCCGCGTCCGCAGGAGCTCCAGGGCCCGCGTGAACTCGAAGCGCTCGCGGAACAGAAATCGGCTGAGGCGGTCCTCGACGACCGAGCGCAAGGGCTCAAAGAGAATGAAGACGACGAGGCTCGCGACGAGCGTGTTGAAGATGAACAGGTCGAGCTCGCGCCGCCACCAGACGACCAAGAGGAGAAACAGACCGCCGAGGACGACCGAGAACGACGCCAAGACGATGGCCCGCGCGAGGAACTCATAAAGGTCGAGGACCCTGAGCGTGAGCACGACATGAAAGAGGAAGTAGAGGAAGACGACCGTCAAGATGTTGCCGAAGAAGAAAAATCCGATGTCCGGCAAATAATCGAGGAGTGCGAGCGTAAACGCGATACCGCCGCCGATCATGAGGTAACGGAGCCGGGCGCGCTCGATGCGGGACTCGATCCGCACGAAGCGCCGATAAATGAGGAACAGCGCCGCATACAGCGCCAGGAACACGTGCCCGAACAGGGCGTCGAGGACGAGGTCGGACTCGCGGTGAACGTTGGTCGCGATCAGAAGCGCGAGTGCCATAGACCCGACGCCGAAGAGCACGACCAGGCGGCCGGTCCACCGAGCGCGATCGCCGACGAACGCCCGGAAGAACCGCAGCGCGTTGACCGGGATGAGCATCGCGACGTACGAGCGGAGCTGCAGCAGCGCCTCCGGCCCGGAGCCGGCGTACACGTAGAGGGCGTCGCTGACGTACCACGCCACGAGGTTGAACGTGAATACGCTGTACAGCACGTACAGCTTGTTCTTGCGGTCGCGGAGGAGAATGTTGACTGCGAGCGCGCTCGAGACGATGGCGGCGAGCAGCGCGCTCTGGATTCGAATCCAGGGGTCCACCCTGGCGACCCGCAGCGGCCCGCTATTCCTGAGGCCGCTGTTCCACGGCGAGGTTGATCTTGTGGTAGCCGTTCTTGGCGCAGGCCATCATGATCCGCTTCATGGCCATGTACTCGACGTCAACGTCCGCCTGAATGATGACCTCTTCGGGAGCCGGCTTGCCCTTGTTCTCGCGAGCGAAGGCGCGACGCTTGTCGATGAGCTTGTTGGCCAAGGGCCGCGTGACGACGTCGTCATCCGCCTTCTCGTCGAGCAGCGTGGCCGTGTTGACCACGACCTGGCCCTCGAGCTTCACGGCGGCAGGCGAGACCTGGAGGATCAGCGCGCGCTGAAGCTCCTTGTTGTTCATCGCCTTCGGCATCTTGATATCTTTGTCTTGCGTGACGATCTCGCCCGTGGCGTTGAACAACATGAGGAGAAAGGCCACGAGCACGGTGAACATGTCGACCATGGCCGTGAGGTTGATGGTCACGTCCACGTTGCGGTTGCCGCGGTGCGTGAGCTTCTTCTGCATGCGGCCCCCGACGGAGCCGAACATCGGGTTTCCAGGCTTGTTGACCGACATGACTAGCTCCGCTTCCTGAGCTCAGCGAGAAGAGATGGCACGGCGTCGTCGGTTCCCAGCGAGATCCCTGTCAATTGGAGACCGATGCAGACGTCCATGGTAGACACGATGTCGTCGTACCGCACCCGATCCCGCCCCACGAGGAGCACCGCCTTGTGCTTGTTGCCCTTCTCGTCTTTGGGCAGCACCGCCTGCATCTTGGAGAGCGCCTCGGTGAGCTCCTTGGTGGGCAGCTTGCCGTCGGGCTTACGACGCAGGACGGCGATCTCGCGGTCCGTGTCGCCCTCTTTGATGTTGAACACGTAGCCCGCCTGATCGACCACGAGCTGGATCTTGCTCACCTTGGGCGGCTTGTCCTTGTCGTTCTGACGCGGAGCCACCTTCGGGATGACCTGCTCGATGTCGATCTTGGCCATCTTGTTCCAGATGGCCGTGAGCATGAGGAACGCCAAGAGGCAGCTCATCATGTCGACGAAGGCGGTGAGATTGACGTTGACGTCGAAGCTTCGACCGCCTCCGCCACTTCCTGGTACCGATACGCCTGCCATTCGCTACTCCTCTCGCGCGCCGCATTCAAGCAGCACACGGGCGGCCCGTCAACAAGCCCGACGCTCGGAGGTTGCGACCCGCGCTCACCACCGGTAGCTTCTTGGCCGTGACCGACAGCGAACACGCCGATACGCCGATCCCCAATCGCATGCCCTCGCCGCCGATGGAGGGCCTGCCCAGCCTGCAGGGGCCGAAGCGGCGGGGCGCGAGCCTCCTGGCCTGGACGTTCATCCTCGGCGCCGTCAGCGTGTTCCTGCTGCTCCTCTACATGTTCAGCGGGCAAATCTCCCAGACTGCGAATATTTTTCAACCCCCGCACTTCCACTACATCCTCGTCGACGACGCGCTGTCGGCGAAGCTCTCGTTTCCGGACCTGGTCGAGGGCACGGTCCAAGTGCCAGCCGGCCTCCCAGCGAGCGTGAAGTGCGAGGCGACGATGAGCCGCACCCCGGCGAGCTGGACGCTGCGCGTCGGCGACCGCGTCGAGACCAAGACCACGTGCGACTTCACCCTGACGGCGCCGTCGGTGCCGGGCGAAGTCATGCCCTTCGAGGTCGAGCTGCTCGACCGCGAGTCGGGTCTCAAGATGCACTCGCAGAAGCTCGCGCTCGCGGCCGTGCCCGCCGAGGACACGCTACAGCTCACGCACGTCGTACCCTTTGGCACCGAGGGCACGCCCGGCGTGGAGACGGGGCTCAACGCTGCGCACCGCTCCAGCGTGCTCGGCAAGCTCTTCGTGCTGGAGGCGCCTCCGGCCAAGGACGACCTGCGCGTCCTGGTCTTCGTCGGCCGCGTGGACGAGGCGATGCGGCTTCAAGCGGCGGTCGATATGGAGGCGATGTCCAAGGGCGAGCTCGTCGCCATTCAGACGCCGCTCACCGAGTACCGGGGCTTTGGCCAGAAGGGCAAGGGCTACTTCTTCCAGAGCCCAACGGCCGTTTGGATCGGCGACGCCAAGGATCGCGGCGTCGTCTTCCGGCTCGTGACGGCCGTGTTCACCAAGAGCGAGGCCGAGACGTTCCTGAGGCGCCACCTCAACCTGGTGCTCATCGGCGATGGACCCAAGAAGCGCGCGCGCCTCGAGGTGCGCCCGGCGTCCATCGAGGAGCTGCGCAAGGTCGCGTTTCGCGGGCTCGTCTCCTCGGACCTGCACCTCGTGCGCGCGGCCGCCGAGACGACCGAGCTACCGGACGTGACCTGGGAGCCTTCGGTGCTCGCGGCGCCGGTGCCCGCCGTGGTGCCTTGACCTCCGCCAGAACCGCGCACCGAATCCACTGATCGCGTTCATTGACGCACCGCGGACCATCCGTTAACCTCGCCCGGCGGTGTGGTGCGTCGTACCCTGCTGGGGCTCGACCGCGATGACCGCCTGAACCGAGGTGTCGCGTCGTGCGTTCCATGCGAGGCGCCTCCCGGCTGCTGTGTGCCGGAGTGCCGTGCTCGAAGGGCAAGCGTGCGAAGTGAAGGTGGCCCGAGCGTGACCGAAGCGAACATGACCGGAACGAAATCGATCGACACGAGATTTTTCTCGGAAACCTTCGCCCGCGCACGATGTCATAAGGTGGCGGAGCCGCGCGCGACCGCAAGGCGAGGGTGAGCAATGGCGACGACCCAAAAGCAAGCGCAGCCACAGACGACCGAGCCGCGGATCCTGCGGGTCGGCGTGGTGCAGGACTCCAAGATCATCGAGGAGCGGCTGCTGCGTCGACGTGCGCCGGTCACCGTGGGCCAGTCGATCAAGAACACGTTCTGCTTCCCGATCTCCAAGCTCCCCCGCAGCGTCACGCTCTTCGAGGTCAAAAACGATCGCTATGAGCTGCGCTTCGACGAGGGCCTCAAGGGCCGCGTCGCGCTCGATGACAAGGTCTACGACCTGACCGAGCTCAAGGCGCACAAGAACGTCCAGAAGAAGGGCACGTCGCTCTACCTGCCGCTCGACGAGAAGAGCCGCGGCAAGCTCGTGCTCGACGAGATCACCTTCTTGTTCCAGATGGTGCCGCCACCGCCCAAGCGCGCCAAGGGCAAGCTCCCGATGCTCGCGCAGGGCTGGCTCAAGGACGGGCTCAAGCGCGAGTACGTGCTCATCGTCGGCATGATCTGCTCCATCTTCTTTCAGGGCGGCGGGCTCGCCACCTCCAAGGCGCTGCAGAAGCCGCACTGGATGCTCAATCGTCCGGAGATGAGCATCGAGGTGCTCGCGGTGGACGTGGAGTTCAAAGAGGAGGTCCAGAAGGAAGAGGAGAAGAAGATCGAGCCGGAGAAGAAGGACGACGGCGAGGTCGCCAAGAACGAGTCGCCGGTGGAGAGCGAGCCGGTGCCCATGGTCACGGAGAAACAGCCGGAGCAGCCCAAGCCGGCAGGCTCGCCGGACAAGCCTCGGGGACCGGCCCGCCCGGCAGCAGGGACGCAGGCCAACTTCAAGCAGCGCACGGCAGTGGCGCTCAAGAAGAACACCATCTTGGGCGTGCTCGACACGGCAGGTGGCGGACCCTCCAGCCCGGACGCAGGACCCAACGCCGGCAAGTACGCGAGCGCGTTCGATCCTACCGGCATCAACACCAGCGCGACCAAAGAGGGCTTCACCTCCCCCGTCGGCCCGGGTGGGGGCGGCGGCGGCGTTCCAGGCGGTACGGGTCAGCTCAAGGGCCTCGAGAAGGGCGAGCGCACGACCACCAAGCTCGAGACGGGCACGGTCAAGAAGACTGAGAAGACCGAAGAGAAGAAGGTCAACTACAACGTCAAGCTCTCCCCGGTCACCGCCGGTGGTGGCGGCGGTAAGCTGGACGTAGCGTCGGTCAATCAGGTGTTCCGTCGTCGCGCCAGTGCCGTCCGTGCGTGCTACGAGAGCCGCATGCACGCCAACTCCAACCTGGGCGGCAAGATCGTCATTCAGTTCACGATCAGCCCCGCGGGGCGCGTCACGGCCATCAGCGTGCTGTCCAACTCCACGGGCGACAGCCAGGTCGCAAGCTGCATTACAGACAAGGTCAAGAGCTGGAAGTTCGATGAGCCGGAGAACGGCTCGGTGATCTTCACCATCCCCATCGTCCTCTCCAAGGGCTGAGACCATCTCGTCGACCGACATGGAGCGCCGCCCGTGGACGCGATGGCTTTGGCTTGGCCTGCCCGGCTTTGCAGAGGTCGCGCTCGCGCTCGGCGCGCGCAGCACGCGGCTGACTCCAACGCACGCGGACTGGGACTCCGTGCTCGCTGTGGTCGACGCCGAGCTAGCCCCGGGCGACGTCATTTGGGTGCACCCGACCTGGTCGGCTGCGCCCTGGGCCGAGCTCGAGGCCATCGCGCTCAACAAGGGGCTCGCGCGCGGGAACGTCTTCCTGCACGCCGATCCGGTGACAGAGGCCGACGTCGCGCGCTTCAGGCGCGTGTGGCTCCTTCAGCGTACGGGCGACGCTCCTCCCCAGCCGCTTCGAGGCGCCGTCGAGCCACGCCATGCGGGAGGCCGCCTCCAAGTGCACGTCGCGACCGTGGCCGTCGGAGCCGTCGCGACGGACTTTCTGGGCACGCTGGAGAAGGCCCAGGTCGAGCGAATGGAGCCAGATGGTGGCCGCGGCGCTCCGTGTCGATGGTCGGGTGACCGGCAGCGGTGCGAAGGGCCCTTCTGGAAGGACGTCCGCGTGCAGTGGACGGAGGTCGGGAACACGCGTCGACGGTGTGTGTTCGCGCAGCCGCATCCCGATCGCGGCACGCTACGGATACGCTTTCCAGCAGTACCGCTCGGGACGCGGTTGGTGGGCGGCGTGGGCCTGAACCTGTGGGCCAATCGCTATGAGGAAGGCTCCGACGTCCGTTTCGGGATCGCGGTCGACGGCGCGACCGTCTACGAGACGCAGCTGCCGCGCCAGGACTTCACCTGGCACACCGTCGACGTCCCCACGACTCCGGGAGCGCACGAGGTGGTCGTCTCGCTCTCTGCCGACGACGCGCGCTGGCGCCAGGCGTGCTTCGATCTCGTCGCACTCGAGGCCGCGCCATGACCGGCCCGCACCTGCGTGCCTACCTCCGCGAACGCTTCCCCATCGGACCCTACCTGGTCTTGATCACCGCCATGACGCTCGCGACGCTCGGCGCGGCCAGCCTCGCGACGGCCGAACCCGTGCGCGTCGGGGCAACGCTCGGCCTGAGCGTACTGGTGCTGTTGTGCGCGTTCTTCCATCTGCGCGTCTTCGACGAGCACAAGGACTACGCCAAGGACCTCCAGGCGCACCCCGAGCGCGTGCTCTCCCGCGGGCTCATCACGCTGGCCGACCTGCGTCGGCTGGGAGGCCTGGCCATCGCGCTCGAGCTCGGGGCGGCGGCGCTGCTCGGCGCCCACGCGCTGGCCTGGACCGTCGCCGCGCTCGGTTTCAGCGTGCTCATGCGCTACGAGTTCGGTGTCGGGGCATGGCTCGGCAGGCACCTCGTGCTCTACGCGCTGACCCACAACCCGGTCGTGGGGCTCCTGCTGGCCGCCGTGCTCGCGGGTGCTTCGGGCACCATCACCACGCACCCCGCGATGCTGGCGATGCTCGCGCTCGGGACGTTCACCTCGCTCGGCTTCGAGATCGGCCGCAAGCTGCGCGCCGCCTACGAGGAGCGCGACGGTCAAGACACGTACACGGCCGCGCTCGGCATTCCGCGCGCGACGCTGCTCCTCGGGGTCGTGCAGCTCGGCTCGGTCGCGAGCGCCCTGCCCTTGCTGCCGAGCTCGAACACCGACGTCGTCGCTGCGCTCCTGCTCATTCCGGCGACGCTCACGGCCGTCCGCTTCGTGCGCGCGCCGTCGACCGCGACACGCAAGGCCGTCGAGGGCGTGTCGTCGCTGCTGGCGCTCGGCCTGTACGTGCTGGTCGCCATCGCGGCCATCACGACCTACGGCGCACGCTTCTCCTAGGCGCTACCAGCCGAGGCGGTGCTTGAGCACCTCGAGGCGCGCGTCGATCTCGTCGGTGGTGAGCGCCTTGTAGCGCGGCGGGAGGAAGCGGCCATCGGTGCATTCCTTGACGGCCACGAGGTCCATGTACTCGAGGTGGGCGGCGTGGGCCATGGGTCGCGCGTCGGCGAAGACCTCGGCCAGGATGTCCTTGAACGCCCGACGCTCCTCCGGCGCGCGCCCTCCCTGCAGGTCGAAGACGCGACTGGCGCGCACGAGCAGCGCCTCCATCTCGTTGCCCCCGACCTCGAGCGTCTCCGGCAAGTCCGGCAGCTCCTCGCCCGCGACGCCGACCTTCTTGGCCAGGTTCTGCAAGAGCGCCTTGCGCTCCACGTGGTCCTGCGGCGGAAAGAGCGGGACGTGCACGTCCAGACGACCCTGCCGCTTGAGGTCCACCTCGACGAGATCGGGCCTGCTGGTCGCGAAGACCCAGATGATCTTGCCGCGATTGCGGGTGTCGCTCATCTCCTTGGCGAGCATGGCGTAGACCCGCCCGCCGAGGCCGCCGTCGTTCGAGCCGCCGTCGCGCTTACCGGTGGCCTGGTCGGCCTCATCGACGAAGACCATGACCTGACCGAGCGCGCGCAGGATCTCGAAGATCTTCTCGAGGTTGCCCTCGGTCGAGCCCTGCCACTTGTCGCGGAAGTTCTTCATGACGACGCACGGGATGCCGATCTCGCCCGACCAGCAGGTCGTGAGGAAGGTCTTGCCGGTGCCGATGCGCCCGCAGAAGAGGTAGCCCATGGGCACCGACCGCAGCCGACCCGTCTTGATGAGCGTGGCGTCTTCGCGCAGCCAGCGTTTTACTTCGTCAAGTCCGGCGACGCTGTCCAGCGTGTAGCTCGACTCGATGAAGTCCAAAAGGCCGGCGCACTCCTTCTCGATGAGCTCGCGGCGCTGGCGCACGAGGTAGGCGGCGTCAATGGTGTGATCGTTCTTGGACGCGAGCTGGAGCGCGTTGCGCAGGTTGATGCGCGAGAGGCCGATGGAGCGCTGCGCGAGCACGTCGGCCGGGACCTCGAGCTTGGCCGCGATAGTGGGCTCCTGGCGGCAGAGCTCGGTGACGAACTCGTGCAGCTCGGGCGCCGTCGGCAGGGCCAAGTGAATCTTGGAGGCGTGCGGGTTGTTGGCGAGCGCGGAGTGCAGGTCGTTCAGCGTCTCCGCCACGAGGATGGTGAGCGCCTGGCCTGCCACGAGCGCCGGATCATTGGCCCAGTCCAGGAGCCGGATGAGCGCCTCGGCGTGCGAGCCCGAGACCTGGAGGCTATCGCCGCGCGGGGCGAGGAACTGCGCGTACTCGACGAGGACCGCGACCCGCAGTGGCTTGGTCACGAGCTGGTTGTTCTCGATGACGGGCCGCTGGGCCGCCCAGTCCAGAAAGCGGTCGATGACGGTGAGGGCCACGGCCGGCTGACGCGGGATGGCCGCCGGCGAGGTCGCGTATTGCGTGCCGTTCCACTGGTCGAAGCTCTTGAGGAAGGCCAGGAACTCCTTGAGCCCCTTCTTCGTCTGGACGCCCGTGCTGCGGTCGTAGGTCAAAATTACGTCGTACGGCGCCAGCATGACCTGCTCGAGGAACTGCCCGAGCGAGAGGAAGCTCACGACGCCGCCCGCGACGGGCGAGTGCGGCACGAGGTCGAAGACCGCGCCGTGCAGGATGAACTGGCTGGTGGTGCCGCTCCGGAAGACGGAGCGCATCTCTTCGGCCCAGGCGGGCAGGCGCGGCCGACTCATGGCGCCGGGCTCAGCTCTCGGGGACCTTGACGGCAGCGGGCGCGGCCGTCTCCACGGGACCGAGGTCCAGCGGGGCAGCCACGTTCGGCGACGCGGCCGCCGGGGCGGTGGACTTGAGGCCCATCTGCGAAGCGAACTCCGCCAGCGCCTGCGCCTCAAGCGCCTTCTGCTCGGCAGCGGACATGTTCCAGTCCGCGGCCTCGACTTGACCCTGCGCAACCTTGGCCTTGCCCTCCGCGTTGGCGATGCGCTCGTCGAGGTGCTCGTTGATCTTGTCCAAGTTGGCCCCCGAGCCGTCGATGTTGAAGGCGGTGGCCGACGCAATCTCGGTGAGCTGCGCCTGTGCCTCGGCCATCTTGGCGCGCGTGATCTTGCCCTCGATGGACTTGATCTTTTTCTGTGCGCTGTCGATGTAGACGTCTCGCTGCTTGGTCAGGGACTTCACTAGCTCTTCGGCCTGCACGAGCTGCGCCTTGTTCTCCTCGACCTGCCGTTGGAGGTCCTTGCTCTGAAGCGCCAGCTCGCCGGCCTTGTCCATTTGACTGGCGGCGAACAAGGCGGAGATGCGGCTCTTGAGCATCTCGTTCTTCTTCTCCTGTTCGAGCGTCTGCGCCTTCAGGCGCGAGACGAGCGCGTGCTGCTTGGCGAGGCTCTCGTTGTAGTTGGCCATGGCCTTCTTGAGCTCGTTCTTCTCGTTCTCGAGGAGCGCTTCGGGATTGGCGGCCTCCATCTTGGAGACGGCCTGCGACGACTTTCCCTTGAAGATCGCGACGATTCGAGCCCACAACCCCATCTTGACACCTCCACCAAACGCGGCGGCACTATAGGCGCGAGGGCCAGGGGCGTCAACGCGAACGACGGGGCCCCGTTCCCGCGGCCCAGCGTTGTCGCCAACAGCCGCGGTCGGCTATGGTGCCCCCATGCTCGACCCGACGCGCATCGTCCCTCTCGTGTTTCTTCTTCTCGTGGCGCCCGCCGCACGGGCCGACGACCCGTGGGCAGCCATCCAGCGCTGCGACGTCCCCGAGCCCGGCACCTGCCCGGCCGTGGCGACCCTGCTCAAGGACGGCCCGGCCGCCGTCGCCGCCGTCGTGTCGGCGTTGCGCAGCGACGAGCAACGTTCGCGCTACGCGGCGGCTCGACTCGTGGGCCGGTCGGAGCTAGGCGATCCGGCAACGCAAAGCGCCACGCTGCTGAAGGCGCTCGCGGAGACGCCCGACCCCGTGCGCGGTGAGACGCTGAACGCCCTCGGTCGGCTCGAGACGACCGACGCGGCGGCCGCACTCGTCGCCGCGCTCAAGGACGGCGCGACCGACGCGCGCAATCGCGTCTTCGCAGCCCAGGCGCTCGACGGCAAGAAGGGCGACGCGGTCCGCCTGGCGTTGGAGACCGCGCTTGAGGACCCCGTCCCGCAGGTCCAGCAAGCGGCCGCGACCTCGCTGCGTGACCCCGCGGCGATTCCGGCGCTCATCCGGCGTGCGCTTTCAGAGAAGACGGCCGGCTTCGTGCGACAGGCAGCCGCGCTGTCGTTGGGCGCGATCGGCGACGTGCGGGCCCTGCCAGTGCTCGTCGTACTGCTCGGGTGTCCGAACGAGCTGGCGCGACGCGGCGCACTCATGGGGCTCGCGAGGCTCAAGGACACGACCGCCGCGCTGGCCATCACGTCGCTGGTTCGCGATCCCGCTGTCGGCGTCGATGCCCTCGACGCTCTCGCGGCGCTCGGTGCCTCCGAGGCGGCCGACGCCGTCGGTGCAGTCGCCGCCGATCCAACGGCTGCGCTCCCCCATCGGCTGCGCGCGCTCGCAGCGCTGGCTCGGCTCCAGGGCGCGAAGGCCTCGCCCGGGGTGGTGGCGGTGCTCACCGCCAACGAGGCAGAGCTCGCGCGCGCCGCGGCAGAGTGCCTCGGTCAGCTCGCGGACCCCACGACTGCGCCCGCGTTGGTCGCCGCCTTCGACCGCAAGGACGCCGAGCTCAACCGCACGCTGTTCTGGGCGCTCAAGGCGGTGACCGGCAAGGACCATGGGCTCGACCCGGACGCGTGGCGCGCCGCGATCGCGGCGCCTCCCAAGTCACCGTAGACACGGCCAAGTCCATTGATCTTGCCGCTCGGCGCCGGCAGACTCGCGCCATGTCGACGCCAAAGCACCTCCCAGCCTGGTATGACGCGGGAAACCCCATCGCGCCGACGGCCACGCAGTGGGCCACTCTGACCGAGTCCGAGCGCCGCGCCGTCTGTGCCGCGCTCCCCATCGAGGTCGAACACGACTTCATGAGCGAGGGGGATGCGCACGCGCGCGCGGTCCTCGAGTCCGCCGAGATGCTCACGAACCACTTCGGCGGCGGCGGCTCCGGTCCGCGGCGCTTCTACTTGGGCAAGTCGCTCATGGTCTACTACCCGGGCGAGGCCGGCTTCGCGCCCGATCTCTTCCTGGTGTTCGACGTCGAGGACCACGACCGCAACTCCTACGTGGTCTCCGCGGAAGGGCGACCGCTCGACTTCGTGCTGGAGGTCATCTCGGAAGGGGATGCCAAGAAGGACCTGGTGCGCAACGTCGCACGCTATGCGCGCCTCGGCATCCCGGAGTACTTCGTGCTGGACCTGAACCGCCGGAGACTGCACGGCTTTCGACTGCCCCCGGGAAGCACCGTCTACCAGCCGCTGCTGCCGCAGCTCGGACGCTTTACGTCGGACGTGCTCGGTCTCCACCTCGGGATGGAAGGCCGACGCCTTCGCTTCTATGTCGGCGAGGCCGCGGTCCCGACGGCGCGAGAGGTTCGGGAGCGCATTCAAGCGAGCCTGGATGAGACGGCCGAGAGCCTCAGGCTCGAGGCGCAGCGCGCGGAGACCGAGGCTCAGCGCGCGGAGACCGAGGCGCAGCGCGCGGAGACCGAGGCGCAGCGCGCGGAGACCGAGGCGCAGCGCGCGGAGACCGAGGCGCAGCGCGCCGCTGAGGCGATGCAGCGCGTCGCGGAGCTCGAACGACGCCTGGCCCAGCTGACGCGGCCCGAGCCTGCGTAGCGGCACTCGGGCAATTCCTCAGCGAGTCACGACTAGCTCTGCGGCTCACCCGTCGGTGGCGGCGGCGCGTCACCGTCCGTGCTGGGCGTGCCGTTGCCTGCGCTGCGATCCCGCCCGCGGCCTCGGCGGCGCGAACGGCGGCGGCGGTTGGCCCCCTCCTGCGCGCCCGTCTCCTCCAGGCCGCCCACGTCGGTCGTCTCCTCGGGGGCTTCGTCGAGGTCGACCTCGGGATCCAGCTCATCGCCGGGGTCCTTGGGTCGAGGCGCGGCCGCGACCGGAGGCGGCGGCGGACGCCGTGGCGGTGCGGGTGGCCGAGGCGCCTCGGCGCGTGGCGCGGGCCGAGCCGCGGGGGTCGGAGGCGGCGGCGGACGCACGGGATGCTCATGGCGGCGCTCCTCGATGCGCTTGGCCACGGCCTGCTCGGTGACCGGCGGAAGCGATGGCTCACCACCACCAGGGCTGCCCATCTCGTCTTTCGGCGTAAAGATGCGCTTCATCCATCCGAGGAAGCCCACGCCGCGACGGTCGCCCTGCCCGTCCTGGGGAGTGGCCGTCTCCGGGCGCGCGCCATTGGCGGCCGGAGTGCTCTCGACGACGTCTGCCGGGGTGTTCTCGACCTCGTCGATGTCGAGCTCCACCGGAGCGGCACCCTCCGTTGCGGGCACGGGGCCCTCGCCTGCGCCACCACGCCGCGGCTCACGCCGACCATCCCGATCGCGATTGCGTCCGCGTGGCCCGTCCCGATCCCGATCACGGTCGCGTCCGCCGCGGTTCCGGCCGCGTCCCCGCTCGCGCTCGCCGTCCCCCTCGCGCTCGATGCGCACGCGCTCGAGCTTGGCGATCGGCTCGTCCGCCAGGCCATCGACGTCGGGCTCGATGGGCCGGAACTCGAAGTCGTCGTCCTTGGCGGCCTCCTCGGCGCGGAGCAGCGCGTCGCGCTCGGCGATGGCGGCGTAGATGGCGGCGTGGTCGAACTCCAGCGCCTCCAGCCCGTCCTCGGGCTTGGGCAGCGGGCTCTGCTCCTTGCGGACGACCTCGTTGCGGATGAGATCGCAGAGCTGATAGAGCCGCTGCGGCGGCTGCTTTGGACCCTTCATCACGACGATGTCGAGCGCGACGAGGTTGGCCGGCATGTCGGCGTGCGCCACGACCTCGACGATGGTGCCGAGCTTCTGCTCGAGCTCGACGAGGTCCTTGCGTCGCCGGTTCAGGAGCAGGTTGGCGATCCCGAGCGGCGTCGTCGCGCGGACGTACTTCACGCCGCCGCGCAGGCACGCCTCCTCGATGCGCCGGAGCAGCGACAGACCGGCGGACGCCGGCGAGCGCACGCGACCGGTGCCGTCACACGCCTCACAGCGGCGCGCGACCGAGGTCGAGAGGCTCTTGCGGAGGCGCTGGCGCGACAGCTCCATGAGCCCGAACTCGCTGATGCGGCCGAACTTGAGCTTGGCCTTGTCTCGCGCGAAGGCCTCACGGAGGCGCTGCTCGACGAGCCGATTGTGCTTCTTGTCGCGCATGTCGATGAAGTCGCAGACGAGCAGCCCGCCCAGGTCTCGGATGATGACCTGGCGCGCGATCTCCTCGGCGGCCTCGAGGTTGGCGGTCAGCGCCGTCTCCTCGATGTCCTTCTCCTTGACGCGCCCGGAGTTCACGTCGATGGCGACGAGCGCCTCGGTGGCGTCCATGACAATCGAGCCACCGCTCGGCAGCTCGACGCGGCGGGCGAAGACGCTCTCGATCTGGTCCTCGGCGCCGAACTTGAGGAAGAGCGGCGACTCGCCCTCGTACAGGCGCAGCTTCTCCCGCGCGCCGGGCATCAGCACGGCCATGAACTCGCTGATCTCTTTGAGGATGCCGCGGTTGTTGACCCAGATCTCCTCGATGTCGTCGGTGAAGTAGTCGCGGATGAAGCGCACCGCGTGGCACCGGTCCCGATAGACGAGGCCGGCCGCGCGGCGCTCCTTGAACTTCTGCTCGACGGTGTCGTAGAGCTTGGTGAGGTAGAGCAGGTCCTTCTTGAGCTCGAGCGGGCGCTGATCGCGGCCGGCGGTGCGAATGATGACCCCGAAGCCATCGGGCACGCCGATGTCGTCGACCGTCTCCTTGAGCCGCCGGCGATCGACGTCGGTCACGCGCCGGCTGATGCCGTGCTTCTCGGTGTCCGGCATGAGCACGAGGTAACGGCCGGGCAGCGACACGTAGGTCGTGAGCGTGGCGCCCTTGGTGCCGATCTCGTCTTTGACGATCTGCACCATGAGCTCCTGCTTGTTCTGGAGGAGCTGCGTAATGTCGGGCCGCTTGTCGTTCTTGACGTTGGCCGGCCAGAGACGCTCGTGGATCTCGGACAGCGGCAGAAACCCCTGCTTCTCCTCGCCGAAGTCGACGAAGGCGGCTTGCAGGCTCTGCTCCACCTTGTGGATGACGCCCTTGTAGATGTTGCCGCGGCGGCCTTCGCTGTCCTCCGCCTCGATCTCTAGATTCTCGAGGCGGGTGCCGTCGATGATCGCGACGCGGCTCTCTTCCGCGTCAACGCTGATAAGAATTCTTCTAGCCATGGTGAAGTCGTGCTCCAGGGAGGCGCGCTGTTCGTCCCAGGTGGGCGCCTCAAAGAGCTCCGAACGTCCCTCATGCTCATCCTCCGCCTCCCGGATCGGGTGTGTTGGAGGTGGCGCCATCGACCTCGGAGGTCGCGCCGTCGCTGAGGGGTGCCGTCGTGTCGGCGGTGTCCGGAGCGGGTGTGGTGTCGAGGCCGTCGGAGCCCGTGCTCGCGTCGGCCAGAGTATCGGGACCGCTGGTGGCGCCTGCGCCATCGACGAGTGCGTCGAAGGCAAGGGTCACGCCGCCGTCGGTCGCCCGCGGATCGGTGTAGGTGGCATCGGCCGGAGTCAGGAGACAGCGTCCATCTCGATCGACGGTGCCCCCGGGGCACACGTCCTCCGTCTTGCACCCCGCGGCCAACGTCACGACCGTCGCGAGGACGGCGAGCGCAAGCTGAGGCTTGACAAGAGCGAGTCCGGGGTGGGAATCGAGGATGGCGAAAGCTCCGTGGGCCGGTCTGCAGGACGCTCCTACACCTCCGGCGGTGTCGCGCTTCTACTCGAAGGAGCGACCGGCGTCAAGGACCCGCTGCATCACGAACGTCGCCTGGCGCGCGTGACGACCGAGCCTCGATCTGGCAGAGTTCGCGCCGCGATGAGCGACCTTCCTCGAATCGACGCGGAGCCCGAGCGGGTTCTGGCACGCCCCACGGTCGTCCTGGTCGTCGATGACGAAGAGGCGGCCCTGGCCGTCATCCCCGAGGCGCTGCGAGACGGGCTGGAGGATCTCGGCTGGCGGTCTTTGGTCATCGAGACGGCCTCGAGCGGCGAGGAGGCCATCGAGGTGGCCACCGCGCGCGGTGAGCTGCACCTGCTGGTCACCGACGTCATCATGCCGGGCATCGACGGCATCGAAACGACCGCGCGGCTCCGGGCGCTCTTTCCGGAGCTCGCCACAGTCGTCATGACGGCGCATGCGCCGCAGCACACGACTCCCATTCGGGCGTTGCGTCTCGGTGCTGCGGACTATGTGACCAAGCCGGTCTCGCCCGACTACCTCGTCGAGACGTGCCACCGCCAGCTCCTGCTCCATCACCTGCGGCGTGAGCGAGACGAGAGCCGCACGCTACTCGAGTCGCTGCTCGACAGCACCGACGCAGGCGTGCTGTGTGTGCGAGGCGAAGAGCTGCTGGCCATCAACGCGGCGGCAACGGCGCTGCTCGGCCCGCTCAGTACAGGACACGGCGTGAAGGAGCGGCTGCGCGAACTGGGTCTCGACGCGGCGCTCCACACCGACGGTCAACAGAGGTCGAACATCGAGGTGCGCCTTCCGGCGGATCCCGAGTCGGGGCGCGCGGCCAAGGTGATCGCGGTCGCCAGCAACACGGTGACGACCCGCAGCGGCCGGCGTCTTGGTGACGTCCTCGTCCTGCGCGACGTGACGTCGCTGTTGGAGCAGCGCAGCGTCGAGTCCTTCAAGAAGATGGCGGCCATCGCCGCACACGAGATGAAGAATTCCGTCACGGGCCTCGGGCTCATCACCCAGCATCTCGTCGCGCGCCTCGAGGCTGGCCACATCGATCCCCAGGAGACCGGGCAGATGGCCCAGATCATCCTCGACACGGTCGGGCGCCTCGATCGCTTTGCGCGGAGCTTCCTCGACTTCAGCCGGGTCCCGGATCCGGCGCTGTTGCGCGCAGAGCCCAACGGGATCGTGGTCGAGGCGCTGGGCTTGTACGGCGAGAGACGGGGCCTGCCGGACTGGGTTCAGCTCGTGACGCGCCTGGGTGACGGCCTGCCGCAGGTCTGGGCCGATCGCGACCTGCTGTTCCAGGTCATCCAGAACCTCGTGCTCAACGCGGTCGACGCGATGCAGTCGCGCGGCAGGGGCACCATCACGCTCGAGACGGGCGCAGGGGAGCTCGGCGGTAGTCCAGCCGTGCGCATCGCCGTACACGACGACGGTGAAGGCATCCCGCCGCAGCTGCTCGAGCGAATCTTCGAGCCGAACGTCACGACGCGCGAAGCTGGGACCGGACTCGGCTTGGTCATCGTACGCGATATCGTCCACAAGCACGGCGGGACCGTGCGCGTACGCAGCCAACGCGGGCATGGCGCCACGTTCGAGGTGCTGCTCCCCGCGGCCAGCTGACCTCGCGGAGCGCACGTTGTTGGCAAAACCAGCTAACTCGCGGTAACGTCGGCGATTGCTGCCCTATGCTCGCGCGCCATACCATCGTCGGCTTCTTCGTCGCGCTCCTGCCCGGCCTCGCCTCCGCCGAGCCGCCGGAGGACGACACGCCTGAGCCGACGGCCGTGCCTACCCCACTGCCGAGCTCCATCGCCGGTCGCTGCGAGGCGCTCCTCCCGATGATGGAGCGCGTCGCGACCGCCCAAGGCGTCGATGTGGGCCTGATGGTCGCCGTGGCACGCATCGAGAGCGGCTTCGATCCGCGCGCGGAGAGCCGAGCCGGTGCCCTGGGGCTCATGCAGGTCATGCCGGGGACCGGCCGGACCTTTGCGTGCGGAGACCTGAAGGACGCCGAGCAGAACGCCCAGTGCGGAGCGAAGGTGCTCCGTAAGTACTTCGAGCGCTACAAGAACAACGCGGCGTTCGGGCTCTCGGCCTATCACATGGGCCCACTGCACGCCGATCGCGCGCAGACCGACGCGCGGCTGCCGCAGAACCTGTCCTACGTCGAGAACGTCCTCCGCGTACGCTCGCGCTTCCTGCGCGCGGGGGGCTCGTGCCGCGTCATGGCGCAGCCCGTCGGACCCCAAAGAGCACCCTAGCGCACGGCGATGAGGCTGGAGGTCACGCCGGGCGTCGCACTCGGGGCGTAGCCGACGACGACGGTCAGCCCGTCGTACAACACGACGTCCATGGCCGCGGCGCTGGGCGTCCCCGTCGTGCCGAACGCGCCGCTGCCATCGATGGGCAGACACGCGGCGACGCAGCTCACCGTCGCGGTGGTGACGAGTCCATGCTCGGTCCAGCCTTGGCTCGGCGCGGAACCCGTGGCGTGGAGCCAGACCGTCGCGGTCGTCTGGATCGCGCCGGCGCGCACGCCGGCCAAGACGGCCGTGTCCGCGTCCATGCCGACGCCTTGAAAGTCGACCTGAGACTGCGACGTCGCCGCCGTCGTTACGACGGTCCACTCGGACTTGCCGGCGGTGGTCGTGCGTGCCCGAAGGAGCCCACGGGTCCCGGCCCACCAGACGGGCGAACCGGCGACGCTCGCGACGTCCCGCGAGCGACTGGGCCCGCTCGCCTGATCGAAGTAGGAGACGCCAAAGTCCGTGCCGCTCTGCGTCGGGAAGGCGAACGCGTCGCTCGACCAGCCGAGCGCGCCGACGGCGAAGTCGGCGACCAGCATTGCCTGCGCGCCGCCGGTGGCTCCCATCCAGCTGCTCATGGCGCGCGGTTGCTCGGACTCGGCAAAGCTCGGCCACGCGATACCGAGCTTGGCGCAGGTGTTGGAGGTGCGCGCACAGTGCACGATCCAGGAGGCGCCATTGGTTCGACCGGCCAGGAACAACGGCGTGAGCGGCTGGCCCGGAGCGGCCGGCGCGGCGTGAGCGGCCGTGGTACCAGCCGCCTCGGGGAAGGTCGAGAACGCGTCGTCGAGAGCGCTGCCAAAGGCCCAGACGCCGTCGTCGTCCTGCGTCAACAGCCGTCCGGTGGCCGTCACCGCGACACGGTCTCCGAGCGCGACGTAGCGGTCGGAGACGAGCACACTCGCCGGCACGACGGTGGAGGCTGCCGGCCCGGTGGCGCCGAGGGTGACGAGGAAGGCGCGAACGCCGGTAATGCCCGAGTCGCCGCCCGTGGCGACGATCTCGCCGTCGGAGACGCCGATGTGATCGAGCCAGGTCTGGCCCAGCGCGCCCGAGGGCGAGCCCACCGTCGCGACGAAGCCGGCGCAGACGCCCGCGGCGCAGACGTCGGCCACGGTCTCGGCGTCGCCATCGTCGCACGCGAGCACGTTGGGCGTATGCGTGCAGTCCGCGACGGCGTCGCACCCGTCGTTGGTGCAGGGGTTGTCGTCGTTACAAGCGCTCGCCTGCGGTGCGTGGTCGCAGACGCCGTCCTTGCACGCGTCCGCCGTACATCCGACGCCATCGTCGCAGCTCTTGGCCGGGAACACGCAGCCCTGGCTCGGCTCACATCCATCGACCGTACACGGATTGGTGTCGGCGCACACGATCGGCGCGAAGATGCACCCGGTCGGCGCCGTGCAGCTGTCGGTCGTGCAGGCGCTGCCGTCGTTGCACGTGGCAGGGAGGTGCGCACAGCCTTGCCCGGTCACGCAGGCGTCGTCGGTGCACGCGTCGCTGTCGTCGCAGGCGTTGGCCACGTGGGTGCAGCCGCTCTTCGGGTCGCAGCCGTCCACCGTGCACGGCTCCGCGTCGGCGCAGCTCGCCGGAGTGGTGACGCAGCCCGTCGCGGGCGCACACGCGTCGTCGGTGCACGCGTCCCCGTCGTCGCACACCGGCGCCTCCGTGATGCAGCTCCCGGTCGCCAGCTCGCAGACCGGCACGTTGCAGGCGTCGCCGCCGCCACACACCTTGGCCGTTCCTTTACAATGGCCACCGACGCACGTATCCGAGGTGGTGCACTTGTTGGCATCATCGCACGACCCGGTCTTGGGCGTGGACTGACAGCCCGTGGCTTTCTGGCAGGCCGTCGTCATGCACGGCCCGCCGCTCGGACAGACCACGGCCGTGCCATGGCATCCAGTGTTGCCACACGTATCGGCCGAGGTGCAGGCGTCGCCGTCATCGCATGGCCCGCCCGGCGCGGGCGTAAAGACGCAGCCGTCCTTGGCCTCGCACGCGTTAGCGGTGCAGGCGTCGCCGTCATCGCAGACCTTGGGCGTCCCGCCGCAGCTCCCGCCGGTACACTGATCGAGCAACGTGCAGGCCTGACCATCATCGCAGGCGGTCCCGTCGGACACCTTGACCGTCGCGCAGGTGCCGGTGCTCTTGTCGCATTGGGCGACGTGGCAGGGGCCAACGTCCACGTCGTCGCAGGCGGGCACCGTGGCCGGATCGACAACGCAGCTCCCTTGCACACACTGGAGCTTCCCGTTGCACGCGTCGCCGTCGTCCGGACAGGGGCTCGTCGCGCTGCACCCGCACGTATTCTTCCCCGGAACGCACTGCACGCCGCTACACGCGTCGTCCTGCGTGCATGCGTTGCCGTCGTCGCAGGGACCGACCGCCGTCGCGTAGGTGCAGCCCGACTTCGGGTCGCAGGCGTCGCTCGTGCACACGTTGGCGTCGTTGCAGTCGAGCTTGGAGGTGCCCTTGCACACGCCCGCGTCGCAGACGTCGAGCGAGGTGCACGCGTCGAGATCACTGCACGGGGTGCCGCTGACGGGCGCGTGGGCGCAACCCGAGGCGGGCTTGCAGCCGTCGAGCGTGCAGGCGTTGCCGTCATTGCAGCTCAAGATGGCGCCGCCTCCGCAGACGCCCTTGGTGCACGACTCGCCGGCAAGGCACTGGTCGCCATCGTCGCACGCTGAGCCGTCGGGGAGCACATCGTGCTGGCAGCCTCCCTTCGCGTGACAGGTGTCCTTCGTGCACGAGTCGGCATCGGCGCAGTCGAGGGCCTTGCCGCCCAGGCACTTGCCGAGCTGGCAGACCTCGTCGCCGTTGCACACGTCTCCGTCGGGGCACGCCGAGCCGTCGGCCTTGGGCTTCGACACGCAGGTTCCCGAAGCCTCGTCGCACATCGCCTGGTCGCAGGGACCGACGGGGAGCGTGCAGCTCCACGCGGAGGAGGGCACCGTGCACTTGCCCGCGAGGCAGCGGGGGGTCCCACCACAGACGGAGGGTCCCGCGCACGCCGCCCCCTCGGAGCGGGGCCGGGTGACACACTTCTGGTTCTCGATGGCGACCTCGAGGCACGGGTCGGTCACCGGCGGCAGCTGCTTCTCGCAGCACGCGACGGTGAGGCACGGTCCGGGTCCCGGCGGCGTGTTGGGAACAGCCGCCGAGGGACCCTGGGCGACGACGGCCGAGCGATCGGGCCCCAGCGTCACGCCAAGCTCGACGCCGGCGGCGCCCTCCTCACCGCAACCGGACAGCGCGGCGGATTCAATGACAACGATAGCGAATGCGAGGGCGCGACAGCTCATTGGCGGATGGTACGGCTGGGGTGCCGAGCCCGCAATGAAACCCGCGTGGGAGACACGTGCCTCAAGTTTGTGGAGTCGACCCCAATCGAGTAGTCAGAAGGGCATGGGGCGCCACTGCACCTTCGGGATCGGGCTCGTCGTCGCGCTCGTGGGGTTCAGCAGCCGCGCCCACGGTGAGCAGCGTGGGTTCACGTCGGCGTTCCTCGGCTGGAACCCGGACTCGACGGACTTCGCCTACGTCTTCACCCGGCTCCGCGATGGCATGGAGAGCACCTTCCTCAAGGCGGTCAACGACTCGGGGCGCGCCGTGGCCAAGCCCTGTAAGGGCGGCGTACGGCGTCGCGCCAAGGAGCTCCAGTACGTCATCGAGGAGGTGCGAGGCCAGCGGCTGTCGAGCGTCGTGCAGGCCTTCGCCATCGCCGCGGGCAAGACGCTCCGTGTCGTCGTTGAGCTGTCCGGAGACCGGCTCTGGTACTCGGTCTGGCTGGACGACGTGAATCGCCCCGGGGAGCCGAGCCGCTTGAGCAAGGGCTACTTCGACGAGCTCTGGACGGGCGTGAACGCGCGCGTCTTCCCGGCGCCCAATCGGCAGTGGGCGGTCGTGGTACTGGAGCTCACGACCCCGTACCGGGTGGAGTCGTGGGTCGAGGGAGTGCGCCTGCGCGGCCTCGAGCGGGGCGGCAAGATCCCGTGAACGTGCTCTCGGAGACCTCGCGCGCCGCGCATCTGACCTGGCTGCGCGCCGATCCGGGCTCACACCTGCTGCCGTTGGGTGCGCTCTGCGCCTCGCCCGACGACTTCCTCGTCTATGGGCACGACGCGCCGCTCGCGGGAGTGGCGGTCTCGTGGCGCGGCGTGGCCCTCCCCTACGGAGATGCGCTGGCGGTCGCCGCGCTGGCGGGGCCTGTGCGGTCGCGCCACCCGATTCGGATGATCGTGGGCGTACGCGACACGGTCGACGCGTTCGTCGCCGGCATGGGTCGCAACCTCGTGCCCCGCGTGCTGCGGGACCATCGGCGCTACGTGTACACGCGGGACGCGGTGGACCGCGCGCCACGTCAGTCAGCGGCGGCTCCTCCGGCGGTGACCCTGCGCCTCGCCAGGGCGCGTGACCTCGATGCCGTCGTCTCGCTCGCGTCGTCCATGGAGTCCGAGGAGCTGCCCACGTCCTCCGGGCTCCGCGACGACCCCGGGTTTCGGCGCCACGTCGCGCGCCTCATCCGCGAAGGGCGGGCCTATCTCGGCACCGACGAGCGCGCGCTCCTCTTCAACGTCTTCATCTCGGTGCTGACCCCCGACGGCGCCGAGCTCGAGGCCATCACGACGCAGCTCGAGGCGCGACGCCGCGGTGTGGCGCGGAGCTGCCTCGGGGCATTGGCGGAGACGCTCTTCGAGAGCGGCGTGCCACGCGTGTCGCTGCACGTCCACGAAGCGAACGGACCGGCGGTCGCTCTGTATGAGTCGCTCGGTTTCCAGCGCGGAGCGGCGTTTCGACTCACGGTGATCTAGGATACCCGCATGACTTTTCCGTACTTCGTTATGTCCGCCGCGTGCGCCTGCCTCCTCTCGCTCACGGGCTGCGCGACGACGCAAGCCCCGTCTCAGCACGTCGTGCGCACGACGGGAGGCGTCGTCGTGAGCGTCGATCGCTACGCCTCCGACATCGGCGCGGCCGTGCTGCGGCGCGGTGGTCACGCGGTCGATGCCGCTGTCGCGGTCGGTTTCGCGCTGGCGGTCACCTGGCCCGAGGCCGGCAACGTCGGCGGCGGCGGCTTCATGCTGGTGCGCGAGGCGACGGGCGAGGCCATCTTCGTGGACTATCGCGAGACGGCCCCCGCAGCGGCGGGACCAACCTACTTCCTCGACGCCGCGGGCCGGGTCGATCCCCAGCGAGTGCGCCTCGGCGGCTGGTCGGCGGGGATCCCGGGAACGGTGGCGGGGCTCGCGGCGGCTCATGCGCGCTATGGCCGACTGCCGTGGAAGAGCCTGGTCGAGCCCGCAGTCGCGCTCGCACGAGACGGCTTCATCGTCGATGACCGCCTGACCGCCGGGCTCGCGGCGCAGCTGCCGGAGCTGACACAATTCCAGGCGACCCGCGACGTCTTCTTTCACGGCGGGAAGACGCCGGTCGCCCCGGGCGAGCGGCTGAGCCAAGCCGATCTGGCGCGCGTGCTCGAGACCGTCGCCAAAGACGGACCGCGGGCGTTCTACGAGGGTCCGTTGGCGAGCGGCATGGTCGAGGCGATGAAGGCGGCGGGTGGTTCGTGGACGGCGGCGGACCTAGCCGCCTATCGGGTCGTGATTCGTCAACCCTTGCGCTTCACGTTTCGTGGGCTGTCGCTCCTCGCCGCGCCCCCGCCCTCGTCGAGTGGCGTGGCCATCGGCGAGATGCTGGCGATCCTCGACGGCCTCGCTCCGGAGTCTCTCACCGCAGGCGCGCCCCAGACGCTCCACCTCTTGGCGGAGACGATGCGCCGAGCCTTCCTCGACCGCGCGCTCCACCTCGGTGATCCGGATCACGTGCCCGCGGTGACCACCGACGCGGCGCGCCTGCTGACACCGGCACACGCAGCCGAGCGGCGGACGTCGATCGATCGGGGACGCGCGTCGCGCAGCGCAGCGCTGGCGCCACCGGGGCTCCTGTCCGCGCCCGCCGAGGGATCGGACACGACGCACTTCAGCGTCGTCGACGCGGCCGGAAACGCCGTGGCCAACACCTACACCATCGAGGAGTCGTTCGGCTCCAAGGCGGTGCTGCCCGGCTATGGCTTCCTGCTCAACAACGAGCTCCACGACTTCAACGTCAAGCCGGGCCACACCGATCGTTCCGGCGCCGTGGGCACCGCGCCCAACCAGGTCGCGCCCGGAAAGCGTCCGCTGTCGAGCATGGCGCCGCTCATGGTGGAGCGCGCTACGACAGAGGCTGGCGTCACGCGCCACGGCGAGCTCGTCGCGGTCCTCGGCAGCCCGGGCGGACGCACCATCATCAACACGGTGTTTCAGGTCTTCCTCAACCTCTTCGTCTTCAAGCTCGCCCCCGAGGCCGCCGTCGCTGCGCCGCGCGTGCATCACCAATGGATGCCTGATCGCCTCTTCGTGGAGCGCGAGGTCCCGACCGCCACGATCGAGGCGCTCCTCGGGATGGGTCACTCCGTCGAGCGGCTCCCACGCAACCTCGGGCACGCCAACACGATTGTGCGCGAGGGCGACCGCTGGGTCGGCATCGTGGACGCACGCCGCGGTGGGCACGCGGCCGCGGCGCCGTAGCCGTTACTCCGCGGGATCGCAGCCAAAACCGTCGTCGGGCTCGTCCTTGAGCTCCTCGGCGAGCCGGCGAAACGCCGCGTGGTCGACGACGACGCCTTGGCCGATGAGGAACGCTGTCGCTCTCCGCTCCGCCTCGCGCGTGCGCCACTCGGTCCAGGCTGCCGTCGCCGCCATGTCGTCGCTCAGGAGGTTGCGAAAGCGGCGAAAGGGCTTGTCCCGCAGCAGCGCGCCGACGAGCCGCGGGCCGAGCAGGCCCGAGTACGCGCTCGCCGCGAACGCCTTCATGCTCTGGTACTCCTCGTCGGACTCCATGTAGGGGACCTCGACCCACGCGTCGCCGCGCGGCACGGTCGGAGCCGCAGCGCGACGCCGACTGCTGCGAGCCGATTTCGGCGCACGCACTCGCAGCGACTCGAGATCGAGCCAGTACACGGCGTGCGGTGACGCCTCGCGAAAGGCCAAGACAACGTCTCTCCAAAGACCCTTCTGGCGCGGTGCGGCCGGGGCTGCGACGGGAGGCGCACAGGGCGCCGGAGGAGGCCGGGCCGCGACGGGAGGCGCACGCGGTGCCTGCGGTGGCGGCGGAGCCTGCGGGGGGGGCACGGGCGGCGGGAGCACCCGGGGTCGCGCAGGACGGTCCGCCTGACGGCGGAGCCGAACGGGGCGAAGCTCGGGAGGCTTGGTCTTGGGTGGGCGCGGCATCGGGTCGCGCCCGCCCGGCAGATGGGCTGTTCGGCGCGCGCGGAAACCGTTACCGTGCGCGAGTGCAAAGCGTCAAGCACGTCCTGTGGGTCACGCTCGCGCTCAACGTCCTGGTCGCCGTCGCGAAGCTCGTCGTGGGCAAGCTCATCGGGTCGCTCACGTTGGTGTCGGACGGCGTCCATTCGTTGACGGACGGCTCGTCCAACGTCATTGGGCTCGTGTCCATGGCCTGGGCCGCGCGCCCTGCCGACGCGAGCCACCCCTATGGGCATCAGAAGTTCGAGATCCTCGCCGCCACGGCGGTCGGGGTCTCGCTCTTCATCACGGCCTGGGAGATCGGCCGACACGCGGTGAGCGCGATGCTCACGCCGTCAGCGCCACCGACGATCGACGCGTTGGGCTTCGTAGTCGTCGGGGTCACCTTCGCAGTCAATGTCTTCGTCGCGAGCTACGAGCGCGCCGCGGGCAAGCGCCTCCAGAGTCCGCTGCTGCTGGCCGACGCCGCGCACACGGCCAGCGACCTGTTCGTCACGCTCTCGGTCCTGGCCTCGCTCGTCGCGTGCCGGCTGGGGGCGCCGTGGCTCGATCCCGTGATCGCGCTCGGCATCGGCGCCTTCATCGCATTGCTGGCGTTTCGACTGCTCCTGCAGAACGTGACGGTCCTCGCCGATGGCGCGCCCATCCCGTCGGAGGACATCGAGCGCATCGTCCTGGCCGTGCCCGGAGTCCGCAGCTGCCACAAGATCCGCACCCGCGGGTACGCCGGCCACATCTGGGTCGATCTCCACGTGCGCGTCGATCCGCACCTCGACACGATCGCTGGACACCGAATCGTGCATGACGTACAAGCGGAGGTCAGGCGCAGCCTCCCCGGGATCGAGGACGTCCTCATCCATACGGAGCCAGCAAGCGCCTCGGACGGACGGGATCGCAGTAGAGACGAATCGAGCGCGGGTGCTAGGCCACCGCGTCAGGGTAGTGCGTAATGCCGATACGGTTGCCCTCAGGATCGCGCACGAACAGGCTGTACACAGTCTCATGCACGACGGGTACCGCGTTCTTCTTGAGGTGCCCGCGCCAGGCGTCGCGGTCGTCGATGTCGATCTGGAGCGCCACGACGTGAAGACCCAGCGCATCGGTGTGAAAGGCCGAGGTCGCAGCGGGCCCTTCACTCGCCGCGACTTGCTCGAGCACGATGCGCGACGGGCCGCACACGAGCCACACCGCCCGTACGTTGCCTTCGGCGTCGCGCCGCTCTTCGTCACGCGGCAGGCGCAGGACCTGCTCGTAGAAGCGGGCCGCGCGTGGCAGATCGTGCACCTGGATGGCCACGTGATGGAGGCCGAACGGCTTGAGGACCATGGTCGCCTGAGCTACCACGCACGGTTGGATGGGTCAAACGCGGGGGAGTCGGCACAGTGCTGAATCCACGCGACCTGCCCATCCATCGCATCGCCTCGGACCTAGTCACGGCCATGCGCCGCCATCAGGTCATCATCGTCGAGGGACCGACCGGCTGCGGCAAGACGACCCAGATCCCGCAGATCCTCATTCAGAGCGGCGTGGTACCGCCGGACCTCATCGTCGGGGTTACGCAGCCGCGGCGCATCGCGGCCGTGAGCGTCGCGCGGCGGATCGCCAAAGAGCGCGGCGTCGAGCTCGGGACGGAGGTCGGCTACGCCATTCGGTTCGATTACCAGACCTCGTCACGCACACGCATCAAGGTGATGACGGACGGCATCCTGCTCCAGGAGGCGCGGACCGATCCGGAGCTGAGGCAGTACAGCGTCATCATGGTCGACGAGGCCCACGAGCGCAGCCTCAACATCGACTTCACGCTCGGGCTGCTGCACGAGCTGCTCCGACGGCGACCGGAGATGCGGGTCATCGTGTCGTCGGCGACGATCTATCCGGACATCTTCGTCCGCTTCTTCGACGGCGCCCCCATCCTCTCGGTCAACGCGCGGGTGTTTCCGGTCGAGACGCGCTGGCAGCCGCTCATCGACGACACGCGCGTCGGACGCGTGCTCGGTGTGGCCGACGTCATCGAGCGGATCCACCTGCGGGAGAGCGAGGGCGACGTCTTGGTCTTCCTCTCTGGCGAGGCCGACATCAAGGCCATCATGGGGGAGCTCGACCGCCGTCGGCTCAAGAACCTGGTCGTCGTGCCCCTCTACGGTCGACTCACGCGCGAGGAGCAGGAGGACGTCTTCGGCTCCTTCCCTGGACGCAGAAAAGTCGTCCTCGCGACGAACATCGCCGAGACGAGCATCACCATCAATGGCGTCCGCTTCGTCGTCGATCAGGGGCTCGCGAAGGTCGCGGGCTTCGACCACCGCACCGGCATCGGCACCCTGCGAGAGATGCCGGTCAGCCAGGCCTCCGCGCGGCAGCGGGCGGGCCGGGCCGGACGCACCGGACCCGGCGTGTGCATTCGGCTCTATGACCGCAGGAACTTCCACGAGCGCCCCGCCTTCGAGACCGAGGAGGTGCTCCGCATGGACCTCTCGGAGGTCGTGCTGCGGCTGCTGGATCTCGGAATTCGCGAGGTCGAGCAGTTTCCGTTCGTCACGGCCCCGCCGCGGAGGTCGCTCGTCGGCGCCGTGCGCACCCTGCAGACACTGGGCGCCATCGATGCGCAGAGACGGCTCACGGCCACGGGCCGCAAGATGGTGCCGTTTCCGCTCGCGCCGCACCTGTCGCGCATGATCGTGGAGGCCGCCGACGCGTTTCCCAAGGTGCTCGACGAGGTCCTCACGGTCGGCGCGCTACTGTCGGTGCGCGGTCCCCAGGTCCAGCCTCCCGGCGAAGAGGAGATCGCGCGCGCCGCACATCGCCGCTTCACGCACCCGCTCGGGGATCTCGTGGCCTCGGTGCACATGGTGCGCGCCTACGAGGCCGCCGCGGATCGGGTCGAGTTCTGCAAGGCGGCGTACCTCGACCCGGACCTCATGGCCGAGATCGTCAACGTCCGCGATCAGCTGGCCGACATCGCGACACAGCACGGCGTCGTCGGCAGCCGCGGCGGAGCGGCCGAAGACATCGTCCGGTGTGTCGCGACGTCGTTGACGCGCAACATCTGCCGGCTAAGCCGGCCGGGCGGTCAATACGAGACGGCCACGGGCGTCCCCGTCGCGATTCACCCGAGCAGCGTCCTGCGCGACCGACGGGAGCGCTACGTCATCGCCGCCGAGATCGTGGCGACCGAGCGCGCGTGGCTCCGCACGGTGTCGGTCATCGAGCCGGGCTGGATCGCCGACATCGATCCCGAGCTCGCGCAGCGCTGGCGGATCCGCGCGGGTCCGGTGCGCAAAGAGCGGACGGCGGTGGCGCCCGAGGCTCCGCCGACCTCGGTGTCCCTGGGTGGGACGAGCTACGAGGTCCGGTTCCGGCGTGGGCGACCCACGGTCGACTTGCCGTATGCGGAGCTGGTTCACATCGCGGAGACGACCACGCCGTCGCTCGTGCGCGATGGCCTCGAGGTGCGGGTCGAACAGAATGACGACCGCTTCCTGGAGGGCTGGCCGTTCGCGATGGCCATGCGCGCGGCGCCGCACCTCCGCCTCAACGAGCCGGAGCTGCACGGCTGGCCCGACGGCGACCTGTTCGAGGCGGATCGCGACATACAGGGCCTGCTCCACTGGGTGCCCGAGCTCCTGCGTGTCGTACGCTCGCCGGCGGGGCGCCGTCCGGGGTTTCTCACGTTCGTGACCAACGGCGCGGGAGGCTATTGGTTCGAGTGCCGCGCGGCATTCGATGACGCCGTAGCGCAGTCGTACGCTGGCTTGCGAGAGCTGGGGAGTGAGGCGGTGCTGTCAGCGGAGGATCGGGAGGAGGTCGATGCGGCGGCCGCGCGGCTGGATGCCATCGCGGACGCGCTCTCAGGCGATGGACGCGCGCGCTGAGCTAGAGCTCGTAGGACTCGTCGGTCAGGTACTCGCTCACGCACAAGGCGCCGGCCAGGTTGAGACCTTCGAGATCGTCTTTGACCTCGTCCTCGTCCCGCGAGGCACTGGTCCAGTCGGAGCCGCAGCGGGGGCACCCGCCGTGGCGGTCCAGGGAGCCGCGGTAGTTGCAGTCCACACAATAGCCCGACTTGCGGAGCGAGCTGAGCATCTTCTTGGCGCTTCGAGACATGGAGGACCTCCTCGGTGGTCGGGCGAGCCCAGTGCATCTTCGGTGCCAGAGGGATGAGCCCGACTTGACATGCTGTAACATACTGAGATCATGTGTTTCTCGTTTCGTCGAGCTTGCCCTGTGTGGCCACTGGGGACCGCACCTCCCCAGGTCTAGGAACGACCGTCCCCGGCCGCAAGTCCCCACAGACCCCTCCGCCAGCTTGACCCGCCCGCGCACCCGTGGTGCCCTGGCACCCGCGCCCTCCCCGATGCGCAAGGAGCCGTCATGCCGAAGATCGCCCGCCGCGTGGAAACCCTTCGCGCGTCGCTGTTTTCCACGCTCGCGCGGCGGCTGGAGGGCTATGAGGGAAAGCGCTACCCGTTCCACATCGGCGACCACGCGCACGCCCCTCCGGAGGCGGCGCGGCTTGGGACCGTGGACGTCACGCGGCTCGGAAACCCGTATCGCTACGGTCACCCGAGCGGTGAGCCGGCGCTACGGGCGGCCCTGGCGGAGAAGCTCGTGCGACAGAACGGGCTACGGTGGGTCACCGCAGACCACGTCCAGATCGGGAGCGGCGCGACCCACTGTGTCTCTGCGACGCTCCAAGCGCTCACCGATCCGGGCGACGAGGTCCTGCTGCCCTCGCCCTACTGGCCGCTCTCGCGCGGGATCATTCAGTGCGTCGGCGGCGTCGCAGTCGAGGTGCCGCTCTATCAGCGGCTGTTGGAGGACCCGGGGCTCGACGTGCGCCGGACGCTGGAGGCCTCGGTCGGCCCGCGGACGCGGATGATCTACTTGATTACGCCAAACAATCCGAACGGCCTGGTGCTGGACGAGCGCGCGCTCGAAGCCGTGGCCGACGTCGCGCGCCGCCACGATCTGTGGGTGCTCTCCGACGAGGCGTATGAGACCACGGCGTTCGCGCGGCCGCACGTGAGCATCGCGACCTTGGCGGGGATGGCGGACCGCACGGTGTCGGTCTTCACCTTCAGCAAGACCTACGCGCTCGCGGGACTCCGCATCGGCTACCTCGCGGCTCCGGGCGGGGCGGCACGCGACGCGATCGGCAAGGTCGCGACGCACTCGGTCTACAACACGGCGCAGGCCATCCAGTCGGCGGCCCTCGCGGCGATTGAGCACGGGGCCCCGTTCATCGACCAATGTCAGCAGGGCTTCGCTGCGGCCGCCGAGCTCGTCCGTGAGCGGCTCAGGGCGCCATTCCACGCGGCTCAGGGCGGGTCCTACGTGTTCGTGGATCTGCGCCGCTATGGTCCCGATGCCATGCCGATCCTGGAGCGCCTCGCCTCACGCGGAGTGACGCTCGCGCCCGGCGCCATCTTCGGCAAGGGCTACGAAGGCTACGCGCGGCTCTGCTATACGGCCACTGATCGGGAGACGCTCGCCGAGGGCCTCGAGCTCATCAACGCGGAGCTCGCCCGGCCTACCTGAACTGGTAGCCGAGCGCGATGGTCACGCTGGGTATGACGGCACCAGGCGCGTAGGCGTCGTTCAGGAGGGTCTCGGCCTCGGCCGCGAGCTCGTGCGCGCGCTTCGGGACGGTGGCGTTGGCGAATGCGGGCGTCACCCGTGCCTTGGCTCCAACGGACACGGCCACGCCAATGGCGAAGCGCAGGCTCAGGTGCTCGAGCACCACGACGTGCCAGCCAATTTCCAGGTCGACGAAGTGCAAGGACCAATTGAGATCGAAGCCGTTGTTGCCCGAGGTCGGGAAGTCCGGCGGCAGCGGATCGCCGGTCGCGGCGAGGAGCTCGGAGATGGTCGTCTTTCCCTTGAGCAGCGCGAGCGAGTAGCCGCTCGAGAAGTAGAAGCCCACGCTCCGCATGGGTCGCCACCCGACGTGCGCGCGGAGCACGAACGACGGCGAGACGCCCGCCTCGACGAAGTCGGCGGTGCTCTGGTCGTAGGCGCCGACGGCGACGGCCATCGCGTCGATGACGGAGACGTACGCGGGCGGGAGCGCTGCGAGCGTGAGGCTGGCGCGAATGCCGCGCGGGAACTCGAGCCACGGACGCGCGCCGACGCAGAAGGGGAAGTCCGTCAGCGCTTCGAGGCCGCCGTGCCAGCCCAGGTCGAGCGGGCCAGGTGGCGGCGGAGGAGGCGGCGGGGGCGGCGGAACCGCCAGCGCGAGGGTCGGGAGCAGGAGCAGCGCCGTGACCCAGGCGCGCGTCACGGCACGAGCTTCTTGTCCCGAGCGGGAGACTCGGCCTTCTTCGCGTTGTCGAGGACGGCGCGCGCGTTGGCTTGCTTGTCCTTCTTCTTGGCCTTGTCGTCGTCTCCCTTGCCGAGGACCTTGCTCGGCATCGCCGGGTTGATGGACAGGTAGAAGTTGAGCGCGCGATCGCGCAGGATCCAGAGCCACTTCTTGAACGAGGTCTCGATGTCCATGAGCGCGAGCAGAAGGCGCACGACGTCCGCCAGCTGCTGTTGAGATTCGGACTGGAGCTCGTTGGTCTCGAGGTTCTGCTTCATGGCCCGAAGCATGTCGATGTCGGAGCTCAGCTCGCCGACGATGTCCGCCATCTCTTCCGCGTCGTCCTGGACCTCGATGCGTGACGAGAGCTGCTGCCAGAAGCCAAGGATCCCCTGGGCCTTGATGCCGTCCATCGGGCGACCGGACTTGACGTAGGCCTTGTCGCGATCGCGCTGGGCGAGCATGGCCATGAGCTCCGGCATCTCTTTGAGGCGCAATGACGGCATGGCAGCTCCTAGGTCTCTCGTGGAAGGCGAACGCTCACGCTCTCGGCGTGCGCGGTGAGGCCCTCGAGCCGGGCGAGCCGCACGGCCACGGGTCCAAGCGCCTCGAGGCCAGCACGCGAGACCCGCAGGATGTTCGTGCGCTTGACGAAGTCGGTGACACCCAGGGGGGAGGAGAAGCGCGCCGTGCCGTTCGTCGGCAGGACGTGGTTGGGCCCAAGCACATAGTCACCGAGCGCCTCGGGCGAGTGCGGCCCGACGAAGATGGCGCCCGCGTTCCGGACGGTCTCGGCGCGCGCTTCGGCGTCGGGTGTCACGATCTCGAGGTGCTCCGGGGCCAGGAGCTCCGCGATGCGCATCGCGTCATCGACGTCGCGCGTGTGGATGAGAAGCCCGAAGTCGCGCAACGCGGCGCCGGCGATGGCGCGCCGAGGCAAGCGCTCGAGCTGCTCGGCGACCGAGGCGGCCACGGCCTCGAGCAGCGCGGCATCGGGGGAGAGCAGCGTGGCCATGGCGCGCGCGTCGTGCTCGGCCTGAGCGAGGAGATCGGCGGCAAGCGCTTCGGGAGATGCTCCGCCGTCACGCGTGGCCACGATCACGACCTCGGACGGCCCCGCGATCATGTCGATGGCGACCTGGCCAAAGACCTGTCGCTTGGCTTCGGCGACCCAGGCGTTGCCGGGACCGACGATCTTGTCCACGCGCGGAACGGTCTCCGTCCCTCGCGCGAGCGCGCCAATGGCTTGCGCGCCGCCGACGCGCACGATCACATCGACGCCGGCGATGGCTGCGGCGGCTACGACCACGTCCGAGAGCCGACCGTCCGGGCTTGGCGTTACCATGACAATCTCGCCCACACCGGCGACGCGGGCCGGCACGACGTTCATCAAGACGCTCGACGGGTAGGCCGCGGTGCCGCCCGGGACGTACACCCCCACCGCCGCAAGGGGTATCACGCGTTGGCCGAGCCGGACGCCGTCCTCGGTCTCGAACGACCACGCCAACTCTCGCTGCCGCACGTGAAATCGCCGAATGCGCTGCGCGGCAAGCTCCAGGTCGCGGCGCACGTCGCTGCCCACGGCGTCCAGAGCGGCCGACCGCTGGGAATCGGTGACCAGGAGCGCCTGTGCGTCTCGCGGCTCCCAGCGGTCGAGCGCCCGAGTCCATTGGAGCAGCGCCGCATCACCCGCGCGCGCAACTTGCCCCAGGATCTCTCGGACGCGGTCCACCACCTCGGGAGCGGCGGACGGATCATGGCGAAGGCGCGTGAGCTCGGTGAGCACGCGGGTGAAGTCGGCATCGGTCGTGGTGAGGCGTCGCATCGGTCGGCAGGGCACCGGAGTCCGGGTGGTCGAGACGAGCTCGCCGACCCCATGATTGCGCCGGCTCGGCTCCGGACCGGTGCGCAGCCTCCGGGCGAGCGACGCCGTCGCGTCCGGCTCGAAGCACGCGGTCGTCGCAGCAGCGGCCGTCACGCCTGGACGAGCCAGGTCAGGCCACCGACGTCGAAGTTCGACTCCACGGCTTCGACGGACGCGCCATGCGGCTGCTCCGCCGTCGTGCTGCAATGGTCGTGGAGCGCCCCTCGGCGTCGCACCCTGGTGTAACGACCCGAGAATCCGGCACCCTGCCCACAAACGCACGCGCCGAACGCACGTGAGCGCGCCCAGCGACGCAGAGGCTACGCGTCACGAGGTCGGGCGGCAAGCGCGCCTGTCCGCCGGATCAATCGTCCACCCAAGGCCGTCCTCACGGGCGTTTCGCCCCGCGGCGTCGCCCGCGACAGGGGGCAGAGGACGTCGCGCAGGGCCAGAGCAGCGCACCTGGAGCCGTCCGCGGCAGTGGCACGGCCGGTGCTCTGGCTCGGCCCCATGTGCAGCGTCACGAGCTCGCTCCGATTGGAACTGCCGGCCATCGCGGCCGCAGTGATGTGCTGTCTCGCTCCCCTCGACGGGCACGCAGTCCCCGCATTTGCGCGCAAGTACCGTACGAGCTGCCAGACCTGCCACACGAGCTTCCCGCGGCTCACACCGTTCGGTGAGGCGTTTCGGCTCGGCGGCTATCAGTATCCCGAGGACGACCTGAAGGTTCAGAAAGGCCGACCGCTGGAGCTTGGCTCCGAGAAATACAAGGACGTCTTTCCCGATGCCGTCTGGCCCGGGCGCATCCAGGAGTCGGTGCCGCTCGCGCTGCGAGTCCAAGGCGCCGTGAAGTTCAACGCCACCGCGGATGCCGACGTGGTCGACGACTTCGACTTCCCGGCGGTCGCGACGCTCAACTTCGCAGGCACGCTGTCCGAGGACATCTCCCTCTGGTTTGGTGCCCACTTGAGTGTCGACGGGCAGGTCGGCATCGACAAGGCCGTGTTCATCCTCTCGAACTTGTTCTCGAATGTCGGCGTTCCGCGGCACCTGCTGAACGTACGTGCCGGCCAGTTCGAGCCCGAGGCGCAGCCGTTCTCGGCGCATCGCTCGCCCACCCTGAGCGCGCTGGCGTTCAGCGGCTTTCGGCTGACGCGCTGGCTCACGTCGCCGGGCGGGGGCACCGCGACGGCGCATGCCCACCTGGAGGCGGCCAAGGCCGACACGGGCCACGACGCGACGCACACCGCCGCGACGACACCGGCTCCCGCGACGACCGACGCGGCGGCGACCGCCACCACGACCCCGATTGCGACGGGGACCGCCACGGGTGCGGCGACCATCTCGGGCGGCACACCAATGTTTGGCCTCGACCGCGGGATTGAACTCTACGGTATTATCGCAAAACGCGTGCTCTACGCCATCGGCGTGTTCAATGGAACCGGAGCCTCGGCGCCCGTCAACGGAAACCTCGACACGAACTCGGGGAAGGACGTGACGGGTCGGCTGCAGTGGAAGATCGGCGGCATGGGGCTCGACGGGTCGGGCGAGGTCGACGCGAAGAACTGGCGCGAGTGGTCCGGTGCCATCGGTGCCTTCGTGCGGTGGGGCAAGAACCACCTGACGCGTGTCGAGTCCACGGGCACGAGCCGCAGCTACGACAGCACACTGCTGCGCGTTGGCGGGGACGTGAACGTGCGGCTCTCGGATGTGGAGCTGACGGCCGCGGTCGTCTGGGAGACGCAGTCCAATCCGGGAGGGGACGAGCAACGCTTCAATGCGCTCGGGTGGATCGGCGAGGTCCACGTCGTGTGGCTGCCCTGGCTGCAAAGCACGGTGCGCTACGAAGCGGTCGGTGCGGGCGAGCACTACGCCATCGCCGAGCAGCAGCTCGTGGCAAGCGTTGCGTTCGTCGTACGACCGAATGTCAAGGCCATCGTGGAGGGCGCGATCGACCTGCGCAAGCCGGAGTCGTTCTCACACGGGACGCATACGGTCTTTCTGGGTTTGGACGCCGCCTTCTGAGCGGTGAGGAGGACGTCATGAGATTCGCCATCGCGCTGGCTGTCACGATTACATTCCTGTGTCCCGGTACCTCGTCTGCCCAGACAGGGACAGTCCAGGGCACGGTCAGCGGCGCGCCACGCGTCCGACGGGATGCGGTGATCTACCTCGCCGACGTGCCCCGATCGACGTCCAAGGCGACGCACCAATACGACCAGAAGAACATGGTCTTCATCCCGCGCGTCTTGCCCGTGGTCCGCGGAGCGACGGTCCAATTCCTCAACTCGGATCAGGTGCGCCACAACGTCTTCTCGCCCGACTACGAGAAGTACAATCTGGGCACGTGGCCGCTCGGTGAGACGCGAAGCTACGTCTTCGACAAGTGCACTGGAGAGCTCTGCGCCTACACGCAGCTGTGCAACGTCCACACGGAGATGGAGGGCTTCATCGTGGTCCTCCAGAGCGCGGCCTTCGCCTTGGTCAAGGCGGACGGGACCTTCACGATCGCGAACGTGCCGCCCGGGACCTGGACGGCCAAGCTGTGGAGCCCCAAGAAGGGCGTGGCCGTCCCGGTCAAAGTCACGGTGACCGCGGGTCAGACCGCCAAGGTGACTCTGGCGGTGAACTAGTCATGGCTCAAGCCGACGACGCCCGCGACGAAGGCCGCCGGCGCTTCCTGGTCAAGGTCGGTGCGGCGGGGCTCGCGGGCTCTGGCGTCGTGGCCACCTTGGGCACGGTCGCCTTCTCGGACCTGCGCGCGTACAATGAACGCTCGCCCGTCTTCAAGCTCGGCCGTCCCGAGGACTTCGCCTCAGGCACCCGCGTCTACCTGGACGGCCCGCGCCTGTTCGTGGGGCGTGACACACGAGGTCTGTACGCCGTCTCGGCGGTCTGTAGCCACCTCGGCTGCATCGTGCGCGACGGTGGCGAGGGCTTCGCCTGTCCCTGTCATGGCAGCCGATTCGATGCGCGCGGCGCGGTCATCGGCGGTCCCGCACCACGCCCACTCAGCTACGTCGCGCTGACCGTCGAGCCCAATGGCCTCGTGTACGCCAACGTGGCCTCGCGCGTCGACCCAGACGACCGGCTCGAGGTCTGAGGTGGGCAACGTCCGCGCGAATCTGCGCCGGCTCCCCGCGTTTCTGCGCGCGGCCATCTTTCGCGTCGGCATGCCCGACAGCGACCGCACGCGGCTCAAGGCCGTCATGTCGAGCCTGTTCCTGCACATCCACGCGCCCAAGGTCCACCAGCACAGCCTCCAATGGTGGTACACGCTCGGCCTCGGCCTCATCTCGACGTTTCTCTTCATCCTGCTCACGCTCTCGGGCGTCGTGTTGATGATCTACTACGTCCCGTCGGTGGGCGAGGCCTACGGTCGCATGCAGGATCTCATGCACGCGGTCGCGTGGGGTCGCGTCCTGCGCAACCTCCATCGGTGGACTGCGCACGGGATGGTCGTCGCGGTGCTGCTGCACATGATGCGCGTCTTCTACACGGGCTCGTACAAGGCGCCACGGGAGCTGAACTGGCTCGTGGGCCTCGCGCTGTTGGTCGTCACCCTCGCACTGGCGTTCACGGGCTACCTCCTTCCGTGGGATCAGCTCGGCTATTGGGCGGCCGTCTGCGGCGTCAACATCGCTGCGTCCCCCACCGAGGTGACCGACGCGCTGGGGGTCACGCAGTCACTCGATGTCGGCGGCTGGCAGCGTCAGCTGTTGCTCGGCGGCCGCGAGATCGGCGGCGACGCGTTGAACCGCTTCTATGTGCTGCACTGCGTCGTGCTCCCCCTGATTGGCGCTGGCTTCATGGCGCTGCATTTCTTCCGCGTCCACAAGGACGGCCTCTCGCGTCCCGACGAGAGCGCGGCCGCACGGGACGACGCATGAGCCAGCCGACCAGCAAGGAGACCGTCACGTCGTGGCCTCACCTCCTGCTGCGCGAGCTGAACGTATTCGTTCTCCTCACCGTCGCGTTCCTCGTGCTCTCGCTTTTGGTCGATGCGCCGCTCCGCGGCCCTGCTAACCCCGATCTCCCCGAGAATCCGGCGAAGGCGCCGTGGTACTTCCTCGGGCTCCAGGAGCTCGTGAGCTATTCGGCCTTCATGGGCGGGCTGTTCCTGCCGTTCTTTACGCTCTTTGGCCTGGCGCTCGTCCCGTTCGTGGACCGCGAGACCGAGGGTGTCGGCCAGTGGCTCGGTGCGCGTCACGATCGCGCCGTCATGGGGCTGTCCCTCCTCTTTGGCGTGCTCGTGACCGTGGGCATGCTGGCCTTCACTGTGCGCTTTGGCTGGCTCCGCACGTGGGTCCCGACTGTGCCGCAGTGGGTCATCACGCTCGTCAACCCCGGAACCATCCTGACCGCGGCCTACGTGCTCTGGTCGGTCGTTACCTACCGGCGCACGGGCTCCACGCGGGCATCGGCAAACGCCATGTTCACCCTGTTCGTGGTTGGCTTCACGATCCTCACCGTGATGGGCACGCTCCTTCGGGGTCCGAATTGGGGCTTCTACTGGTCGCCCGCCAGCTGGCCGGCGCCGTGAAATGATGTACCGCACGCTGGCCGGAGGCTCCCTTGCCTTGTTGGGGACCCTCACGTGGGTCGCGGTAGACGACTATCGCGCCGAGTGGAGAGACCATCAGCAGGCCTACGCGGCGCTCACCGGGGCCGCGGTCCCCATCGGGCTCCGTCAGGCGTACGTCCCGGAGCTGTCTCTCGTCGACCGCTGCCCTTCGTGTCACGTGGGACTCGATGACGCCGCCATGGCGACTGCGAACCAGCCCCTGACCAGCCACCCCGGCACGTGGCTCGCGACACACCCGCCCGAGCGTTTTGGATGCACGCCCTGCCACGGAGGCGACGGACGCGCGACCACGACGGCCGCCGCGGGGCACCAGCCCGGGCCGGACGTCATCGAACCGATGGTGTCTCCGGTAGGCCGTGAAGCGCGCTGCGGCGTCTGTCACCGGGAAGTCGAGGTGGCGGGCGCGCCTCACCTCTCCGAGGGTCGCAAGCTCCTGAAAGACCGGGGGTGTGTCGCCTGCCACGACGTCCCCGGCATTGCGCTCGACCAGCCCTTCGGTGAGGCGCTCGACAGCGTTGGTGACAAGAGCAGCCGCGCTTGGCTGGTTCGTTGGTTGACCAACCCCAACCAGGTCCGCCCCGGGACGAAGATGCCTCGCTTCCGGCTGTCGGACGCCGACACCGACCAGCTTGCGACGTTTCTCCTCTCGCTGAGACGCGAAGGGCTCCCCGCGGCCGATCCGCTGAACGAGGGGGATCCCGAGGCCGGACGGAGTCTGTTTGGACAGGCCCGGTGCACGACCTGCCACTCTCTGAAGGGCAAAGGGGGCACGCTCGGCCCTGCACTCGACCGCGTTGGCGAAGAAGCCCGCCCTCGCTGGCTGGTGGCGTGGCTCACAGACCCTCACGCGCTCGACCCCAACACGCTCATGCCGCACTACGGCTTCAGCCGCACCGAGGTGCTCGACCTAGCCGCCTACCTGCTGGACGAGCTGATCGTCGACGGCACGCCGCTCCCTGCCGAGCCCGAGCCGCTCGGCGCGCCGGAAGCCATCGACGCCGGGCGCGCTCTCTTTCAGGCCCTCGGCTGCCCGGATTGCCACCGGCTCAAGGAGCTGCGCCGCAAGGGGCAGAGCGCGCCGGCGCTGCGGGGGATCGGGGGCCGTAGCCCCCACCGTCTGGGCTTTGCCGGCCTCCCCGAGGGAACTCATCGGAGCCTCTCGGACTGGCTCTATCGCAAGATCGAGCGGCCCGAGGCTGGCTTCCCCGAGGCCAAGATGCCACAGCACGGGCTCGAGCCACACGCGATCGCCGCCATGACGTTGGCGTTGCTCTCGCTTCGGGACGTGTCCTGGCCTGTCACGGTCATGCCTGTCGCGTCGCCGACTCCCGCGTTTGAGCCGCGCGGGGCGTTTGGCAGCCTCGTGTCCACCTATCGATGCCTCTCGTGTCATCGCCTTCAGGGCACCGGCGGAGACCTCAGTCACGCGCCGCTCGATCGTGAGGGCTCGAAGGTCCAACCCGAGTGGCTCGAGGACTTTCTCGTCCAACCGGACACGCTGCGCGTCGCTCAGGCAGAGCGCATGCCGAACCTGCGGATGCCGCGGTCGGACGCGAAGGTCCTGAGCGCGATCATCTCCAACGTCTATCGCGACGACCGCATCCCGTTATCCGCGCCGCCCCCCGTCCTCGGACCGGAGCACGGTCGCAGGCTCTTTGACGCGCTGGGCTGTCGCGCCTGCCACCTCGAGGGCAGCAAAGGCGGCTATGTCGGCCCAGACCTCGCGCGATCCGGTGTTCGACTGCGCAGCGGTTGGGTATACATGGCCTTGCTCAATCCCAAGCTCCTGCTGCCGGACTTCGTCCACCCGGACTATGCCCTCGGTGACGGCGACGCGGCGGATCTGACGGCGTTCTTGATGACGCTGCGGCCCGAGCCCAAGCCGAGCCCAGCGGAGGGCCCGCCATGAAGGCTGCGTTGGCTGCGTGTGCCCTCCTGGTCGCGTGTGGCGAGCCGGAGTGGGCGGCACCTCCACCGCGGGACGGACTCGTCGAGGCCCACCTCCGCGGGGTGACACCTCGGGAGGCAGGGCGGCGACTGTGGATGACGCATTGCGCCATCTGTCACGGGCTCGAGGGACGCGGCGACGGGTTCAACGCGGACCTCCTCACCTCGCGTCCGGCGCCCGCCGCAGAGATCGTGGCGCGCACGGGAGCAGCGCTACACGCCGCCATCGCGCGCGGCTCTCGCGCCGGAGGCCGCTCGCCGCAGTGTCCCCCCTGGGAGGGCGTCCTCGGAGGGCAGGGTGTGGCCGAGGTTTCACTGTGGATGCAGCAGCTCGCCACCCCCGCGACATCGCACTGACGCGGCGCTGTCAGCTCCGAGACAGGCGCGCGTCGAGGCGCTCTGCGAAGCGCGTGGCCAAGGCCATGATCGTCACCTGGGGGTTGACGCCGAGCGAGCCGGGCACCGAGGACCCATCGACGACGTACAACCTGCGCACCTCGTGGGTCTCGTGGTCGCCGTCGACGACGCTGGTCCGTGGATCCGTCCCCATCCGACAGGTGCCCAACGGATGATAGGCCGACATCTCGAGGTCCCACGGGCGCAGGTGCGCTGTGCGAAAATTCTCCAAGTCGCCGCGACTGCGCAGCCGCTCGTGGCCGAAGACGGGCGTGATGACCTCACTGGCGCCGGCGGCGAAGAACACGTCGGACAGCAGGCCGATACCCCGCTGAATGCGCGCCCGATCGCTCTTGGAGAGCGCGTAGGTCACGAGTGGCGCACCTTTGGGCCCGACGCGGACGCGACCCTCGCTCTTGTCGCTGAGCATGAATCCGAAGACGGCGAGGCGATCGAAGGACTCCATGAGCTCGGTGAACTCGGGGCCATACAAGGGGAAGGCCATCGTCGCCATCTCCATGGGGACGAAGGCGCCCTCGAACATGAGGCCCTCGTTGGCAAACTCGTCGATGCAATAGCCCTGAGGCACGCCGCGCCAGCCCTCGACCCGATGCGGCAAGATGGCGCCAAGCCCCATCGCCGGATGAATCGTGAGCCCCCGACCTACGCGGCCAAAGCGGTTGCAGAGGCCGTTCTGCAGCAGCAGCAGCGGCGAATGGAGGGTCCCCGCGGCCAGGACGACGTGCTGCGCGCGAACGGTGAGGGTACGCGCCGCGCCGTCCAGGGTGGGAAGCGCGGCCTCGACGCCAACGGCCACGCCATTCTCGACGAGGACGCGATGGACGCGGGCCTCGGTCACGAGCTGGGCGCCGGCCTTGATGGCCAACGGGACGTACGACACGTTCATCGAGCGCTTGGCGTCGGTCGGGCAGCCGAAGCAGCACACGCCTTGCCCGTCGCACTCGGGGGCGTTCCGGTTCAGGGGATGGTGGTGATACCCGAGCGCCTCGGCGCCCCGTCGAATGACCTCCGCGACGCCGCCGAGCACCTCCCACCGCGCGGGCTCGACGCCAATGGTGCGCTCGACGCGCTCGAAGTACGGCCGCATGGCCTCGGGCGAGTGCTCCGTCAGCCCCAGCTCGCGCTGCCAGCGTCGCAAGACGGAGTCCGGCGTGCGGAAGCAGGTCCCGCTGTTGACGGTGGTCGAGCCGCCGACGGTCTTGCCGACCATGAGCGCGATGGGCGTCGGGCCAAAGACCGGCACGATGCCGCCGCCGCGATACATCTGCCGGTTGAGCTCCACACGCGAGAGCGAGGTGAAGTCCGCGCGATCGAAGAACCGGCCCTCCTCGAGCAGGACGACCGCGTGGCCCGCAGCGGCGAGCTCCTTGGCCACGACCGCGCCGCCCGCGCCGGTTCCGATGACGACGACGTCACAGTCGAGGGTTGCTGGCACCGCGCCCGAGCGACCGTCGAGGACCTGGGAACGCCAGCGCGACCGCTCCGGCGCCGCCTTGGCCGGTTGATAGACGCAGCCAAGGGCGTTGAAGAGCGCCGGATCATCGTAGTGGGCGACGCGCAAGGGAGCGGTGGCCAACCGCAAGAGCAGCCGCGTTGGCGGGGCGCGGTGCAGCGCCTGAATGGTCTCGTAGCGTGCCTCGAATGGGAGCGCCGCGAACGGCCCGGCGCGGCGAGCGGCAGCGGCCAGATCGACCAGGCCGAGAATGCGCTTGACGCCGGAGACGACGTCCGGACCCAACGACGCGAGGTAGGCCTCGTAGCGGCGCAGCGTGGACTCGCGGCCACCTCCGGGGAAGAACGCGCCGGCCGGCATGATGGTGTCCGCGAGGGCGCGCGCCGTGTCGCGTTCGCGCGACGTCAGGACGGCGGCGGGAGGCGTGGCAGACGAGGTCGCGGCCGCGAGGCTCATGGGGGCACGGTATCAGCGCGGGCTCAGTCCGTCGACCGATGGGGGTGCGCATGGGGCACAGTGCCCACCGGCGGCTGGCTCTGCAGGAGCGACCGGGCCATGCCACGCATCGCGAGCTGCCCCGTCGGGTCGTCCTGACGGTAGACCAGCGCGGGGAAGTGCTCGTAAGGCCGCTCCGGGAGCGGCGCGAGAGGGATGACGGAGAGCAGCTCGTCGTCGCGCGCGGTGCGGCACGGGAGCGCGACCAGGTCGCCGGTGTCGGTGACACCAATGACGGCGTAGACGCTGGGCTCGGCGACATCGACGTCCACGAGGTTGAGCTGAGGAGTCGGCGCGTCGACGGGCACGGCGAAGACCATGACCTCGGGCCCGTGCTGGCCCGACAGCACGACCTCGACGTCCGCGAGGTGGAGCGCCTGCGTGGCACGAAAGACCAGCAGACGGACGAGCGGTTCGTCCCACACGGTGGTGACCACCATCGCGCGGCCTCCGGGGACCGACAGGGGCTCGAGCGCACGCGGATACACGGCTAGCGCCCGTACACCGCAACGTACTTGAGCAGTTCGGTCCCGTTCCAGATGGCGTGCGCGAGCATCGGCGCAAGCAGCCCACCGGAGCGCTCGTAGAGGCGGGTGAAGACGAGCCCCAAGACCGTGAGCGGCAACAGCTGCTCGGGTGACAGGTGCACCGCCGCGAAGACGAGGGCCGAGAGCAGCGTCGCCCAACGGAGGCCAATGCGCTCGCGCAGGACGCGATAGAGGTAGCCGCGAAACAGGGCCTCCTCGAAGAACGGCGCGACCACGATGGCGGAGAGCAGCAGGAGCACGGCGGCGAGGTCGCTCGGCGGACTGGCAAAGAGCAGCAGGGTGGCGCGGCCCTGGGCCGTCGGAGTAAACGGCAAGAGCACCTGGACGAGCTCGGCGATGAGCACGAGCGGCAGCGCCATGGCGACCGCCAGGAGCGCATGACCCAGGGCGCGACCCGCGCGACCCCCGTAGGGCTCGAGCCCCGGCTCCAGGGCACGCACGACGCCCAGCAGCGACGCGCTGCTCGGAAGCAGCCCGATACGCCCGACGAGCCAGAGCCCGAACAGGCCAAAGCCCACCTGGTGCAGCACCGAGAACGTGATCCAGCCCGTCTTCGACAGGCCGGTTCCTCCGAGGAGCGCGTGCATCAGGAAGCCGGAGGTGTTCGCAAACGCGAACCAGGCGGCGATGACGTGAACCGGAAGCCACCAAGTGGTCGAAAATGGCAGCGGCGGCGACGCGGCAGGCTCCGCGAGCCGCTTTTTGAGCCACGGCCACAGCAAGAGCAGCAGCATGCCGACGAAGCCGAGCATGACGACCCCGCCGAGAACGCCCGCGACGGTCTTGAACTCGTCGAGCTCACCGCGCGCAAACGGCACGTCCGCGGGGAGCGGGTGATTGGCGAAGCCGAGCTCGGCGACGAGGCGTCGCTCCAGCCAGCCTGGCCGCGCGCCGAGCGCACCAGTCACCTCGGGATCGGTCGCAGCTGGCGCCTTGGCGGTGCTTGCGAGCGTAGCGATGAGCTTGCCCAGCCGACTCCGATCGGCCTCCGGAGGCAGGAGCGCGTTGACGCGCGCGTGGAAGTCGTCGCGGGTGCGGTCTGCGTAGAGCCACACGAGCGCAGCCAAACGCTCGCGGGTACCGGCCGGAGTCGTCTCCTGGCGGCCCAAGCCCTCGGCGATCTCGACGTGGGTGGACAGCGTTCCAAACCCCTGCGGAGCGAGCCCGGTGGCCGCCGCCCACTCGCTCGCCTCGGCCAGCCGAGCCTCGGACTCGAGCATCGTGGCCCGGAGCGTACTCTCCTCGGTGGGGTTACCTTCCGCACGGACGAACAGCTCGCCCACCGCCAGGACGAGGCAGTAGCCCAGGAGCAGCCAAAACGGCCACGGGGGACGGGGGCTCACTCGCCCAGGTCTCGAATCTTGCCGGACTGCTCCAGGAGCCGCAGCGTCTTGCTGCACTGCTCGTCGTCGACCGCCTCGGACTGACGCCGCAGCGTCTCGCAGGCGGTGTCCGGATCCTTGCGATCGGTCATCCGGATGCGATCGCAGCCGATCTCGACGAGCTTCTCGCAGCTCTTCTTCTTGCAGCCGCCGAGCAGGGCAAGTCCCAATACGATGACGGCAAGGCGACTCACGGGTTGGGGCCTAGTCTGTGATCTCGAGTATCTCGCTGCGCACGAGGTCCACGAAGCCATCGCCCGTCTGCGGCGCGTTCTTGATCTTGCGGCCATTCAAGAACATGGTCGGCGTGCCGCTCACGCCCGCTCGCTCCGCCTCTTGCTTGTCGCGCGCCAGGATCTTGTCGACCGAGGGATCCTTCATGTCGGTCTGCCATTTGGCCAGGTCGAGCCCGGCTTGCTTGGCGTACTCCTCCAGCTTGGCTGCGCCGATCTCCTTCTGGTTCTTGAAGACGAGATCGTGGAACTCCCAGAACTTGCCCTGCTTCATGGCCGCCACGGCTGCGACTGCCGCCGGCTTGGCATCCTTGTGGAAGTCGAGCGGATAGTGCTTGAACACGACCTTGAGCTGCCCATTGGCCTTCTTGACTGCCTCGTGAACCGGGTCGACGACCCGGGAGCAGTAGGGTCACTGAAACTCCGAGAAGATGACGAGGGTCGCGATCGCCTTGTTGGGCCCGAACACCGGTGAGTCGTCGAGCGCGAACTTGTTGACCGGGCCCTCCAAGCCCGAGGACTTGCGCGCGGCCTTCTTGGCGTCGGCGATGAGCTTGGCGTAGTAGTCGTCCCGGGTCGTGCCGCCCTTGGCGATGGCGGCCTCGGCCTTCTTCTTCTCGTCCTCGATGACCGCCTTGAACTCCTCGAAGGGCAGCGCGCCCGAAAGGTAGCGGCCATTGACGAAGAACCCAGGCGTTCCGGCCGAGCCATTCTTCTCGCAGGCCGAGTCCTGGCGCTTCACGAGCGCCTCGACCTCCTTGCTGGCCAGGTCGGCCTTCCACTTGGCGACGTCGAGCCCGACCTCCTTGGCGTAGCCTTCGAGGTCTGCGTCCTCGAGCTTCTGCTGGTTGGCGAACATCTTGTCGTGGAACTCCCAAAACTTACCTTGCTTGTGGGCCGCGATGGACGCCTTGGCGGTCGGCATGGCGCGGTTGTGAAACGAGAGCGGCCGGTTCTTGAACACGACCCGCACATCCTTGGGCCAGGTCTCCTCGATCTGCTTGAAGGTCGGACCGACCTTGGAGCAGAACGGTCACTGAAAGTCCGAGCATTCGGCGATGGTCACCAATGCGTCCTTGGGCCCCTTGCTGGGCTCGTCGTCTGCGACCTCGATGGGGTGAACGGACTCGTCCTTCTTGTCCCCCTTGGACGCCAGCGCGGGCGCAGACTTACGCTCGACCGCGAACTTGACGTAGTTCTCGCCCTCCTTGGTCGCCCGCATGCGCTTACCGAGCGCGACCGCGGGGCTCGCCCCGTCCTTGGTCAGCTTCTCGATCTCGGCCAGCTCCGCCTCGACGGCCGCCTCGAAGTCCTTCTGCTCACGGCCGCCCTCGAGCTTGCGGCCGTTGATGAACAGCGACGGCGTCCCGGTCACGCCGAGCGCGCCACCCGCCTTGGCGTCGTCATCGACCTGCTTGATGACCGCCGGATCCTTTTGGTCGGCCTTGAACTTTTCGACGTCGAGGCCAATCTCCTTGGCCCACTCCTCGAGCTTGGCCGGCCCCTGGTCGGACATGTTCGCGTAGAGCTTGTTGGCCATCTCGAAGAACTTGCCCTGGCGATGCGCCGCCATGGCGGCGACCGCGCTCCCCTTGGCGAACTTGTGAAAGTCCAGCGGGTAGTTGTGGTACTCGATGCGGACCTTGTCGCCGTACTTCTTGACCAGCTCATGTAAGGTCGGACCGACCTTGCCGCAGAAGGGTCACTGAAAGTCCGTCCACTTGGCGATGACGACCGAGGCGTCCTTGCCACCCTCGAACGGGATGTCCGCCGGCATCACGACCGCGAGGGCGTCGTCTTTGCCCGCGTCACCGCGCTTGCCGAGGAAGGCCCAGGCGGCGATCCCGGCAGCAATGACGGCGATCGCGCCAATGACGATGAACTCTTTCTTGATGCCACCCAGGCCGCCTGAACCGGTGCCCTTGGCTCTTCTGACTTTCGCCATGCGTGTTCCTTCCTTGCTGACGCTCTCTAGAACTCGGGAACGGCCTCGTCGTCTTGACCATGGCTCCCGTGCGGCTCGCTCATCGGGACCTCCATCGGACGCCGGCCCGTGCCGCCACGACGGAGGTCGATGACCAGATCGCGCACGTCGCCGTCGATGAAATACTTGGAGAACGCGATACCGGCCGGGTGGTTCTTGGACGCTACGATGCGTCGCGCCTGCCGCACGTCCACGCCGGGCCGAACGAGCTGCTTGACCTTGGCGGCCTCTTCGCGCACGAGGCGCCGGACGGCGTCAGCGGATGCGTCCGCCGGCAGGGACACGCCGTTGACCAGAATGGTCGGCGTGGCGCGCACCTCGACCGCTTCCGCGGCGGCCTTGTCCTTGCGGACATAGGCCAGCAGGGCGGGGTCCTTGAGGTCGGCCTCGAACTGCTTCGCGTCCAGGCCCGACGTCTTGGCGATGGCGAGGTAGCCCACCGTATCCAACGGGGCCCCCTGATGGAGATAGAGGCGATCCACGTACTCCTCGAAGCGGCCCTGACGATTGGCAGCCATCGCAGCGACGGCGTGCGGCTCGCTCGTGGGCGTCAAGAAGGGGAAGAGCTTGACCTCGAGGCGCACAGTGTCGCCGAACTCCGTGACGAGGCGCTTCCAGTAGCCATTGCGGAGCGCGCAGAAGCGGCAGTTGATGTCGATGACCTCGTGGATGACGACGGGCGCATCCAGCGGGCCGACGCCGGGCGCAGGCTCGGTGTAGCCGGGACCGGCTACCGGGCGTGACGTGGACCACTTGGCCTCCTCGGGCCGGGTCATGAAGCCAAAGGCGTAGCCGGCGACTGACACCGCCAAGACGAGCGGCACAATCGTGCGCGCCATGTGCGTGGGAGCAGCGGGCGCCGCGTGCGAGTGCGGGTCCTGCCCGTGTTGGTCGTGGTCGTCGTGTGCGTGGCCCATGCGTCACCCTGCCCTGCGGATCCGGCGTGCGGCGCTCACCACGGTGGTGGGCAGCCCGCTTGCGGGCGCGTACTATAGCCGTCGATGATTCGGTCGTCGAGCCACCTGTTACTGCTGCTCTCTGGGCTCGTCCTCGCGGCTGCGTGCGACCACGAGGCCGTGCTCCGGCTGCGCCTCGACGTCCGGGCGCCTCCGGGCCCCGATCCGTATGCGGGGGCGGTCACGGCGCGCATCGCGGTCGATGGTGTCGTCATCGCGTCGGGGCCGTACTCGGGCAGCGGCTCGCTCGCGGGACTGGAGCTCTCAGCACCGTCCATCGAAGGTGGCGCGCGGGTCGCGCTCGAGCTGCTGGACGCGACCGGCGCGGTTGTCTCACGCGGCTCGGCGCGCATGAGAGACGACGAGGAGCCCACGCGCTTGATGCTTCGCCGCGCGGGCGCGTTCTCAGCGACCCTGGGTCCGCTCGGCAGTACCCGCGTCGCGGCGCGCACGGCCCTCGCCAGCGACGCCGTGTGGCTCGTCGGCGGGGACGCGCACGCGTTCTCGACCGCGGTCGATCGCATCGACGGCGACACGACGCTCATCGAGCGCAAGCCAGCCTTGGTCACGCCGCGCGTGGCGCCGGTGGCCGTCTTTGCGCCGGAGGGGTCCCTGGTCGTCCTCGGCGGCGGTGCGGCGGGAGCCGAAGTGCTCGCGCCGGAGGCCGAGGCGTTCACGACGCACGCGGGTGTTCCGCACCTCGGGTCGTGGGCGGGAGTCGTGGCGAGCGGCGCAGGGACCTGGACTGTGGCCGGCGGCGGGACGGCCGACGTGTTCGCGCTCCGCTGGGCCGAGGGCGCGCCGAACGTCACCGCGATGCCCCCGCTGCGCACGTCCCGCGGGCGCGTCACGCTCCTCCGGCTGGGCGAGCGGACGCTTGCGGTTGGAGGCTCACCGACCTCGCTCGCGGAGTGGGTGGACAACTCCTCGCCACCGCTCACGGAGCCCGTAGTGATCCCCGCGGCGGTCTCAGCCGACCGGCTAGACACCACGCACGCCGTCGTCGTCGCGCTCGCCGAGCGGACGGTGATGGTGCTCGACGCCAAGGGGGGCCTCACCGTCGCCGGGGCACTGGCTCGCGGTCGCGCCTCGGGTGCGGCGCTCACGCTGGAGAGCGGCCTCCTCCTGGTCATCGGGGGCGAAGGCGATGCGGCGGGGTCGGCCGAGCGCTGGCGGTGGGCGGACGGCCAGCTCACCTTCGAGGACGAGATCGCGCTCTTCGGGAAGCACAAGAGCGCCGTCGTCGCGCGATTGCCGTCAGGAGGCGCGCTCGTCGCCGGCGGCACGGACGCGCTGGGGGTCTACGCGCCCATCGGCGCCGTCTACGAGCCGTAGCGTGCCGGAGCTGCCCGATCTCACCGTGTACCTCGAGGCGCTGCGTGCCCGCGTGCTCGACCAGGTCCTGACCGGAGTACGACGCGCGCCCGCCGCGGTGGCGTTGCTGCGAACCGCGGTGCCCCCGCTCGGGCAGGTCCACGGACGTCGGGTGCTCGGACTGTCGCGGCTCGGCAAGCGCCTCGTTCTCGCCCTCGAAGGGGAGCTGTTCCTGGTGCTGCACCTGATGATCGCCGGACGCCTGAGGTGGGCTGAGCCGGCCGGCGCGGCCATTCCAGGCAAGATTGGCCTTGCCGCCTTCGACTTTCCCGCAGGCACGCTGCTCCTGACCGAGGCGAGCGCCAAGAAGCGCGCGGCGTTGCACGTCGTCCGCGGCAGCGCCGCGCTCGAGGCGCACGATCCGGGCGGCCTCGAGCCGCTCGAGATGACCCTCGAGGACCTCGATCGGGCCTTGCGGCGGGAGCGGCACACGCTCAAGCGCACGCTCACCGATCCCACGACGCTCGCCGGCATCGGCAACGCCTACTCCGACGAGATCCTCCACGCTGCGCGCCTCTCGCCCACGCGGATGTCCGACGCGCTGACCACACACGAGCTCGTGCGGCTGCATGCGGCGATTGTCTCGGTGCTCACGACCTGGACCGCGCGCCTGCGCGCCGAGACGGGCGCCGGCTTTCCGGAGAAGGTCACCGCGTTTCGCGACGGCATGGCGACGCACGGCCGCTTCGGCAAGCCCTGCCCCGTCTGTGAGACGGCGATCCAGCGGATCGTGCATGGCGAGCACGAGACGAACTACTGCCCGCGGTGCCAGACCGGCGGGAAGCTGCTGGCGGATCGGTCTCTGTCGCGATTGCTGCACGCCGACTGGCCCAAGACGGTCGACGCGCTCGAGGCGCGGCGGCAGGTCCCGCGGCCATGAGGCACGCGTCGGGCGCAGTGTTCGTCCGGGCGAGCGCTACGAGCGAAGCAGCCGCTCGATGGCCGCCGCGTCAAAGCCCATCAAGAGACGCCGCTTGACCCAGATGACCGGCACGCCGGAGATCGAGCCCCGAGGGACCTGAGCCTCGTCGGCGTGGCGCAGCATCTCGTCGCGCGCGCCCTCGTCCTGCTCGATGTCTTTCTCCACGAACGGGAGGCCCTTGTTCTCGAAGTAGCGGCGCGCTTGCTTACACACGCCGCACCAGGACGCGCTGTACAGAATGATGGGCTCGGCGCCAGCGGCAGGCTTCGATGGCGCCGACGGCGTTGGTGCCGCGGCCGCAGCGACCGCCGGTCCGCGCGCCGATTCGAGCGTCTGATCGAGCTCCGCCGACAGGACTGGCCGGGCGGTGACGGGGCCCGTCGCACCGCGCAGATCCGCGACGTAGACCACGCCCGGCGGGACCTGCACGTCATCGGGGACGACGACGACGAGGTCACGCGCCGCCTCCGGGATGGCGTCGAGGCGCGTGGCCACCTCGGCCTTGCGCGAGCCCGCCGGAAAGTAGCGGTAGACGTAGCCGGCCTTGGCCGCGTCGACCTGGACGGCCGGGGCCTGCGCGAGGTCGGGAGCCTCGACCTTGACCGGGCGCGCGGCGGTCGGCTCCTTGGAGCAGGACAGGACGGCACACAAGATCAACAGGGTCAGTCGCCTCATCGCGCGCAAGATAAGGAGTGCCTAGCGTTCCGTAAAGCTACTCGGGCGCGATCCCGTACTTGGAGAGCTTGACCATGAACGCCTGGCGGCTGATGCCGAGCTGTCGCGCCGCCTCGGAGCGATTCCAGCCGTAGCGCTCCAGCGTGCGCTTGATGTAGTCCATCTCGTAACGCTCTACCGCGTCCTTGAGTGGCGAGAGCACCTCATTACCCGCCTCGTCGGGCGCTGTCACGGGCGTCTCGGTGAGCTCCTCGGACAGATCGTATGGCCCGATCGGCTTGCCCGCAGGGCACACGAGCACCGCCCGTTGGATCTCGTTTTCGAGCTGGCGGATGTTGCCCGGCCAACGAAACGCGACCAGCGCGGCGAGTGCATCGGGGGTGACGCCCGGCACCGGCTTGTTGAAGCGGGTGGCGTAGCGGTCGATGAAGACCTGCGCGAGCTGGGGCACGTCGTCCTTGCGTTCGCGAAGCGGCGGCAGGCGGATGGGAAAGACGCTGAGCCGGTAGAACAGGTCCTCGCGAAAGCGACCGGCCTTCGCCTCGGCGCGGAGATCGCGGTGCGTAGCGGCCACCACGCGCACGTCGACGGGGATGGGCCGCGTGCCACCCACCGGCAGGACCTCGCGCTCTTGAAGCGCGCGCAGCAGCTTGGCCTGGAGCTTCAGC
>SXGT01238456.1_pt1 | contig 53372 bp, 27 predicted proteins | sample 3176221 | NCBI WGS metagenome assembly SXGT01 (sample SAMN11356862, study PRJNA531348) | freshwater metagenome | isolation source: freshwater sample F1-120 | place: China: Fuxian Lake, Yuxi | collected 2017-12-25
AGAAACGGGGCTCCGGTCCGGCCGCGTCGGCAGCGCGGCCGGACTAGGGCTCGGTCCCGGCCCTGCCGGGACGCGCCCAGACCTCTCACAAGTTGATCGGTGCTGCGCTGCTGCCGCGCGGCGACCTAGCGATAGCCCTGCTACGCGACCCGCTTGGACAGCACATTGGTCCGGCAACAGGGCAGCCCATTGGCCCGGGTAGGTGCGGACCTCCGCGTCCGCCCGCCAGCAAGCCACGCGCGCGCCATGCCTTGAGAGGACGGCCATGAGCAAGCATGGCCACAGACACTGCATCAGAGCCCGACTCGGAAGTCGGGCCTGATCATGGCTGCGCTTAAGCTACTTGAACGCCCGATACCGCGCCATCAGCGCATCGATGCCGCTGTCCAGCGCTTCGCCCAAAGCTTGATTCTCATGCTCATTGATTTCGGCGCCCATCGTCACGGCCATGCCGGTCTTGGCCGGCGCACCCTCTGCACCGCGGTCGCGCCACAACGGCTCCGGTTCGCGCGCGCCCTGGACCAGCATGCGCACGATGGCCTTGGGGTACTTGGTCACTTTGCCGATGCCGCCCAGCGCAAAGCCGCTGGTGTCACCGACCACGAACGTCAGGTGCACGATGGCCACGGCGTCGACACCGAGCGCCACCGCCAGCGCCGAGAGCTCCGCAGCGTTGAGCCGATCCGCCTAGTCCGCGCGCATGACGTCGGGCAGCATCTGCATCCCAAGGAACGCGACGCTGCCGTTTTCGCTGGCCTTGAGGCCCGGCTGATACGCGGCATGGTTGGCCACCGCGGCGCGGTCTGAGATGGCCCAGCCGAGGTCGGCGGTCAGTTTCTTGGTCAGCGCCGCGAAGCCGGCTTGTGCCTGGGCCAACCGCCGCTGGCCCAGCTGGCCACTGGCGGCGTCGTTGATGGACTTGACGGCGCCGACCACGTCGGTCACGCCGCTGGTTTCGTTGGCCTCGCGCATCTGCACGCTGCCCTGGTAGCCGATGATGGCGACGGTTTTGACGCCGGCGATTTTGTCGCGGTTGACTTGCAGAGACGAGCAACTACACAGGACGGCAAGGGCAAGGAGCAGAAGGCGCGGCAAGGACATGGGACTCCAAAGGCGAGACGAACTCGGCAGGGGGGCCGGCATGGTTGTCCCGCGGCGTCCCGGTGTCAATGCGCCAGCGCCAGGTGCCGTTTTGCCCTTGCGCACCGCGCCTTGCGAGCGTACAACAGCCCGGACGCATTGCGCCGGAGGCCGCTACGGTCCCACGCTCCCACCGCTCCCAACGACCGCCGCGCGTACTCGCGCTAGCAGGCGCGCTCACGGCACTACTGCTCGCCGGCCAGCCGAGCCATGCACTCGACGCTACTGTGGCGAGCGGCGCTGCGGCACCGGTGGAGGGTCAACTCTACTACGGCATGCATAGCATGGCCGCAGAGGGCCACGATTCGGCGTTTGGCACCCTGCGCCTGCGCTGGCCGGCCGAGCGCGGTTTGGGCGTGATGGCCGACATCAGTTGGGGGGTGTCGCCACGGTCCAAGGTGTACTTCAACGGCCAGGATCTGGTCCGCGCACGCGGCGAGGTGCAAACCGTCTCCGGCCGCACCGGCATGGGTTGGCGCGGTCAGTTCGTCGACGTCCTGGGTGGTGTCGACTGGGGCACCGCCGACTGGCAGCCCTTCGTGCGCGCAGTGGCGATGACGAGGCCCTTCGCCCTGCGCGCGGGTGTACTGGACGGCGGACCGTGGAACCAAACCGCCGACCTTGGGCACTTGGGCGTGAGCGCCGCGCTGCACCGGTTGGGATTGGCAGGTGAAGTCGATGTGGCCGCGGTGCTGCGGCCCGGGGGCACGGTCGCGCCGGAGGTGGCGGTGTCGGCGTGGGTGTATGGCCAAACCGTGCGCCTGACGGTAGTGGGCCGCTTGTTCGCTCCTTCGCTGGTGGTAGCGGTGGCCTTGGCGCCGTGGCAACGCGAACAGCGTGCACAGATGCTCGCGACGGCGCGGCAGGCCGACGGCTATGTCATCGACAGCCGCAACCGGCGCGTGATTCGCACGGCGCCGGAGGCGACAACGGCCAAGCGGCCTGACCTGGACCTGGAGGCGGCCTTTCCCAAAGACCGGGCGTTCACTTGGACGCTGACCGGCATGACCAGGCCGCTGCACCGCTGCTGGGTGGTCGAACACCACGCACTGCAGACCCAAGATGCGCGCCTGGCGTTGCTGCGGCTGGTGTGCACCGATGATGCCGACCCTGCCGACGTGGCAAGGCCAGACAGTCCGGTGCTGCTGCGCACCGGCTGCCACGTCATCGACGACGCGGGCCTGTGGCGGCTGCCGAGTTGCCCCGGAGTCCTGCCGCGCGACCCCAGCCAACGACCGCGGCTGTTGCTGCCGCTGCGGGTTGGCGTGCCTGGGACGGAGGCGTGGTTCGTGCAGATCGGCCCGCGCTTCCTGTTCGACCGCTCGTTCACAGTTGGCGGCGAGGCCGTTCTGGCGCGCTGCTCGGAGCAGTTCTTGCCAGGCATTGCCCAGTCGTGCGCGAGTCCGACGCTGGGCTGGATGTGGTCGCGTACCGTCGACGGGCGCACGGCGGCGCTGTCGGCGACCGCAACCGAGCCGCTAGGCGAACCGCAGACGTTGGAGCGCTACTCTGGCCCCGATGTCGCCTGCCGCCTGCACAGCGCCTGCGCGGTTTTCGGGCACTGTCACCCGTTCGAGGACCGCTGCGTGGCGCTGCGCGACGCCGATTGTGCGCCGGCGGCTATTTGCCAAATGGCCGGTCAGTGCGCGGCCGAAGCCGGTGGCTGCGTCGCCCGCAGCGCAGAGGCCTGCGCCAAGACCCCGATGTGTGACGAGCGCGGCCGCTGCACGCCACAAGGCGGCCGCTGCGTCGCCGAGTCGAGCGCCTGGTGCGCCATCACTGCCGCCTGTCTGGTGCACGGCCGGTGCAGCAAGCTCGGACCCGAGTGCGCGGTCGCGGCCGACGGCGATTGCCAGCGCCATGCCGGCTGCTTTTCCGAAGGCCGCTGCGGCAAAGTCGCCAACACCTGCCAGGCGGTGAGCGACCAGCACTGCGCGGCCAGCGCCGCGTGCAGCAACGAGCGTCGGTGTGTGGCGGTCGGCGGCGCGTGTGTGATCGAAGCGGGTGCGCCGTGAAGCCCGTAGGTCGGCAGCAACTCGGGTTGGCGGTGTGCGCTCTGGCCGCCTGTGCGTGCGAAACCGAGCTGGACTTGACCTCCAACGTGACCCTGGTGCCGGGGCCGCGGTTCCAGATGGACTTTGACCGCAAACGGTCGCTGTGGGACGCGCCGGTGCCGGCGGCCGGTCTGGCAACCGCGAAGGCCTATGGCCGGGGCAGCATGGCTGGCCCCCCGCCGAACGTGTTTGGCACGGCGCTAGTAGAGGCTGCCGCGGCCCTGCTGCCGCCGGACGGCGACTACGGGTCGCAAATGTCGGCCATCTACCTGCGGCCGGGCGCGCCGATCTTGCCCAAGTCGCTGCCCGCGGCCGGCGCGGCGCCGTCTTGGGACGACAGCGTCGTGCTTTTCGCGGATGTGCCAACGGGTCCAGTGCTGGTACCCATTGATGTCGAGCTGCAGGCCAACCCGGTCACGGGCGAACCACTGCTGGCGCTGCGCCCGCGCGCGGCCTATCCGTTGCAGCCCAAGACCAGGTACATCTCAGCTGCCACCGGCCGCTTGCGGCACCTGGACCACACGCGACCGACCCCGGCGTTACAAGTGCAGAGTACTTTCAGCGGACTCTGGCCGTTCTTCGCTGGCATTTGGGAATTCAAGGAGGCCACGCTCACCGCGCGGCAGGTTTTGAGCGGCACTGAAGTCGTTGCGGTCACGACCTTCATGACCGACGATGTGGCCAAGACGTACCAGAAGCAGGCCCCGACCCACGGCCAAACCAAGATCACCCTGGCCGCCGACCCCAACGCTGCAGAGGCGGTGACCGGCGCAGGGTTCTGCGGCCAGCCGTTGACGGTGCTGGTGCCCGACACCAACCCGGTGTTCTCTGGTGGCGACGCCGTCGGACCGGGCAGTCTTGCCCGCTTGTGCCTGACGATTCCCACTGGTCCCATGCCCAAAGACGGCTGGCCGCTGGCGGTGTGGGTCGGCGCCGGCTTCACCGAGCCGTTTCCCTTGCTTTTTGGCGATGGCGCGAAGCCGCAAGTGGCGTTGGCACCCGCTGCGCATCTGGCGGCGATCGGCATTGCGAGTGTCATGCTCGATGGGCCGTTTCAAGGTCTGCGGGCACAAGGCGGCACGGCCAAAGCCGACCTGTACCTGCCCGAAGACCCCAAACGCTGGCGCGCGATTCTGCGGCAACTGGCCTGGGAGACCGTGGCCGTCGTGTCGTTTGTCGACCAGTTGCCCATCAAGGTCTGTGGTGGGGTGGGCGAATTCCTCAACATCGACGCCAAGCGCCTGGCGCTGGTCGCGCACGGTCACGGTACCCGTGTAGTGCCGGTGCTATTGTCGGGCTACCACCCGTTTACTGCCGCGGTGTCGAGCGCTGGCGGTGGCGGTTGGGATCCCGAGTCGCTGGAACCCGCGCTGCGCAAGAACTTGGCGAGCCGCCTGGGCTGGCCGGCGGCCGAGCACTACCGCGATCGGCGCCTTGACCCGCACTTCAACCTGCTCGACTGGGCCATGCAGGCCGCCGACCCACTGGCCTACGCCCATCGCGCGCGTGGTCCGCAGAATTCCGATGTGCACCACCTGGCGATCCAAGGCGTCGTCAGCACGCAAACGCCCGCCGTCGCCGCGAACGCCTACCATGCCGCATTGGGGCTGTCGCCAGCGCTACCCGTGCTGGACGCCGCGGACCCCGAGATTGCCGATGGCCACGTGCCCTCGGCTGGGGTGCTGCTGCCGCAACTGGGCTTTGCCGCAACCCAGTTGCCCGCGTCCGCAAACCAGACCGCGCGCAAAGGCGTGCCGGCGCGAACGGCCGTGCTGGTGCAGCTGCTGGCGCCACCGGGCGTGGACGGCCACCGCGTGCTGTTCGCGTCCGAACAAGCCTGGCGGGTGGTGCGCTGCTTCTTGCAGTCCTGGCGCGACGGCAAGCCGACGGTCGGCAACCCCGGCGCCTGCCAGGACTGACGTCGGCCAATGTCGCCTGCGCGCACCGTTTGCAGCACTCCCGCACCACGGTTACCATAGCGCGATGACACGGCGGCGACTTGGCGCCGGTCAGGGGCGAGGCAAGCGACGATGGGTGAGCGCCGCGGCGGCAATGTGCGTGGGCTGGCGGCGACGTCAGCGTGTGCGCGGATCTGCGCGCTGGTCGCTTTGTTGACTGGCTGCCTGCAAGAAATCGACACCAATCCAGACAGTTACGCGTGCCTGACTGCCGACGAGTGCCGGCCGCCGCTGGCTTCTGCCGATGTTGCCGTGGATGCAGCGCAGCCCGACGCGCAACCCGAAGACAGCGGAGCGGATACGCCGGCCGACCCCGGGCCGGGCGATGGCGTCGCAGCTGACGCAGACGCACTGCCGGAGACCAACACCGACGCTGTCGCGGACGCCGACGCAGAATCGAGCGACGCCGCGAGCGATACGACACAGGTGCAGGCCGACGCCAGCGCGGGCGCGAGCGGCGATGCCACCGCCAGCGCCGACGCCGGCCCGGCGTGCGCCGGTTCCTGCGACGACGGCAACCCGTGCACCCACGACGCCTGCACGGCCGGCGTGTGTACCCACAAGCCCGAGACCGGCCAGCCGTGCAACGACGGCGATGCTTGCACGGCCAGCGACGCCTGCAAAGCCGGCGCGTGCACGGGGGCCAAGACCGTGTGCTCACCCGCCGACGGCTGCCACGTGGCTGGGGTGTGCAACCCGACGACGGGCACCTGCTCGGCGCCGCTCGCCGCGGACGGCACACCGTGTACCGATGGCAACGTCTGCACGGTCGGCGACGCCTGCCAGTTCGGCGTGTGCCTGCCCAAGGCGATCACCGACTGCGACGACGGCAACCCGTGCACGGTCGGCGCGTGCAGTCTGCCCAAGGGCTGCAGCTACTCTGCCTCCGTGGGCGGCGAGGCATGCAACGACGCCAACCCGTGCACCGAGAAAGATGCTTGCGCAGCGGGCAAGTGCGCCGGCAATGCGACCGCGTGCAGCGACGGCAACGTCTGCACCGCCGATTACTGCGACACCGTCAAGGGATGCGTCGGCATCCCCAGCGCGGCGACCTGTACCGACGGCAACGCCTGCACGGTCGGCGACGCCTGCACCGACGGCGCCTGCAAAGGGGGCTCGAGCAAGCCCGACTGCGACGACAAGAACGCCTGCACCAAGGACAGCTGCTCCGAAGTCTCTGGGTGCGTGCACGTGGCGATCGCCGAGGTCTGCGACGACGGCGACAAGTGCACGACCGGCGACAAGTGCAGCAACGGCGCATGCGCCGCGGGAACCTGGACCTGCCAGTGCCAAAAAGACACCGACTGCGCCAACAGCAACCCCTGCGCGATCGCCATCTGCAGCGGCAACCAGTGCGTGTACAGCACCAAATCGGGGCCGTGCGACGACAAGAACCTATGCACGACCGGCGAGACCTGCGCCAACAGCGCGTGCGGCGGCGGCAAGCCTGTGTCGTGCGACGACGGCCAAGTCTGTACCGCCGACGGCTGCGACCCGGCCAAAGGCTGCGCGTCGGCGCCCGCGCCGGTACAAGACAGCAACTGCGGGCTCAACGGCCTGGTCAGCAACGGCCGCTGCTATCGCTGCATTGCAGTCAACGACCTCAAGCTGGACGCCGCCGAGGCGGAGTGCGCCAAGCTCGGCGTGGATGCCCACCTGGTCAGTATCGCCAGCAAGGCCGAGAACAATGCCGCGCACTCAGCCATGCAAAAAGGGTGTTCAGTTCCGAATGCCTGGATTGGGCTGAGCGCCTCGCTGGCAACGGGCGCCAAGTGGAGCGACGGGTCGGCCGTGACCTACGTCAATTGGGCGGCCGGCGGGCCAAACGTAGCCGCCTGGGTCGCCACCATGCAGCAAGTAGAGGGCGCGTGGGGTACGACCGGGGACGTCAACAAGACTTTGAAAGCCGCGCTGTGTGAAAAGCCGTACGAAAAGCCGTGCGACGACGGCAGCGTCTGCTCGGCGACGAGTTTTTGCCAGGCCGGCAAGTGCACGGCCGGCTTTGCCGCCACGCCATGTGACGACGGCAAGCCGTGCACCCAAGACAGCTGTGACCCGGCCAAGGGGTGCGTCGCGGTGACGTTGCCCGACGGCACCAATTGTTCCAACGCCTCCTGCTCGGCGGGTGTCCACATTGGGCCGGGCAGTTGCACTACGGGCACCTGCTCTGGGGTGGTGCAGAAGAACTGCGGCGACGGCAACGTATGCACTGCCGACACCTGCGAGGCAGCCAAAGGCTGCTCCAGTGCGGCCAGCGGCACCGCGGCGTGCAGCGACAACAACCCGTGTACGACCGGCGACGCTTGCGCCAACGGCACCTGCAAAGCCGGTTCAGGCACGCTGGCGTGTGACGACGGCAATAGCTGCACCGACGACAAGTGCGAAAGCGGCAAGGGCTGCACCGCGGCGGCAAAGAGCTATGCGGGCGTTTCGTGCAGCGGTTTCACCTGGAACAACCACTGCTACGAAGCCTTCCAGGTCACCGGCAACTACGCAGCCATGATCAGCAAGTGCCAGGGCATGGGCGGCACGCTGGCCACCATCCATTCGGCGGACGAAAACGCTCAGGTGCTCGCCGCGGCCAACAAGGTTTGCGGCAAGGCGGTCAGCACTGGGGCGCTATTTGGCCTCAAGCAGACCATCGCCGCCGACAACAGTAGCGACCAGTGGCTCGATGGGTCGCCGGTCACCTACACCAACTGGTATGCGGGCGAGCCCAACGGCGCCAACGAACCCTATGGCGGCATGTGGCTCGACACCGGCACCTGGAACGACTTTGGCGAACCCACCAGCCAGTGCGCCGTGTGCGAGCGCCTGCTCGGCGTCGCGTGCAACGACGCCAACATCTGCAGCCAGGGCGATGTTTGTGGCAACGGCGTGTGCGGCGGCGCACCTTTGTCGTGCGACGACAAGAACGGCTGCACGGCCGAAGCCTGCGACCCCAAGCTCGGCTGCACCTTCACGGCGTTGGCCGCAGGCGCCGTGTGCGCCGGGGCCAGTTGCGACGGAGTCAAGTACGCGACCAAATCGACCTGCCAGGCGGGCGCCTGTGTGCAGACAGCGCCGACCACCTGCAACGACGGCAAGGACTGTACCAGCGACCAGTGCGACGCCACCAAGGGTTGCTTTGCCACCGCCTACACCTGCGCAGACAACAACCCGTGTACCGACGACAAGTGCATTGGCGGCGGCCAGTGCAGCTATCCGGCAGTGGCGGACGACGCAGCGTCCTGTAAGGGCGAGATGTGGCGCGGTCACTGCTACGAGGCCGCCACCGGCAGCAACCAGTCGCTCGACACAGTCAAGAGCGCATGTGCCGCCAGCAAAGGCTGGCTCGCCAGCATCCACAGCGCCGACGAGAACGAGGCGGTGCGATTGGCGGCCAACAAAGGCTGCGGCAGCGTCATCGAAGCCCTTTTCGGCCTGGTGCAGACCAACGCAAACGACAATATCACCCACAACTGGCTGGACGGCACGCCCTACTCGTACCAGAACTGGACCGCAGGCGAACCGTCGCTGGCCGCCGAACAGCGCACCCGCATGCACAAGGGCACCGGCAAGTGGAACGACACCACCATGACTGCTGGCAACATGTGCTGGGTCTGCGAACGCGTGCCCGGCACCACTTGCGACGACAAGAACCCGTGCACCGTCAACGACGGCTGCTTTCTGGGCGACTGCACCGGCGCGCCACAAACCTGCGACGACGGCGTGGCGTGTACGCTTGACCAGTGCACGGCGGCTGCAGGTTGCAGCAGCGCGGCCGGCAAGAAAGGCGCGCAGTACACGCCGCTATTTTGCGACTTGCCCGCTGCCAGCAAGCAGTGCGCCACCAATGGCGTGTGCGATTCGGTGCCTGCGGCGTGCGCCGGCAAAGTGTGCGGCTACGACGGCGCGCTCGGCGACTGCGGCAAGTGTGGCATTGGCAACGTGTGCAACAAGAACGGCCTGTGCTCAGCCAAGACCAACTTCGCGCAAACCGACAAGGTGCTGGTGTCGGGCGGCGCTTTCAGCATGGGCTGTTCGGCCTGGAACGACACCTTCTGCGACGCCAATACCTTGCCGCGCCATGTCGTCTACGTCAGCAGCTACTACCTGGATACCTACGAAGTTTCGCAGGCCAAATACAAGGCGTGCGTTGCCGCCAGCAAGTGCTCGCAGCCGAGCGGCGGCTACGACGCGACCGAGGACAGTAAGCCCATCGTGAAGCTGACTTGGGCACAAGCGAGCGGCTACTGCGGGTGGGCGGGTGGCGACCTGCCGACCGAGGCGCAATGGGAGTTCGCCGCGCGCAGCATCGACAAGGGCGTCAGCACAACGATCTATCCGTGGGGCAACAATTGGCCGCCACCCTTGCTGGCCGACATTGGCAACACCGGCATCGCGTCGCTCGGCGACCCGTACCCGTATGCCCACGACGCCAACGTCTGCTACGAGAAGAACGCCGTCGGCGCCTGCAACATGCTCGGCAACGTCAGCGAGTGGACCCGCGACTGGTACACCGCCTACTACCCAACCAACCTGACGGTCAAAGACCCACTGAACACGACTGCCGCTTCCCAGCGCGCCTTTCGCGGCATGAGCTGGTTCTTTTCGCTGCCGGCAGAGGCGGCGCCATACCGCCGCTTCTTCTATGACCCCAACGTCGTCTACTCAAACATCGGCGTGCGGTGTGCGTATGCGTTCACCCAGTAGGCGTCGTTTGCACCCGCGCTTCGGGCGCGCGACAATCCCAGTCGGGCGCTTGGCTGCGCCCAAGCTGAAGGGGCTGTGAGCACCACCGAACTCTACCCAGCCGGTATCGTCCCGAGCGCGCTTGTGCGGTTCTGCCCGCAGTGCGACGCCGAGGGCGCCGAGCGGGTGTGCCCGGCCGATGGCACGGCTACGCTCATGCGCGACGCCCCGACGCCAAACCTGGCGGTGCTCCAGCCTGGCTACATCTTGAACCACCGTTATCGACTGGATCGCGAACTGGGCCGCGGCGGCTTTGGCGCGGTGTTCGAGGCCCGCCACACCGGCACCGGCCAGCAGATGGCGGTCAAGGTGCTGTTCTCGGCCGGTGATCGCAATTCGCTTAAGCGCTTTTTCCGCGAGGCACGGGTCACCGCTCAGCTCAAAAGCAAACACACCATCCGCGTGTTCGACTTTGGCCAGGACGACAACGGCCTGGCCTACCTGGCCATGGAGATGCTGCACGGCAAGCCGCTCATCGATGAGCTCAAGGACCGGTTGCGTGCCAACCACGCGTTCAGCGAAAGAGAGGCGATCGACATCGGCGTCGCCGTGTGCAAAAGCCTGCACGAAGCCCATGCTGCGGGGCTGGTGCACCGCGACTTGAAGCCGCACAACATCTTTTGCGCGCAGGACGAGGACGGGCTGGTCTACAAGGTGCTCGACTTCGGCATCGCCAAGAGCACCGACCAGTCGCTGACCGGCGGCAGCATCCTGGGCACCGTCGCCTACATGAGCCCAGAGCAGGCCCAAAGCATCAAGCTCGATGGCCGCAGCGACCTGTACAGCCTGGGGATTACGCTCTACCAGTTGGTGGCAGGCGAGGTGCCGTTCGCAGGCGAGACTCCGGTGCAGACGCTGATGATGCACATCACCAGTGAGCCGGCGCCGCTCGGCGCGCGGGCGTTGGTGCCGCTGACCGCGCGCTTTGAGGGGGTCGTCGAGCGGTTGCTTGCCAAGGATCCAGAGGCGCGCTACTCGTCGCCCGGCGAGGTCGTCGCCGACCTGGACCCCTTGCGGTCGATTGCCAGCGACACCAGCAAGGTCAAGCCAGTGACGGTGGTCGCGGCCAATGCGGGCCTGAACGCGTTCGGGTCGCAGCAAGACGAGACGATGGCCGACGCGGCAGGCGGCACCAACCGCTACAAGAAGCCGACGGGCCGCCATCCGAGCGCGGCCAGCCTGGCTGTGGCCACCGTCCGCCCGACCGTCGCCAACGGCAAGACCGTGATGGATGCCACAGCTGGCATGCCCGCTGGCGTGCTCGCCGAAGCCGCGGGTCAAGCCAATCCGCTGACGCCATTGGTCGAGGCCTCGACCGCGCCGGCCAGTGGTTCGGCAGTCAAGTGGATCGCCGTCCTAGCCGGTGGAGCTGCCGTCGCAGTGGTCGGTGTGCTGGCGTTTGGTCCCAAGGCGGGTGAGCCAGGTCCTGCCGCCGAGGCCGCCGCGGTGCCTGCACCCGCAACCACCCATGCCGCACCTGCCGTGCTGCCCGTGGCCGCGCCGCCAGCCGCGCCTGCGCTGCCAGCGCCCGTTGCGGCTGCCGCGGCGCCAACGCCGGAGGCGGCCGCTGCGCCGCCTGCACCTGTCCCTGCGCCTGTACCTGTCCCTGCGCCTGTTGCTGTTCCTGTCCCTGTTGCTGCACCTGCTCCTGAACCAGCAGCCGCGCCCAAGCCGGCGGCCGCGGCCGTCAAAAAGAAAGGCGACGGCAAGCCCAAAGGCGGCGCCAAGCCAGCCCTGGAGCGCGACCTGTGAAGTCGGTCCAGCGTTTGCTCGCGATGGCGTTCGCGCTATGCGCGTGGGCGGCGGCGCCAGCGTTTGCCGACGACGACCCGGCGGCAGCTGCCCTGGAAAAAGAGGCCAACACCACCGTCGATCAGGCCTTCAAGGACTTTGAGGCTAAGAAGTACCGCGAGGCCGCGCAGGGCTTCTTGCGCGCGTACGAGATGACCGGCGGCAAGTTTCCCAAGCAGCTGCGCAATGCCGCCAAGGCCTACACGACCGGCGCACTGTACGAGGAAGCCGTACAAGTCTGGGAGCGCCTGACCAACCTGCCGCGTGCCGACGAGGCCGTGCGCCGCGAGGCCAAAGAGCAGCTGGCCGCCGTGCGCGGTCAGTGGTCGGAGCAGCTCAAAGGCCAGGGCGACGCCGCCCACAAGGGCAAGCAGAGCCGTGCCGCCGCCGACGCCTATGTGCGCGCGTTTCGAGCCAGCGGGCGCAGTCGCGGCGACGTGCTGCAGCTGGCAGCCAAGGACTACGAAGCGGCGAAGCGCCTGGACGACGCCCACCTGGCGTGGACGTTGCTCGAACGTCTGCCCGGCGTCGACGCGACACTGGCCAAGACGGCGCGCGAACAGGGCGCGCGGGTTTTGGACGCCACCCGTGGCCATGCCTCGGCCAATCAGGGCCTGGACAAGCTGGCGGCCGGCCAATTCGCCGACGCAGCCGGGCAGCTGCTGGCGGCTTTTGACGCGACCCGCGAGCGCACCCACCTGCGGCTGGCCGCGCACTGCCTGGAAGCAGCGGAGCAGTTTGACCAGGCCCTGGCCACCTGGAGCCGCTACGAGCTGCACGACCCGACGAGCCTGCTGGGCACCGACGAGGCGCGTGCGCGCCAAAAAGCGCTGCGCCGTACCAAGCTCAAGAACGAGGCCAAGGCGGCGGCGGCGGCGAGCAACCATGCGGCCGCTGGCGAGGCGTGGCTGGCCATGTACGACGTCAGTCAAGAGCGCGATGTGGCGGCGCTGCGCGAAGCCGCCCAGGCGTTTGAGCAAGCCGGGGCCACCGAGCGCGCGGTCGGTCTGTGGCAACGTCTGGCCGACAGCCCCTACGCGAGCGACGCCGAACGCGCGGCCGCCGTGGAGCGCAAAGCCGAGGCCGGCAAAGTCAGGCCCAAGCCGGTGGTGGTGGTGGCGGTCGAAAAGCCGGCTGATCCAGGTGTGGCGGTGAGCAAAGGCCCGACGGTTCCGCAGCCGCCCGCGCCCGCGCCGGTTGGCGAGCGCATGTGTACGGCGTGCTGGGCGCTGGTGGGCGGCGGCGCGGCAGTGCTACTTGGCAGTGGCACTTTGGTGTACCTGGCGCGCGACGACCAGTCGCTGCTGCTGACGGCCGTGCAGAGTAAGGACAGCGATGGCCGCATCGTCGGCATCACCCACCAAGAGGCGGTGTCGCGGCAAGAGCGCAACTTCACGCTCAACAGCCTGGGTGTGGCGGGGACCGTGGGCGGCCTGGCCGCGGTGGCGGGCGGCGTGCTGCTCAAGCTCGTGAGCGGGCCAGGGGCGAGCACCAGCCGTGTGGAGCCGGTGATTGAGTTGGGGCCGGGCGGGCTGGTGGTGGGGGCGAGGTACTGAGGGCCGGCCTGGGTGCCCGAAATCGAGGCTGTCTCAGCTCAGTTCGGACAGGCTGCCACGATTGTCCGACACTCTTGGAACCATTCACATTCCGTGACAGACTGTCCCCGAAATCGGCCTCTTGTGACAGCGCGCAGAGCGAGGATTTGCCCTTGCAATCCCACTGTAAAAGCCGAATGCTTTGGCAAACTCGAACGCCTGTCGCCCGAAGGACCTAACTATGACGAGAAAATTCAAAGGCCCATCTGTCAAGACGATTTGCTCGCGAACTGCGACGATTACCAATGCTTTTGGCAACGCTATCATGCCGGTAGTTGAGCCTTCTGACGCCGAAATCGAAGCAGTCCTGGACGGAATTGGTCAGGGCGGAAAGACAATCGACAAGCAGAGTTGTGTGTATTGCTCAGAGAAGGCGACAGAGTGGGACCACCTCAATCCCATGATCCGGGACAAAAAGCCAACGGGTTACTTTTCTGAAATCTGGAACCTGGTGCCAGCTTGCGGTACTTGCAATCAAAGTAAAGGCGCGCGCGATTGGGCGGACTGGATCGGGTCTGACGCACCCAAATCACCAAAAGTCCAAGGCAAACCATGGGAGGAAAACAGACGGCGCCTCGACGGCTACCTCAGGTCAAGGCCACAGCGGGCCACGTGCATCGACATTAAGGCGATCGTAGAGGCAGATCGCTTACAAGCATACGAGGACCTACGCCAGAACATACTGAAACTGATGAAAGCTGCTGACGAAATCGCCGCGGAATTGCGGAGTCAAATTGTGCTCAAGGCCAACCGTCTGATGGAAGAAGCTGACGAAATCGCCGCGGAAATGCCGGGTCACATTGTGTACGAGCCCAACCGTGCGGCGAGACTGGCTCCTGGCCGGGCACAGGCGCACACGGGCACGCCGGTCCCGCTCACTGACGCGACGACGTTGCCGATCGGCCACCGAGTGCGCAGTGTGCTGCAGCACCTGGCCGGGCACAATCACCTGACCGACGACCACCTTGAGGTGCTGACGAGCAAAGAGAAGAGCCACGCCGCCTTCAAGGCGTCGTTTGCTGTTTTGATTGACGTAACCGGGATGTCAAAGCCAGCGAGAATGGCGGCATCACGGGACGACGGTGGTCGACTTCGCTACTACTCGACTTTTGAGCTCGCATACCGCCAACGCATCTACGCGCTTTCAGCTCAATGGTTTGAGCATCAACGACCGTTGTTCGAGGCCTGGGTATGGACCGTTGCCCAACCGGGCTAGCGCTTTTCTGGGTTGCAGTTTGCCACGCTGAACGGAAACCTCCATGTTCTGCAGTAAATCCAATGTGATGCAACGGTTGCTGACAGATGGCGTTCCGCCGAGCGCACAGGCTCGCGGCACACCAACTTCTGTCACGGTGCCCGATCGCTCACGCTGGCCCCGCCCCCAACGGCACCCGCACCCCTGTCGCCTGGATTTCGTGGACGAAGCTAGTCGGGTCCGGGTCCGCCCACTCGTCCGGCGTAAAGGCCATCGCCGAGATGGCCGGGTTGATGACGACCTTGGCCATCGACAGCAACGGAATGCGTACCGCCGGATCGGCGAGATCAGGCGACACGACTGCGAGGTCGATGTCACTCCAAGTGTCCGCGGAGCCGCGGGCGTACGAACCAAAGAGCACGACCTCGTCGACGCGGGCCTGCGCAGACACGTATGCGACGAACTGCCGCAGGGTCGGTATCAAGTCGGCAGGGATAGCAGCCATGCATAGACCTCGTCGGTTTGCGCGATCAGCCGATCGGCGGTACTTGGCTCCGACAGCCAGGCCAAAGTGGTCTTCCAGTTTGGATGGACGTAGCGCGCTTGGGTGTAGATATCGGTCAACTCAGCCAAAAAGGGTTCGCGGCTGGCAAGGCCAGCTTCTTGACCATGCAACTCACGCGCCAGTTTGAGGAGTTCGTGCGTGAACGGCGGCGGCTTGCCAAACCGGCAGGCCCAGCGATGTTTCAAAACCTTCTCAAGCGCCTGCTGACAGTGAAAGCCAATTGGCAAATACACGCCGGCAACGCGCAGCGCTTTGGCAGCGTCGAGGTCGGCCTGCGCCAGAATGCGCCATGCTGCCGCGTCCATGGTCAATGCTCCCACTGCAACGGCGCATGTAGGTTCTGGGCGACATGCGATGCGCTCGTGCGCTCGCCGTCAATAGGAGTCGTCCGCAAAGCTCCGACCGGAAAGTACTTGGTGTTGCGGGCCGTGGAGCTCATGCCACAAGCGTACGAGGTGCGCCCCCATCGGGCAAGCGTCTGCAGCGAAGCTCCGCCGCCGGGGCCCGGACCCGGCATTCGCCCGCGCGCCCGCCACCTCGGCCCCCCAAACCGTTGCACCCACCGCCACAGCGTGCCATCTTCGCCACAGAGGCCCAAATGCACGCCATCCAGTTCCTGCTCAAAATCGACTTCGTGCTGTCACTGGCCGCGCTGTGGTACTTCGCCGTGCCCGCAGCCACGACTGCGCAATACGACCGCTGCACCACCGACGCCGCTTCGCTCGCCTGCCAATTCGCGCTGGTCAATGTCCAGCTGTTCTACGGCAAAAGCCTGGCACACAGCGCGTGCATTCTCGCCGGCGCATTGACCAAAGAGGCCCGCACGGTGGCGCTGGTAGCCGGCGGCGTGTGCCTGTGGTGCTTCACCATGCCGACGCTACTGTGGCGCTACGGGTTTGCCGACAAGACGGCTGTGGCAATCGTGCTGCTGCTGATTTTCGGCTGTGCGTACGCAGTCTTGCTCGGGCGCTGGTGGTGGATGTCGCGGCGAGCGCCGGGCGCTGCCAGTCCGGCAGCGACGTTGGCATAGTTCGTCGCAGCCGAGCGCAACGCCCCCCGCCTACTTGCCATCACAGTTGTCATCCACCAGATTCTGGTACGTCAGCCCCATCAAGTACCCGGTCTCCTGCGTGCAACTGCCCGTCAGCCCGGCCAGCAGCACGCGCTTGCCGACCAGCGCCACCGCCGCCGTGCCGCCGTACTGGCCCTGGTAGGCGTTGAGGTTGAGCTGCGTCGGGCTCCACGCTCCAAACGCCGTGGTCAAGTACAGGTTCTGCGACGGCACTAGCGCGTGTGCCGCTCCATTGTCGTCCACGGTCAGGCCGAGGCCCGTCGCAGACGGGTATTGACTGCTTATGCCGACCTGGCCCACCTGCACCGGCTCTGACCACGTCCCGGCTTTCCACACCATGTACATCAGCTTCTCCGGCGCCGGCGACACCGCCGGCTTGCGGTACAACACATGCCGCACGTCCTGCGCGTCGATGGCCAGCGCCACGTCGGCCGCGGCCTCGGCCACCAGCGTCGAGATGACCCAGTTGTTGGTGCCGGAGCGGGTGGCCATGCGCACGTTCTTGCCGCCATAGATGGCCACCAGCATGCCGTTTGGCGCAATCGACAACTCCTGGGTGCCGCCGGTGCCAAACGACGGGTCAGGGATCTCCGTCGGCGAGGCCACGCCCGCCTTGACCCGTGCGTAGCGCATCACCTGATTGCCGGCGTCGTACCAGGTCAAGTGGGCAGTGCCGTCGCCGGCCATCGCGATGGAGCACGGCGTCAGCGCCTGGGTGCTCGGATCGACGGTGACGATGGGGTTGGCGGTGCTCCAGGTGCCACTGGCGTAGCCCATGCCTTTGGGAGAATAGCCGGTGGTCTGGGTAATGGTCCCGCACGCGTGCCAGCCACCGCCCTGGGTTACAGCCATCGAGCCTGCGCGCACCGCGTTGGCCACTTGAAACAACCGCCACTCATAGGCATTGCCCAGCCAGCGCGCCACGGTCTGGGCGCCGTAGACCAGCCCCACGCCGACCGGGTCGGCGTTGCCGATCTTGGCCCGCGGCCCGGCCCAGCCGACCATGCCACCCTGGCACCACTCGCTGGTGGCGCCGCGGTCGGCGTACTCGAGCGTAAACGTGCTGCCCTTGCGGGTGCCGAGCTTGACCCGCTCGTAGTAGCTGCCGTTGTTCTGGCTGTTGAAGGCGACGTAGACCTCGGTGCCCCAGGTCGCTACGGCGGTGGACGTCGACTTTTGCACTGGCTCCAGTTGCGAAGTCACCCAGGTCCCCTGCTTGCCGATAGCAAACCGCGCCTGGCCGCTGTCGACGTTGACGTAGCTGATGTGCACATTGCCTGCGGCGCTCGTCGCCAGGCTGGTGTACTGGCCGACCGTGCCGGTCTGCTCGACGATTTCGGTCTTCCAGGCGCCACTGAGGTTGGTGGTGTAGAGCAGGTCGCTGCCAATCAGCTCATAGTGGCTGATGTGGACCTTGCCGGCGTTGTCCAGGCCCAGGGACGCGTAAAAACCGGCGGCGCTGACGGTTCCGTCGATGATCTTGGCGCTGAACACGCCGGGACTGCTCTCGTCGGTCGCATAGCGCAGATCCTGGTTGGTGTAGTCCAGGTAGGCCAGGTGCACCGCGCCTGAGGCATAGACGCCGAGCGACACGAACTGGCCGACGTCGTTTTGGCTGTCGACAACGACCGGCGTCCACTTGCCGCCGTCGTTGTTGGCGTAGCGCAAGTCGCCACTACTGTTGTCGTAGTAGGCGATGTGCACCAGGCCCCCCGGCCCGCCGCTCAGCGCCACAAAGTCGCCGATGCCGGCCTTGGTCTCGACGACTTCGCTGAACCAGCCCTGGTTGGTGCGCCAGGCGTGGCGCACGGCCTTGTTCTTGAGGTCCTGGTAGGCCAGGTGCGGCACACCCTGGCTGTCGATGGCCAGCGCATGGGCGCCGACGTCGGTCTTCTCGTCGACCACTGCGCGCACCCAGTTGGGGTTGCCAGCCTCGCGCGACCACACGTACAGCAGGTTCAAGCTGACGCCAAGGGCATTGCTCTGCGCTTTGTTGGCCAGCCACTGGGTGCCATCGATAGCGACCTTAAGGTTGGGGCCGGTCGTCGGTTGGTAGTTGTACTGCGGCACGCTCATCTGGACCTTGTGGTCGATGTCCACTTCGAGCTTTTCGACCGCGCCGGGGTTGATGGCGTTCTTGGTGTCTTCGCAGTCGCCGCCGCCCTTGGTGCAGGTCTTGGGGTTGGCAGGGCCTTTGCCCAGTTGCATCTTGCTGTCGCACCAGTCGTCGTTGTCGTCGTCGCAGCCGTCGTCAACGCCAGACTTGCAGTCGTTGTCAAAGTCGTCGCACACCTCTGGCTGACCGGGAAAGCAGGTGGCGCAGTTGTCGTCGCAGTCGTCGCCGCCGCAGCTGGTCGGCAAATGCCCATCGTTGTCGGCATCTTTCTTGCCTTTGGGCGTGCACTTGCCCTTGAGGCACGACTCGTCGCTGGTGCAATTGTTGTTGTCATTGCACAGGTCGCCGTCGGGCAGTGCCGTGTAGACGCAGCCTTTCTTGGGATCGCAGCTGTCGGTGGTGCAGGGCTCACTGTCGTTGCAGACCAGTTTCGGGCCCCCCAGGCAAATACCGTTGCTGCACTTGTCGCTTTGCGTGCACGAGTCGCCGTCGTTGCAGACCGTGCCGTCGACGAGCTTTTGGTACACGCAGCCTTTGGCTGGGTCGCACAGGTCCTGGGTGCAGCTGTTGCTGTCGTCGCAGTTGGTGGGCTTGGTCGACTTGCAGGCGCCACCACCGCAGGTATCGGCGTCGGTGCAGGCGTTGCCGTCGTTGCACTGCAACGTGTTGGGCGCAAACGCGCAGCCGCTTTTGGGTTCGCAGGCGTCGTCGGTGCAGGCGTTGCCGTCGCTGCACGGCAGCTGTCCCGCGCCCAAGCACTGGCCGCCATTGCACTTGTCGCCGCTGGTGCATGCGTTGCCGTCATTGCAGCCGATGCCCTGATTGTTGGCGTGGGCGCAGCCGGTCTTGGCGTTACAGTTGTCAATGGTGCAGGGGTTGTTGTCGTCGCAATCGAGCGCCTTTTGCGGGGTGCACACCGCGGTCTTGCAGACGTCGCCGTCGGTGCAGACGTTGCCGTCGTCGCACGGCAAGGTGTTGTGGTTGTGCACGCAGCCGGCTTTGGGGTCGCAGCCGTCTGACGTGCACGGGTTGGCGTCGTCGCAGGGCAAGCTCGCACCCGGCTTGCACAGTCCGCCGGCACAGGCGTCGCTCACCGTGCACGAGTTTCCGTCACTGCAGCTGACCCCGTCGAGCGGCGACGAGGTGCAGCCCTTGTTGGCATCGCAGACGTCTTGGGTGCACGGGTTGTTGTCGTCGCAGGCGGCGGCGCCGTACTTGCCGAGGCAACTACCCTGCTTGCAGGCGTCGCCGCTGGTGCAGCCGTTGCCGTCGTTGCAGCCGCCGCCGTCGTTGGTGGGGGCGATGGCACACTTGCCGCTTTTGGCGTCGCACTGGCTCTTGACGCACTCGGCGCCGTTGCCAATCGGCGGCGGGCACAGGATGACCGTGCCGGGATCGACCTGGCAGGTGTGGGTGATCTTCTCGCAAAACAGCGTGCCATTGCACAGGTTGCCGTCCTCTTTGGCGACGCAGTCGCTGTTGGCGGTGCACTCGCCGCAACCGAACGCGCCCGCCTGACACTGGCCGCCGGCGCAATAGTCGCCCTTGGTGCAGGCGTCGCCGTCTTCGCACGCGCCGCCCTTTGCGGCCTTGGTGCACCCCGACTTGGCGTCGCAACTGTCGGCAGTGCAGGCGTTTTTGTCGTCGCAGATCATCGGCTGACCGACACACGCCGCGCCGGTGGCCGTGATCTCGCAGGCATCGCTGACGGTGCACAGGTCGCCGTCGGTGCAGGCCGCGCCGGCCTTGGGGCCGTGGGTGCAGCCGGTCTTGACGTCGCACGCGTCGGCGGTGCACGGGTTCTCGTCGTCGCAGGGCAGCTTGCCGAGGCCAATGCACTTGCCACCGAGACACCCGTCGCCGAGCGTACACGCGTTGCCATCGTTGCAGGCCCCGGCGTTGTAGAAGTGCTTGCACGCCGCCACCCCGCCCTGCAGCGCGTCGCAGCCGTCGTCGGTACAGGGGTTGGCATCGTCGCACTTGCTCTGGGTGGCGATGCACTTGCCGGCCGTGCACGCCGCCGCGATGGTGCACACGGTGCCGTCGCTGCACGTCGCGCCATCGGCCAGCGCCACGCCCGCGCATTGCAGCTTGCCGCTGCTGCCGGCGCTGCACAGGTCGCCGCCGGTACAGGCGTTGCTGTCGTCGCAGGGGCCGCCCGGGGTGGCCTTGTGCGCGCAGCCGGCGGCCGAGCACGAGTCAAAGCTGCACGGATCACCGTCGTCGCACGACACGCCAATGCCGCTGCACTTGCCTTCTTTGCACAGGTCTTCGTAGGTGCAGACGTCGCCGTCGTCGCAAGGCTTGGTGACGGTGGCGAACACGCAGCCACCCATCGACAGGTTGCAGGCGTCTTCGGTGCAGCCGTTGCTGTCGTTGCAGGCGGCCTCGTCGACCTGGCCGTCGCAGTCGTCGTCTTTGCCGTTGCAGGTCTCTGTTGCGGGCTCGGGGGCGTCGCAGGCGCCTTTGCCTTGGGCGCAGGTCAAGGTGCCGCTGCAAGTGCCGTTGGCGTTCGATTTGCTGCAGGGGGCATTGCCGAGGCCCTCATCGGTCTGGCCGTCGCAGTTGTCATCTTTGCCGTTGCACAGCTCGGCCGATGGCACCGCGGCGTCGCACAGCGTCAGGCCATCCTTGCCGCACGTCCGCGCGCCGGTGCAGGTGCCAAATGGCGAGGTCTGCTTGCAAGAAGTGGCAAGCTGCGCGGCCTGGGCGGTCGGGCTACAGGCGCACTGGCCGATTTGCTGGCGGCACTGGCCGGCCTGCACGCCGTTGTGGGTCTCGCTGGCGCAGAAGTAGCCACCCGGGCAGTCGGCGTCGGCCTTGCACTCGGTGCCGCAAAATGAGCCGTCTTTGCCGTAGTCGATGCAAAACTGGATGCCGCCACCGAGCGTGTTCTTGCAGTCGGCGTCGACCTTGCAGGGGTCGCAGAGCTTGGGGTACTTGGCGATGCACACGAACACCGCGTCGCTGCCGGGCACCGGGCCGCAGGCGTAGCCCTTGGGGCAGCTGTCGGTACAGGTCTTGCTGCACTGCTTGCCGGCGGCGGTCGGCAGGCAGGCGGCGCTGGCGCACTCGCTGTTGTCACTGCACGGCCAGCCAAAGCTGCCGGGGGCGGGCGGCAGGTCGGCGATGGGCGCATCGACGGCTGCATCTACGGCTATTTCGCCGCCCAAATCTGCCAGCGGCTGTGCACCATCGGGGGCAACGTCTGCCGGGTCGTCGCCGTCTTTGGCGAACACCGCGCCGACATCGACCGTGCCGCCGCCCGTCGTCTCGGGAAGGCTGGTGCCGGTGGTGTTGGCGGCGTCTTCGCAGGCCGCGAGGCCGAGCGCCAGGCACAGTGCTGCTGCGCTGGCTCCAAAGCTGTTGTTGACCATCAGGTGCCTCCCCGTGTGCGATTGCCTGCCCGGGCGGCAGGCTACGGCATTGCGGGTGGGGCGGCAATGGGGCTTTGAGCGCTACGCCGCGTCACCCACCAACAACCGCTCCGCCGCACAAGGCACCAACCACGCCTGCGCCAGCGCCTGTACCTTGGCCGCCCGTTTGCCCATCGCGACCGCTTCGCGCGCCACCCGCCCTGGATGCGGCGCCCCCGGAATGTCGCGCCGCCGCAGGGCTTTGCGTACGTCGATGGCCGCAGCCACCACACCTGTGTCCACGCCGAGCTTGTCGGCCAGCCGCACCGCGCCGAGCTTGCCAAAGGTGGTGTTGGCCGCCACCAACTCGGCGACCAGCGACGCAACTTTTTCGTGTGCGGTGCGAAACGGCATGCCAGCGCGCACCAGCTCGTCGGCCAGGTCCGTCGCCAGCAAGAACCCCTTGTCGAGCGCAGCCAAAAGCGCCTTCTTCTGCCACTGAGCGGCCGCCAGCATATCGGCGGTGACCTGCAGGCAGTCGCCCCAGGTCTGCATAGCGTCGAACAGCGGCTCTTTGTCCTCTTGCATGTCCTTGTTGTAGGCGAGCGGCAGGCCCTTGAGCGCCACCAGCAGCGTCACCAGGTCGCCGATGACCCGACCCGACTTGCCGCGCAAGAGTTCCGCCATGTCGGGGTTCTTTTTTTGCGGCATCAGCGAGCTGCCGGTGGTGAACGCATCCGGTAGCCGCACAAAGCCAAACTCGGCCGAAGCGTACAGGCACAGCTCTTCGCCAATGCGCGACAGGTGCACGGCGCCCAGCGCAGCCGCGGCCATGGCTTCGACCAGGTGGTCGCGGTCGGCCACGGCATCGAGCGAATTGCGGGTCGGCCCCGCAAACCCAAGCAGCGCCGAGGTCTTGTCGCGGTCGATCGGCAGCGTCGTGCCCGCCAGTGCCCCAGAGCCAAGCGGCGACACGTTCAGGCGCTGCAGGCAGTCGAGCACCCGGCTAGCGTCGCGCAGTTGCGCCTCCGCGTGGGCCAGCAGCAGGTGTCCGACCGTGACCGGCTGCGCCCGCTGCAGATGGGTGTAGCCCGGCATCGGCCAGTTGGCATGGTCGCGCGCCGCTTCGGCCAGCACCGCCGCCAGATGCGCAATGTAGCCGGCAATCTGGCCAAGTGTGCGCCGCAGCCACAGTCGTTCGTCCAGGGCCACCTGGTCGTTGCGCGAGCGCGCTGTGTGCAACCTGCCGGCCGGGTCACCGATGCGGTCGCGCAGGGCGGCTTCGATGTTCATGTGCACGTCTTCGCGCGCCACCGACCAGACGAATCGCCCGGCGGCGATGTCGGCCCAGATGGTGCGCAGCCCGGTGACGATGGCGGCGTAGTCATCCTCGGGCAGGATGCTCTGGTCGCGCAGCATGGTCGCGTGGGCTAGCGACCCGACGATGTCGTCGTAGGCCAATTTCTGATCGTAGCCCACCGACGCGTTGAGCTTTTGCACCAGCGGATGGGTGTCTTGGGCGTAGCCGCCGCCCCACAGACGGTCGGGGGCCTTGCCGACGGGGTCGGTCATCTTCACTCCACTTGTGCGCGAAGATTGGTCTTTCCGGGCGCCGCCGCAACTGCCGCGGGGCGCCCAGCCGGGCGCGCGGGCCTATTTGACGATGATCTGGCCCTTCATGCCAAACGAGGCGTGCGGCGCGCAGACGTAGTAGTAGGTGCCGGCCTTGGCAAACGTCACCTTCTTGGTCTGGCCAAAGCCCACCGAGAAGCCGTCGGGCACCGGCACTGCGTCGCCAGCCTCCCAATCGGACTGCGCCACCTCGACCACGTTGTGGTTGCCGGGCAAGGCGAACTCGACCGAATCGCCCGCCGCGATCGCCAGCGGCGTCGGCGTGAAGGTAAAGCCACTGGTAGTGACTTTGTGCACGGTCGGCGGCACCTGCGCGACAACCTTGATGTCGTCGACAAACCACCCAGGCCCACTATTACCAAAGCCGTCTTGCGTGTTGAAGTTGAAGCGGATCTTGATCTTCTTGCCGGCGTGGGCGGACAGGTCGACCGTGACCTGCACCCACTTGTTGAGGTCCGCAGCCACGTTGACCTTGAAAGCCGGGACCACGGTCGTGCCCACCAGAACCTCGACTGTGCGCAGTTCGAAGTTGTTCTCTTGCACGCCACTGTACGACTGGAAGGTCAGGACGGTCGGGCCAGCGACCGTCAAGTCGATCTCGGGCGACGTGGCCGTGCCGCTCGACACGCCGCCGGTGCCGCCATAGCCGCTGCCGTCGTTGAAGTTCAGCGAACAGGTCGGCGAAAACGCTGCCGGCGTCTTGGGGGTGTCGTCAATGCCCCAGCCCGTGCCATTGCTGCCCTTGGCGCTGAGCGTCCAGCCGGCAGTGTTGCCACAGGCGGTGAAGTTCTCGACATACTTGTCCACGGGCTTGCAGATGTTGGTTGGACCCTTGCAGGCGGAGGCCGTGCAGACGTCGCCATCGGTGCACGGATTGCCGTCGTCGCAGGTGGCGCCGTCCTTTTGGGGCGTGAAGGTACACAGTGCCTGACTGCCGTTGACGGAGCAGGCGTCGGTGGTGCACGGATTCTTGTCGTCACAAGCCGGGGTTGTGCCGCCGCACTTGCCCGTCTTGCACAGATCGGCGTTCAGGCACGGGTTGTTGTCGTTGCAGGTCGTGCCGTCGGCGACATTGCTGGCGCCAGTGCAGACGCCCACCTGGCAGACGTCGCCGGCGGTGCAGGCGTTGTTGTCGGTGCAGGTGGTCTTGTCGGCTTTTGGCTGACCGCCGATGCACTTGCCGGCTTTGCAGCCCTCTGCCGTAGTGCAGTCGTTGTCGTCGCTGCAGATCGCGCCGTCGGCCATCGCGACCGCCGTGCAATCGCCGCTAGCGGGCACGCAGCTGTCGGTGGTGCAGGTGTTGTTGTCGTTGCAGACCTTGACGATGCCCGCGCAGGCAGAACTGCCGCACTTGTCGGCGAGCGTGCATGCATTGCCGTCGTCGCACGGATCAGTGTTTGCCGCGTTGACGCAGGCCCCGGAGCTGACGGTGCAGGTGTCGGTTGTGCACGGGTTGCTGTCGTTGCAGTCGCCATTGGCCTTGCAACTGGCGTCGCCGATGGTCAGGTTTTCGATGAACGCGCCGACCGTGGCGTTGCTGGTGCAGTTGGTCGCCGCGAACGAGAACTTCACGCGAAAGCGCTGGCCGATGAATTTGCTGGCATCCAACTGCACGACTTTCCAGTAATTCGCGCTGTCATAGGTGGCGGTGACGGCCGTCGCCGTCGAGTTGACTGGCAGTAGCGCGACGTCGAGGTTGTCGAAGCTGTTGTTCTCCCATGCGCCGCTGTACTGGAACTTGACGTGCAGCTTGGTGCCCGTATAGCCGGTGGCGTCGATGACCGGCGACAGCGCTTTGCCGCCGACCTTGGTGGCGCCGGTCGGGCACTGGAAGTCTACGTCATTGTTGAAGTTCAACGAGCAATCGGGCGACAGGAAGCCCGGCGGGTTGGGCTTGGCATCGACCTTCCACGCCGGACCCGGCTGCGGCGGGTCATTGAGGATCAGCCACGAAGTCATCGGGTCAGTGCACTTGAAATCGTTGGCATACGGCGGCTTGACCTCCGAACAACCGTTGATATAGGCGTACTTGCAGCCGGTCTTGGCGTCGCAACTGTCGGCGGTGCACTTGTCGCCGTCGTCGCACACGATCGGCTGGCTGCCCTTGCACACGCCAGCCTGACAAGCGCTGGCCTGGGTGCACACATCGCCGTCGTTGCACAGGTTGCCGTTGAGCGGCTCGGATACGCACTTGGCCTTGTCGCACTTTTCGACCGTGCACATTTCGGCGTCCGGCGGACACTCGCTGTCTTGCATGCAGCCCGCGTTGGCGACGGTGCTGATGCTGACGTCGTCGATGAACCAGCCAGCGCCATTGTTGGCGGCGCTGTCGCCGCTGTCGAAGCGGAAGCGGAGCTTGATGGTCTTGCCGGCGAACTGCGCGAGCGAAATGGGCGCCGGCTGGTACCACAGCTTGGTCTTGCTCTCGGTCAGTTGGAATGACAGCGCGGTCGTGACAAAGTTGTCCGTAGAAAACTCCACGAACTTCTTGTCGTAGCTGCTGCCGGTCTCGCTGTCGTAGTAGGTCCACCACTTGAGGATCTGGCCGGGTTCAATGGTGATGGCCGGCGAGTCGGCCGTGCCCTTGACCGTGCCTGCAAAGTCCACGCCGTTGTTGAAGTTGAGCGAGCACGGAGCGCTCTTGGGCGCCGGCGGGTTGGGCGTGGCGTCAAAGGCCCACACACTGCCGCTCGAAGCCGCGCTCATCGTCCAGCCGGTGGTGTTGCAGTCCATCGGAAACGAGGCTGCGACCGTACAGGCGCTGGTTGCGGCCTTGCACACGCCAGCCTTGCACGCCTCGTTGATGGTGCACTGGTCGCCGTCGCTGCAGGGGGCGTCCTCGGCCATCGGCACGTTGGCGCAGGTCTTGCCGCCGGGACCATTCTGGGTGCAGTTGTCCAGCGTACAGGGGTTGCCGTCGTCGCAGGCGTTGCCGCCCTGACACTTTCCAGACAGACACTTGGGGCCCGCCGCCACACAGCCGTCCGAGGTCGAGCACGATGCGCCGTCGGCGGCCGCCATTTTGGGCACGCATTTGCCACTCGCGCACGCGTCGCCGACCGAGCACGCGTCGCCGTCGTTGCACACGAGGTTGTCGGCCACCGGCAGGCCAGTGCACTTGCCGCCAGCGCACGCATCCTTGTCGGTGCAGGCGTTGCCATCGCTGCAAATCGCCGCGTCGTTCAGCGGTGTGTACACGCAGCCCACCGCCGGATTGCAGCTGTCACTGGTGCAGGCTTCGTTGTCGTTGCAGACCTTGCCGGGACCCGCGGCGCAACTGCCTGCTTTGCAAGTGTCGGCGAGCGAGCAGGGGTTGCCGTCTTCGCACGGCGTGCCGACCAGCGGCGCGTAGGTACACTTGCCGCTGGCGCAGGTGTCCTTGGTGCAGGCGTCGCCGTCGCCACAGTTGGCATCGGTCTGGCAAGCCAGTGCCACGTCGGTCCAGATCGACAGGTCGTCGACAAACCAGCCGGCGCCGCTGTTGACGTTGCAGTTGACCGAGTCGAAGCGGAAGCGAACTTTGATTTCCTTGCCGGCCAGCGGGGTCAGGTCGACAGCGACCTGCTTCCACTGGGTGTTGGTGCTGTCGTTATCGAGCAACAGCGACACAGGCACGGTCTTGAAGTCGTCGGCGCTCGCCTCGATCCAACGCAAGTCGGCGGCGTCGGGCGTGCCAGTGCCGGCCCACGACCAGACCTTAAGCAGCGCCGCCTTGGCGCCGAGCAGGCTGTAAGTCTTGGCCGAAACCGCGCTGCCTTCGACCTTGCTCGCCCCGGTCGGACACGCAAAATTCTGGCTGTTGTTGAAGTTGAGCGAGCACAGTGGCGAGAAGTAGCCGGGGCTGGCGGCGCTGCTGTCAATGGCCCACTGCGCGGGCGTCGGATCGGCGGGCGGCGGCACTACCCAACCGCCCTTGCCGCAGTCGAACTTGTCGGTGGCGGCGCTGCTGCAAGGTCCAGCGGCGCCCACGCACTTGCCGGCCTTGCAGGCATCGGCGGCGGTGCACGGATCGTTGTCGCTGCACGAGGCGTTGTCGGCCAGCGGCGTGTTGGTGCAGGCGCCGCTGGTGGCCGCACAACTGTCAGTGGTGCACGGGTTGGCGTCGTCGCACTTGGCGCGACCGACGCACTTACCGCCTTTGCAGTTGTCGTCAATGGTGCAGTTGTCGCTGTCGCCACACGAGAAGCCTTCGTCGGCATTGGCGTACTTGCAGCCGATCACCGGGTCGCAGCTGTCGATGGTGCAGGCCGCGTTGTCGTTGCAGTTGGTGGGGGTCGGGCCCAAGCAGCCGCCGGCACCATTGCAGAGGTCGCCCGTGGTGCACTTGCTTCCGTCGTCGCACGGCAGCTTGTTGAACGGGAACTGGCAGGCGCCGTTGACGCACTTGTCGTCGGTGCAGGCGTTGCCGTCGCCACACTCGCCGTCGCCGGCGCAGCCTTTAGCCTTGTCGGTGATGACGACCAGGTCGTCCACGAACCAGCCGACGCCGGTGTTGGTGACACAGTTCAGTGAGTCGAAGCGGAAGCGCACCTTGACCGCCTTGCCGGCGAGCGGCGACAGGTCCATGGCCAGCAGCTTCCAGGCACCGAGGGCGGTCGAACTGTTGTCGAGCTTCCAGCTCAACGCCACCGTCTTGAAGTCGTCGCCGCTGACTTCGACCCAGCGCTGGTCGGTGTAGTTGTCGGCGTTGACGCCAGCCCAGCTCCAGAACTTGAGCACGGCCTGCTTGCCGCCGGTCAGGTCGAGCGCCGCGCCGAGCGTCGCGGTGCCGGCAACCTTGGTCTGACCAGTCTGGCAGGTGAAATTGGTGCCGTTGTTGAAGTTGAGCGAGCACGCGGCCGACTTGTAGCCGGGCGGCAACGGCGAAGCGTCGACCGACCAGCCGCTGTGGGTGGGCGATTCCGGCAGCGGCGCGACCACGAAGGCCTGGGCTTCCGTGCATGCGATGGCCATGCCATACGCCACCGAGCAAGGTCCGGCGGTGCCGGCGCACTTGCCCGCGGTGCACTGGTCGCCGGCGGTGCAGGCGTCGATGTCGCTGCAAGGCGTTCCGTCCGGCGAGTTTGGCGCTGCGCAGGTGTAGGTGCTGACGTTGGGGGTGCATTTGTCGTCGGTGCAGGGGTTGCCGTCGTCGCAACTGGGCGCCGCAACGCACTTGACGTTTTCGCAGTGGTCGAGCTTGGTGCACGGGTCGCCGTCGTTGCAGGTGGTGCCATCGGCGATCGGCTTGAACACGCACTGGCCGGTCAGCTTGTCGCAGGTGTCGGTGGTGCAGGAATTCTTGTCGTCGCAAGGCACTGCGGCGCCGGTGCAGAAGCCGCCCGTGTTGCAGGCGTCGTCGGTGGTGCACTTGTTGTTGTCGTCGCACTTGCCGGCGGCCGGCGTGCCTTGGCAGAAACCATCGCTGCACTTGTCGTTGCTGGTACAGCCGTTCTTGTCGTCGCAGGGGCCGGTCATCGCGGGTGCGCCGCCGCACTTGCCACCCGCGCACTTGTCGTCGATCGAACACGGATCGCCGTCGTCGCACGCGGCGGTGCTCGGGGCGTAGGTGCAGGCGCCGGTCGCCACCGTGCAGGAGTCGGTGGTGCATGGATCGCTGTCGTCGCAGCCCTTGTCATCCTTGCACGTGGCGTCGACCACGGTCAGGTCGTCAATGAACGGACCGGGCGTGGCGTTGCCGATGCAATCTGTGGTGTTGAAGGCGAAACGCAGCTGGATCTTCTTGCCGGCCGCGTTTGGCAACAAGAAGGCCCTGGGGGCGTAACCACCGCCGACCGGATTGTCCAGATCGACCAGTTGGGCCCATGTCGCGCCACCATCCAGGCTCAGTTCCAGCACCAGGTTGTCGTAGCTGCCATTCTCCCACATGCCGGCCAGCCAGAACTTGACCTTGACCTGGGCTTTGGGGTCGAGCTTGCCGAGGTCCAAGACCGGGCCGGTCGCGTACGACTTGGCAATGCCGCCACCAGTGGCCGGATCGACGCATTCAAAGTCGTTGCCGTTGTTAAAGTTGAGCGCGCACGCCGCCGACTTGGCGCCGGGCGGGTTGGGCGTCGCATCCAGGCCCCAGCCGCCGGTCGAATTGGCGGGCTTGCCGTCGAGCTTCCAGTCGGTCGCCGTGCAGGCGAAATCGGTCTTGTACAAATCGCCCGGCACGCAGTTGGGGATGGGAGCGCTCTGGCAGCCCTTGGCCGGATCGCACGAGTCGGTCGAGCACGGGTTCTTGTCGTCGCAGTCGCCGGCCGGCTTGGGCGTGTTCTGGCAGCCTTTCTGCTTGTCGCAGCTGTCCAGGGTGCACAGATTGCCGTCGTCGCAGGCACCGTTGTCGCTCAGGCACTTGGCGGCCTTGCAGACGTCTTTGGTGCAGGCGTCGCCGTCGCTGCAAGCCTGGGTGTCGTCGGCGACGTTGGTGCAGCCACCCTTGCTGTCGCAGCCGTCCTTGGTACACGGGTTCTTGTCGTCGCAGCCGGCCGCCGAACTGACGCACTTGCCTGCCTTGCAGCCGTCGGTGGTGCACTCGTCGCCGTCGGTGCAGGTGGCGGTGTCGGGCAACGCCGCGTTCTTGCAGCCGTCTTTGGCGGCGCAGCTGTCGGCAGTGCACACGTTGTTGTCGTCACACAGGCCAGCCTTGTCGTCGACAGTGCCGCTGCAATCGTTGTCGACGCCGTCGCACAACTCGACCGACGGGGTGGCCGCAGTGCATGGGGTCAGCCCAGCGGCGGTGCAGGTGCGGTCGGCCTTGCAGGCGCCGTTGCTGCAGGTGGTGCTGGCGCCGACGGCGATCGCGGCCGGGCTGCACTTGCACACAGCGTTGTCTTTGGGCTTGCAGAACTTGCCCTTGGCGCCGGCCACGTCGGTACCGTCGGCGCAGCTGTAGCCGTCGGGGCAGTCCAGGTTGAGCAGGCAGCCAAAGCCGCAGAAGCTGCCCTCGTTGCCAAACGCCACGCAGGCCCCGGCCTTGCCGGCCGCCGAAGGCTGGGCGCACTGGTCGTTGGCTTTGCACGGCGAGCACAGCGCGATGTCCTGCTCCAAGCACAGCGCCTTGCCGGCGGCCTTGGCACACGCGAAACCGGCCGCGCAGGCGTCGTTGGCGCCGCAGTTGGCGACGCACACCGGCTTACCGAGCAGGTTGACGCCGCACTCGCCGCTGGTGCAGTCCTTGGCCTCTTTGCAGGCGCAACCCGTCGCACCGGGGCAGGCCGGGCCGGCGTCGGGGGCGGTCGTCTCGCCGCCCGCGTCGCCGATGTCGGCGACCAGGGTCGTTTCGCTGCCCGCGTCGTCGGTGTCGGGGCCGACCGCGGTCTCGCCGGCGGTCTCCGCGGCGACGTCTTGCACGGTCTCGCCCGCGGTCTCCGGGGCCGTGTCTGGGGTTACTTCGGCCGTGGTTTCGGGCTCGGCGTCGGGACCGACCTCGGGTGCGACCTCGGCGGTGGCGTCGTCGGTGTCAGGCGCCGTCTCCGGCGCGGCCGCGTCGGTCGCCGCATCCGTCGTCGCGTCTGGTGTGGCAGTGGTGGTGTCGGTCGCAACGCCGTCTTCGCCACCGCCGCCGGTGGTGTCGGTGGTCACGTTCTGGTCGGCCACGGCGCCGCTGTCGGTGCCGGTGTCGCCGGTGGTCTGGCTGCCGCCGCCGACCCCGGCGCCGTCGCCGCAGGCCATCAGGAACAGCACGGCCAGGATGCCGGAAATACGCCACAAAACCGACGCGCGAGCGCGCGCGCCAAAAGCCGCCGACGTTGTCATGCGTTGCCTCGAACTGGAGCTGGGTGGGACCGCGCGCCGACCCGCGCGCTTCGCAGCGTTCGCCGCTGGGGGGACGGCAACCGGGGCGGGCAGTGTAACGAAGTGTGAATAGCCGGCGCAAGGCGGCGCGGACGATTGTTGCCTTGGCGTCACGGTGGGGCTGATTGCCTGGACGGCACTGGCGGCGGATTCAGGGCCAGATGCGAAGTCGTTCCAGTGGCCTGAATGTTGGGGGCATGTTCTGCCACCCTGATTCCGCCCCTACGCCGTGAAGTTGCGGTTGGCCGCAATGGATGCCCGCGGCAGGCTTGGTTTGCTACGGACGCACCGCTGCGGCGTAAAGCGATTCGGGCGCCAAGTCGATGTTGCCCGGCCAGCTGACAACGCCCCAATGCGCGTCGACCGTCGCCTGTGCAAAGAAGGCGGCGTCTGCCAGCGGAGCAAACACGCCGCGAAACGGTACCACGTCGGCGACGTTGACCTCACCGCTGACACCATCGCTGAAATGCAAATACAGATTGCTGGGGCCGACCACGGCCGCGCGAACGACTTCGACGGCCATGCTACTCCAATGGGGCGATCGGCAGCAGCGGTTGCTGTGTCCGAGCTCGCTGCCAATCGTCCAGCAGTTCTTCGCGGTGGACGGTCAACCACTCGACCAACAGGCCAAGCACACGCGGCGGCAGCCGGCCTTCGAGAAGTGTCGGCGGGTCGGCCCCAACCACTGCCTTCAATTCCCCAGAGCAAGCCTTCACATGCTGGAGCACGGGACCGCTCCAAAAGCGTATCACCCTACTCGCGAACACAGCGAACATAATTGGTGTCGTCCGCCGCCAGTTTGCTCAGACCTGCATAGGCATAGAGCGCCCAGCCGGCGCCGCTGAACGGCCCCAACGGTGTCGAACTCCAAAAGACCTCTTCCTGCCCCTGGGTGCCAAAGACCGGGTCCCATGCGGGTTGCGCGATGAAGCGGTCGGCAATCGACTCCAATTCGGTTATCGAGGGCAAACGCCAGCCAGTGCCGCCCACAGCAAAGCCTTTGCAGTACGCGTTGGCCTTGTCGAAGTCCAACGCCGAAGCCGTTGGCAGCCTTTGCCACGTCAATTTGGTGTAGTTGTCCAGCACGGTTTGATTGACATTGCCGACCACAAACCTCGGGACCGCGGGTTGCGCCGGCGGGACTTTGGCGCGGACACAGCGCGGCCGGTACTCGCCGTACGAGACGTTGCTCACGCCGCCGAAAGTGAACTCCACGTTCCAATGGGTCCCAACTCCGACCGCGACGGTTGCGGTCGCGAAGGTTGTCTTGTTCGACCATTTTTCCAGCAGGACGAAGGGCAGAGCCAGATTCTGATCGGTGAGCTTGCGTGTTGTCGCAAGCTCAGTGACCGTTGACAGGCGCCAGTCCGTGTGCCCAGCCGTCGTCAAGTCGTCACAGTACGCCTCTGCTTGTACCCAGGAGGCCGCTGGCGCGGCATTGGTCTTTTGCCAAAGCAACTTTGTCTTGACGTCGAGTACGGTGCCATCGCCTTGGTCGATGAGTTGATCCGTCGGGTCCAAGACGCTTGCGCCCCACACCGGTACGTCTGGCGCGCACACAAAACTGGAATCGACTTTGACCTTGGAGAATCCGGGCCAACACTTGTCGCCAACCGATGCCACCTCCGCCGAGTCCGGGCTTGGCTGCGTCGCGTCGGTGGCGCCAGTATCTGCAGCCGTCGAGTCTGTGCTGGCAGTGTCCGGCTGGGTCGCATCCTGTTCGGGCAATTCGGTGTCTTTTGCTGCTGACAGGTCCGCGGTCACCCAATCCGCCGCGTCCGCCGAGGGCGCATCAAGCACCTGGCTTGTCTCCGCGGCCGTGCCCGGCAGCACCTCGATTTCGGCCGAAGCGTCCGCTGTTGTTTGCCCACCATCGGTGGTTGCCGCGAGTTCGCCAGAAGCTTGGTCCAGCATTGCTTGCGCGGCATCCGCGCCAGCATCGACGCCGCTGGGCGGACATGTGCAGGTCACTGGCGGGACACCATTTTGGTTCGCGCAGCTAGTGACGACGACCAAGGAACAAGCGCCGGCCAATCCGAACTCGAGCACGTTGCGCATCGTTTGTCTCCCGCTTGCGGCTGGCTTACAGTTTGTTGGCTCTGCACGCGGACCAACCGGCAACATCCCTTGCAGATTGGCGCCATGAGGCGAAGCGCACGGACAGGCACGGGGGCCAACCGAGCCCCGGGGCGACAGCCTCCGGTCAGGCTGCCCAGCAAGGACGCAGGCACTGCGCCCAGAACTGCTCGCAGCTTACGCCGTCGCACTGCCAGCCACAATCGCAGGCCCCTTCAGCGACATCGCGACGATGAGTCCGGTCCCAGGCTTTCGCGCCGTCATTCGTTTAGTGTGGCGCGGCGCGCCCCCCGAGTTTCTAGCTACCTGAACAGGGCCAAAGTTTGCCGTGGATCACACCCGAAACCGCAAGCAGTAGTAAAACCGCCCCGGCTGCTCGACCAGCACATCTCTTGCGCCCGGCGGCAGCGCCTCGACCGGACAGTGCGGCTTGCTGTCATAAAACGTCAGCGCCTTGAACCACGCGCGCACCCACAAGCCATGCGACCGGCCCGGGTCCAATTGCTCATCCACCACCACAATGGGGGTGCCTGGCCGCGCCACCCGCGCCATCTCCGCCATGGCCTTGGCGGGGTCGGCGAAGTTGCCAATTGCGCCGACATGAAACACGCGGTCAAAGCTGTGGTCCGCAAAAGGCAGCGCGTGGGCGTCGCCCTGCACCATCTGCACGCCGGCGTAGCCCTGGCGCGCCAGCTTCTTGCGACACACAGCCATCATGCCGTCAGACAGGTCCAGGCCCCAGTACTCGTAGTCAACGCCGGGCGGCATCGCGCGCTGGACCAGGCCGACGTTGACACCGGTGCCAATGCACACTTCGAGGATGCGCAGCGGCCTGCCCGTTGTTTCGGACGACAAAATCGGCAGCTCAATGCGCTCAATGTAGGCGCCGCGCATCTGGGCTTCGCTGCCCTCTAACTGCCACACCGGCAAGAAGTAGGTGACAGCGGGGTCGTGCCAGCTCGGCAGCGCGTTGTAGATGACCCGCATCAGCCGGTCGTTGCCGCGCACCCATTCGTCGCGGTACAGGATCGGGATCTGGTCGCGCACCGCCCAGGTTGCCGCACAGTCGCGACAGCGCAGCAGCGCCACGCCGCGGTCGGCGGCTTCTGGCAGCGGACCCCGACAGGCCGGGCAGCGCAGGATCGTCCAGTCGGCGACGGGCACCAGACTCATGCATTCCACCGTTCGTGATCGGTCAGGTCCAGGTCCCAGCGCGAGCCGAGCGTCTCCAGTTCGACGATGGCTCTGTCGAGCCACACATTGCGCTGCGGGTCGTGCTTGGGCAGCTGGCGGCCGAGTTCGCGCTTGGCCAGCGCCGACTCCCACGGCATGTTCAGCTTGTCGCAAGTGGCGATGCACTGTTGCCACAACTGCGCGGCCTTGGCAGGCCGACCAGCCTGCTGCTCGAAGACGCCGTCCCACAGCAAGGCTTGCGGCCGACCAAACGGAAAGGCGCCACCAAACCTGCGCATGGCCAGGCAGCCGATCGCCGCCTTGGCCCGCAGGGCTGTCGCCTCGGGTGAACGTGGCTTGGCTTGCGACCACAGCAGCAGGTACGTCTCGGCGACGGCGGCCAGCGCGTGCTGCACCCAATAGGCGACCGGGCGCTTCTTGATATAGGGCAGCAGCCCGTCGGCCAGTTCCAAGGCGCCCTTGGCATCGCCGCGGCGGGCCCGCGCCAGGGCTTCAATGCCGTTGGCCCACAGCACTTCGCTTTTGGTGGCATTTTTGGCCACCCAATCGGCGATGTGGGCATACTCGCGACCGGCTTCGTCGGCAGTGCCGGTGCGGGTATGCACAGCAGCGGTCATCATGGTCGCCCAGGCCTGGATCTGCACGTTGTTGCTGAAGTGCGCGCTCGACTTCATGCTCTCGAAGTTGGCCTGCGCTTCGCGAAAGCGACCGGCAAAGAACAGCGTGATGCCGTGCACGCCCAGCGCTTCTTCGCGCAATCGCCGGTCGCCGAAGGTGCGGGCGACGTCGGCCGCGCGCTGCAGCTTGCTCTCTGCCCCCGGCCACTTGGCGTCGTACAGGTCCACGATGGCGACACGCGACAGCACGTAGGCTAGCGCGGCGTTGGCGCCTTCGGCGCGCTCGGTCACTTCGATGGCGCGTTCAGCCCACTTGTTGGCGATGCCACGCAGTTGCGGCACGGAGCCCAGCACCACGGCCATCACCGCATAGGCCTTGCCGAGCTCGGGCGAGTGACCAGCCGGCTCCGAGACATTGAGCTCGCGCAGGCCCGAGTCCAAACAACCGGCGGCGTCTTCGGCGTAGATATGGATTTCCGTCAAACGGTTGAGCACGCGGGTGGCCCAGATGCGGCGCTTCTTGGCCAACTCGTCGGCAAGCGCAAACCACTGCGGAAACCAGCGCTGCGCCATGCGCACGAACACCTGCCCGAGCATACCGCCAACGGTTGCCAAAAGCGTCGTCGGCACCGGCGTCTTGAGGTACTTGAGCGCCAGGCGGCCATGGGTCTTGGTCAGGTCCAGCCGGCCGAGCCGAAACCACGCCTCGGCGATGTGGCGGTGCCAGTGGGCGCGACGCAAGTCATCCGACTGTTCCGGATGGTTCTTGTCCAGCTGCAGCGCCTGGGTGATGAGCTCGACGGCTTCGCGGTTGGCATAGCGATCCAGGTTCTGCTCGGCCGCGAGCTCCAGGCATGACAGGGCCTTGCTCCACTCTTCGGCGCGCATCCAGTGGTGGGCCAGGATCGGCAAGTGGTGCGACAGATCATCGGCGTAGCGGCGCTCGTACCACTCTGCGACCGAGCGATGCAGTCCGCGGCGCTGGCCAAACAGCATCAGGCCATAGACCGCCTCTTTGGTCAGCACGTGCTTGAAGATGTACTGATCGGCGATGTCGGCCGTGCGCACCAGCTCTTGCAGGATGAGCCCCGGGATCATCTTGGGCACGTCGGACTTGTGCTCCGGCAGCGGATAGACCTCTTGCACGGTCTCGATCGGAAACTGCCGGCCGACGACCGACGCCACCTTGAGCGTCATCTGCTCGGGCAGCTGCAGCGAGTCGACGCGACTGACGATCAGGCCCTCGACCGTCGCCGGCAGCTGCAGGTTGCCAAGCTCTTCGATGGGCACCGCCAGCCGGGTATCCTCGCCGTCGATGATGATGCTCTTGGTGTCGCGCAACACCAGGGCCATTTCTTCGACGTACAGCGCATTGCCTTCGGCGCGGGTCGCAATCAGGTCGATGACCTCACTAGGCAGACCTTTGACGCCGATGCGCTGACAAGCGAGGTTGCCGGCATCGTCGCGGCCAAGCGGGCCGAGCCGGAGCTTCTTGATGTCGGGGTCGCGCAACAGCGCCTGGAATTCTTCGGGCGGGTCGTCGAGGGGTCGCGACGCCACCAACCACATCACCGGCACCACGTTTAGGCGCAGCGAGCGGAACAGCGCCCACGACGCCGAGTCGAACCAGTGGGCATCTTCAACGATAATCGCAATATGCTGCTTATCGACGGCGTGCTGCAGGACCGCGGCCAAGAGTTTCTGGGTCTGCTGCGCGCGCGCCTCGCCAGACAGGTGCTTGACTGCCTCGTCGCTGCCGAGGTCCGCCGCCAGCACCACTTCGAGCAGCGGCCGCAGTAGCCGCAGCTTGTCGGGCAGGGCCTGCAGAAAACGCTCGACCTTGGCGCCGCGTTCGTTGACGTCGTCGCTGGGCTGGATCCCAAAAATATCAGCGAAAACCGTACGCCACGGATGGTACGGCGCATTGCGGTCGACCGCGTCGCCAGCGCCTTTGAGCACGCGCAGGTTGAGCGCCGCCGCCTGGCGCTCGAAGTCGTCGAGCAGGCGCGACTTGCCCATGCCCGCTTCGCCGATGATGACTGCGACCGAGCTCTGGCGGGCGCGCAGCACCGACTGGATGCACTCGGCGAGCGCTTCGCGCTCTTTTTGGCGGCCGACCATCACGGTCTTGGACTTGACCGCCGCGCGCAGATTGCCGGTGGGCGCCCAGATCTGCACGGGCTCGGTGCAGCCACGGACCTCGATGACGCTGAGCTTTTGCAGCTCAAGCTGACTGCTCGCCTGCTGCGCGGTCAGGTCGTCGCACCACAGCTTGCCTTCGCTGGCCTCCATCAGGCGGGCGGCGAGGTTGACCACGTGCCCGAGCACCGTGTACTCGCAGCGCTCGTTGCTGCCGACGGTGCCGCAGAACACCTGGCCGGTCGCCACGCCGACGCCAGCCTGCACGCCGCTCTCCATCAGCGCCTTGCGCATGGCCATGGCGGCTTGCAGCGCGCGGGCGGCGTTGTCTTCGTGCGAAATCGGCGGCAAGCCGAACGCGGCAATCAACACCGCGCCCTTTTCGTCGACGCTGATCTTGTTGATGGCGCCGTCGTAGCGGTACACCGACTTTTGCATCGCCGTGACCATCGCCTGCACGTGGTGCACGTTGACGTCGGTCGCCACGCCGCCGGGCAAAGCCGCGAACACCACCGACACGCGGCGCAGTTCGCTCAGCCAGTCGCTCATGCCCTCAGCCAGCCGCGACAGCACCACGCCAGGAACGAACATCCGCAGCGTCGGCTCGGCTTCGGGATGCACCGGAACCCGCAGCAGCGGCTCCGCAGGCGGCAGGTTGTCCACCCAGTTCAGGCGCATGGGCTTGTCGCCGGCGGGTCCAAAAGCGGTGCGGTTGGTCAGCGCCTCCAGGTCGGCCAGCGTCGACTTGCCGTCGGCGCCGAGCTTGGGCGCCGCACGACCCGTGAACGGCACCCCGAGCTGCGACCACGCTGCCGCGCTGACCACCACCTGGCCCGGAGCGGTCAGCGCACGCAGGCTCTTGAGGTCGGCGACTGCGGCGCCGGTCGGCACCACTTCCCAGCGCTCGAGCACGCCGCCCACGTGCAGCATCGAGATGTCGCCGGAGCAGATGCACACGCGCATCGACAGGGTGATCTCGTCGTCGACCGTAAAGCCGGCGAGCTCCTTTTGGGCGCGCAGGCCACAGGCCGCGGCGGCGCGCACTGCGCTCGACTGGCCGGTGCCGGTGCCGTCCCAGATGCAGATGAGCGCATCGCCGGCGAACTTGATGACGTCGCCGCCGTGGTCGGTGACGGTCTCGATCAGCTTGCCGAGGTAGCCGTTGAGCGCCGCATTGATGCGCTCAGCGCCGTCGGGTCGGCCCGACAGGATCTCGGTCATGCGCGAAAAACCGGTGATGTCGGCAAACATCACCGCGCCTTGCAGCTCATCCGACACCGCGGTCTGTAGCGGCGTAGGGTCGGCCAGCAACCGCGATACCAGCGAAGCGGGTGCAAAGCGGGCGAGGTAGTCGGCGGAAATCTGCGGCATCAACGCTCGACGAGGGGTGACCGCGCTGCCGACCGACGGACGCGGGCGCCGGCCCGGTGGCGCCAACCCGTTAGCTTAGGCCCGTGCCGCAAAAGCGGCAACAAAATCATGTTTTGACAACAGGTCTGGCGATTCTGATCCCCAATCCTATGACTGAGAACGCACTATCATGCCGGAGTGGTCGCCGGCAGCAGCGGCAGGGTCGCTTCGAAGGTCGCGCCGCGCGAAGGCCCCTGGCTGTGCGCGAGCAGCTCGCCGCCCATCTGGCGCATCAACTGGCGGCCGATCGACAGCCCGAGCCCCGTGCCGTGCTTGCCCTGGCGACTGGCGGCGGACGACACCAGTGGCTCGAAGATCGCTTCGGCATCGGCTGGCTCAAAGCCCACGCCGTCGTCGCTGACAGAAACGCACACTTGCGCCCCGCGGCCAGCACCGCGCAGCACCAGCGCCTTGCCGCCGTACTTGACCGCGTTGTCGACGAGGTTCTCCAGCACCGTCCACAGCGCCACGTCGTCGCCGATACCTTGCAAGCCGTCGGGGCACTGCACGTCGATGGTCACTGCACCGCCCAGTGTCTCCAAGCGGTGATCGGCGAATTTGCGCAGCAGCGGCGCGACGTCGATCGCATTGCGGACCAACCGCTGGTCGGGCACGCGCAGGCGCTGGGCGAGCAGCAGGTTCTGGATGAGGTGCTCTTCGCGCTCGACCTCCTGCAGCGCCATCGTCAGCAGCGGCACTTGCTGCTCGGCAGGCATGCGGCCGAGCTTAAGCGTCTCCAACACCGCCTTGATGCCCGCAAGCGGCGTCTTGAGCTCGTGGGTCATTCGGCCCAGGAACTCGGCCATCTCGCGGCGAAACCGCGACTCGGCGCGCGACAGCCGGTAGAGCATCGACACCACTGCCAGTAGAAGCGTTATCAGGAACACGCCCTCGCCGAGCACCATCGCCTGGCGGCGGTCGTTCTGCGCCTGGCGCGCCGCCATCCACGCGGTAGCCGGCTGCACCAGATAGCGCCGCTCGCCGCTGCCGCCCGTCTGCACGTTGGCGCCGTCGCCAACCCAGTGCGCCGGCAGTACCAGCGGCGCTTGACCCGCCTCGACCACCACCAGCCGCGGGTCGTCGGGCAGCGGGCCCGGCTTGGGCGCCGGCCCCGCCCGCAGCGCGGCCAGCGCCACGTCACGGTCGAGCAGGGCCGCTGCGGTGGCCTGACCTTCGGCAACCGAGCGCCGCAGAAACGCAAACCACCACAGCGACAGCGCGATCAGCAGCACCACTGCTGCGCCGAACAGCAGCGTCACGCCGTGGCGGCGCCACAGCGAACCGGCGCGGGTCACGTGCGCCATCGCCTACGCCATCCGCCGGGCCGCATCGGCCAGTGCCGCAACCAGCGCATCCAGGTGGGTCTCGGTGTGGGCGGTGCTCAAGAACCAGACCTCGTAAGCCGACGGCGGCAGGTAGCAGCCGGCCTGCAGCACGTGGTGGTAAAGGTTGTTGAAGCGCGCGACGGCCATCGGCGAGATGGTGTCGGCGCGCACCGGAATCGGCCCCAGGTCAAAGTACGGCCAAAACACCGAACCCACGCGCACGCCGCGCAGCCACGGCACGCCGGTCGCGGCCAGCTTGTGCTCGAGATAGCCGCCGAGGTGGTCCAATCGGCGGTAGACGGCCGGATCTTGCAACTGCCGCAGGGTGGCAAGGCCGGCGGCGATCGACAGGGGGTTACCCGACAGCGTCCCGGCCTGGTACACCGGGCCCAACGGCGCCAGCAAGCCCAGGATCGCCGCCGGCCCGACGATGGCGCCCAGCGGCATGCCGCCGCCGACGATCTTGCCCAACGTGACCAAATCGGGTTGCACGCCGGCTGCCTGGCCATAGCCGCCGTAGCAAGACCGAAAACCGGAGATGACTTCGTCGAAAATCAGCAGCGCACCGTGCTGGCGGGTGATGTCGCGCAAGCCCTGCAAGTAGGCGGGCGTCTGGATGAGCAGGCCGTTGTTGGCCGGAAGCGGCTCCAAAATCACGGCAGCGATGCGCGCGCCGTGCACGTCGAAGGCATGGCGCACAGCGTCGAGGTCCGCGAACGGCAGCGTGATGGTCAGCCCGGCCATCTCTTTGGGCACGCCGGCGCTGCTGGCCTCTGAGCCCGGATCGGCGTGGGTAATCAGCCCCGAGCCGGCCTTGACCAGCAATGCGTCGGCATGGCCGTGGTAGCCGCCCTCGAACTTGACGATCATCGGCCGACTGGTGGCACCGCGCGCCAGCCGCAAGGCCGTCATCACCGCCTCCGTGCCCGAGCTGACCAGCCGCGCCATCTCAAAACCCGGGAACGCGGCGACCAGCGTCTGCGCCATCGCCACCTCACCCGGATGGCAGGCGCCGTAGGTCAGGCCGCGCGGCGCGATCTCGGTCACGGCACGCAGCACAGCCGGATCGCTGTGACCCAGAATCAGCGGCCCCCACGACAAGCAGTAATCGACGTAGTGGTTGCCGTCGACGTCGGTGACGTCCACGCCCTGGGCGCGGTCGAAGTACACTGGTTTGCCGCCGACGGACTTGAACGCGCGCACCGGGCTATTGACCCCGCCCGGGATACAGGCGGTGGCGGCGGCGTACAAGGCATCGGACTGGCTGCGGACGTAAGGCGAGGATGCGGTCACGGGGTCTCCAGTGGCAGGTTGGTCGTGGCGACGGCACGCAGAATCGCGGCCAGGCTCGCGGCGTGGGTGGGGTGCTCGGCGATGGCGGCGGGCTCGATGCCACGGTCGCCGAGCGCCTGGGCGGTGGTAGGGCCGATCGCGACCCAGCGCGCGCGGCGCCAGTCGTCGCTCCAGCCCAGCAACCGTGCGACGGCGGACGGCGCCGCGGCGAACACGACGGCGTCGGCGCTGGCCAGCGCATGTACCTGCGGTTCCGGGTCGGCCGGCGGCACGTTTTCGTACACGCAGGCGACGCGGGCATCGTGGCCGGCGGCGACCAGGTGCTCCGCGAGATCGCGCTGGCCGAGCTTGGGCTGCACAACCACGACCAGTGAATTGGGCGCCAACACCTGACCGAGCGCCCGCGCCAGCCCGGCACCGGTCGCCGGCTCTTTGGCCTGCACGTGCACGAACGCGCCCGCGTCTACGAGGCTGTGCGCCGTCGCTTCGCCCACGGCCGCGATGCGCAGGCCGGGCCGCACCAGCGTCGCCTTGCCAAATTGGTCGAGCCAATGGGCGACGCCATGGCGGCTGGTAAAGGCCAGCGCCGCGGCACGTTCGACCCACGCCACCACCGCCGCGCGGTCCGGTAGCACCGCGATCGGGCGCACCTGCGCCGTTGGCACCTGCACGACCGACAGCCCCGCGACCGCCAGATCAGCGGCCAGCGCGGCGTTGTCGAGCGGGGCGCGCGTCAGCACCACGGTCGGGCGGGCTGCAGCCACGCGGCCTCCGTGTCCAGCGCCCCGGGGTGGGCCAGCGCCGCCCGCAATTGGGCTTCGGCGACCGCGGCAACGTCATCGGCCGCGCCCGTCACGCGCACTGCCACCCAGCGTCCATCGGCGGCTTGAGCGCCCGCGCGCAGCGTGACCTGGTCGCCGTTAACAAGGCCAAGGGCGCCAAACGGCGAGTGGCAGCCGCCCTCCATGCGCCGCAAGACGTCGCGTTCGCAGCGCACGGCCAGCGCGGCAGCCGGGTCGGCGACAGCCTCCAAGCGCTGGCGCAAGTCACTGTCCTCGGCGCGGCACTGCAGCCCGAGCGCGCCCTGCCCCGCCGCCGGCAGCCACACGGTCGGGTCCAGGTCAAAGGCCAGCAGATCGCCCCAGTCCAACCCCAGCCGCGACACGCCGGCGCGGGCAAGGATCACAGCGTCGAGCGCACCACTTTTGGCCTTGCCCAGGCGCGTCGGCACGTTGCCACGCAAGAACTCAGCCTGCACCTGCGGCGCGTAGGCTTTGAGCAGCGCCATGCGGCGCAATGACGCGGTGCCGACTTTGGCGCCCGCCCGCAAGCCCATCGGCTGCTGCGGGTCGTGGGCGTGCCGCTGCACGAACAACACGTCGCCGGTGTCGGCGCGCGGCGGCACCGCAGCCAGCACCAGGCCCGGCGGATGCTCGGTGGGCAGATCCTTGAGCGAATGCACGGCCAGATCGATGGTGCCACCCAGCAGCTCGGCTTCGAGCTCCTTGGTAAAAAAGCCTTTGTCGAGCTGGTTTTGCAACGGGATATCGAGGAACCGATCGCCGCTGGTCTTGATGATGCGCAGTTGCACGCCGGCGGCGGTGCCGCCCAGCAGGGCCTGCACATGGTGCGCCTGCCACAGCGCCAGATCGCTGCCGCGGGTGCCAATGGTGGTCGCTTGAACCGGGTCGCTTTCGCGGGTGGAGTTTGTCATCAGGACCGGCTGGCGCGCGACGCAAAGGCGTGGATGGCCGGCAATGGCCCGCCCCGCCCGCGGTCCGGTCGCGCTGCACCGGCCCGCCCGCCTGATCTTGGCACGCCGCGGCCGGTTTGTGCCACGCCGGCGTCAGCCGCGTCAGGTCCACGTCACAGCGCGGGCACAAAACCGCCGTGCGGGTGCGCAGTTCGACTGTGCGCGTTGCCGGTCGTCCGCTGCGCTTGCTAGCTTGCACCCACGCCAAGCGTTGGCGTCCTTGGATCGGATGGGTCTGCTCAACCGCACTGTCATCGCGCGGACCAGGGGCGCGGTGCCGCGCGAGGCGGCGATCGCGGCCGATCTGCTGCGCCCAGCGGGCCTTCTGCCGCCGGCCCAAGTCGGCGCGTTCGCGGTGACGGCGTGGCGGCACGATGGCGCGCACCTCTTGTGGGTGTTGGAGCATGCGGGTGCCAAGGTACACGCTTTGGCTGGCCCGCGCAGCGACAGCGACGGCGCGTGGCTGCGCACCGCAACTTGGAACATCAGCTACCGCGACGGTGCGTTTTCGCCAGAGCTCGGCGATGTGCTGAGCGCGCTCGGTGCGGCGCTTCAGCAAGCCAGCGATGCGCTGCAGGTCGATGCCGCCGCGGCAACGCTGCGCTGGTTCACCCGACCCGACAAGGACGACGTGCTCGAGGTGTCGCCTGGCAAGAAGCTCTACGTCCGCGTCACCGACCACTGCGACGAAAAGTGTCTGTTTTGCAACGCGACCGAGGGCAACGCCAACATCGTGCCGAGCAAGACCGCGCTGCGCTCGCTGGTGGCGCGGATCCCGGCCGGCAAGCTCAGTCAGGTCATTTTTTCGGGCGGCGAGCCGACGCTGGTCAAAGCGCTGCCGGAGATGGTGGGCTTGGCCTACGCCGCCGGCGCGCGCCAGATCATCGTGCAGACCAATGGCGTGGCGCTGGCGCAGCCGGGGGCGCTGGAAGCCTACTTGCCGTACAAGGACCGACTGGGCATCGGTTTTTCGTTGCACGCGACCGACGCGCTGCTGTCGGCGCAGCTGCTCGACCACCCGGATTTGCTGCGCCACGACGCCAAGCTGACCGCCATCGACCGCGCAGTTGCCCTCGGTTTTCTGGTCAAGATCACCTGCGTGGTGATGCGGCCCAACCTGGCGCAAGTGCCGGCGTTTGCGCGCTGGGCCTGGGAACGCTGGGGCACTGGCCTCGCACGCTTGCAGTTCAGCTACGCCATGCCGCGCGGCAACGCCTGGCTCAACAAGCACCTGGTTCTGCGGTTTTCCGAGTGTGTCGGCCCCTTTGGCGAGGCCTTCGCTTTCGGCCGCGAGGTCGGCCTGCGCATCGAGACCTCACAGAGCTGCTGCGTGCCGCCGTGCGTGATGCCGGACGACGTCGGCCACTACGACATCTACGGCGATTTTGCGGGCACCGTCAGCGATCCCGAGCGCTGCAAGCCCTCCGAAGTCTGCGGCGGCTGCAACTGGGACCGCATCTGTGCGGGCGTGTGGAAGCGCTACATCGACGTCAATGGCACCAGCGAACTGCGCGCCGTGACCGACCGGCCCGAGCCGCCGGTGGCGATCGACGACTTCGTACAGCCTGAAGTGCTGGACCTGACAGACTGCTGAAGCGCCGGGTCAGGCGATGCCCGCCAGCGTCATGTCCAGATCGGCCATGCGCGGCGCCTTGTCGTGATCGGCCTGCGGCCGCGTGAACACCGGCACCGCCTTGCCGCCATCGGCCACCACCGCCTCGCCCAGCGCCCACGCCGCCAGCAACACGGCCGGCGTCACCGGCGTTTGCGCCGCCTGGGCCCAAGCCAGCGCCAACCGCAGCCCGAGCGCAAAGCCTTCGACCAGCTCGGCATGACCGCGGCGCAGCGTGGTGTCTTTGTCGAGCGGGATCGCGAACACCCGCGCCGCCAGATAGGTCTCCATCGCCGGCCCAAGCGCGGCCTCTGCGGACCCGAGCCAAGGCGGTACCAGCTCGCGAAAATCCTGGCCAAGCGCCGCCACCACCGCCTTGGGCCCGTCTTCGCCCGCCTGCAGCTCGGGCACCAGCGGCAGCCAGCGCCCATAGGCTGTCGCCAGCGCCTTGGTGTCGCACGCGGCCAGCCGCGCCTCCAGGTGGGCGCGAAACGCCAGAAACCGCCGCGGTGTCAGCGGCTGCAACCCCTGGGCGACGGCAAACTGCAGGCCACCTTCGGCCGTCAGCTCGTCGATGGCGTGGGCCAGGCGGGCAAAGCGGGCGAGCGGCGCCAGCGTCGCGTCGGCCACCACGTCCAGCAGCCACTCGCGCACTTGTGCAAATTGTCGCCACGGCACCGCGCGGTCGGCGTCCAGCCGCACGAGCTTATTGCCACTTTCGGCGGCGAACACCTGCACCGGCAACCGCCAGCCGCCCTCGGCGCGCGCGAGATCGACGGGATCGGTGTTGGCGGCCAACGCGGCACGGGCTGTCGGACACAGGGCCGAAAAGTACAGCTCGACGCCTGTCGGTGTCGCCACCGCGGCCAGCGGATAGTCGCCCGGCAGATCCGCGCCGGCCGCAGGCTCCGTCTTGCCTTGAGCCAGCGCTTGCGCGCCGCGCAACATCGATCGCTCGGCGTAACCAAACGGAAAGCCGCCCGCCGCATAGCCTTTGGCCGCCGACGCCGGCGCCGCCCGTAGGGCCCGCCGACATGCGCAGTCGTCGTTATCGCACTCAAAGGCATCAAATAAGGCGGGATAGGTCACGCGCATCGGATCCTCGGGCCGGGCGGCGCCGCGGCGGGCGGCTATGGTGCGGCAAGTGGCCGCAATCGCCAAGGTGGGGCGGCAAAACCTGCTTGCGCCCGCGGCCCGCCTCGCCGTATCGTGCGCCGCGCCCGCCATTGGCGGCACCACCAGAGGCCGTATGCTGTCGCGTTTTGCCGTGTCCCTGAACCTGTCCCTGCTCCTGTCGCTGGCTTTGCTGGGCCTGCCCGCTTGCGGCGAAACCGCCCCCGCCAAGAGCGCGGACGCAACCACAGCCAGCGATACACCAGGCGATGGCGGCACCGCCGAAACTGCCGGTCGCAGCACCAACGACGGCACCACCAGCGACGGCGCCAAAACCGATGGCAGCACGGCTGACGCAACCGTCGCACTAGACACCACAACCGTCGACACCGCCCAACCAGCGATCGACGTGCAGGGCGGCACCAGCGACCTGCTGCAGGGCGGCGAGTGGTTCTTTGGCGTGCAGCTGCCGCCATTTGGCGGGCTGACGCTGCCGTTCAAGATGACCGTCGTCACCCAGGGCGACAAGGACAAGGGCGGCGTCATCCTGGCTATGCAACTGCGCGCCATGAGCGCGGACCTGACCTACACCAGCGAGGCCATCGCCACCGCGCAGAATGCGCCCGTGGCCGCGGGTGGCGCGTTCAAGCTGACCTTTCCCAACATGGTGCTGCCGGCCAAGGCGTCGCCGACGTCCACCGACGTGCCACTGTCGATGGTGCTGGAGGGCAAGATCACCAGCAACCAGGTGTTCTGTGGCACCGTCGACGGCGAGGTGCCGCAGTTCTCGGCGATGCTGGCCGGCAGCACCTTCAAGGCCGTGCCGTGGGGCAAGCAGACCACGCCCTACGAGACCAGCTGCGCCGGCAACGTCGCCAAGATCTACAAGCCTCTCGACAAGTGCCCGGTGTTATTGCCCGGCGAAAACACGGTCACCAGCGCGGAGCGCAGCCGAACGTTTATCGTGCAACTGCCCAAGCAGGCGACGAGCGCGGAGGGCCTGCCTGTCATCTTCCTGTACCACGGCGTCGGCGGCAGCCCAGACGGCATGATCGAGATGAGTGGCCTATTGCCCGAACAAGCCAAGGGCGCGGGCTTTGTCATCGTCGCCCCGCGCTCCGAGCGCGACGCCAAAGGCAAGGCCGTCAACAAGACCGACTGGTACTACACTGCGTCGGCGTTTGACCTCGACAACCCGGATCTGGTGTTCTTCGACGACCTGAACAAGTGCGTTGGCGACCAGTGGAAGCTCGACAAGACCCGTGTGTACGCGATGGGCATGTCGGGCGGCGGGCTGATGAGCACCTTTTTGGCCGTGCACCGACCCAAGGCCATTGCGGCCGCGGCGCCGTTTTCGGGCGGCTACCTGCAACCGTGGCCTAAGGACGCCGGCAAGATGCCGTTCGTGTTCAGTTGGGGCGGGCCGACCGACAAGGCGTTTGAGCAGGATTTCGACAAGGTGGCGCTGAGCGCGCTCGACAAGCTCAAGGCCAATGGCAACTTCGTGGTCGCTTGCAACCACCTGCTTGGCCACAAGTGGCCCAAAGAAGGCGGGGCCTACGCAGCCGAATTCCTGCTCGCGCACAAACCAGGCGCGGACAAGCCGTTTGCCAATGGCTTGCCCGGTAGCTTTCCGGCCTACTGCAAGATTCTGTAGCGGATAGACCGGCCGGTCGCGCCATGCTGTTTCGCAACTTCGGCGGCATCCACCAGTTCGCGGTCACATGCGCCCGCGACCTGCAGCGCATCGACGACCTGGATCTGGCGCACTGGGCGGCGACTTCGGCGCCGACGTCCGACCTGTGCAGCGATCCGACGCTGGCCAGCGCGCTCGACCCGCTGGACACCGGCCGGGTGCGCGCCGGGCAACTGGTCGCCGCGCGTGCGTTCCTGTTCGCCCGATTGCGCGGCCGTGACCGCCTGGCCGATCGAAGTAGCTCGTTGTTTTTTGAGGAGTTCGACACCCAGTCGCCCGAAGGCCGGCTGATGCTAGCGACCGCCCGGCGGGTGGTGGCGGAGCTCGGCCGCGGCGGTGACGGCGCCGTGCACCTGGACGACGTGGTGGCCTTTGCGGCGTCGCGAACCAGCCGCCTGGCCAATGGCGATGGCGTAGTACCGGCTGCAGCGCTGGACGATCCCGAGTTGGCCGCCGCGTTGACCGACATGCTGGCCGTGGTGCCCGGGCGGCTGGACGCTTCGGGCCAGCCGGGCTTTGGCCGGGAAGAGCTGGATAATTTCGCCGAGCGGGCCCAGGCGTGGCTCGATTGGCGGCAGGGACGCGCGCAGGCCGAGGTCTGGGGAGCGGCCACTGAACATGCCGCCGCCGCGATGGATCGGCTGAGCAGCCCGCTGCAGATCTGGTTTGCGCTGTGCGACCTTGCGCAAGCCCAGGAGCAAGCCGGCGGCGTAGGTGCGGTCCACACGCCGCGCGACGACGAGTGGCCGGGCCTGGACTTGCCAGCCCTGCAACGGGCGCTGGGGCGCGTGCCGCTGTCGGCGCCGGTGCCGACGGCCGAGCTGGCGACGGACGCCTGGGTCCACCCGGCGCAACGCGCGGACGTGGCCCTGGTCCGCGCAACCTGCCCGGGCACGGCGGGCGCGGCGTGGACCCGCGCCACTTGGGACGCACTGCAAGCCGAACTGGCGCCTTGGCGAGCGTGGCGACAGGCCCAGCCGCCGGAGTCGTTCGACGCGCTTGGCCCCGAGCGGGTAGGCGCGCTGTGCGACCCGGAACTGCTGGCGGCGCTGCACGCGGCGGTCCAGTGCGACGCCGATGCGGCCGCCGAAGTCGACGCGCTGGGTGACCTGCAGCGAACCCTCGCGCTGCACCAGAGCTTGCTCGAGATCGCCAACAACTTCGTCAACTTCTCGGCCGTCTACGACACGACCCAGGTCGCGCTGTTTGACGCCGGATCGCTGGTGCTCGACGGTCGCCGCCTGGAGTTCTGCCTGCGGGTGGCCGACCGCGCCAAACACCGCGCGGTGGCGGAAGCTGGCGCCCTGCATCTGGTGTACTGCGAGGTGTTTGCGGCGGCGGGTGGCGCGGCGCTGTTCGAGATCGCGGCACCGGTGACGTCGGGCGAGGTCGGCAGAATCGCCGTCGGCCGGCGCGGCCTGTTCATCGACCGCAAAGGTGAGCAGTTTGACGCCCTGGTGGTGGACGTCGTCGACAATCCGGTGTCGATTGTCGAAGCGATGCGCGCGCCGTTTCGCCATGCCTGGCAGGCGCTGACCGACCGCGTGCAAGCAGTGGCCGGCACGGTGGTGGATCCCAAGAAGGGTCTGCTCGCGTTGCCGGACAAACCCGCGGACGCCGCCAAACCCGCCGATGCCGGCAAGACCGTGGACGGCAAGCCCGCGGAAGCACCCAAGGCGGCGCCGCCATCGTGGCAAGCGATTCTGGTAGGCGGCGGGCTGACGTTCGCCGCGCTCAGTTCCGCGGTGACGTATGCGGTGACGTCGCTGGCCCGGATGCGCTTGACGACGCTGGTGCTGGCCGTGGTGGCAGTGTGTGTGCTGGTGGCTGTGGTCGCAGGACTACTGGGCTGGCTGCGCTTGCGCCGACGCGACATGGGCGCGCTGCTCGAGGCCAACGGCTGGGCCATCAATGCGCGGATGAAGGTCACGCGGCGGATTGGCCTGTACTTCACGCGCCGGCCGCCCTTGCCCGCCGACGCGCGCTTGCAGCGGCCCGATGCGCTGGCGGTGTTCACCGCACCAGAAGACCGCCGCCGGGCGCGCACGCTGGCCGTGTGGATTGCGCTGTGGTCGCTGGCGGTGGCGCTGTATGCGTGGGTGCGGTACGCCGGTTGAGCCGAGGCTCAGGCGCAAACGCTGACGCTGACGCAGACGCAGACGCAGACACTGAGTCAGGGACAAGGTCAGGGACAAGGTCAGGGACAGGGACAGGCCCAGAGCCAGGCGCTGACACGGTCACAGAGCCTGAGCCTGAGCCTGAAGCGAAGCCTGACACTGGCTCAGGCACTGGTACGGCCACAGCAGCCGACCGGGCCCCACCGCCACCGCATCGCCAAAAACGCCGCCGCGGCGCCCACCCGGCCCTGGGGGATCAGAGGGCCGAGCGGACGCCGCGGTGCGCGCTGCAGTCGGTCGAATTACGGGGCGATCGCGAACGCCTGCACGCCGTACCAGCCGCTCGGCAGGTAGGCCTTGTTGTCCAGCACCAGCACCCGCGGCGACCAGTAGCCCTGAGTCGGCAGAAAGGCCTGGAACTTGGGCTGGGTTGGCGCCGTCACGTTCCACGCGGTGGTGCCCAGACCCGAGCCCAGGTGGGCGAACAGCACGCCGGCATCGGCTTGCAGATACGACACGCCCGCGCCCGCTTCGAGCGCCGTGGCCTGGGCCAGCTTGGCCGGGTCTTTGGCATCAAAGACCAGCAGCTGCGACTTGGGCGCCGAGGGGGCCTCGCCGGCCTTGGCGGTCGGCCAGTTCCACCAGTACGGCCACGTCGAGACGTACACCGCGTCGCCGTGGCGCAAGGTCGCACCGACCTGGTCGGGCAGCGCGATCTGCTTGGCGATCTTGGCCTTGCCACCGCCCAGCGTCACAGCGATGAGCACGTTCTCGATCTTGCCGTCCTCGGGCTTGCTGCCGGCTTTGGGCTGCCAGTCCAGGGTCACAGCGCTCTTGCCGTCGGCCGCGATGCCGACCAGGTAGCCGGGCACGTTGGTGGTATCGATGAGCTTGGGCTGCGCAGCGTTAGACACGTCGACTCGGTCGAGCCAGTACTCGCCGAACCACTGGCCGTCCTTGCCGACGGACTGCTTGTAGTGGCTGAGCGCCAGGGTCTTGCTGCCCGCCATCTGCGGATTCTGGACCCACGACGCGCCCTTGAGCTCGACGCTGCCGCCGGTCTTGGGGGCGTCGGGGTTGCCCAGGTCAATGGCGACGACTTTGGTGGTGAACGCCGGGTCGGTGTAGCAGGTCGGCACATACGAGCCATCGGTGCCGGGGCTGTCGGGCTTGTCAGGCGTGCTGCTGCCGCCGTCGGCGCTGTCGGTGCCGCCAGAGCCGCCACCCGAGCCGCCCGGATCGCTGGAGCCGCCGTCGGCTGCCTGCTTGGGGGTCGCGCGGCCAGAGCTCGGGGTGCTGCCAGCCGACCCGGTGGATCCGCCACCCGACATGCCCTGGCTTTCGCAGGCTTTTCCGGTCTGAACCTTGTACTTGACCTGGGTGGTGGTGGCGTAGAGCACGGCGCCGTTTTGGGCCAGCTCATAGGTGTTCCACCACACGTTGTCCTCGGCCTTGTAGGTCTGCTGGGGCTGCTGCCAGGTGCCGCGCGCTTTGGGCGCCTTTGGATCGGTGACGTCGAACACGCGCACCGAGCTGCCGTCGGACAGGTAGACCAGGCTGCCGTTGGCGTACAGCCGCCCATAGCCGTTCTGGATGGCCAGCGTACCGTCCGGGTCGAGTTCGTCGCTGCTGCCGGCCTTGAGCACGCGCAGTTCGGCGGTGCCACTCTGCCAGTCCTGCACCAAAGCCACCACGCGCCCACCGGCGATGATCGCCTCGGCTACCTCGGCGGCGAGATCGATGCCGCCTTGCTTCTTGGGCTTGTCGAGGTCGGCGAGGTCCACGACCTCGAGCGCCGCGTTGTGGATGCGGTAAAGGGTCTTCTTGGCCAGCAGGTTCTTGAGCTGGTACCAGTAGACGATGTCGCTCTGGAACAGCCCGCGCTTGGTCAGGCCACCCTTGATGTCGAGCGAGATGAGCTGGACACCGGGGGTCGCGCTGCTGCCGGGAGCGGGCTCCGCGCCAGTGCCGGTGCCGCCCTTGCTGCCGCCACCGACGACCGCGACGGCCAACAGATCGGGGGCAAGCGTCTCCACCTGCAGGCCGTAGTCGCTCTTGAGCGACAGCTTGCCGGCCCATTGCGGCTTCTTGGCGTCCAGCAGGTCCAGCACGTCCAGTTGCAGGTCGCTCCACGAGGTGCCGCGATGGCCGACCAGCCACAGGCCGCCGCCAAGCGGGCGAATCTGTGCGCCCCACACATCGTAGCCGCCGTTGGCCAGCGACACCTGGCTCGCCACCGCGATGGTCGCCGCCGAAGACAGGTCCAAGGCCGCCAGGTGCAGCTTCTGTGCGACCGGCGTGCCCTCGTCCGGGTCGCCGCCGCCGCTGCCTGAGTCGTCGGTGGCGCCGCTGCCGTTGACCGGGTCGCTGTAGGCGAGCACGGCTTGCGTGCCTTCGACCACCAGCCGCAGGCCGTTGTTGTTGGTCTTGCTGATGCTGGCGGTCTTGGTCCAGGCGCCGGCCGCGGCCTGCCAGGTCTCCAGCACGAAGGTGTAGCCGCCGCTGCCGCCCCAGGTCTGGCGAACGACCGCCATGCGCCCCGCGGCGATGCGATCGGCCTGCGCGATCGAGCTCGAGCTGTTGGCTGACCACACGTTCTTGACTTCGTGCACCGCGCCCACCGTCGGCTTGCCGGCGGCGTCGAGCGCGACCTGCGCCAGCCGCTCGTGCATGGTGCCGGTGTTGTTGCCGTAGACGTAGTTCTGCGCAGCGATCAGCACCTCGCCGGCCTCGATCGACGCGGCGAGCACGCCGCCCGGCACTTGCACCTCGCCGATCAGCGACAGCTTGCCGGCCGTGGCGAGGTCGAGCACGACCACCTTGGTGGTGTCGGCGGTGTAGCCGCCGCCCATGTAGCCCGGGTAGGCAATGCTCGCGCCACCCGCAGAAGCGCCGCCCTTGGTGCTGACCGCGACGTCGGTGGCGGCGCCGCCAGCCGCGAGTTCGGCACAGCCGTAGGGACCCCAGCAACCGCCCCACCACGGGTTCCAGCTGACTTGCGGCACCACCAGCACGAGCTTATCGCCGATGCGCTTACTGGCCGCGATCTGCCCGGGCACGGCCAGCGACGCGACCTCTTTGGGCTGCGCGCCGAGCGCAACCCGGCGCACCACGCTGCCCGACTTGGCGACGGGCTTGCCGGCATCGTCGGTCAGCTCGGCCACCTGGTTGACCAGCGCAATGGCTTCTTTGCCGTCGACGTACATCTCGTTGGGTTGGCCGATCATCGGCACCTTGCCAACGAGCTTGGGCGCCGCCGGGTTGGCGACGTCCACGACCTGCAGGCCGCGCCACTGGTTCAGGATATAGAGCGTGGTGCCGTCCAGCTTGGCGACGTCGCCCGCCTCGACTTTGGGCGCGGCGGTCTGGCCAGACTTGTTGTCGGCGGCGGCACCGGAGGCGGCCTCACCGCCGAGCGACGCCGACTTGCCGCCACCGCCCTTGCTGGCGGGCTTGAAAGACTTGAAATCCGCAGTGCTGCCAGGGGTCGCAGGCGGCGCGGCGCTGTCCTCGCAGGCGGCGCCCGCAAGACCGAGAACGGCAACCAGGCTCCATCGCCAGGTTCGCCAAGTGTGGGTGGTGTTTCGCATGGTGTCTCTCCTCGCCCGTCGCCTCGAAGGTAGGGCCGCCTGGGTGCTTTGCAAGGTCCATGCCAAGCTGCAATCCCGATTCAACCCATTGAAATATAACAACGACACCGCACGACGGCCGCACAAATATGTCGCCTAATTCAGCATGTGGAAATTTTCAACACGCTGTTGCTGTCCGGACCTCGCCAGCACTTGCACCGCATGCGGCCGTGGGCGACACTGCGCCGCGCCGCCGATCCACAACCACCCGGCGGGCAGGGGAAATACCATGGTCACCGGAAGTTGTCAGTGTGGCGCCGTCCACTTCAAGGCGGGCGCAAATCCAAACCCGAGCGCCCATTCTTTTTTAGGTTTGTAATTTCAAGCCATTGGCTAGCGGCCTTGGCGGCGCATCGACCGCCTGGCGGAAACTTTCATCCCAGGTATCCGACGCCCATGCACAACGCAGCC
>SXGT01120162.1_pt1 | contig 53367 bp, 42 predicted proteins | sample 3176221 | NCBI WGS metagenome assembly SXGT01 (sample SAMN11356862, study PRJNA531348) | freshwater metagenome | isolation source: freshwater sample F1-120 | place: China: Fuxian Lake, Yuxi | collected 2017-12-25
CGGAGCCACCCACGATCACGCCATGCACGCGAGCACCGTGTCGCACGACCTTTCCGAGCACACGCCCGTCGCGCCAGAGCAGCGAGAGCGCGCCCTCCTGAAGCCCCGACGGCGCCGGCGCCTCAAACCAGAGTGGCCCGGCTGAAACACCACTGACAACCAGCCAGCACGTGGTCATGAGCAGGAGTGCAGGATTCACAAGCAGCATGAGCCCGCCCTGCTTCCCGTCGTCCGCGAGCCCAAGAAACCCCGTACCATTCCGGCATGGCGCGTATCGGTCTCTTCGGGGGCACCTTCAATCCGGTGCACAACGGGCACCTCGTGCTTGCACAGGAAGCCATGCAACAGGCCTCGCTGGATGAACTGCTTTTCATCCCCAACGCCACCCCGTCCCACAAGCGCAGCGCGGAACTTCTCCCTGCGACTCTTCGCGTCGAACTGCTCCAGCTTGCCATCGCCGGCGTCCCCGGCTTCAGCATCGACGAGCAGGAAATCCGGCGCGGCGGTGTGAGCTACAGCATCGACACGCTGCGAGCCTTGGCCAAGGAGCGCCCGCAAGATGAGTTCCTCTTCCTGATCGGAACGGATTCCCTCGCGGAATTGCACCGGTGGAAGGACGCGGGCGAACTCCTTCAGCGCACCAGTTTCCTCGTCCACCCGCGCACGGGCTTCACAGGCCCCTGGCCGGTGCTGGATCTCTTCTCCGGTGCCCACGTGCAGTTCATGCTGGGCACGGTGGTGGATATTTCCTCCACCATGGTGCGCGAGCGCTTTGCGCGCGGACAGAGTCTCCGCGGCTACGTACCCGAGAGCGTCGAAGACCGTCTCAAGCGCGGTTGAGTTCGCTGATGCGCCGCGCGAGATCCGCGCGCGCCACGGTTTCCTGGACGCCCGACTTCAAGTGCTTGAGTGTCGCCGTGCCCTGCGCGATTTCGTCGGAGCCGAGCAACACCGCGCAAGGGATGCCCTTCCGTTCGGCGAGCTGGAACTGCTTCTTCAAGCGTTCGGCTTCGTAGAAAGGTTCGCAGGGAACGCCCGCGGTCCTCAGTTCGGAACAGAGTTTCAGCACTTCGACCATGGGCGTGTCCGCCATGCGGAACACGAGGGCTTGCGATGGCGTGCTGCGCGGCTGGAGACGACCCAGCTTGAGGAGTGCCGAAAGCACCCGCGACAGCCCGATGGAAACACCCGTGGCAGGAACCGCGGTTCCGCCATAGATGGACATGAGGTCGTCATAACGACCACCTCCGCCGAGCGAACCGAAGTTTTCCAGTTCGAGCAGACGCACTTCGTAGATGGGCCCCGTGTAGTAATCGAGGCCGCGCGTGAGATGGAAGTCGATGGCGAGACGCTCCGCATCCACCCCCAGCGCGGCGGTGAAGTCGAGCAGCTCCCGCAGTTCGCGGATGGCGATGCGCGCATCTTCCGAAGATCCGAGATCCTCTTCCGCGCGGCGGAGCATCTCCTCGGGCCCGCCGGACACATCCATGCAGGCGAGCAGCCGAGCTTGCGCATCGCCGGCGATGCCGAGTTCGCTGAGTTCTTTCTGCACACCTTCGCGCCCGATCTTGTCGAGCTTGTCCACAGCGCGGAGCACATTGGCTTCGTCGCTGCGCGCGAGGCCTGCGGCTTCCACCATGCCGCGCAGAAGGCGCCGGTGGTTGATGCGCACCTCGAAGCGTTCGAGCCCGAGAGCGCGAATGCCCGCTGCCACCACGGCCACGTTCTCCGCGTCGGCCGCGAGACTCGCCGTGCCCACCGTGTCCACGTCGCACTGGATGAATTCGCGGAAACGCCCCTGCGCAGGCTGCGGCCGGTCGGCGCGCCACACAGGCTGCACTTGGTAGCGCTTGAAGGGCAGCGGCAACTCGGGGTTCATCGCCACCATGCGCGAGAGCGGCACCGTCAGGTCATAGCGGAGCGCCAGCACCTCGCCGCCCTTGTAGGCGAGCTTGTAGATGAGCTTCTCGCCGTCGGTGCCGTACTTGCCGAGGAGAATGTCCAGATACTCCATGGCCGGCGTTTCGAGCGGCGCAAAGCCGAAGCTCTCGAACGTTGCCACGAGGCTCTTGAGCAGGGCATTTCGCGGAAGGAGCTCTTCTGGGAGCACATCCCGCGTTCCGTTGTAGAGTCGTGCTTCGACGGCCATGGGCTCTCCAAGCGAGTCTAGCAACGCTCCGAAGTAGCTGATTCTGCAAGGAGTTGCCGTGCTTGACTGCCCTCCGGGCCGCTGGTACTGTCGGGCCCCGTTGGAAAGCGGTCGGTACCTGCCGACCCATTCCGTTGGCGCTGCGAACGCCCACGCTATTGGAGACAAGAAGGATGCGGATCATTCTCGGGCTTTGTGCCCTCACGCTCGTCGTTGGCTGCACGTCAACGAGCAGGATTCAGGACAAGGGGTTCGACGAGGTGAACCATGCGCGCGCAGCGATGCTCAGCGCGGTGGATACGCCCACGGGCCTTGCGTCGTCCTTCTGGGCTTCGCCCTACAAGAAGGAAGCCGACGACCTGAACCCGACGGACATCGTTCCAGTCGGGCTCGGCATGGTGACCGATCCGTGGAACACGCTGCCACCTCCCCTCGGCACCGCCTACTACCCGTGGAAGGCCTTCGTGACGGTGGTGCGCGCCATCCCGCTCGTTGGCTACCCCACCTGTGATGACAACTGCAAGATCTGGGGCGGCGAAGATGGCGGCCCGCTCTGGTACGTCATCGCTCCAGGCATCAACGCGGTGGACGCGCTGGTGAGCCCGATCGGCGAAGACGTCACCCCCGGCAACTCTCCCGTTCCCGGCAACGGCAAGTTCTTCGCGTACTGGCAGGCCCGCAATGCCGCCATGCGCAAGGGCTTCGTGCACGCTGGCAACACCATGAAGTATCTGCTGCTCAACACGAACAGCAATCAGTGGCCATACGACAGCTGGTACCCGACTCAGCTCGCGCGCTCGAAGACCACCATGCACAACACCTTCGACACTTTCCTCTTCAACTTCGACTGGGATGACCCCTTCGTGAACTGAAGCGGCGTCGCTCAGTGCGCAAGGAACAGGGCGCGGTGATGAACCGCGCCCGTTCTCGTTTTGGATGCCCCGTCGGAAGAACTTCAGTTCACGTTCTGCGTGCTGGAGCTCACCTGTTCCCACTGGCCGGTTTGAGGATTCCGCTTCGAGACCGTGGTGGTGACGCGCGTGCCGCCATCCACCGGCGGTTCCGCACGCACCCGATATGTCTGACCATCGTCCGCCACTTCGCGGACCACCACGCGATTCTCGCGCCACGCGGTGCGCGCCGCATCCTGGCGCTGGCGATCAATCTCGTGACCGATGGCCGTTCCAGCGATGAGCCCGAGCGCTCCGCCGATGAAGGCCCCCTTGTTGCCGCCCACGGCTGCACCAATGCCCGCACCGACTGCCGTGCCGACGAGCGCACCTGTTCCCGTGGATGTCTGGCAGCCTGTGAAGCCCACGCCGGCCACGGCGATGGTGAGTGCTGCTGCGATTCCGCGCTTCATGTTCAAGTCTCCCGAAGGTCCTGCGGAAACGCCCCATGCGTCCACCGCACACCCCTTGCAGGAGCTTACGCAGCACCGCCCGCCATGCGCCACACATGGAGCACACGTTCGGCCAGTTCCGGGACACCTTGCCCGGCCTCCCCTTCGATCCAGTGTGCACTCTCGAGGCTCCGGAACCAGGTGAGTTGCTTACGGGCGAACAGGCGCGTGCGCCGCTGCACCAGAGCGATGGCGTCTCCCTTGCTCATGGAGCCAGCAAGCACGGCCTGCGCTTCCGCATAACCAAGGGCCTGGCCGCTTTGAGGACCGAACCCGCCACTGGCGAGCAGGCGCGCAGTTTCCTCGAGGATGCCTCCCTCGAACATGCGCTGCACCCGCTCGTTGATGCGTTCGTAGAGGACCTCGCGCGGCCAGGTCAGCACGCTCACCACCGCCCAAGCGGGCACCGCCGAGCGCCATTGGCCGAGTTGCTCTGTGAGGCACTTCCCGGTGAGGGCGTGCACCTCCAGCGCCCGCTCCACGCGTTTCCTGTCGTTCGGATGCAGCCGCAGAGCGGCGGTTGGATCCAGCACTTTCAGGCGTTCGTGGAGCGCCGGTGAACCGAGCTCTGCGTACTCGGCGCGCAGGGCGGCGCGAAAAACAGGATCTGCCGCAGGCCCTTCGAAGACGCCGTGCAGAAAGCCCTTCAAGTAGAGCGCCGTGCCGCCCGTGAGCACGGCCTCACGGCCTCGTGCATGGATGTCCGCCACCGCGGCATGCGCAGCATCCACATAGCGGCGCAGGTTCATCGGTTCCAACGGCGACAGGGAGTCCAGCAAATGGTGCGGCACGCCGCGACGTTCGCCCGTTGTGGGCTTGTCCGTCCCCACATCCATGCCGCGGTAGACCTTCATGGAATCGAGAGTGACGATTTCGGCGCCGATGGCCTCGGCCACCGCGACAGCCGTGGCGTCCTTTCCCGAAGCCGTGGTCCCGGTGAGAATGAGCACCTTGCGACGAAGGTCCGGCACAGAATGTGGAGTTCCGTTGCTCATGGTCCGTTGAAACGTAGCACCACAGGCGCTGATATGGTCATAGCCATGCCACTATTCTCCTGCATCCTTCTCGTCTGCTCTGCGGCCATGCTGCAAGCCCAAGCAGACGCCGAGTCCGTGCTCAACGCCGCCACGAGCACCCAGTGCCCGGACGGCGCCATCGCCGCCATCACCGACTTCGAGGCCGAGATGGCGGTCAGTCTCTTCGAGAATGAAGGCGCACCCCCGAAGACCGGCAAGTGCCATCAGTGGTGGCAGAAGGATGGCAAGCGCCGTCGTTATCACCGCCAACTCGCTGTAAGCGGCGGGAAGACCACACATCTCGCGACAGACGGCCTCGGCATGCTGCTCTGGGAGGAAGGCGGCAAGGTTCAGGATCTGCTCGGTGACCCGGCGCTGAAGGATGACCTGAAGACCCTCCGCGACGAACTCCGCCGCACGGAAGAATTGCTCGAGACCTTCATGCTGAGTGCGCTCCGCGAAGAGGGCGTCACTTGGGAACTGGCGTCCGAGCCGAGAAAGATCTCGCGCGGCGATCCCGCGGCAGAAATCCTCGTGGATGTGCTCACGCGCAAGAAGAAAGATGCGGCGGACCTCGTGCTCGAAATCGGCCGCCTCGATCACCGGCTCTACGGTGTTGAACGCACTGTGGCGACCGTCCGCCAGAGTTTCCGCTTCGACTTCCATGCACACACGCGCGTCGGCAAGGATGAAACGGCCCGGCGGGTCCTGCTGCCCCAGCGTGTCGAGTACATCGAGAATGGCAGCGTGAAGTTGCAGGCGAATGCGCGCCGCGTGAGTGCGTTGCGCCTGAATGGCGGCATCGCAGCCTCGGCCTTCAGCCCGCCGAAGTAGCGCTACTTCTTGCGCAGGAACTGCAATTCGAGATCGGCGTGAGTGAGCACCGCCGCGACAGGACGGCCATGCGGGCAGTTCCTGAGCAAGGGATGCGCGCGCCACCACGAGATCAGTGCCCGGAGCTCCTCGTCTGGCAGGCGGTCTCCGAAGCGCACTGCTGCACGACAGGCAAGATTGGCAGCCAGCTTCTCGACAAGGCGAAGCGGGCCATCGCAACGATCCTCATCCAGCGAGACGAGGACTTCTTCGACGAGATCCGCGGCCGAAGCTCTTGCAAGCGCGAGTGGCACCGAACGCACCACCACGCTCGTGCGCCCGAAGGCTTCCACCAAGAGACCAAGCCCGGCCAGTTCCTGCTCGGCCGCCAGGAGACGCGCGGCTTCCGTCGCACTCAACTCCACGCTCTCCGGGATGAGGAGCGTCTGCGACTCCGGTTCTGCACGGCGAAAGCGCTCCAGGATTTCCTCGTAGAGACGCCGTTCGTGCAGCGCATGCTGGTCGAGGATGGTGATGCCGTCCTCCGACTCCAACAGAATCCACGCAGCATGAGCCTGCAGGAAGCGGCCACTGCCCGCATCCGCGAAGAGCGCGGCGCCGCGCGCAGCGGGACGCAATGCACCGCAATGCTGGCCAGCGCCCTCTCGTCGCCGCGTTGACGGGGCTGCGGCACGCGGCACGGCCGACAGTGCGTCTGGCCGCGACGTGCTGGCAGGCACGCTCGGCCACGCGGGCACACTGTCATCACAGCGCTCGGCGACCAGTTCTGAGAATCTCGGCTCTTGATGCCGCTGCCCGGCGGATGGGATCGCAGTCGCCCCCTCGGGCAGCCGCAGCGCCCGCGGGGCAGCGTGCTCGTCAAGACGCGCGCGCAACCTCGAACGCACGAAGCCCACCACGGCATCGCGATCGCGGAAGCGCACTTCGAGCTTCCGTGGGTGCACATTCACGTCCACCGTCGCAGGATCCATGCCGAGGAACAGCAAGGCCACGGGATGTTCCTTCGGCATGATCAGGCCGCGCCAGGCATCCTTGATGGCGAAGGCGAGGCTGCGATCGCGGATGACTCGACCGTTCAAGAACACATGCTGGTGTTCTGCATTGTGCTTCACGAAGTCCGGCGCTCCGATGAAAGCTTCAAGAGTGAGGCTCCCCTGCTCTCTGCGACAGTGCAGCAGGCGCGCGGCCACCTTTTCCCCGAGCAACGAAGCGATGCGCTGCGCGCGCCCTTCTCCGGCAGGCACATCGAGAAGGAGCCGCTCCTCGTGGAAGAGCCGCGCACCAAGGTCTGCTTCAGCGAGCAGGAGCTCCGTGAGCGTGTCCACACAATGCGCGAGCTCCGTACGCTCCTGACGCAGGAACTTGAGCCGTGCCGGCAATTCCGCGAAGAGACCGCGCGCAGTCACCGTAGTTCCCGTGGCCGCGCCCGCCGGAGCGATGGCCTCCGCCCGGCCATAACGCACGCGCAGTTCGGAAGCGTGAGCATCACTCTTCCGGCGTGTGGTGACGGTGAGATCGGCCACTGCGGCGATGCTCGGCAGTGCCTCGCCGCGAAACCCGTAGCTGGCAATGCGGAAGAGATCCTCCACCGCGCTGATCTTGCTGGTCGCATGAGGCTGCACCGACAAAGCCAGATCACTCGCCTCCATGCCCGTGCCGTCGTCGCTGACAGAAAGCAGGCGCAGGCCGCCTCCTTCGATGTGCACCTCGATGTGCGTTGCACTGGCATCGATGGCGTTCTCGACGAGGTCCTTCAGGATCGATGCGGGCCGTTCCACCACCTCGCCAGCGGCGATACGATTGGCCACGGCTTCGCTGAGTCGGCGGATCACCCCCACGTCAGACCTCTTCCCTTCCGCAACAGGTGATGAGGAAACGCTCGAGCAGCGCGCGCCCGTCGCCTGCAGATGACTTCAACGCTGCATCCAGTTCGACAAGTCCGGCGTGCATGGCGCGCACACCGCTGCCTCCGCCGCAGGCCTGCAACTGGCGTCGCAGTTGGTCTCGGAAAAACGCCTGTTCCTTCATCGCTGCGGCCGCCTCATCGAAATCCATGCCGTTCGCCATCAACTCCGCCACCCGGCCGAGGCGGCGCAGTTTCGTGGCCAACGCTCCAAGAACAGCCGCTGTGATGCCCTGCGCGTCGCGCGTCACCTTGCCGGACGGCTCAACCAGGCCACGCTCGAAGAGAATTGCGCTGGATTCGAGTGCGAGCGGCAACTGGCGCGCGACGGCCGCGTCCGCGAGCGCGAACACAGGCACCAAGCGCGTGCCCGCCGCTGTCGCTTCGATGTCGTCGGCGGTAATGCTCGCGCGTTTGCCGAGGCGCAGCAGCAGTTTGTCGAAGGCATTCTCGATTTCCGCGAGATTGTTGCCAGTGAGTCGGTGCAGCAACCATGCGTCCTCCATGCCGAGACGCTTGCCGCGCAGGCGCGCACGATCCACCACCCAACTGGTCAACGCGCTCTTCCACGCGGGGCCCTGCCCCTGAAACGGGGTGTCGTAGAGAGGCTCGCAACTGACCACCAGCGCACTGCCCTCAAGCTTGCCGGCGTTCCATTTCTTCGTGGGTTCGGCCTTCGGCTTCGGCAGCAGGCTCTCGCCCACGATGATGAGGCGCTGAACAGGGCCGCCCGAGTCCATGAAACGCCCGAACGTCTCCCCGTGTTCCTTGAGGAATCCGTCCGCGCGCTGCAGCACGATCACGCGCTCTCCGCCGAAGAGGGAACCCATGCGCAGGTCGTCGAAGAAGCCGGCCGCGTCGAGCGGTTGTTCCCCGCTCCCGTCACGCTGCTCGACTTCGACATCCCTGGGCAAAGCACTCAGAATGTGCGCCAACACAGCATCCCGGAACCACATCTCTGCCCCGCTGATCACGGCGACGCGCGGCGCCGTCGGTGCCTGCTTCAGGAATGCTTCTGCCTTCACGCGGGCCATGTCATCCACCGTTCAACGGCCGTCGCCGCAAACATGACGAATCCGAGGCCCACGTTGACCTTGAAGAAAGCCGTTTCAAGTCTGGAAAGGTCTCCTCCAGCGAGCAAGCGGTGCTCATGAATGAGCAAGACGGCAGCGAGAACCACGCCCAGAATGAACGCAATCCCGAAGCCTCCGGCCAGAATGGCCGCACCGAGCAGGAGAACCATCGCCGCATGGCTCCAGCGCGCAACCCTCAGCGCGCCTTGCACGCCGAGATGCGCCGGGATGCTGTGGAGTTTCTCGCTGCGGTCATGAGCCATGTCCGCCAGAGCGTAGAGGATGTCGAAGCCGGCAGTCCAGAACATGACCGCCATTCCGATGAAGACCACAGCGAGCGTCCCCTCATCGAACGCACCGCGCAACGCGAGGAAGGCTCCTACCGGAGCCAGACCAAGGCCTGCACCAAGGACCCAGTGGCAAAGAAGTGTCCAGCGTTTGGTGAGTGAATAGCCCAGCACCACCAGCAGCGCGACCGGCGAGAGCCACCCGCAAGATGTGTTGATCCCGAAGGAACTCGCGACAAACCCCACGGAACATGCGCCAACCGCGAGCACCAAGAAGCCAGGGCTGATGCGTCCGGTGACACTGGCGCGCCCAGCCGTGCGCGGGTTGCTGGCATCCAGATGCCGATCCACGAGACGGTTGAAGCACATGGCCGCCGTGCGCGCGAGAACCATGCACGCCAAGACGAGCAACAGCGTGAGCAGCGATGGACTGCTGGGCAATGCAAGCAACACTCCCGTGCCCGCCCATGGCAGAGCGAAGAGCGTATGAGAGAAACGCACGAGGTGCAGAAATTCGAGACCGCGATTCATGCGTACTCAACCGCCGCAGCTGGCTTTCACACGTGCAAGCAGCAGCAAGGCCTGCGCGGTGGTGTGCATCGGATGACTGCGCATAGCGACGCCTTCACCATCGTAGGCAAGCTCCCACTCCGTCGCATCCATGAAGGAACCTGCCTCAGTCTGCGCGCGCAGCACCGACTCAACATCCGCGGAGTTGAGCGAGCGACCGAACGCCGCCAGCAACTGCAGTTGCTCGGCGCGGAGATCCGAGAACGTCGGCACAGCCTCTGCCTCTCGGTCAAGGCTCTTCAACAACACACCGATTCTTGCATTGACGACTGCGCCCGGGCGCCAGCCACGCTCCCGCGCCCAGTGCACCGCATACAACTGGTGGGTGAGCATGTAGCCATGGAGCTCCTCGGCGAGGAAGGACTCCAGTGCACGCGCTGCTTCGCCATCACGGCCTGCCGAGAGTGAAGCCAGCAGATGCTGATGCATGCGCGCGTGGCCGCGGGCCCCCTGATCGTTCTGCCACGAGACCGGGTTTCCTGTCACAAGATTGGTGAACGGGTCTGCAGAGCGCTTCCCCGCCCCGCGAACAACCCAGGCGTGGAGCTCAGGTGCACTGAGCAGGCGCGCTATTTCCAGGCACGCATGCAGAGTGCCCGCATCCGGAGCCGCATCCTGTTGCAAGATCCATGCCATCCCGCGCGCGAGCGCGGAATCGACAGGTTCCCGCTCACTGCCGCTGCAGGAGATGAGGATGAAGGCTGTGAGGATGAACGTGCGCATCAATGAAAGCGCCCGGCGCTTCGCTGGAAGTCACCGGGCGTTTCCTCAGGCGGCCGCAGCCGCGATCACTGGTCGTAGTAGCTCTGGAGGAAGTCGCAGCCCGGCACCTGGGTGGTGCTGAGCAACGTGCCCCCGATGGCATAGCTGAACGATGCCACACGCCCGACCGACGGATAGCTGACCAGCACGATGCTCGGCACACCGCCACCCGCGGCCGGGTCGCAAGCCGCCTTGTTGTTCGTGATGCCGGCGGTGTTCACGTTGTACAGGCCGGAGTGGTTGTCCACAGTCACGTCCGAAGGCGGAGCAGTTCCGATGATCGGCAGTGTCGAGGCGCTGAGCGTCGTGGCCTTCACGTAGGTGCGCGTTCCGGGAGGACCCGGGAAGTTCGGCTGAGGGCCAAGGGTGAAATTGGTCAGGCAGAGTTGCTCGACGGAGGTCCCTCCGGTGTTCGCGACGAACACGCCAGGCCCGTTGGTGGTGCCGATGTAAGAGAGCCAGTTCCATGAACCGCGCTTCGGCAGGCTGAAGCCTGTGCTGGTGCCCTTCACGAGACCGTTGGCGCCGTTCTCCGGAACGGATGGCGAGTCGGATTCGTAGCAGGTCACGTCGTTGCTGAAGGCGTTGAGGATGTAGGCCGTGTAGGCATTGGTGAGGCCCTGACCAAGCATGCGGCCTGTCACCGCGCACTCGGAAGGACCGATGGAGCCCGGTCCGCTCAAGGTGACACGCACCTGTTGGGTTGCGGTGTCGATGATGGAGAAACTGTTGCCTGCGTAGTTGAGGACGACGACGTCTTCGTTCGCCGGCATCACCGAGATCGCGCGCGGACCAGCGCCGAGGCCCGTGATTGTGCCCGCGATGGTGTGGAACTGCGGCACCGCAGGATTCGCGAAGATGCGCTGCACAGTGCCCTGGTTCTCGTTGCTGACGTACAGGAAGTTCAGGTCCGGCGAGATGCCGAGGCCACCCGGCGCGCCGACACCGGTGATGGTGCTGATGAGCTGGAAGTTGTAGCCATTGAAGACCTTCAGCGACTGTGAGTCAGAGTCGATCACGTAGAGGAAGTTGCCCCACGGTTGCGCTGGCGACGGATAGGGCCCGGCCACGATGTTGAGCAAGCTTGAGGGCGTAGTTCCGAACTGCGAATCCGGCACACCCGGCGTGATGACCGATCCGCGTCCGGGATTGGTCATGTTGTTGTTGGCCTGCGCGGGCACTGTCTGCGTCAGCACGAAGTGCCCGACTTCCATGTCCGTCGGCGTGCCGAGGATGCCCACATTGTTGAGCGGGTTGAGGCCCATCCCCATCATGCCGGTGGGTTGCGTCCCGTAGCACACGGGCACCGCTGTATTCGGCCCACCCGTGTTGGTGGTCGAATTCGCGGTGTTCAGCGTGGCGATGCCGTGCATGGTGTAACGGCCCACGAAGGTGGCATCAGGCGGCATGGGATTGCGCGCGAGCAAGGGGCCCGGCGCGAAGGCGAAGCGCAGCCAGAAATCCGAATTGGTTCCAGCTTGAGTGAGTTGGTTGCCTTGGCGATCCACAACACCAATGCCCTGCGCGGTGTAGCAGGTGGCTCCACCTGCCGGAACTGGCGGGAATGGTGGCACAGGGAATGCCGATGTGCCCGTGACGAGCACCACGTCCACCACCATGGACTTGGTGTCCGCGGTGTAGAGCGACGGGTTGTAGCCGGGCAGCGAACCAGGCAGCGGCACGAGTGCCGGACGCTGGAGCAACGTACCCGCGGGCAGAGCTGGATTCTGACTGGCGATGGGCAGCGCAGCGTTGCCGCTGGAGAAGTTCTGGTACTGCCCCGCGCCGGCGTTGGTGATCGAGATCAGGTTCGTGGTGTCCACGAACCGGATGCGGACCTGCGTCGGATTGAGATAGGGATCCGGCATGTATGCGACGAACCCGAGGCTTGCGGGCAAGGGTTGCACCGCCAGACTCACCGGGTCGACGGGCCGCACGATGTTCACGTACAGGTTGCCCATATTCGCGCCGAAGGTCGGAATCGGCGGAATGGTCGGGGGACCATTGGGGAAGTTCGGGTCGTTGCAGTCGATTTGGAGCTGCAAAGTGCGTGCCCGCGAGATGAACGGATCCAACGTGGTGACGTTGCCAGGGCCCACGAGGGAAACGAAGTCCACCGCAGCCGCAAAGTTGAGCACGATTTCCGAGTTCAACGGCGCCGCAGCTTCACCAATCACGGGAACGCTGGCGTTGCCACCCTGCATCACGAGCGGGTTGGCCGTAGCGCCAATGCTGAAGGGGATCTGCGGGAGCCAAGTATTGACGCACTGAGCACTGCCGGTGCCGGTGCAGAAGGGACCGTTCTGGAAGGTGCGCAGCGTGCTGTTCACCGTCAGGACGTAATCACCCAGCGGCAGAAACTCTGCCGTGCCGAGATTGGCGTCTGCGTTGTAATAAAGGCGGAGCGTGGCAGGTGCCACACCGGCTGATGGGAACGCGTTGCTGGCGTCAATCGCTCCGACGGAATCGAGCGAGAGTGGCACAGGCGTGGAAATCGGAACGCCTCCAGCCTGCGTGACGTTGTAGAGCACGATGCCTGCAATGCCGCCGGGCCCGGCAAGAATCGTGTTCGCATCGAGGAGCGTGTTGAAGGAGATCTGGATGAAATCCTGACCGCCTGTCACGCCCTGCGCGAACACCGAGGCTCCCACAGTGACTGCGCCACCGGGAGGAACCGGAACGCCGTTCGCTGGCAGCGCGCTGAATGCGGACAGCGCGGACGTGCCGCCTGTGCGCGCGCCAAAGAACACTGTGTTGCTCATGGAGAGGAACGACGGAAGGCTCGGACCTGAGCTCTCACCACCGCCACCACACCCGGGCAATGTCATGCTGCCCACAACCACCATGCCGACCAAGAACCACGTGGCGGCCTTCACCTTGCTGCGCATCAGCTTCTCCTGGAAGTTTGAACGACACCGGCAGGGATCGCCGGGGCAGGGCCCTGTTCCAGCAAGGCCCCGTTGGGATGGGAGGTTATACGCAAGAGCCATGCCGCCGTCCAGAACCTCTGGAACCTGCGGTTTTCCACGCTTTCGGCGACGTTCGTGGGCGCCTGAGATGCAATCCCGACCCAGCAGCGTGCGCTTTCGAACGTTCAGTCCAAGGCCAGCATCACGTCGTAGAGGGCGTGGGTCCAGACCGCGACGGTGAACCCCCTGGTCACGAAAATGGTCCCCAGGATGAGGCCGGCAACGATCCGGAAGGCGACGAGCCGCGGCTCCATGGGGTCGCCGAGCGGCCCCACGTGATGAAACAGGGCGAACAGCGCGGCCCCGAATACCACGGGTGCTCCCAGGGCAAACCATGGAGGGAACTTCCCGAAGCGGGTCAGCAGCCAAGAGAGCCCTCCGACGATCATGAGCCGGAAGAGCAGTTCCTCATAGAGTCCAGCCCCGACCCCGAAGGCCACCTCAAGGATCGCCCCCCCACCCGAGGCCGTGGCGAGGAGCGGCATGCCACGCATGAACAGCAGTGTGATCGGCCCTAGGACAAAGGCCCAAGCGAACGACTCGAGGATCATCGCCGGGGCGAGCCACGGCACATGCGGCCGCTTCTCTCGCCAAATCGCAGCCGCGATGAATCCGAGAAGCAGGAGCGTGTTGACGACGAGCGGAAGGTGCTGATGCACCGACAACATCCACTCCTTCAAACGCACATCCGCGGCATTGCGGATCTCTCCTCTGGTCAACAGCAAGAGGCACAGTTCATAGAGAGCGAACAGCGGCGCGGTGAGCAATACTGCGACATCCCAACGGCGGGAGTCGTCCAGGTACTGCGTCAACCAGCGCGCGAAGGCCGTCTTCCCCTTCGCGGCGCGTGGACGCGGGCGCGCACGAGCCGCGTTCGACGACGCCGCAGCACGAGAGCCTGCGGGCTTCTCGGGTGCGCGCGAACGAGGACGAGCCGGCTTCTCAGGCACGCGCGGAGATTACTTCCCGCATGGGCAGGAGGAAACGTGGCGGCTAGACTGCGCCGGGAGATTGGCCATCGAGTTTCGCCCGGCTCTGACCCGCGAACATGTCGCGGAGTCACCCCCACATCTCGCACCGGATCCCGCACTGCGCCCGCAGCGCTTTTCAGAGTTCACGGGCCAGCCGGCCCTCGTCTGCAATCTCACCACCGCCGTGACCGCGGCGCGGCAGCGCGCCGAACCACTCGACCACGTTCTGCTCTCCGGGCCGCCGGGCCTCGGCACGACCACGCTCGCGCAGATCCTCGCGCATGAACTTGGCAGCGGCTTTCACGCCACGAGTGGTCCGGCCCTCGATCGCCCCGCAGACCTCGTCGGCCTGCTCACCAGCTTGCAACCGCGCGACGTGCTTTTCATCGACGAGATCCACCGCCTGCCGCGCGCTGTCGAGGAGTACCTCTATGGAGCGATGGAGGATTTCCGTTTGGTGATCCTGCTCGACAAGGGCGCCAACGCCCGCTCGGTGCCCCTCGATCTCGCACCGTTCACGCTCGTTGGAGCGACCACACGCGAAGGACTGCTCTCCGCTCCATTCAGGGCTCGTTTCGGCGTCCAGGAACGCCTCGATCTTTATGCGGCCGATGATCTGGCCGCCATCGCTGCCGAAGCGGCACGTCGCCTCGGCCTCGCGCTCGATGCCCCGGCCGCCGGCATGCTCGCGCAGCGCGCCCGTGGCACTCCACGCATGGTGCTCCGCCTCGTGAGACGCGTGCGCGACCATGTGCAGGTTGCAGGCGCGACGATTGCTGATGAGCGTCTCACTGCGGAGGCCCTCGAACGCCTCGGCCTGGACGAACGCGGCCTCATGCTGCAAGACCGGCGCATCCTCGAGATTCTCGGACGTGCGGGGCTGACTGGCACCGGCCTGAAGGCTCTGGCCGTGGCTCTTGGCGAAGACGAGCGCACCATCGAGGATGTGCACGAGCCCTTTCTCATCCGCGAAGGCCTCATTGCGCGGACGCCTCGCGGCCGTGTGCTCACAGCCCTCGGGGCTTCCATCACAGGCCTCACTCTCGACGAAGGCACATTGCCGCTGGAGGCCTGACACTGGTGCGGGCGCGGCGCGGAAAGAGCTCGAAGCCTGTCCTGATCGTGGTGCTGCTCTGCATCGCAGCGCTTGCGGCACTCCTCTACTCGCCCCCGGGCCGGGCACCGATCGCCAGCGCAGCCGCGCTCGATCTGTTTCCCGCCGAGCCGGAAATCCGCGTGCTCTTGCGCGTGCTGAAGACGGGCGAGAGCTTGCGCATCGGATCGAAACCACTCGCGGTGAGTGCTGCAGGTTCGCAGGGCACCCTGGCGCCGGAGAGCCTGCTGGAGTGGAACGGGCAGCAACTCGTCATGGGCACGGCTGCGTTGCGGCTGCCCGCACGCATTGCTCCTGAAGCTGGTACGCGTCTTGAACTCGGCGATGGCCGCTGGCCGGGCGAACTCGAAGTGCTGCAGGATGGTGCGGTGCTGCGGCTCATTCTGCGGGTGCCCTTCGAGGAATACCTCGCGGGCGTTGTGCAGGCCGAAATGGGACCGACCTTCGCCGACGCCGCGCTCGAAGCCCAGGCCATCGCCTGCCGCTCCTATGCAGCCAACCAGATCGCAACCCAGAAGAGCCGCGCTTGGGATGTGGACACCACGCAGCTCACGCAGGTGCTCCGTGGCGATCGGCAGCCGGGACGCAAGGTGCGCCGCGCGGTGGAACTCACCCGCGGACTGGTGCTCACGTGGAACGGCCGGCTGCTCGAGGGTGTGTTCTCGGCGGTGTGCGGAGGCAGGACACGTTCATCGGGTGAAGCCTTCGGAGGCACGACGGTTCCACCGCTCAGTGGCCGCGAGTGCGGACATTGTCGCGCAGCTCCGTTTCATGAATGGAGCGCGAGCCGAGACCGGACCGAGGTCGCGACAGCACTCGGTTGCGGCGAAATCCTCGGCCTCGGTGCCATGACCTTCACCCAGACAGAACGCCTCGCCAGTGTGGTGGTGCACTGCCAGAGCGGTCCGGTGGATGTCTCCGGATCGCGCATGAAGCGCGCGCTCGGAACGGCCGCGCGGAGCACGTGGATCACCCTGCTCGAAATGGACGGCACGCTCATCCGTGCCAACGGTCGTGGCCATGGACATGGCGTCGGCCTCTGTCAGCACGGAGCAGGACACCTCGCGTCCCGGAGTGGCTGGTCCGCCGCGGACATTCTCGCGTACTACTATCCGACGGCAGAGCTCGCGCGCCTCTACACCCCATGAACACAGGGACTCATTCATCCTGCGAACGCGGTCCCTTCGCGTTCACGTTGCACCACGGGGAGAGCGGCACCGGCCCGCGCCTCGGCCACTTCACCACGCCCCACGGCAGCGCCGCCACACCGGCGTTCATGCCTGTCGGCACGGCAGCCACGGTGAAAGCCGCCGATCCCGTGGCCATCCGCCAGAGCGGTTCGGAAATCGTCCTCTGCAACACCTTCCATCTCGCGTTGCGCCCGGGTGCGGAGCTCATTCGTGAACTCGGAGGCCTGCACCCCTTCATGGGTTGGGATGGCCCCATCCTCACGGACAGCGGCGGCTTCCAGGTCTTCAGCCTGGCGAAGCTCCGCGAGGTCGATGATGACGGCGTCAGCTTCCGTTCGCCGGTCGACGGAACCGCCATGCGCCTCACACCGGAAAGCGCAACGGAGATCCAACTCGCTCTCGGTGCCGACATCTTCATGGTCTTCGACGAATGCCTCCCCCACGACAGCAGCGAGGAGGATGTCCGACGCTCCATCGAACTCCGCACCATGCCCTGGGCACGACGCTGCCTCGCATTGCACCCGCGGGACGGTCGGGCTCTCTTCGGCATCGGCCAAGGTGGACTCTCCGCGACGCTCCGCCGCGAGCACATGCAGGAACTGGCCGGGCTTCCCTTCGATGGCCTCGCTGTGGGCGGGCTTTCGGTCGGCGAGAGCGCCGATGACTTCCGGCACATGCTCGCCGCAACCACGCCACACATGCCCGTCTTGAAGCCGCGCTACCTCATGGGGGTCGGATCGGTGCCGGAGATCCTCGCGGCCATCGCGCTCGGCATCGACATGTTCGATTGCGTGCTCCCGACGCGCAATGCACGCAACGGCCAGGCGCTCACCATGTCGGGTCCGCTGCGCATGAAGAACACGCAGCACGCGCGCGCCGCGGGCGTGCTCGAAGCCGGCTGCGATTGCAGCACGTGCGCACGCGGATTTTCGCGCGCCTACATCCGGCATCTCCTCATGGCCAACGAGATCCTCGGGGCCATGCTGATGACCGCGCACAACCTGCGCTTCATGCAGCGTCTGATGGAAGGCGCACGAACCGCCATCCGTGCGGGAGAATTCGAGGCGTTCGCCGCCACGACCATCGCCCGCTTCCGGAGCGCCACGGAAAGCACTCCGGAAGACGAAGCGTGATCAGTTCAGGATTTCGAGGCGCAGCACATCCACCTTGCGCACACCGCGCCCGAGTTCCTGCTGCTGCACATCACCGGCCTTGATGGCAATGAGCCGCCCGTCGTATTCGCCGAGGTCGTAGCGCGTGGAGCGAAGAATCGAGCGCCGGAGTTCGCCCTGCCAGAGGGCGTGAGGCCAATCGCCGCCGCCAGCGGCGCCGAGGCCCTGGATGTTCGCGCGCAGGTGCCCTGAGTCGATGAACTCCGCATTCCCTTGGCCGAGGCGGCTCTTGGCTTCTTCCTCTTCGCGGAGCTTCCGCAGTGCGGCCAGATCCTTCGCGTACTTCGCCTTCCCTGCCGCGCTGATGCGCTCGGCTTCGACGAGCTTCTGTTTGGCCTCAGCGATCCCGGCCCGCGTGCGATCCCACTGATCCACCTTGCCGAGCAACTGCTCCGCCTTGTCGCGCTCGACCGTTCCACCCGCCACACCATCGCGCGCTGCCACAAGCGCTGCGCGCACGGCTTTCACGTCGCGACTCTCGACGGGTTTCACGGCCTCGTTGTCGAAGGTGTCGAAGGCCTTGCGCGCCGTCTCCACGGACGCCTTGCGCTCCGTCTCGCGCTGCACGAGATTCCTCGAGAGCTCGCCTTCCTTCAACATTGCTGTCTCGGCCGCGCGGTGTGCCGCGATGAAGGCTGTCTCTGCCGCGGGCTGGTCTGCTGCCGGAGTCACGTAGGCCGCATAGACGTAGAGCTTCACGCAAGCCGGGGCGAGAATGCGGTGGAATTCACCCTTGGTGTCGATGATGACAACGCGATCGCCGGTGTTGAGCTTGCCGATGAAGGGACTCTCCGTCGAGGCTTCAGCACGCACCATCAGATCCTCCACTTCGACCACGCCTTCGCCGGGGCTGCTCTCAAGCACGTAGTTCTTGCCCGCAGCGGAGCGCGCAACGTGCACCAGCACGCCACCGGGAACGTCGACGCGCAACCAATCGCCATCGCGCGCGCTCACGCGCAGCGGTGTGCCCTTCGCAAGCTCGCGCAGCACGGGATGCGCGTCACTCGGGCCGCCACGCACGCGTACCTTGTCGCCCGCAACAATGCCGTGGTATGGCAGCGCGGGTTGCGCCGGCTTCGTTTCTTGCGGCACGGTCACGCCCACAGGCGTTCCCTTCGGTGGTTCCTGAACTGGTGTTGTCACCGGAGCTTGCGCCCCGACCACTCCTGCCATCGCGACACACAGCAGCAACTTCAGCATGTTGTCCTCCCCGAGATCCACCGGGCGAGAACCGCCACGCCGCGGAAGATCACGTTGCCGGGAGCCCCCGGCCAACCCGTGCGCATTCTATGCAGCACTTTCCGTGGCGGCCAGCACCAGAGCTGCTTCTCGACGCTTTCAGGAGCGCGTCAAGGCGAGTTGGAGGAGCAGGACATTCGCGTGCCCGCGGAAATCGAGAGTGCCCGCTCCGCGCCCCTCGCAGAGCACCTCACACGCTGGTGGAGGGTCGGACGCGCGCAGGGCTCGCAGAAGCGCGGCGCCGGTCGGCGTCAGCAGCTCCCGCGGAACCGGACCCATGCGCCAGGGAATCTGACCGAGCAGGTGCCTCGTTGCCGGAGCCGGGACCGGCAACTCCCCATGGGAGCAGTGCACGTGCCCTCCCCCCACGGCGAGGTCCGCGAGATGGACCGCCTCGACCCCGAGCGCATCCACAAGCAGCGCTGTCCCGCAAATATCAATCAGTGCGTCCACCGCCCCGACTTCGTGAAAGTGGACCTCCAGCAGCGGGACGTCATGAGCAAGAGCTTCCGCCTCGCCAAGCTGACGGAAAGCCCGCTCGGCAAGGCACTTGGCGCCATCGGGAAGGTCGCTCTGCTGGATGATCCTGAGAATCTCGGAGAGACTTCGCGCCGGTCCATGCGCGGGCAGAAGATGCGTATGCCCTGAGCCCTCTGTGCGCCCCTGCCCGTGCTCATGGCCATGGGCCATGCCGAGGAGTTCCTCGCCGCCGCCCAGGGCGGCCAAGCGGACATGCGCCTTGAGCGCGCTGACACCCGCTCGCTGCACCCGTTCGGTTTCCAGCGCCCAACCCTCGAGGGCGAGTGTTCCGAGGCTCTGGCGCAGGCCTTCGAGATTGGCCCCGAGGTCCAGCAGGGCCCCGAGAAACATGTCCCCCGCCGCACCGGAGCCGGCGTGAATGACAAGTATGCGCCGTGCGCGGTGCATGGCTCAGTGCCGGGGGCCGAGCATCGCCTCGATCAGTGCCAGCTTTTCGTCCCGCAGCTCCGGCAGGTTCGCCTCGAGATTCAGGCGCAGCAATGGCTCGGTGTTGCTCTTCCGCAGGTTGAACCACCACGCGGGGAACTGCACCGTCACGCCATCGAGCTCATCCTGCTCGCCGTCCGCGTGCGCTGCGCGCACCTTGGCAAGCACGGCATCCTGCTCGTGAACCTCGAAGTTGATTTCGCCCGTTGCATGCCATTCCGTGAAGCGGCGCGTGAGATCGAGAATGCCCACGCGCTTCCGCGACAAGATCGAGAGCATGGTGAGCATGGCGATCTCGCCGGAATCGGAGACGTAGTTGTCGCGGAAGTAGTAGTGCCCCGAAAGTTCACCCCCGAGCACCGCACCGACACGACGCATGGTGCCCTTGATGAACGAGTGGCCCACACGGTCCCGGATGGGTCGCCCGCCTGCGGCTTGGATCGCATCGCGCGTCGCGCGTGAACTCCTGAGGTCGTAGACCACCGCGGCGCCCGGGCTCCTCTGCAAGAGGTCCTCTGCAAAGATCGCGGTCACGTGGTCGGCGCGCACTGGACTGCCATCCGGCGCCACGAACACGCAGCGGTCGGCATCACCATCGAATGCAACACCGAGGTCGGCGCCTGTCCGACGCACCTCCTCTGCGAGGGCCGCGAGATTCTTCGGCTTGATGGGATCGGCCTCATGATTGGGGAACGTGCCATCGAGTTCGGGGAAGAGAACGCTTGCCTCGAGTGGCAGGCGCGCGAGGATGCGCGGCAGCATGTGCCCACCCATTCCGTTCGCCGTGTCGAACACGACCTTCATGGGTTGAATGCCTGACGCGAACTTGAGCACGTGTTCAATGTAGGCATCGCGCACGTCACGGCGCTCAAGCTTGCCCGGCGCGGCTGCTTCAGCGAGTTCCCCTGAGGTGGCCAGTACGCCCATGGCGCTGATGCCCGTTTCGCCGCTCACAGGTACGCAGTCCTTGCGCGTGAACTTGAAGCCGATGAATTCCGCCGGGTTGTGGGAAGCCGTCACCTGCACGCCGCCCTCGACGCCAAGTGAACCAATGGCGAAGTAGGTCATGGGCGTACTGGAAAGCCCGATGTCGATGACATCCGCGCCGCCAGCGCGCAGGCCCTCGATGAGAGCCGCGGCCATGGATGGCGCCATGGAGCGCATGTCGCGCCCGACCACGAAGCTCTTCGCTTCCAGCACCCGCACTGCAGCCAGTCCGATACGGCGCGCCAGCTTCTCGTCGAGTTCGCCGGGATAAACACCGCGCACGTCATAAGCCTTGAACACGCCCATCAGTGAGACTCCTTCGCGAGCGCCGTGGCGAGAGCGCTTTCGGCAGCCGCCACGGATGTTGCATCCACGTCCCTGTGCAGCGCGAAACGGATGCGCTGCGATCCGAATCCGACCGCGAGCACGCCGGAAGCCCGCAAGGATTCCAGCACGCGCGGGATCAGCGCGCCTTGCACCTCGATGACCACCAGGTTCGTGTCGGGAGCAATCACCTGCACACCCTGCAGTTGCGCACAGCGCGCGGCGAGAGTGCATGCGAGGGAGTGATCGCGTTCCATACGCTCGCGCCAATCGCTGCCGAGTGCGAGAAGTCCGGCCGCCGCAAGGATTCCCGCTTGCCGCATCCCGCCACCGAGAAGCTTGCGCGCCCGGCGTGCGCTGCGAACGAAATCGGCCGGACCGGCCAGCAGAGATCCAACAGGCGCACCGAGCCCCTTCGAAAGACACAGCGTGGTCGTGTGCGCAGCCGCAGCAAGGGTTGCGAGATCCGTCTTGCACGCAGCGGCCGCATTCGCGAGGCGCGCGCCATCCATATGCAGCACCAGCCCGTGGGCGTCCGCGAACGCCCGCACTTCGGCGAGGTGTTCCCGCGGCAGCACCGAGCCTCCCGAGAGATTGTGCGTGTTCTCCAGCACGACGAGGCGCGTGCGCGGCATGTGTGCGTCGTCAGGTCGGATTGCGGACTTCAGCCGCACGAGCGGCACGACGCCGCGCTCGCCGGGCAACGGCACGGCTTGCACGCCGTGCAGGGCGGCAAGTCCGCCCTGCTCGAAGCGGTAGACGTGGCAGCCTTCGTCGAGGAGTACTTCATCGCCGGGGCGCGTGTGCACCCGCACTGCAACCTGGTTCGCCATGGTGCCCGAAGGAAGAAAGAGCGCCGCATCCTTCCCGAGGAGTTCCGCACCACGCTGTTCGAGTTCGCTGACGGTCGGGTCATCCCCGAAGACGTCATCTCCCACGCGCGCGTCGCGCATGGCGTCGCGCATGGCCGACGTCGGCCGCGTGACGGTGTCACTCCTGAAGTCGTGCACGCGAGATCAACGCGCGCCGAAGCGGCGTTCCATGCGCACCAGAGCTTCGTTGATGTTCTCGATGGAAGTGGCGTACGAGAGCCGGATGTAACCCTCGCCGTGCGCACCGAAACTCGTGCCCGGAAGCACCGCGACCCCGGCCTCCTTCAACAAGGCATCGGCGCACTGCTGCGAACTCAGGCCTGTGCCACGGATGTTCGGGAAAGCGTAGAAGGCACCGGTCGGCGTGACGCAACTCACGCCGCGAATCGCGTTCAGCCCGGCCACGATGCGGTCGCGACGCTGGCGGAAGACCTCCACCATGCGCGCTGGTTCTTCTTGCGGTCCCGTGAGCGCTTCGGCACCCGCGAGTTGCGTGAAGGGCGCCGTGCACGAGGTGCTGTTCACCTGCAACCGCGTCATCTGCTGGATGAGTTCGCGCGGACCGATGGCGTAACCGAGACGCCAGCCGGTCATGCTGTAGATCTTCGAGAAGCCGTCGAGAATGACCGTGCGCTCGAACATGCCGGGCATGGCCGCGATGGAACTGTGCACGCCTTCGTAGAGCACGCGCGAGTAGATCTCGTCCGTGAGCACCCAGAAGTCGCGTTCCACCGCCAGCTTGGCGATTCCGCGGAGAAGGTCCGCAGAAAGCGTCCCACCCGTCGGGTTGCTGGGTGAGTTGAGGATCACGAGCTTGGTGCGCGGTGTCAGCAGCTTCTCGAATGCCGCGAGGTCGAATCCGAAACCGTTTTCTTCGAGCAGCGGCACCGCCACCGGCTTGCCGCCGACGAAGCGGATCATGCTCTCGTAGATCGGGAAGCCTGGATTCGGATAGAGAACTTCGTCGCCTTCGTCCACGAGGGCGAGGATCATGTAGAACATGACCGGCTTGGCACCCGGACAGACAAGGACGTCGTCCGCCACATGGCGTACGCCACGTCGCTCGGTGCTGTCCTTCGCGATGGCCTCGCGGACGTCCTTCATCCCCGAAGCCTGCACGTAGTGCGTGTGCCCGGAGCCCATGGCCGCCTGACCGGCGCGCACGATGTTTGACGGCGTATCGAAATCGGGTTCGCCGATTTCGAGATGCACGATGCTCTTCCCCTCGGCCTCGAGGGCCTTGGCACGCGCGAGCACCTCGAATGCCGTTTCGGTTCCGAGTCTCTGCATCCTGGTTGCGAGCGCACGCGCCATGCGTTGATCTCCACGAGCCCGCTGATTCACGGGTGACGGACTCTACGGCCCGCTCCGGAAAGCTCCAAGCGCGGTAGGCTCGAGACGCACATGCCGCGTGCTGCAACACTCAGCAACGGGCGCTTCCTCGTTGCCTTCGACGCAACCGGTGCGCTCCGCGATCTCACCTTCCCCATGGTGGGCATGGAAAACCACGCCCACGGACGGGCCACGCGCCTCGCCGTCGTCCGTGGCAACGACGGCTGCGTGATCGGTGGTCCCGGAGCCCCGGTCACCTTCCACGCCACGGAGCGCGCCGAAAGCCTGCATTTCAGCGCCAGCGTCCCGCGCCTCGGGTTGCGTCTGGATGTGATCGGCCGTGTGCACTCCACCGAGCCCATCCTCGCTCTCCGCGTGAAGGTTCACTCTCTCCACAGTAGCCAAGGGCGCGTGCGTGTGCGCCTGCTCGGAAGCTTCGAACTCTCGGAATCCAACGCCCTGAACGGCGTGGAGTTTCTGCCTGGCCCGAAGGCGCTGCACTTCTTCAGAAGGAGCCGCCACATCCTCATCACAGGTGCCGCAGGATCTCGCCGCGGACTTGATGAGTATCAATGCGGTCATCACGCGCTGCCCGTGGATGGCACACCCGCTGGGGTGCTCGCGCACGCCTCTGCCCTTGCTGGTTCCACCGCGAGTGTGGGTGATGTGGAAGCTGTCGGTGGCGTGGAACTCGACCTTGATGCCGGAGAGCAAGAGGCCGAGTTCCGGCTGAGTGCAGCGTCGAGCCTTGGCGATGCGCTGCGATGCTCCTCGGCCGTTCTTGCTGACGCGGACGCCCGTAGCTCAAGCGACACCGCAAGCGCGGGCACGCACGAGGAAACAGGGACTCGATCCGATGCGGCGGCGCGCTCTCGCACACTCTGTCGCGCGCACTGCGACAGCGGCGGCGCCATCGTGGCCGCGGTAGACAGTGATGTGCTCTTTCCGGGACGTGAATCCTATGCCTACTGCTGGCCGCGGGATGGCGCGCTCATCGCCGACACCCTCGCGCGCGTAGGCGACGCTGACTCTGCGACGCGTTTCTTTCGTTGGATCGCGCGCCTCGAACGCCGCGGCGGCGCTCTGTGCCAGCGCTATCACCCGGATGGCAGCGTGGCCTCGGGCTGGATGCAGACGCTGCGTGATGGGCGCGCGACGCTGCCAGTCCAAGCAGACGAAACGGCCCTCGTGCTCCTGAAACTTGCAGAGCATTGCGCTCGCATCGACGGCACGACACTCGCCGACGCATCCATGACGGCTTTCGTGCGTGAGGCGACGGGGTTCCTTCTCGCGCATCGCGGCCCCACCGGACTGCCCCGCGCAAGCGTCGATCTGTGGGAGGAAACCCACGCGATTCACTCCGCCACGGTGGCGGTCACCGTGAGGGCTTTGCAGAGCCTGCCCCTGCTGGCCCATCTCGCGCAGGATGATGCACTGATCGCGGAAGCAGCGCATGCCGCCGCAACCATGCAGGCCGCTTTCCTTGAGCTTCTTGGCGGTGCACTCGTGCCACCGCGCAACTGGCCCGAGGATTCTGACGGAACGCCCTGCGCAGAAGCGGCGGACCGTCGCGTGGATGTCTCGCTCTTGTGGTTGCAACTCGAGGGGCTCCTTCCTCCGGGCGACGCACGCGCCCACGCCATCCGCTGTGCGGTCGAGGCAAGACTCCGCGTCGACTCCGCCTTCGGAGGCTTTGCCCGCTATGAGGGTGACTCCTATTTGAGAACACCAGAATGTTCCACGGGCATCGCGGGCAACCCCTGGCCGCTCGCGGCCTTCATGCTGGCGCGTGCCCACGCCGAGGCGGGCGCAATGGACAGCGCTCGCGGTGTGTTGCAACTGGGGCTCCTCTCACGCAGCGCCGCAGGACACATTCCCGAACAACACCATCCGTTCACGGGCGCGCCCATGGGAGTGATGCCCCTCGCGTGGGCCCACGCAGCCCATCTCGACGCAGTCCTGGCTCTCGCACGCTCTGCCGCGCCGCGCATATGATGCGCGCCATGCAGAAGAGCGTGCTTGCCATGGTCATGGCCGGCGGTCGCGGCCAGCGACTGCACCCCCTCACCGCCAGCCGGGCCAAACCCGCGGTGCCTTTCGGCGGTCAGTACCGCATCATCGACTTCGTGCTCTCGAACCTCGTGAACTCGGGGATCTATTCGATCTACGTACTCACGCAGTTCAAATCGCAGAGCCTGAATGAGCACTTGCAGTACGGGTGGGGCTTCGGCAGCATTCTTCGCGACCACTTCGTGGTGCCTGTGCCCGCACAGATGCAGACCGGCGACGCCTGGTACCGCGGCACGGCTGACGCGATCTTCCAGAACCTGAATCTCGTGCGCGAATCCCGCCCGCACATCGTGTGCATCTTCGGCGGCGACCACATCTACAGGATGGATGTGTCGCAGATGATCGCCTTCCACGAGGAGCGCGTGGCCGATTGCACGGTCGCGGCGATCCCGGTGCCGCTCAAGGAAGCCTCCGCGTTCGGCGTGATGGAAGTGGACGAGGACGGCTGCATCACGGGCTTCGAGGAGAAACCGGTGCGACCGAAGCCGATGCCCGGGGACCCGACACGCGCGCTCGTGAGCATGGGCAACTACGTCTTCTCCGGACGGGCCCTTGTGAATCTGCTCCAGCGCGATGCCGACGACAGCCGGAGTTCCCATGACTTCGGCAAGGATGTGATTCCCGGCGCACTGAAGGACCATCGCATCTACTGCTACGACTTCACCAAAAACCGCATCCCGGGGCAGTCGTTGCCGAATGCGTATTGGCGTGACGTGGGCACCATCGATTCCTACTTCGACGCGAGCATGGATCTCCGCGCGGTGATTCCGGACTTCAACCTCTACAACCCCGGCTGGCCCATTCGCTCCACGCGCTACGACGACCCGCCGGCCAAGTTCGTGCACGATGCCGAGAACCGCGTGGGTCGTGCCATCAACAGCATCGTCTGTGCAGGCACCATTCTCTCTGGCGCCACGGTGAGGAACTCCATCATCGGCAGAAACGTGCGCATCCACAGCTTCGCCGAAGTGAAAGACTGCATCATCTTCGACCACGTTGAGATTGGGCGCGGTGCAAAGCTCGAACGTTGCATCGTGGACAAGAACAACCGCATCGCCGACGGCCTCGAAGTGGGAGGCGGCGCGGGCGCTGCCGGACACGACTGGACCGTCACTCCGAGCGGCATCGTGGTCGTACCGAAGCAGCCTCGTTACGAGGGCGGCATCGGCACGATCTTGATCTGATTCTCAGGCGAGGTCGAGCTCGGTTTCGTGGACGAGATGGTCCACCACCGCTTCAAGACTGCCGCGCTCGGCGAACACGGCGCGCTGGCGGGCCGCGGAATTGCCCTCCTCGACGATGCGCATGAGCCAGCTCATTTCTTCTTCCACTTCGAGGAGCCGGATCTCGTCGGCAAACTCGTCCAGGAACTGCCCGATCACATCCCGGAAGGGCAGCACCTTCTCGGTGGCGAGGTCGATGAATTCTGCACCGGTGCCATGGCGCATGGCGCGATAGAGATTCTCGTTGATGAGCGCGCGCCGGAAGAGACGGAAGGTCATGTTCCTGTGCCACAGGTTCAAGAGCCTGGTCGCGATGACCTGCATGAAGGCTGTCAGCGCCGCGACCTCGTGGACGCGCGTCGGCACGTCGCAGTTGCGCACCTCGATGGTGGGATAGAAAGGATGCGGCCGGATATCCCAGTAGATCTTCTTGGCGTTGTCGATGCAACCCGTCGCCACCAACGTGCGGATGTACGACTCGAATTCCGACCAGTTCACGAAGATGTCGGGGATGCCAGTGCGCGGGAAGCGCCGGAAGATGCCTGTCCGTGCGGTGGCGAGCCCGGTATCGCGTCCCTGCCAGAAGGGCGATGAAGCGGAGAGCGCCAGGAGGTGCGGCAGGAAGTAGCGCATCGAGTTCATCACCGCGATGCGGGCTTCCTGGTCCGCAATGCCGATGTGGCAATGCATGCCGTAGATCAGATTCGAGCGTGCGAGATCGCCGAGGTCGTGCTGGATCTGGAGATAGCGCTCACCAGGCGTGAGCTTCACGCTGGTCCAGTGGGTGATCGGATGGGTTGAAGCCGCTGCCACGGCCAGCCCGTGCTTGCGCGCGAGCCCGACCACGGTCCGACGCAACTCGGTCACCTGCTCACGGATCTCGCGCACGCTTTGACACACCGTCGTGACGCACTCCACCATGGGTGCGTGGAATTCAGGGCGGATGTGCGACCCGTAGATGGCTGCACCTTCCGCGAGAATGGTCTGCGTCTCCGAACTCAGTTCGCGAGTGACCGGATCGAGGATCTGGTACTCGAGTTCGACGCCAAGGGTGGGGATCTCTGTCGGGCGCACGTTCATGGAATCATCCTATGCGATGCAGGCCGTGCCGATTCATGCACCTTTGCGGCGTTGCGAGCGGGCCTTCTGCTGCTTGGGCGAGGACTTTGCCGCAGGTGCAGCCGTGAGCGATTGCGCGAGGGCCTTGACCACACTCAGGAAACGCTCTTCGCCCATCAGGATTGGATCGATTTCCGGTGCGGCCGTGTCCACTGCCGTGAGCACAACCTCGTCCGCCGTCACGGTGAAGTCGCACGCCGCACAAGCAAGGTCGAGAACCGCCGCCACCTTCTGCATGGCCGCGCGCACAAGCTCGCAGGTGGGCTCGTCGCCTCTTTCGTCAGGCCTGGGCAGACCATCATTCTCGAAACACTGCACCGCGACCGTCTGCTCGCCGATCCAGAACGCCCGCGCCCGTCGGCCATCCACGCAGCTCTGCACCATGGCAGGCGTTTGCCCGCTGCGGTCATAGGCTGCGAGCAAACCCTGCACGTCGCGCACCTCGACGCCTGCAAGCATGGACATGGGGATGGCGGGCAAGAGCCTTGCTCGCGGCCCCACGCGCGCCCAGACGGCCTCCCAATCCAGAGGGAAGTCGAGGTTGGTGAGTGCGGATGCCCCGAGGTGCGCCGGATACTCCTTGGTCGGCAAGAGCACCGCTTGGGCGACGGGCAGGCCCGCACGCTGCACGCGCACGAGATCGGCAAAGGGTGCGCCAGCCCGGTTGCGCCCCGGAGCGTTCAGGATGCGCACTCCGGCGTCTTCAGCGCAGCGCAGCCAAGCGGCATAGAAGGGGTTTTCGTGGCTCGCCCTGTCGAGCAGGACATCCACGGGAGAGACCTCATCCAAGGCCGTGGAACCGAGCTTCAGATCCACCCAGGTTGCAGACGGGTTGCACTCCACCTCGCGACGCAATGCATCCACCAGCGCTTCGTCAAAGCCCGCCAATACGCCGACACGCATGGGAAAGGTCCTCCACGGCGATGCTATCCGTCAGAGCCAACTCCGGCAGGGCGCGGAAGAAGGAGGCCTTCCGCGCAGCGCCAGTTGGGGGTAGACCTCTCCCGCATGAGCACGACGGACGGGCCGAGGACGGTAGTCATCGTGGGTGCATCCAGCGGCATCGGCGCTGCGTTGGCCCGGGCTTGGCGGGCACAAGGCGCGCGCGTTGTGGCTCTGGCTCGACGCGGCGAGGAACTGCAGCAACTCGGCGGCGGCATCGCTTGGTACGTGCACGATGTGTGCGACGCGGCTGCAGTACCCGCGCTCGTCGACAAGCTCGAGAGCGAGCACGGCCCGGTGGACACGCTGGTCTATGCAGCCGGAGCCATGCCGCGCATCACGCCCGAGACGTGGGATACCGGACTCGATCGCCTCGTGATCGAAACCAACGTGCTCGGACTCATGGCCTGGATGAATGCCTTGGCGCCACGCATGGCAGAACGCGGGCGAGGTCACCTCGCAGCCATCTCCTCCATCGCCGGCGACCGCGGCCGCCGGGGGTTTCCGGCTTACTGCACCTCGAAAGCCGCCACGAACACCTACATGGAGAGTCTGCGCAACCGCCTGAGCCGCCGCGGTGTGCAGGTCACCACCATCAAGCCCGGCTTCGTGGAGACGGCAATGACTCGCGGGCTCGACAAGCTGTTCTGGATGGCCTCGGCCGAAGAAGCAGCACGCCTGATCGTGAAGGCCGTGGATGCCGGAGCGCACACGCGCTACGTCTTGCCGCGCTGGGCGTTCGTCGGGCTCGTCATTCGCAACATCCCGTCATTCATCTTCAGGCGCATGAACATCTGATGCTCTGGCCAACGCCACGCACCTTGTCGGGATTCGGGCTCTCGAGCTTCGCGGAGGTCCCGCAGGTCCAGCCCGACAATCTGGACGAACTCGCATCCGTGCTGGCCGCTGCGCGCGCCGAAGGACGCTCGCTCGCGTTGCGCGGAGCTGGACGGAGCTACGGTGATGCGGCACTGGATGCCAACGCCGTGGTGCTCGACACCAGCCGCCTGAATCGCATCCGCGCGGCGGATTGGACGACCGGAGTTCTCACCATCGAGCCTGGCGTCACCATCGAACAACTGTGGCGCACAGGACTGCAGCACGGGTACTGGCCGGCCGTTGTTCCAGGCACCATGTTCCCGACCCTCGGCGGCTGCGCGGCCATGAACGTGCACGGCAAGAACAACTTCAAGGCCGGCACCACCGGCGATCACGTGCTCGCGTTCGAACTCGTGACAGCCAGTGGCGAGCACATCCGCTGTTCGCGCACCGAGAACGCGGACATCTTTCACGCCGCTATCGGCGGCTTCGGCATGCTCGGCGTTTTCACTTCCATCACCTTGAAGCTGAAACACATCGCGTGCGGTGAGCTCATGGTCACACCGCATGTCACGCACTCGATCGCAGACATGGTGTCCACACTCGAGCGCCTTGCCGACACAAGCGACTACATGGTGGGCTGGGTGGACATGCTCGGGCGCGACGCCGGCGGCATCATCCACAGCGCAAGTTATGCGGATGCCCCGGCGAGCGATGCCCGGGCCACCTTGAGCGCAGCACATCAGGACCTTCCGACGAAGCTTCTGGGGGTGGTCCCGAAGGGCTGGATCTGGCCCATGCTCTGGTGCGGCATGACGCGCCCGGGCATGCGCACCGTCAACGCTCTCAAGCGCTGGTCAGGAACGCTCCACGCAGCGCGCGGGCCAGAACGGCAAAGCCTCGTGGGCTTCTCCTTTCTGCTGGACTATGTCCCCAATTGGCGGAAGGCCTATCTCCCGGGAGGCTTCGTCCAGTTCCAGAGCTTCGTGCCACGCGGAGGAGCCGCAGGGACCTTTGAAGAGCTCCGTCAACTTGCGCGCGCCGCGGGCATTCAGCCCTTCCTCGGCGTGATGAAGAAACACCGGCCTGACCCGTTCCTTCTCACGCATGCCGTGGACGGATTCTCCCTCGCTCTCGATTTCCCGGTGGGCCCGTCCAACTGGCCGCGTTTCCGCGCTCTCGCGGAACGCATGACAGAAGTCGTGCTGGCTGCGGGCGGGCGTTTCTACCCCGCCAAGGACTCCGTGATGACGGCCGAAACACTGCGCCGCTACGTTCCGGCCGCCTCGCTCGCGCAGTTCCTCGCGTTGAAGCGCCGCCTCGATCCGGAACTCCGCTTCCGCACCGGATTCTCGCGACGCGCCCTTGAACCACTGCTCTGAAGAGCCTGCTCCCTTTCCGGGCGAACCGCGACGGCTAGCATGGGCGCGGAGTTTCCCATGTACGACCCACGCATCGTCGATCCCATGCGCGCCGAAGCCGTCAAGCTCGGCTGCACCGAGCTCAAGACCGCCGCCGAAGTGAAAACCGCCCTCGCTGGAACACAAGGCATGGTGCTCGTGTTCGTGAACTCGGTTTGTGGCTGCGCCGCCGGTGGTGCACGGCCAGGTCTCGGGCTCGCGCTCCGTCACGCAAAGAAACCGCCGCACGCCTACACGGTTTTCGCCGGTCAGGACAAGGAAGCCACCGCGGCTGCACGCGAGTACTTCCTCCCCTACCAGCCCAGTTCCCCGCAGATCGGTCTCCTGAAGGACGGCAAGCTCGTGCACATGCTGCAGCGCCATGACATCGAAGGACGTTCGCCCGAGATGATCGCGGCCTCGCTCACGGGCGCCTTCGACACCCACTGCGCGTGATGGCCGACGCATGCCATCACGGTGCGCCGCGCGACGCACTCACGCACGCTGAAGCCACTGCACGCGCTCAACGCTTCTCCGATATCCGCCACGAACTCGCGTTCACACTGGCGGCGGCGAGCGAGGAGTTCTCCGGTCGCGCTCGAGTCACCTTCCGGGATTCCGGCCAGGGCGATTCCTTCATGGACGCGCGCGTGGGTGTGCTGGAAGAAGCGCGCTTGAACGGAGTGGTGCTGTGCCACGATGCGGACAAGCACCGGCTTCTGCTTCCGGCCACTGCCCTCGCCGCAGAGAACGTCCTCGAAGTGGCATGGCGGAGCCCGCACGAACACGGTGGTGTCGGGTTTCACCGCTTCCTGGACCCTGAGGATGGCCTTGAGTACGCGTACACGGACTTCGAACCCTTCTCTGCACACAGGCTCTTTCCCTGCTTCGACCAGCCGGACTTGAAGGCGCGCTACGCCGTCACGGTCACGTCACCCGCCGCGTGGAAGGTGATTGCGAATGGCGCCTGCACATCCTCGTCCACCGCCGGGGCAGGGCTTCTCACACACACCTTCGCCGAGCTTCCACCCTTCAGCACCTATCTGGTGGCCATTTGTGCCGGGCCCTGGCATTCGGTCCGGCATGATCACGACGGCATCGCGCTCGGAGTCCATTGCCGTCAGAGCCTCGCGCGCTACCTCGACGCTGCCGAGGTCTTCGAGATCACCGGGCAGGGATTCGATTTCTACCGCAGCGAGTTCGCGCAGGCCTATCCCTTCGGCAAATACGACCAGCTCTTTGTGCCGGAGTTCAACTCGGGCGCCATGGAAAACGTCGGCGCCGTCACCTTCAACGAGTCGATGATCTTCCGGGATCCTCCCACCGAGGCGCAACGCGCCTCGCGCGCCGAAGTGATCCTGCATGAACTCGCGCACATGTGGTTCGGCAACCTCGTCACCATGCGCTGGTGGGAGGATCTCTGGCTGAACGAGAGTTTCGCGACCTACATCTCGTTTCTCGCCATGGCAGAGGCCACGCGCTTCCAGCGCGGCTGGCTCGCGTTCCTTTCGGGCATCAAGGGCTGGGCTCTGGGCGAGGATCAGAAGCCCACCACCCACCCCATCTCCTGCAAGGTGGCCGACACGGAAGCAACCTTCCTCAATTTCGACGGCATCACCTACGGCAAGGGCGCCTCGGTGCTGAAACAACTCCGCGAGCGCATCGGTGCCGCTCCCTTCCGTGAGGGACTTCGGCTGCACTTCCGACGCCACGCCTTCGGCAATGCCACGCTCGAGGATTTTCTCTCGAACCTCGGCAGCGCGGCCGGAGAAGACCTCGGTTCCTGGTCAAGACTCTGGCTGGAAACCAGTGGCGTCAACACGCTGCGTGTCACGGCCACGGGCCTCGAACAAATCCCCGGCAACGGCGATGCGACGCTGCGGCCGCATGTCCTGGTGCTCTCCGCTTGCGATGGTGCAACAGGGGAACCACGCCAGGTCCGCGCACGCATTGAAACAGCACACACTGCTCTCGCGAACGAGTTCCTCCCGGCGCCGGGCCGCCTCGTCTGGCCGAATCACGGCGATCACGCCTACGCGCGCGTGGACCTCGACGCACACTCTCTCGCCGTGGCCGAAGGGCGGCTCGCATCCATCCCGGACGCTCTCACGCGCATGGGCATCCATGTAAGCCTGTGGGACATGTTGCGCGACGCGCGGATCAGCCCTGCCCATTTCGTGCGCACGTCGCTCGCTGCACTCGCAATGGAAACGGAAGGCGAGATCCTCGAAGCCGGTTTGCGCCGCGCATCCGTGGCCCTGCACAGATACCTCTCCGACGCGGCACGCGAGACGCACGGTCGCGCTGCGTTCCGCACGGCACTCGACACACTGCAGCGCGCTCCAGAGAACTCCGAACAACGCCTCATCTGGACGCGACATCTCGTCTCGACCGTGACGTGCAGCGCCGACGCACGCCTGCTGCTTGAGTGGCTTGCGGCTCCACCACGAGGTGTGCCTGTCGACCAAGGACTGCGCTGGCGCATCCTCGCGCGCGCCGCGGCCTTCGATCTCGACGGCGTTGAGAACCTGCTGGCCGTCGAACTCGAGCGCGACCCTTCAGACCGCGGCCGCAAGGCCGTGCTCGGCGCGGAAACCGCGCAAAGCCGCAACAAGTCCGCGCTGTTCGAGCGCTTCGTGGCTGCGAAGGAATCTCACGATCTCCTCAAGCATGCCATGCCGCACTTTTTCCAACCGCATCAACGCGCGGTGCTCGCGCCGTTCGCAGAGACGTGGGTGGATGTGCTTCCGCGCGTGATGGAGCACGCGGACTTCGAGTATCTGGCGCGTGGCTTCGCCCGCTTGCTGGCGCCTCACGCCGTGGCCTCGGAAGCACTCGCCGAGCGCCTGCGCCAACAGCTCGCGGGCCTGCCCGCCTCGGCTGCACCGCTGCGACGCATCCTTCGCGAAGAACTCGACGAAATGGAGCGCACGCTGCGCTTGAGCGCGCTCGCCTGATTCAGCGCGCAGTGGGGGCTGCGTAATCGCGGCACTGAGCGCCGGTGTAGATCTGGCGTGGGCGGCCGATGCGGGACTCACCGTCCGCGTGCATCTCCTTCCAGTGCGCGATCCAGCCGGGCAGACGGCCGATGGCGACCAGGACGGTGAACATGTTCACCGGACTGCCGATGGCCTCGTAGAGGAGGCCGGACTAGAAATCGACGTTGGGAGAGAGCTTGCGGCTGACGAAGTACTCGTCCGTCAGCGCCCGCTCTTCGAGCTTGAGCGCGATTTCCAGCAGCTTCGAGCGCACACCAAGGCGCTCGAGCACTTCGCCCGCCTTCACCTTGAGGATCTTCGCGCGCGGGTCGGAGTTCTTGTACACGCGATGGCCGAAGCCCATCAGGCGCGTTGTATCGTTCCGGTCCTTGGCCTTGTCGAGGAAGCGTTCGGCACTGCCTTCCTCGCGCTCGATGCGTTCAAGCATCTCGATGACTTCCTGGTTCGCGCCGCCGTGAAGCGGCCCCCACAGCGCGCTGATGCCTGCCGACACCGCTGCGTAGAGCGGGGGCTGCGAGGAACCCACCAAGCGCACCGTGCTGGTAGAGCAGTTCTGCTCGTGGTCCGCATGCAGAATGAGGAGCACATCGAGAGCCTTCGCAACGACCGGATCCGCGAGATAGGGCTCGCAGGGCGTGCCGAACATCATCTTCAGGAAGTTCGAGCAGTAGTCGAGACTGTTGTCCGGGAAGATGAAGGGCTGTCCGATGCTGTGCTTGTGTGCACAGGCCGCGATGGTCGGCAGCTTCGCAATGAGTCGCACCACGGCTTCATCCACGCTCTTCGGATCGGCGCAGGTCTGAAGGTTCGGATAGAAGGTGGTGAGCGCTCCGACCACGGCCGCGCACACCGCCATGGGGTGCGCATCCTTCGGCAGCGAGCGGTAGAGCCACTTCATGTCCTCGTGAATGAGGGTGTGGCGCGTGACATCATTGCGGAACTGGTCGAGAGCATCGCGCCTCGGCAATTCGCCGTTGAGCAAGAGCATCGCGACTTCGATGAAGCTCGAATGCTCCGCGAGCTGCTCGATGGGGTAGCCGCGGTAGCGAAGAATCCCCTTCTCACCATCGATGAAGGTGATGGCGGAGAGACAGGCACCGGTGTTCCCGTAGCCCGGGTCGTAGGTGACCATGCCCGTCTTCGCCCGCAACTGGCGAATATCGAGCGCGGATTCACCTTCGGATCCCACGATGACCGGGAGATCCAGTTTCTTGCCGTCGAATTCGACCTTCGCCATCTGGCCCATCGCGTCCTCGCAGACTTTGAAGCTTCGCGGAGACCCCAAACTCCGCCGAAGGCGGCCGACTGTAACACTCGTCGCGCGGCGCAAAGGCGCGCAAAACTGACGCGGATCAGACTGTGAATGGTGGAGCGACAAGCCTGCGACCGTCGTCGCTGCGCCGCGTCGACTCATCGGGCCGGGTCCGATCCCAAAGGCGGCAGGTCACCTGTTTGTGGCGTTGATCAAGACCTTCGCAGTAGCTCGTGAAGCTGCAGCGCCGGATCTCGTGGCCACGACCGCTCCGCATCTTCTTCCACCAGTCCGGATCGGCGAGCGACTGCCGTGCGGCAGCCACGCAATCCGCCTCTCCACCGCTGAGGATCTCTTCCATCTGCTCGAAGCTGCAGAGCCCGCCGGCCGCGACCACCGGGAGTTGAAAGCCCTGCGCGCGGAGCGTGGAGCGAATCCTCGCTGCGAGATGCACGTTCCGTCCGAAGGGACCGCCGGGCATGTGCATGACGGGCATGCACGCCAGCCCGCTCTGGCCGGTGTAGGGGTACACGGCTTCCCCTACGCGCGGCTGGCGCGCGTCATCAAACTTGCCACCCCGGCTCACGCTCAGGAAGTCGAGCCCCGTGCGAGCAAGTGCCACGGCGATCTCGCACGCGTCCTCCAGAGTCGACCCGCCCGGGATGGCTTCATCGCCGAGGATGCGCGCTCCCACCGTGAAGGCCCCGCCCACCGTGCGCTGTACAGCCTCGATCACCGCCAGCGGCAGCTTGAGTCGACCTTCAACGGACGCACCCCAACCGTCCTCTCGCGTGTTCGTGCGCGAGAGAAAGGACGCCATGGTGTAGGCATGAGCGTAGTGGAGCTCGACGCCATCAAACCCCGCACGCTGCGCACGCCGGGCTGCGGCCGCAAACGCGTCTGGCAGGATCCTCGGCAAGTCGCGCACTACGGGATTCCATGTGTCCGTGACGCGCTCGCGCGCGCCGAAACGGAGGTCCTCGAGTTCGCGCGGAGACAACAGCACGGGCTCGTGACTCTCAGCGAGTTGCAGCATGGTTTCGCGGAGCGCCGCCAAGTCAGACGGTGGCTCGATGCCGAGGGTCCGCAACGCAGCACGATGCCGTTCCTCAGGTCGGAAGAAGCGCCGATACCAGGTGGCGCGCTCCGGGCGACGCTTGAGCGGGAGAAAGTCGATGAGCTGGATGAAGAGCTTCGTCCTGCCGCAGCTCGCAGCGCGCACCCGGTCGACGATGCGGGAGAGGCCAGCGACAAAGCGGTCCTCGTGGATCCTGAGCAGGGGCCCGCTCGCCACAGCGCGCACACCCGTTGCTTCCACGACGAGAACCGCCGGTTCGCCCTCGGCAAAGCGGCCGTACCAGTCGAGGACGTCGTCCGTCACCTCGCCCTCGGCGCTGGCGCGCCACGGGACCATGGCCGGCACCCAGGTGCGCGCGGCGAGTTGGAGCCCGCTCCTGAGCGTGAGCGGCGCGAAGAGCCTGCTCTCAGCGGCCGCCTCCGCCGTGGGCCAGCCCCCGTCAGGCATGGGCACGCGCTCTTGCGCAGGCTTCACGCGCGCGCCCTCGGATCCATCATTGCAGCAAGGTGCGAATGCCGGGCAGCAAATCCTGAGCCACCTGGGTGCGCAGCGCCCGGTTGCTGCCTTCGCCAACGCGCGTCACGAACAGGTCCTCGTGATGGCGCATCAGGCCGAACTCATCGAGACAGGCGACGCCGCCGCAGATCTCCATGGCGTCCAGCATGAGCCGTGAGGCGCGCGCGGAGATGGCGATCTTCACCTTGGCAGCCTGCTCTCTCGGGAGGCGCTCCTGATCGTAGAGCTTCACGAGATGAATGAGCCAAGTGAGGGATTCCTCAAGGGCGATATCGAGATCGACCACCACATCCTGCACACGCTGGAAGCGGCCGATGGGCTTGCCATCAAACTGCTCCCGCTCCTCCGCGTAGGAACGCACACGATCCAGCGCAAAGGCGAGGCTGCCCACCGCCAGGGAAGCGACGAACAGTCGCCCGCCGTTCAAGGTCGTCGCCATCACCTTGAAGCCTTCGTGTTCCTGTCCAAGGAGTGCATCCGCCTCCACACGCACATCAGCGAACGCGATGGAACCTGTGGAACTCATGCGCCAAACGGACTTGCCGCCCATCTCGGCGTAGGAAACCCCGGGCGCATTCATGGGCACGATGAAACAGCTCGAACGGTGACCGCGCCGGCCGGCGGAATCCGTGAGCGCGTGCACGACGACATGGCTCGCCCAGCGTGCATTGGTGCTCCAGCATTTTTCGCCGCGGAGACGCCAGCCAGAGCCTTCGCGCACCGCAACCACTTCGGGGTTGGCCGCATCACTGCCGCGCCCGGGTTCGGAAAGCCCGAAGACGAACATGCGCCGTCCGCGAGCGAGATCCGGAAGGTGTGCGCGCTTCTGTGCTTCGTTGCCGAAGAGCATCAGAGGCTTGCTCCCGAGGGATGTCGCCGCGCCGGGAGTGATGGCGACAGACTGGCTCCAGTAGCTGAGCGCGATCCCCATCAGCACAAGTTCGAGTTGCCCGCCCCCCTGCCCTTCGTACTCGGCTGCGATCGGGAGCCCGAAGAGTCCGAGCTCGCCCATCTCCTGGATGAGATCGGCAGGGACGAGTTCATGCGCGCGTTCAAGTGCGAGGATGCGCGGCGCAACCCGTTCCTTCGCGAACCCCGCCACCGTCTCGTAGAACGCGAAACGATCCTCATCCACAAGCTCCCGGAGATATGTGTCGATGCGTCGCGCTGCGTTCATGATGTGCTGACCTTACGGAGAGCTCCGGCCGCTTTCCATGGCCGGCAATCCCTCTGGGTGGCTCTATCATGCTGCCATGCAGCGCTGGGCCATCCTCTTCCTGCTTGCCGCTTGTGCCACGCCAGGCTCCGAGCTTGATCTCGCCACCGTTCCGGAGCAATCGTCCTGGCGGAGGACAGCCACGCCGGAGGCTGTGCAGGCCTTTCTTCAGACTCTTGCGGCCCGCGACCGGCGCTTGAATCTGGATCTCGCCGGGCTCACGAGCGAGGGCCGCCCCGTCACGGTGGCAATGCTCGCCGACCCGCCCGTGCTCGACCTGAACGCCGCAGCCAACGACCCGCGCCCGAAGGTCCTGGTGGTTGGCAGCATTCATCCCGGCGAATGCGAAGCGAAGGAAGCCATCCTCGCGCTGCTCCGCGATCTTGCGGTGCAAGAGAACATCCCGTGGCTGCGACAGATCATCGTCGCCTTCGTGCCGGACTGGAACGCTGACGGCAGCGCCGCCATCACGGAACTCTCCCGCGAAACACAAGCCGGACCGTCAGATGGGTGCGGCCGCCGCGAGACTTCACGCGGCCTCGATCTCAACCGCGACTTCACCAAACTCGAGGCGAGCGAGAGCCGCGCGATGATGCGCATCCTGCGACTGCTCGATCCCCTGCTCACCGTGGATGGGCACACCACCGATGGATCGTGGCACGGGTTCGATCTCACCTATGCGGGTCCCCTCAGTCCGGCGACGGATCCTGAACTGCTGCGCTTCGTGCGCGAGCGCATGTTGCCGGAGGTCCGCGCAGCCATGGCTGCGCGCGGCTTCCAGACCTTTGACTACGGCAACTGGCGCGGCAACTGGTGGCCTGAAGAACCTGGGCGCGTGTGGGAAACCTATGACCATCTCCCGCGCTACATGACCAACGGCATCGGGCTCAGGAATCGACTCAGCCTCCTGTCCGAGGCTTATGTCCACCGCCCCTTCAGGGAACGCATCGCATCCACGCGCGCTCTCATCGAGTGCGCTCTGGACTTCGTGCACTTGCGCATCCTGGACGTCGTCGCCGTCACCAACGCGGCTGATGCACGCGCCGCAGAACTTTGCCGCGGGGGGCACATCGAGCTCGACGGCGCGCTCCAGCCAACCGGCACGACCGTGATTCCCGTGGCGCGCGTGCGGAGCGTCGTGGACCCCGTAACGCAGCGGCGCGAACTCCATCACGACGGCATTGTCGCGTGGCAGCACTCGGAAACGGCCGTGCACTTCTCGGGGCTGGAATCCGTCCGCGTGCCGCTCGCGTTCGCCCTCCCCGACCCCCCGGAGGAAGTCCGTCAGCTGCTGCTGCACCACGGCATCCGCCATCATCTGCTGGAAGCCCCAGCCACGGCGGAAGCAGAGGCGTTCGTGATCTCCTCGCTTCAACGCGCTCCAAGAGCGTTCCAGGGACACCACCTCTTGAGCGCTGAAGGCGCCATGGAGCAGGGCACTCACATCCTCCCTCAAGGGACCTTGGTGGTTCCAACGGCACAACCCCTCGCCCGACTCGTCCTGCTGCTGCTCGATCCACGCGCGCCGGACGGTTTTCTCGCCTGGGGCAAACTGCCGGTCAGCGAGCGTGACGGGGTTGCGACGGTTCCGGTATTGCGACTCATCACGCCGCCCATTCCGCGCGATAAGTGAAGCTGGCGCCGCGCGGGTCCCGCGGGCTGAAGGGAGTCGGCACCAGCACAAAGCGACTTCGTGGCGTCCATTGGGTGGAGTCAGCCGTATAGTTCCGGACCTCCACTCGGGGCGGACGCAGCATGCCTTCACTTCAGATTCTCATCATCGGCGACCACGACGCAGAGCACGCACCTCACCGCGAGACGCGCGAAGCCGTCATCGCAGCAGCAGCCGACCTGCACCTGCGCGCCAACACCCGCTGGGTGGGTGCAGACGATCTGGTTCTCTACCCCGATCTCGTCATGGAAGCGGCCGGTGTCTTGCTGCCACCGCCCGGGCCTCGTTGCCCACAACTGCTGCCCGAACCCGAACTCGACGCGCTCAAACAAGCCCGAGAGGGCGGAGTCCCCACACTTGCCATGGGAGCATCACACAGCCTGATGCTCATCGAGTTCGCGCGCCATGTCCTCGGCCTCGCGGGCGCAAACAGCACCTGGTATGACGAGGAAACCCCGCATGCGGTCGTCTCGAACCGCCTCGGACTCAAGGGACCGATCGATCCGGGATCCAGTCTCAGTGCGCTGAGCGTGACCGTCGATGCCTCCTCGACCGCTGCGGGAGGGCATACCATCGGCAGCGAATGGACGGACGCACAACACGGCCTCGCGGCAGATTACGCCGCGGCGTTCGAGCATGCGGGATTCCACACGCTCGGGCGCGACAGCGACGGCCAACCGGTGTTGCACCGTCTGGAGAACCATCCTTTCTGGGTGGCCGCGGCGTTTCTCCCGTTTCACGGGCGCCTCAATGCAGGTCCGCATCCGCTGGTCGTGAACTGGCTCAAGGCCGCGGCAACCCAGCGCTGATCCGCGCGCGCAACAGGTCGAAGCAGCATGCCTCTTGACCCCGTCCGCTGGACGCAAACCCTGCTCGCCGCGAGCACGGATCTCGACGAGTCCGCTGCCAGCCTCTGCGAGGGAACCCGCGTTCCCCTGCACGGCGAAGGCACGCAGGCCACAGCGCTCAGCGCATTCCGCTGCAGCCGTTGTGCATCAGGACCCGCAGCGGGCTCGCCCACTCGCGCTTGAGATTGCACCGTGGAGAGGTGCGCGCGCACGCCCTCTGGGACGACAGACGTCGCGCCGAAGACAGTTTTCATGCTCCGGATGTGCAGTCCCTGCTGCCCGCAGGCATCGCCACACTCCGGCGCATCGCTGCGCGGCTTGCGCATCCCGAGCGGGATGTCGCGCAGGAATTCCACCTCTTGCTGATGCCCGAAGCGGCCGAGCCCATGCTTCCCGAGTTGCTGGAGGCCGCCGCACTCACCGGTCGGCCTCTCACCGCTCGCGCTGGTTGGCACCCAGCAACTGGCCGCCTGGTGCATGGCATCGAGCGCACTGGCACCGCGCTCGCGGAGATTGCGTGTCTCGATGGGGCGCCGCCACACTGGGTCGGTGCGGCGGATGAAGCGCCGAGCAAAGGCCTGACAGGCATGCATATCGAAGCCGGCACCGCGTCCATGCGTGACAGCCTGCTGGGTGCCACAACGGTTCTCGCGTCACGGGCCGCACTCCAGACGGGCTCCGAAGATTTCATCCTCAGTGTCAGCGAAGGCCGCCTGGTTGTGGATGGTCATCGTGCCCGGGCGAGGCCGTTCATTTGTGCCATGCCGCTGGCCGTGATCCCGCGACCGTGCAGTGAGTGGTTGCTGCTTCAGAGCGGCAACCGTATTCCCGTGCTGGCTCTCGGGGCCGTGCGACTCGCCAGCACCCACTGATGCCGGGACTCATTCCTCCGGCAGCACGTAGTGAAGGAGCTTCGCCTTCAGCTCCGGTGAGAGTGCCGCGGTCATCGTGCAACTTGTGTCGCTGAAGTGCTGCTCGAGAATGCGCGCCCGGCCCGCGAGGAGTGCAAGCGCCCTGCCGTCCGCAATGGGGACTTCAAGGCGGGCGATTTCGAGACGTGCAGCAGCCTGTTCGCGCACTGCAGCGCAAAGGTCCTCGATGCCGGTCCCCGTGCGCGCACTCACGAGCACACGTGCCGACACCTTGCCGGCAAGGATCATTGCTTCAGCAGGCTCAAGGAGATCCACCTTGTTCAGCACCACCATCTCCGGAATGAACTCGGCGCCGATGGCCTTCAACACGTCCCGCACGCTTTGTGAGCGGCGTGGCGCATCTGGATCGCCGGCATTCACCACATGGATGAGCAGATCCGCGCCGCGTACCTCTTCGAGAGTGGCATGAAATGAAGCCACGAGATGGTGCGGCAACTTCTCGATGAATCCGACGGTGTCACTCAACAGCACCTCGAGCCCGCGCCCGAGTTCCCAGCGCCGTGTGCGTGTGTCGAGGGTGGCGAACAGCTTGTCTTCAATGAGCACATCCGCACCGGTCAGCGCATGCATCAGAGTCGACGTGCCGGCGTTCGTGTAGCCGACCAGCGCCACCTTGAACACATCCGTGCGCGACCCGGCCTGGCGCACGCGGCGGCTCTCAAGTTCCACGAGTTCCTCGCGCAACACCAAAATGCGCTTCTGAATCAAACGCCGGTCCACTTCGAGCTGCTTTTCGCCCGGACCGCGGCTGCCGATGCCACCACCGCCTGTAATGCGCGAGAGGTGCGTCCACATGCGCTTCAGACGCGGCGCCTGGTACTGCAGTTGAGCGAGTTCGACTTGCAGCGAGGCCTGACGCGTGCGTGCATGCTGCGCAAAAATGTCGATGATGAGTTCCGAGCGGTCCACCACCCGCAGATTCAAGGCCTCCTCCATGTGACGCACTTGCGCGGGAGTGAGATCCGTGTCGGCAATGACGAGATTGGCACCCAGCTCGCCGGCGAGTTGCCGGAGTTCCTGGAGTTTTCCTGAGCCGAGGTAGCTCGCAGCCTCCGGGCGCTCGCGGCGCTGCCAGAGGCGCGCGAACACGCGGGCCCCGGCGGTGCGCGCCAATTCGGACAACTCGTCGAGCGCAGGTGCCGTGCCATCCTCAGGCTGAACCTCCGGCCCCGTCCCGACGAGAATGGCGCGCTCTTCGTCGGCCTCCGTTGGCTCGGGCCGCGCGGCGCGAGCCGGCGGCGCCTTGGGTTCCTCGCCGGACGGAAGGTCGGGCGGGTGCGAACCCTTGCGTCGTCGCGTGCTGGATGCGTGACCTCGCTCTGTCCGTCTGTCAGATGGGCCGCGCATCGAGCTCCGATCCGGCGCGTTGCACGCCGTGTACGAGAAAATGGAGATCATCCCGTTCGGGGTGATCGGTCCTGAAGTGCGTGCCGCGGCTTTCCGCACGCCAGAGTGCGCCGCGCACCACCAGCGTCGCCACGGTCACGAGGTTGCGGGCTTCACGCGCCGGAGTCCCGGCGAGTTCGACCCGCTGCATGAATTCGTACCAGCGTTCGAGAGTGCGCAGCGTGGCGCGCAGGCGGTCGCCGCTGCGGAGAATGCCGGCCGCGCGCCACATGAGGGCTTGCACCGAGTTCCTGAGGTCAGCCACGTGCAGCGACGCCGCGGGGAGCAGGCGGCCTTCAGTTGCCGCTTCACCGTGGTGGGGCGCTGCTTCACGCTCCGCAGCAGCGCAAAGCCCCGCGCGTCGGCCGAACACGAGCCCCTCCAAGAGGGAGTTGCTCGCCAGCCGGTTCGCTCCGTGGAGGCCGCTCATCGCCACTTCTCCGGCGGCGAACAGCCCGGGCACACTGCTCCTGCCGTCGAGATCCACCACGACACCGCCGACTCCATAGTGTGCAGCGGGATGCACAGGAATCCTGTCCTTCGCGATGTCAATGCCGTACATGCCTGTGATGCGACTGATGCCTGGAAAACGCTCGTGCGCCCGCGCTCCGAGATGCGTGAGATCGAGCCACACGCAACTCTCACCGGTCTCGGCGAGGTGCTCGACGATGGCGCGCGAGACAATGTCCCGCGGCGCCAGATCACCATCAGGATGGAAGCGCTGCACAAAGCGCTCACCCGCACCGTCCATGAGCCGCGCACCTTCGCCTCGCACCGCTTCTGTGATGAGGTGACGCGCCGCGCCAGCGATGTAGAGACTCGTGGGGTGGAACTGCACGAACTCCATGTCCGCCAACTCTGCGCCGGCCCGCCAAGCCATGGCGATGCCGTCACCGGTGGCGAGCGCAGGATTTGTCGTCTCGCGGTAGAGCTGCCCCAGTCCTCCCGTGCAGAGGATGGTGCTCCCGGCAGCGAACTCGAGCTGCGTTCCTGTCGCGGTGATCGCGCATGCTCCTGAGCAGCGTCCTGCACTGAGCGCCAGATCCGTGGCGAAGGCATGCTCGATGACCGTGATCGATGGATGCGCGCGCACGCGTGCCAGCAATGTGGACATGACTTCAAAACCGGTTGCGTCTCCATGGGCATGCACCACGCGTCGCCGACTGTGGCCACCCTCGCGAGCGAGGCTGAGATCCGCACCTTCATGGTCGAAGGCACCACCCCAGTCCATGAGTTCGTGGATGCGTTCAGGTCCTTCGCGAACCACCGCCTCCACCGCCTTCGGGCTGCAGAGGCCCTGTCCCACGCGCAGCGTGTCGGCTTCGTGGCTCTCGAAACTGTCATCCGCCCCCAGCACGGCCGCGACACCACCCTGGGCGTAAGCGGTGCTGCTTTCACTGATCGCGTCCTTGGTGAGAATCGTGACGCGCGCCGATTCAGCGGCTGCGAGGGCGGCCCTGAGTCCTGCGACACCGCCACCAAGGACAAGAACATCACAGCTTCTTATCTCTTGTTGTGGCAAAGACATGTGTGACTTTCGGAGCCGCTCACGCGCCGCGGCCAGGCAGGACCACCGACGCTACATCCGTCGCCATTATCGCGTACCCGACGGCAGCTGCGAAACCAGACAATTTCCGAACAGAACTGGACTGTCGGTTGTGTTTGGTATACGTTCGGCACTGGCGCGCGGGAATGTCCCCGCGGCCGGTTGCAGGAGAACTCGAATGCACACCTCACAAGTCACCCCTTCGGCACGCATCGGTCGCGAGATCGCACAAGTGGCCGTACTTCTCACCATCGTGCTGATGGCCTTCCTGTGAGCTCTCATCCATGAACCGTCCTCGTCGATCGCAGACCATCCGGAAGTTCCCGCTCGCACGTCGCCAGGATCCCGTGCGCCAGGCTGGAGAGCGCCCTGCTCTCACGCGCCGCCAGGCTGATGTCATCCGCTTCATCGCGGGTTACCGCCTGAAACATGGCCTCGCGCCGACGCTTGCAGAGATCGGCGAAGGCCTCGGGGTGAGCCGCGTCACCGTATTCGAGCATGTGCGCGCGCTGGAAGAGAAGGGTTGGCTCGAAAGCGAGCCCGGCCGCTCTCGCTCGCTGCGCGTGCGTGAAACTGTCAGCACACCGCCGCCACCGTCGCCGAAGAAACTTCACCCCGGCACCGCCGCACGAGATGTGCCTCTGGCGGGACGCATTGCAGCAGGGCGCCCCATCGAGGCTGTCGAGGACCGCGAGTGTTTCGACGTGAACGGCTTCTTCCGCGCCGAACGCGGGAATTTCATGCTGGAAGTGCGCGGCGACTCGATGATCGAAGATCAAATTCGCGACGGCGACTTCGTGTTGGTGGAACCACGCCAGCGCGCCCAACCTGGTGAAACGGTGGTGGCGCTCGTACATGGCGAGGAAGCGACTTTGAAGCGCTTCTATCCGGAGGCCGGCGGAAGCCGCGTGCGCTTGGAGCCACGCAACGCCGCGCTGAAGGCCATGCACTTCGATGCCCGCGAGGTCACCATTCAGGGTGTCGTGATCGGCGTGGTGCGCCGCTACTGATTCCGGCTCGGCAGCCGGACGTCGAATCGGCGCGCCGTGCTGTGCCCCGAAAACTCCGGGGCGTAGAGAGCCTCGATGCGCGCGGGCAGCGCTTTCACGGAACCTGCGCTCTCGACACGAACATCCTGAGTGATGGTGTGTCGGCCCTGTTGCAGGTGTTCGATGAAGAACGCTGTGCGGTCGTCGCGGACTTCACGGCGGATGCGCAGCCCGTTCTGCGTGGTCCATCCTGAGCCACTCGCGACGGGTTCGAATCCCGCGGCGCGTGGGTCGGAGACGAATACGTACTCGGCGTCCATGCCTGCTTCGATGTCGAGAACCGTGCGCAACAGGGTGCCCGCCTGCAGGACTTCTCCCGCGACGACTTCTCCCAGCGCGCGGCCGTCTGCCGCAACATGCAACCAGCGTCGCGTGACTGCAAGACCGTGCGCACCGGATCGCACGTCCTCGCCTGTTGCAACAGCATGCAGCGTTGCAAGGACGTGAGCCTTGCCCTTGCCACGCGCGGCGATGCGCACAGGGATGGGGGAACTTCGCTCCATGGGGAGGTCGACGATCAGAGGTGCAGCTCGCTGCGCAGCATCGAGCCTCAGTTGCGAGGCCACGCCACCTATGGAGATCTCGAGCGAGAGATCCGCTTCAAGTGCGCCTTCGCGCTCCGCGAGACGAACGAGACTCTGAATGGCGCGAGCGGTGTCCCGCATGTTGGTCCAACCCTGTGCGCGGCGGTTCCTGAGCATCCACTGTGCAAGCAAGGGCACCGCCGGATGATCTGGTGCCACGTCGATGAACGCTTCCAGTGCCGCCGCTGCCGTTTCGATGCGCGCGTTCCACCACGCCCAGCGTGGTTCGCTTGCGGGGAACGAAAATGTCCCCGCAGCGACGTCCATCTGTCCGCGCTCCACGAGCACCGCTACAGCACGGGCCGCGAGTTCGTCGCGCTTGGCTGCCTTGAGCGCGGAAGCCAACTCAGCCAACGAAAGCGCCGGAAGCTCGGCTTGACGCAGCACAAGGTCCTCGAGCACTTCGTCGGGGCATTGACCGTGAGGCCCGAGCACCATGGCCATGCTGGCAAGCAAGCGCGCGTCGCGTTCGGACTTGGCGTGCCGTGAAAGCCAGTTCGCCGCACGTCGACTCATGCTCTCCAGGCCCGCCACACCTGCGGCGGAGGCGCGATTCAATCCGTCCAGCACGCGCACCGTCATGGTGACGCTGGAATCAGAGTCCTCCCACCAACCGAAGCCGCCATCCGCATTCTGAGCAACACGCAACTGGCGGCGGCAACGCTCGATGACACGGGAAAGCTCGCGGGAGTCGAGCACGCGAGGTGCCTCAACATGAGCTGGTCGCGGTGCACGACGCGCCGCATCTGCGACCTCCTCCAGACGCAGCCCGGACTTTTCGAGCGCACTGCGCACGAGGGCCGCCGGGACGAAGCGCGCGACCACATGATCGGTGCACTCCCATGGATCGTCCAGCAGGAATGGGAGACAGTCGAAGAGTTGCAGCACCATGCTCGCGCGCACGTCCACGCGCATGTGTTGCGAACCCGGCAGATGCTGGACAGGTGGGGTCAGGATGACCTCGGCCTCCTGGCCTGATGCCACAGCGAACTGCCGCGCGTCCGCAACAGGCGTTCCATCGGGCCGCACGGTGAGCGGGAGCGCGAGTCCGTCGCTGCTCGCGGCATCGGGCCCACGCAACGTCGCATTCAAAACGAGGCTGCCCGCCACTGGCGTTTCCAGGGTAGCGGTCGCGATCGTCGTGTTCCCGGCGGCCAGATGAACCATGGCGGGCGTGGCCGTACCGACGTGACAGTCGCCGTTGGCAGTGATGTCCCAGTTGGCGTCACTGGCGCATCCACTGGTGCGCGTTCCAAGGAGCCGAACGTCGATGCGATCGCCGGCAACCAGTGCGCGAGGCAGGATCATGCGGGCCTGCACTGGCAGGACCGTCTTCAGGTCGAAGCGGCACTCCCCCACGTCGGTCAGTGCCGTCCAAGCCACAACGCGTCCCTTCCACTCCGAAAGATCTTCAGGCATGCGGAAGCGACAACTCGCACGCCCGCTGGCGTCACACTGGATCTCGCGGGCAAACACTGCGCTGTCACGGAAGTCCCGTCGCACCGCCACACCCCACGTTGAGGCAGCCTCACCCTCCATGTCATGCTGGATGCTGTCCTTCATTTCATCGCGAGTACCTGGTGCGAGCTCACTCCTTGCCGCTTCCGCGCCGACGCTCGCCAATCTGCCGATCCCGTCGAAGAAACCCACCAATCCATGGCGCCGCTCTGGCACGCGACCGAAGAGGACCTCGAACTCCGTACGCCGGCGTCGGTCCGCATCGTCGTCCCGCGCGGCCTCACTCCATGCCCACCAACGCATGATGCGCCCCACATCGTTGTCTGCACCCGGCATCCAATGCATGGGCTCGACGTCCGTCCACGGCGTCGGCAGCCTGTCCACCCCTGTTGTGCGCACACCAACAGAAGAACTGATGCGCGCTGCGTGCAGCCCTTCGCGTCGATGAAAGAAGCTCACGATGTCGCCGCGCTCAGCCTTCACGATCTCGTCCAGCGCCGCATCGTGAACCGCCACGAGGATGCGCGCTGCAACCGGCTTCCCGTTGGCATCGCGCACTTCCGCTTCGAGAAGAACCTCTGCACCCGGCCGCAGTTCTGCAGGCAGTGCACTGAGACGCACCTCGAGAGTGCGCTGCGTAGGAGGAACGTCGACCTCCACACTGGCGGTGCCGAAGCCCGAAGGAGTGGCGGAGAATGCTGCAAGTTGAATGCCTGGCACATCCTCAGAGTTCACGGGCACATCCACTCGCAACAAATGGCCCTGCGCTCTGGCCACGAAAACCCGCGCAGGTCCTCGCACAGGAGTTGCAAGCACGAGAACATCCGCATCCGGGATTTCAGTGCTCACCAGCGCTTGAATCGACGCTCCCGCCTCGACGCGCAGGGACTGAACGAGCAGTTCCACTCCCTTCAGTTCGAAAGCACGCGAGTCGAATGCGGAATCGTGGATCCAGATGCGCACACTGGCCTCGACCTCGTCGGCCAACGGATCCTCGAGTCGCACGCGGACCAGATAGCGTCCCGCGTCACGTGCCTTCCAATGCGCGAGGCTCTCGCCATCCGGTCCGCACTGCACTTGCTGAGTGTCGAGCACTGGCCCAAGACGCTCGGAAACTCCACTTCCGGAGAGGATGCGTCGCACTTCGAGCCGGCCCTTTCCGACCATCGCGCGCCCCTGAACATCACGGGCGTGGACATGGAACGGAATCGACTCGCCGGGACTCCCGAAAGACTGCCCTGCATCCAGCCCCGCAACGAGAGCTGTGCGTGCCACCACGTGCTGCAGTTCAGTCGCGACCTTGCGCAGTGTCGGGTCCTGAACATCGACACTCACGCGAAAACGGCTCGCTGATGCGCGCGCCGCAAATGCCCTCGTGTCGATTTCGAATACGCCCACCCCTCGCGCGTCCAGCGCCAGAGAACCGCTACCCGCCGGCTCCGGACTTTCATGAGCTGCTTTGGGATGACTGGTACCAGCGAGCCACTCAGCATGACGCGTGGCGTTCCAGTGCAGAGCTGCGCCGGCCATGCTCTCGCCCGAGAATGAGCGGGCCTTGACTGTGCAACGGAGGACATCACCCAAGCGGACAGGCTGCAACGGCCCGGTGCACTCGACGGTCACGTCAGGCTTCCTGTACTCCTCCACTTGCAACTGCCCCGCGAAGAAACGCGAGCGCCCGGCCGTGAACCAGACACTCCATGATCCCGGAGCGGCATCGAAAGGAAGGTCGTAATCCAGCGCGAGAGCCCCGCTGCCGTCCATGCGCTTCAGACCGAGGTCGATGCGCTCGCCGTCGGCCGCCGCGAGTTCCACGCGCACCGATTCCTCAGGCCAGTGCGCCCAACCGCCTGCTGCGAGATGCTGTCTGAGCAAGAAGAGCAGGCTCACGCGCTGCCCCGGGCGCCACAGCGGTTGCGCGCGCTCGCACCACGCAACGCGCTCCGTGGAGATGTCTCGTGAACCAGCCGCGGCCTCGAACGCCACGGCAGCGCTGTGCGCACCGGAAAAGACCACTGCGTCAAACAAAGACCAGAGGACTTTCCCGGATTCCTCTCGCTCGTGCAGCGCCACTCCCTTCGCATCCGAAACCACTTGCGCCAACTGCACTGATCGATAATGCCCGAACAGCCCCTTGCGTTGAAGGAGCTCTCGCACATGCAACACAGCGTCGGGCACCGCCTGCCCCGTCGCGTGCGAGGCCACGAAATGAGTGCTCCTCCCCGGCTCCATCACGCGCATGAGCCCGAGATCCGAGACGAAGAGCAACTCGCAACGCTCAACACCTCCTCCACGCACACGCACGCACCATGTTCCCGCCGATAGTGGTGGCAATTGAATCAACTGACGCTGCCAACGATGGTCGAGCGCACTATCGCTGGTGAACGAAATGACGTGCTTTGCAGGCAGTGCATCCAGACGCCGAGAGAGCGCCCCGAGACAGCTGGCCACACTGCAGGGCTCGAAATCGGGATCCCGCATACCGCGCGAGGAATCCACGAGTTCATCGAAGGGTAGAGCGACAACACGCACTTCCACTGCGCTGACATTGCGCCAGCGCGCTTCGAAGGAAGCGCCGGCTCCAGGCCGCACTGCGTTGGGGGCCTCCGTCCTGATTTGCGGAAGCGTGATGGTCTCCAACAAGGAACGCGCATCATCCGCCAGAATGGACTTGGGGATCTCATCGAGGAGCCTGCGGCAATGAGCTGCGGCCTCGGCATGTCGGCCCGCGGCGTCGTGACAGCGCGCGAGGGCCAACAGCGAGGAAGCCTTGAGTAGGGTCTCGGTTGCCAGGTCGCGCGCACGCTCGAACGCCGCTGCTGGACTCGATGGCAATACGAGCGTGGACTTCCCGCTGCGCGTGACGCACCAACTACCAGAAGCATCAATGAGGATCTCACCCCCGCTGGCAAGGACCGCACGCCACATGGCGTTCCCGCGCAGAAACGCCGCCAAGCCGGGGTGTTGGATGTCCTCAAGTTCCTCGGCAATCCTGTACGCCCGGTCACTCAAGTCGACGGCTGTTGGGGTGCCCAGATCAACTGAGCGCCATGACTGAGGCACGAGATCGAGTGGCAGCGGTCCTGCATCTTCGCCGCGCATATTTCCGTAGCGCTCGATGCAACTGGCGAAACTGATGGCCGAGGACCATCCCACCTCGGAGAGCACGGCGCCAGCGTCCCCACCTGCCCGTCGCGCTTCAACAATGTGGTCCAGAGCTTTCGCGTACGCGGCGAGCGCCGCGACCAGATTCACCGGTTCCAGTTGAACGTGCTCGCCGCCTTGCACGAACTCACCGCGATGCAACACACCACCTTTGCGTGAGCCCCAGCGTGGAGCAACGGCGTGAACGCCGCCGAGTTCATGAAAGATGAGGAGCCGCGAAGACGCATCCCGCGTATCGCCGGCCAGCGCTTCGAGGGCTGTCACGCTTGCATCCAGCGCGCCGGTCCTCGCACGGCATCCGTATCCAGCTGCCAAGGCACTGATCCGTCGTTGCGCATCACCTTTCGCACGCGCGGCTTCAGCCAGGCTGTCGTAAAGCACCGCCGCCCGCCCCCACTCGCCCGCCCGCCGGGCTTCCGCCGCAAGAGCCGCCATGTCTTGGGCGGCCACACATGAGATCAACAACAGGCTTGCGATGAGCAGCACGCGCATGGGGATCCCTCGTCCAAAGGACGCCCCATTCTCGCAGAGGTTCATCCGCACCCAGTAATCAACACCATTGCCATCAACGTCGGAAAACAAAAAAGGCCGGAGACTTTGCAGTCTCCGGCCCTGAATAAGAACCCGGCAACGACCTACTCTCGCGCTTTTGGCACTACCATCGGCGTCGGAGGCTTAACGACCGTGTTCGAAATGGGAACGGGTGTGGCCCTCCGGCTATTGTCACCGGAATAATGTTGTACGGCATTCCGCCTATTGGCGGGAGAACAGTGTGAGAGCGGCAGCAGCCACCAGTGCACCTGGATATCAATGATCGGCGGAGCTCACATAGTGAGCGCCGCAGAATAGTAGTCAAGCAATACGGGCGGTTAGTACCGGTTAGCTGCACAGATTACTCTGCTTGCACACCCGGCCTATCAACGTTGTAGTCTTCAACGGCCCTGGGATGACTTGTCTTGGAGCTGGCTTCGCGCTTATATGCTTTCAGCGCTTATCCTTTCCGAACTTGGCTACTCTACTTGCCGTTAGCACGACAGCAGACACACCAGAGGTTCGTCCGGCCCAATCCTCTCGTACTAGGGCCAACTCTCCTTAATCATCCTGCGCCCACACCAGATAGGGACCAACCTGGCTCACGCCGGTTTGAACCCAGGGTACTGGAAGCTGTCGCTGACCACGTCGGGGCTCATCTCGCGGCGCTGCAACGACTCGTGGAACCAGTTGAGCGAGTCGTAGAACAACAACAGGTCGAGGAGGAACGGCTTCTCGGCCTGGAAGATGAAGTCGTCCTTGTACTGCTTGAGCTCTTCGTACAGGGTGTCGAAGGCCTTCTGCTGCACATCGTCCTGTCGCGACCGCTCGCGCAGGAGCGTGGCGATCTCCTCGATCCGCTTTTCCATGTTCGACATTGCCTAAGCTCCCTGCACCAGCTCGGTGGCGAGGTTGATGAACGTGCCCTGGAGCTCCACCGACTCGCTGCAGAAGTGGAAGTCCTCGGGCCGCGACGCCAGCCCGCGCAAGAAGTCGGGCCGGACCTGCTGGCCGACCCCGATGGTGACGACCCGCCCGCCCTGGGAGCGGATGCGGTGTGCTTCGGCCTGGGCCGCGTCGGGATCGTCGGGGTGGCCGTCGGTGAGCACCACGAAGACCCGCTGCACGCCGGCGCGCGACCGGGTGAGCTCCCGCGCCGCGGCAAGGCCTTCGGCCATCGGCGTGCTCCCGATCGGGGTGAGGCCCGCCATCGCGTCGCGCAGCTTGCGCACGTCGTTGGAGAGCGGACTCAAGAGCCCCCCCGGGAACGCCACCAGGCCGACCTGCCGGTTGGGGCCGAGCGTACGCTCGGTGAACGCCATCGCGGCGGTACGGGCCTCTTCGATGTTGCGGCCGTACATCGACCCCGAACAGTCCATGACCAGCACCACCGCCATCGGTGCGCGGTCGCGGGCGAGGTCTTCGAGCGTGACGGTGCCGGCCGCCAATCGGTGCGCCAACGTCTGGCCGCTGGAGAGGTCCATCGCCTCGACCTCGACGATGCCGTTGGCGTTGTAGCGGAAGGTGACCGACAACTGCGAGCGCCCCGACGGCCGCGACGGGATGCCGTAGAACTCGAAGTGCCCGAGCACGTTGCACTCGAGCGGGTCGTCGTTTTCGCCCTGGACCAACCACAAGTCCATCGTGGTCTGGCCGTCGTGGCTGGTGACGTAGTCGTCGCGCGTGCGGTCGCACGGGATGCGGCTGTTGCGCTCGATGATGCGGGAGTTGTGCATCCGCCCGTCGCGGTAGACCACCATGCCGAGGCTGTGGCTGGTGACGTCGTGGGTGCGGATGTCGACCGGCGGCGCTTCGCCCGAAGCGCGGCTGGCTTCGATCGCGGCGGTGAGCGCCGCCCCGAGCGACACACACTCGTCGGGGTTGATGTCGACCGCCGGCTCCTTGTCGAACCGGCGCCGGATCATGTCGCGCACCATCGGCATGCGCGTGGAGCCGCCGGCGAGCACGATGGTGTCGATGTCGTCGGGCTGCAGGCCCGCGTCCTCCATCACGTCGCGCGTGAGCGCTTCGCAGCGCGCCAAGAGCGCCGCGGTGAGGTCCTCGAACGTCTCGCGGGCGACCTCGAGGCGGAGGATCTTGCCCTTGTAGTCGTAGAAGAGCTGCACCTTCGGGCGCTTGCTGAGCGACAACTTCGCGCTCGTGCACTTCCCGCGCAGGTCGTGGTAGGCCGCGAGGTCGTCGAGCGGATCGATGCCGTGGCGCTGGTGGAACTGCTCGGCTGCGTAGCGGATGAGCGCGTCGTCCCAGTCCTTGCCGCCGAGCTGGTGGTCGCCGGTGGTGGCGAGGACCGAGATCTCGTTGCCCTTGACGTGGACGATGCTGACGTCGAAGGTGCCCCCGCCCAGGTCGTAGACCAGCACCCGCTGGTCGAGCTTCTTGCCGATGCCGTAGGCCATGGCGGCGGCGGTC